>Ga0209061_1000685_pt1 | contig 74818 bp, 68 predicted proteins | sample Coa_R1_10_FD_187157 | JGI IMG/M metagenome (GOLD analysis project Ga0209061, IMG submission 187157) | Surface soil microbial communities from Centralia Pennsylvania, which are recovering from an underground coalmine fire - Coalmine... | ecosystem: Environmental > Terrestrial > Soil >... | reverse complement strand
AGCCGCCGCAGGAGGGCAAGTTCGAACTGCCGGACCTGGTTCGGCTGGCGGTGATGATGACCGATAGTCTAGGTTTCGGATTTGTTCCGGCAGTGCAGACGCGCACCCTGGCGGATCTGCGGGGTCTGCTGCCGCATGAGGCGCAGTACCGGTTCGACCCGGAGCCGGAGGCGCTAACGGCGCGCATCACGGCGAAGCTGGATTCGTTCGACTGACTGGGCTAGACCGCGGGGCGGCGTGAGGTGCGCCGCCCCGGAACGGGACGTGCCCGACAGAGTGGCGGCCGAACGGTAGAGCTGGGGCATCGATCGATGTCGCGCCGGAAGACAATCCGGACGCGTTTGGTGCGGAACGCTTCTCTTAACGCAGCTTCCCCTGATTTGAACTCAAACGCCTGCGTGGGCGTAGGTCGCCTCTTGTCGACCGGGGCGGAGGCGCAGTTCCTGCTCCACGCTGTGGAGCACTTCTTCCGGCAGCTTGGTTTTGCGGAAATCGGCCGAAGGCGGTGGGCCAAGAGTGACGAGGCCTGTGTGAGGATGGCTATTTTCCTCGGCGAGGACGGCGTCGCAGGTGGCTTCTATATCGGAGATGTGATACTCCTCGAGGGCGTTTAGACTGGCGCCCCAGCGCATGACGAACTGGGTGAAGATCTCGATGAGCACTTCCTCGATGCGATTCTTGTCGCGCAGCCCTTCGACCACGCGCTGGTAGACATCGGGGAAAAGCTTTTTGTAAGCTTCGGGGAAATTTTCGGGGATCACTTCGGCGCTTTCGGCAAGCGTTAGCTGGAAGCCGGGGGCGCTTTCGAGCTCGATCTGGCGGAGCATGGCGGGACGGCCCTGGCGGAGCAGTTCGACCTGGCGGAGCTGCATGATGATGAGCGGCCCGAGGGTTTCGGGAAACATCCACGGCGCATGTTCCATGGCGCAGCGGATGACGCGCAGGATGGCCTTGCGGGCTTTTGGTTCGAGCACGCTCAGGGCGCGGGTGCGCGCCTGGGGACGTGCCTTGGCTAGGCGGTAGAGCGTTTCGAGCAGCAGGTTGCCGGGGCCTTTTTCCATCCGCGCCAGGATGCGGCCCAGGCGTTCGCGGCGGCGCTGGCGCGCGGCGGCTTCGGGCGAGAGCTGGACGGCGGGTTTGCGTTCGATGCTGCCGATGTAGCCGATCATGCGCTCGGCCCAGGCATCCCAATCGCGGATGCGATCGTAAAGCTGGAGGTGTCCCTTCAGCAATTCCAGCCTGGTCATACCGCCGGGAATGATGTTGGTGGTGGGCTTGGGCATGACCGGCTCTTCGGCGCCGGCCACCAGGCGTCCCTCTTTCTGCATGCGGTGCCAGAGCTTGGTGCCGGGAGGCGCGGTGAGCAGGTGAATCAGCGGCAGGGGTATGTGAGAGGCCTGGAGGAACTCGTATTGAATATCGAAGATTTCGGGCGTATCGTGATCGAAGCCGACGATCACGCCGGACCACAGCGCCATGCCGTAGGACTGGATTTTGTGCACGTCGCGCAGAATGTCGGTGTGCGCGTTTTGCAGCTTTTTGGTTTCTTTGAGGCTTTCTTTATTCGGGGTCTCAATGCCGATAAACAGGCCCGCGAAATTGGCGTCGGCCATCATTTGGAGAATGTCGTCGTGCTTGGCGACGTTGAGGGTCATCTGGGTGAAGAAGTGGACCGGCTTGGGGAACGATTTGTTCACCACGACCAGCTCTTGGAGCAGGCTGCGGACGTAGCGCAGGTCGCCGATGAAGTTGTCATCGCAGAAGAAGATGCGGCGTACGCCGAGATCGTACTGAATTTTGATTTCTTTGATGACGTCCGCAACGGGCTTCCAGCGGGAGCGGTGGCCGAAGATGTAGGGGACGTCGCAGAACTCGCAATCGAAGGGGCAGCCGCGGGAAGTCTGCACGGAGCCCATCAGGTACCGGTTGACATCCTCGCCAAGGAGTTCCCAGCGCGGGGGCTTGGAGATTTCGAGCTCGGGCTTGATCACCTGGCGGTAGATGCGGCGCGCCTTGCCGTTCTTCCACTCTTGGAGGAAAGCCGGCCAGATGTACTCGGCCTCGCCTATGAAAACGACGTCGGCGAGATCGATATAGCGCTCGGGCGTGGTGGAAGCGGCCGGTCCGCCGATGCCCACCATCACGCCGCGCCGGCGGAAAATACGCGAGACCGCGCTCACCCGCTGGTAATGGGAGGAGAAGCCGGTGAGGCCCACGAAATCGTACTGGCGGGGAAACTGGGTTTTTTCGGTGATGATGCCGCGCACGTTTTCGTCGTAGATATCGACGTGGAAATCGGGCGGCGTGAGGGCGGCCACGGTGCATACGGAAACCGGGGCCATAAAGGCGCGGTCGGAGCCGCGCCGCTGGACGCGGGCTTCGTTCTCAAACAGCCTGTGGCGCTCTTGGAATAAAGGGGAAACCAGGAGGATGCTCTTCATAATGAGCCTGCGGCTTCAAAACGCTCCGGCATGCATGGCCTGCTCGGGGGCCTGTTCCCGCCAGGGGCGGAGGCGGAGTTCCTGCTCGACGCTGTGCAGCACTTCTTCCGGCAGCTTGGTTTTGCGGAAATCGGCGGTGGGGCGGGGGCTGAGAGTGACCAGGCCGGCGCGCGGATGGCGGTTTTCTTCGCCGACCAGTTGCTCGCAGGTGGCGTAGAGATCGTCGAGGTGAAACTCTTCCAAGGATTCGAGTCCGGTGCCCCAGCGCTGGAGGAATTGGGTGAAGGTCTCGATGAGCACCTCTTCAATGCGGTTCTTGTCGTGCAGCGCCTTTTCGACGCGGGCGTAAACTTCCGGGAAGACCTTCATGTAGGGTCCCCAGAACGACATGGGAACGCAGATGGGTGCTTCGACCAGTTTGGGTTTGTAACCCGGGGCGCTTTCTTTTTCGATTTCGGCTTTCAGGCGCGGAACGGCATGCCGCAGCAGTTCCACCTGGCGGAGCTGCAGGGCGAGGATGGGGCCGATGGTGCCGGGGAACATCCAGGGCGCCGTATCGAGGCAGTGCTGGACTACATCGAGCAGCGTGCGCCGGGCTTTTTTGCTGAACAGGAGGCGGGCCATCTGGCGGTTGCGCCGGGAGGCCTTTACCAGCAGTTCCATGCCGCCGAGCAGCGCGTCGCCAACGGGGCTGCGCAGAAAAGGCACGAGGGCCTGCACGAATTTGCGCTGCCGCAGTTCCTTCTTATTGGGCGACACCTTGGGAGGGCGCTTGGCATTGGAGATCAGGCCCTTCATTCGGACCGCCCAGTTATCCCAATCGCGGACTCTGTGGTGCAGGGCAAAATGGCCTTTGAGCAGGTCGGCGCGGGACATGCCGCGCGGGATCACATTGGTATTGGCGCGCGGCACGATGGGGTCTTCGGGACCATCCACCAGCCGGCCTTCGCGCTGCAGCCGGTACCACAAACGCGTGCCGCGGTGTCCCACGAGCAGGTTGATCACCGGAATCGGAATGCAGGAAGCCTGGAGAAACTCGAACTGCTCGTCGAAGATTTCCGTGGTGTCGTTATCGAAGCCGACGATGATGCCGGACCACAGAACCATGCTGTAGGACTCGATCCTGTGAATGTCGGCCAGGATATCGGTGTAGACGTTTTGCAGTTTATGAGTTTCTTTGAGGCTGCCCTTATTGGGGGTTTCGATGCCGATGAAGAGTCCCGCGAAATTAGAGTCGGCCAGCATTTCGAGCACGTCGTCATAGCGGGCCACGTTGAGAGTGATCTGGGTGAAGTAGTAGATCGGCTCTTCGAGCGCGTTATTGAACTTCACCAGTTCCTTGAGCAGGCTGCGGGCATAGGAGAGGTCGCCGATAAAGTTGTCGTCACAGAAGAAGATGCGGCGCACGCCCAGATCGTACTGGATTTTGATTTCCTTAATGACGTCCGGGACCGGCTTCCAGCGGGAACGGTGGCCGAAAATATAGGGGACGTCGCAGAATTCGCAGTCGTAGGGGCAGCCGCGGGAGGTTTGGACGGCGCCGGTGAAGTACCGGTCGAGCCCCGCTCCCAGGCGATCCCAACGGGGCACGGGGGTGGCCGCCAGTTCGGGCTTAATGACTTGGCGGTAAAACTTACGGTAGGAGCCCTGCTCCCATTCCTGGATGAAAGCGGGCCAGGTATATTCGGCCTCGCCGATGAAGATGCTATCGGCCAGGTGGACATACCGCTCGGGGCTGGTGGACGCGGCCGGCCCGCCCACCACCACCGGAATCCCTCGCCCGCGGAAGAGCTTGGAAAGGGCTTCAACGCGGGGAAAGTGGGACTGGAAGCCGGACACGCCCACTAAGTCGTAGTTTTTGCCAAACGGTGTTCTTTCGGTGATGATGCCCTGAACATTTTCATCCCACAAGTCCACGGCGATGTGGGGCGGCGTGAGGGCGGCCACCGTGGCGATGGAAACCGGAACCATAAAGGCCTTGTCCGCGCCGCGGCGCTGCAAGTCCGCCTCATCGTCGAAGACCCGATGACGTTCCGAGAAATGGGGAAAGATCAGGAGAATGTTCTTCATCGAGCGTCCGTTCCCGGAATCGATTCCGGCACACTATGGAAATGCCACGAGGACCAGTATGGAGCGATGCGCCTGCGTGCGTCTCCACACGTATAAGACTGCTCGGATCTTATAATCCGGCGCGTGCCACGGTCAAGCGTTTTGGTACCGAAGGGGGTACTAGAGAGGATTCCAGGAGAGAGGCAGGCGGCGAGCGAAGAAGGATCGCCTCAATCTGTTGCGGAGCGATCTTCCGCGGGGCCGGGGGATGCAGCGTTTTCGGTTGGTTCCTGGCCGGCATCCGGCTCAGTTACGATTCCGGCGGCCTTCCGTGCTTTTATTTCCTTGCGTTTGGCGGCCTTTTCCCTTTGGCGTTCCAGTCGCCGCATTTCCCTCTGGCGCTTGTTGAAAGTCTCCATGGTGGTTCCCTCTTTGTAACCGCTGCCGATGACGTTGCCGTGTAAATCTACGGCCGCCATCTCAATGCGCGCTACGCGCGCTTTTACCAGCGCGGTTCGCGCCTTTGGCGGCCGAAACCGCCGCTATTTCCGCGCGCGCCGCCGCCTTGACCCTTCGGACGGGCTTCATTGACATTTAGCGCGCGCCCTTCGAAATTCGCGCCGTTCAAGCCGGCGATGGCCCGGTCCGCTTCGTCGGCGTTGCTCATTTCGACAAAGGCAAAGCCGCGGGCGCGGCCCGTATCGCGATCCGTCACCAGATTGACGCGATCGACCGTTCCATACCGCTCGAACATGGCGCGAACAGCCGATTCGGTAGCCGCGAAATCCAGATTGCCTACAAAAATGTTTTTCATTTCCACTCGTTTCTGTCTTTCAATCGTGCGGGCAAAACAAGGCAGATCCGGACGCCCAGCTCTGGCGAGACCATCAAAAGGCTCCTCAACTGTAGCACGGATTCCGATTGCAAAACGTGATTTGGACAACGGCGGAACGGCCGTTCGACGAATCCAGATGCGAGAAATTCTCCAAGCGGCTACAATAGTGAAAGAGCACACGCCGCTCCCACTGTTGTGATCCTGCCGCCTGTCGATCCGCAGCACGAAGCGCCCGAAGCCGAGCAGCCGCCGATTCGCGACGATACGCGATTCGCGCAGGGGAAAATCGCCATTTTCCAATACGGCACGGTGGCGGTTTTCTTATTCCTGATCTCCGGATTTTGGAAACTGCAGGTTCAGAATCCTCAATTCTACGACGAACGGGCGCAGCAAAACAGCATCAAATCCGTGCCCGTGCTGGCGCCTCGGGGGCGCATCCTCGATCGCGATGGCCGCGTAATCGTGGATAACCATGCCTCTTTCAGCCTGATTCTGGCCCGCGAAACCCTTAAGGAAGAGCACCTGAAGCCGATTGCCCAAGGCCTTGATCTCGATTACGCCGACCTGGTCGAGCGCGTCCACCGCTTCAAGGCCCAGCCCAAGTATGTTCCCATCGTGGTGAAGGAAGAACTGACACCGGGCGACCTCTCTTTCGTTGAATCCCACCGCGATTTCTTTCCCGAAATGGTCCTCATCCAGGGCCAGCGGCGCCTCTATCCCCAAAACGGCATGCTTGCCCATGTCATTGGCTATACGGGCGAAATCAGCGAAGAGGAGCTCGATTCGCCGGAATTCGCCAAATATAGCCCGGGCGACGTGATCGGCAAGTTCGGCATCGAACGCGAGTATAACGACCGGCTAATGGGCGTGGATGGCCAGCGGCAGGTGGTGGTGGATAACCGCGGCCAGGTGCGCAAGGTCATCGGCATCAAGCCGGCGGTGCCCGGAAAAGACATCCAACTCACCATAGATCTGGACCTTCAGGCTGTGGCGGAGTTGTCCATGGACGGGCGAAATGGGGCCATCGTGGCTCTGGATCCGCGTAACGGCGATGTGTTGGCTATGGTTAGCCGCCCCACCTTCGACCCCAATAAATTCGCCGTGCGCATCAAAGCCAAGGATTGGCGCGAAATCGCCGATAATCCCGATCACCCCATGCTGAACCGGGCGATCCAGGCGCAGCAGGCCCCGGGTTCCACGTTCAAGCCGTTCGTGGCTCTCTCGGCCCTCGAAACCGGCACTATTGACGATAAATTCCAAGTCCACTGTTCGGGCGGCATCACGCTGTATGGGCATTATTATCATTGCTGGGAGAAACACGGCCACGGCACGGTAGCGCTGCACCAAGGCATTGTTCATTCCTGCGACGTTTACTTTTACACCATCGGCAGCAAGGAAGGCATCGATAATATCGCTTTTTACGCCGACATTGCCGGCATGGGCCATCCCACCGGAATCGACCTGCCTCACGAAGCCTCCGGCATCGTCCCTTCCGAAAAATGGAAACTGCGGAATTACCGCCAGAAGTGGTACGCGGGCGAAACTCCCTCGGTGGCCATCGGCCAGGGCGCGTTGACAGTAACGCCCATTCAGCTCGCGCGTGCCATCGGCGGGCTCGCCATGGGCGGAGTCTGGTATCACCCCCATCTGCTGAAGACCCTTGACAATCCCAAAAAGCCCGATACCTGGCACCTGAATCCGGAGAATGTGGCCGATGTGGTGGACGGCATGTACGGCGTGGTCAACGAGGCCGGCGGCACCGGCGGCCGCGCCCGGCTCCCCTATGTGGATGTCTGCGGTAAAACCGGCTCCGCCCAGGTTGCCTCGAACGCGTTCACGAAGGGAAAGTCGGCCAAGGACCTGGCGGACAATGGGTGGTTCGAGGCGTTCGCTCCGTGCCACAATCCGGAAATCGTCGTCGTTTCCTTTCTCGAGCATGGCGAACATGGGTCGCTGGCCGCCGGCCTGATCAAGGATGTACTGGTCGCCTACTTCGACAAAAAGAAGCGGCTGGCCGAGGAAGCCGCCGCTGAAAAACAAGCACTTACCGCCAAATTGGCTTCGTTTGTTCAAATGGCGCCGCAAACGCCGGTGACCGGCCCCCCGGCGCCGGTCCCCAACTCCCAACCCGCGGCGAAGCCCGCGCCTCCCCCCTCCACAGGGCCCTCCGGTCCCGAAGAATAGTCATGCGTCACCTTTCCCTCCGCGACATCGACTGGCCCCTGATGATGATCTCGCTGCTGATCTGCGCCGTCGGCGTGCTCCAAATTTTCAGTGCCACCCGCCAAACCACGTGGGCCGATGCCTGGTGGAAGCAGATCATCTATGTTTTCGGCGGTCTGTTCCTGATGTGGATCATCCTGGCCATCGATTACCACAGCCTGCTGCATCATGTGCCTTTCCTCTATGGCGCTTCGGTGGTGGCCCTGCTGGGTACGCTGGCCCTGGGCAGACAGGTATTCGGATCGGTGCGGTGGGTTCCGCTTCCGGGCGGATTCCGTTTACAAGTTTCGGAATTTGTCAAGCTGGTGATAATATTATTGGTGGCCCGCTACCTGACGGAATTGCGAACCGAGGAGTTGGAGGTGCGGGAGTTGGTGAAGCTTGCGGGCCTGGTCCTGATTCCCACCATTTTGGTTCTGAAACAACCGGATCTGGGCACCTCGCTGACATACATCGCAGTTCTCGCGGTGGGAGCGTTTGTTGCGGGTTTGCGTTGGAAGTATATTGGCGCCATTGCTTTGGTGGCAGCGCTGGCGTTTCCATTGAGTTTGCACTTCCTCAAGGATTACCAGAAAGCGCGCTTGATTAGTTTCATGGATCCCGATCGGGATCCGCAGGGCACGGGCTATCAATTGATTCAGTCTCAAATCGCGGTCGGCGCCGGGGGAATGTTCGGCAAGGGGGTCGCCAAGGGTACGCAAACCCAGCTCCGGTTTTTGCCGGTTCCGCACACGGATTTCATCTTCTCGGGTTTTTCCGAAGAGCACGGGTTTGTCGGGGTAGTTGCTGTATTAGCGCTGTTTTTCGTAATGATTATGCGCATCGTCCAGAATGCGCAGACCGCGCCGGATCGTTCCGGGATGTATATCTGCATGGGGGTCGCAGCCTTGTTGCTGTTCCACCTGCTGGTGAATGTCGGCATGGTCGTAGGCAGTATGCCTGTTACCGGCATTCCGCTGCCTTTCATGAGCGCGGGTGGTTCCGCTATCTGGTCGGATTTTTTGGCTCTGGGGCTGGTGAATAATGTCCGCCTCAGAAGGTTTGTAAATTGAAGGATTTCAGAAAGTAAGGATTGATCGGGAGCCTGTAGAAACCCTGGATTGAGTCCCGCCCGCAGGGCGGGTTGCCGGGCCGCTTGTGCGGCGGCCCGAAAGGACGGTTCCCGGCCGGGTGGTGTTTCGAAGCCTCGAGAGGCCTCCGCCGCCGGCCAGCGTGAGTTTAGAGTTGTTTGTCCGCCGCTCCCGGCGAGGGGGATCGGACCACACGCAGGGCACTTCCCTCCAGTTAATCTGCGCGCTTCCGTACAGGAGGCAGCGATGTCCAAGGAATTAGTGATCTCGGCCAACCGCCACGAGACGCGGGTGGCTATTCTCGAAGACGAACAGCTAGTAGAAATCTACCACCAGCGGGAAAACGAATATTCGCTGGCGGGTAGCATTCATAAAGGCAGGGTCACCCGGGTTTTGCCGGGTATGCAGTCGGCATTTGTCGATATCGGCCTGGAGCGGGACGCGTTTCTGTACGTTTCCGACTTCTTCGAAGACAACGAAGAATACGACAAGATCGTCACCAGCGTCGAAGACAAGGTGCTGAAACTGGAGCGCGTCGCCGCTCCGTCCGCGGTAGCTCCGGCGGAGGAGGCCCCAGTGCCGGTCCCCGAAATTGGAGCGCCGCCCGCCGTAGCCGCGGCCGAAACGCCCGCGGTAGCGGAAACCCAGCCGGTAACGGCCGGGACCGCCGCTTCGGGCGAAGCGCGCCGGGAGGACCAGCGCCGCGAAGATCATGACCGCCGCGGCCGCCGTGGCCGCCGCCGCCGCGGAGGGAAAGGCCGGGGCCTTCCCGAATCGAAATTCTACTCTCCTGGCGGGAGAACTCCGCTTGAAGGGCCCAGCAACGCCGCGCCCGCCAGCGCCGAGCCGGCCGAAGCCACGGCAGCGCCCCAGCCGCAAGATGACTTTTTCGTGCTTCCGGGCGAGTCGCTGGCCAAATATACGCACGCGGACGATGCAGCGGATGATGTCGAACCCGATTGCGTCCCGCCTGTTTCCGGGGATGTGCCCGACGAGGCGCAGCCTGAACTGGAAGCCGGCGGGGTTTCCAGCGCCAGCCAGCCGGGGCCGCATGCCGCCGCCACGGCCACCGAGGAGTTCCGGTCAAGCGAGTCTCCAACCGCGGTCGCGGAAGATGTCGCCGTGGATTCGGCCGCTGACGCCATCGAGGCTCAGGCAGAGCCCGAAACCGAAACCGCGGAAGACGCCGATTTGGTAACCACGGATCCAGCCGAGCCGGTGGACATCGCCGCCGAAGCCGCTGAAGATTCGGAAACGGCAGCCGAAGCCCAAGCCGCGGAGTTTCCGGAAACCACCGCCGCAACCGCCGAAACCGAGACCCAGGAAGCGGAAATTCAGGAAGAAGGCCCCGAGCCTGCCCGCATTCCCACCAGCCTTACCGCCACTCTCCGCGAACAAGGCCCACGCTATCTCCACCGCGTTTCGCGGCGCATGCGGCGCCGCGGCAATCGAGGCGGCGCCCCCGAGGTTGCGCGCGGTCCGCACGGCCTTCCGCAGGAGCAGACCAGAACGGCCCAGGCCCCGCGCTCCGAACCGCGCGCCCAAACCAACGGCAAGCCCGAGCGCGGCCCCGCTCCATCCATCACCGATCTGCTGAAAGAGGGGCAGGAAATCATCGTACAGATCGCCAAGGAACCGCTCGGACAGAAAGGCGCGCGCATTACTTCCCACATCGCGCTGCCTGGCCGCTTCCTGGTCTACATGCCCACCGTCGATCACATCGGCGTGTCTCGTAAGATTCCCAGCGAGGAAGAGCGCAGCCGCCTCAAGCGCGTGCTGCAGAATAACCGCTCCGGTATTCCCGGCGGTTTCATCGTGCGCACCGCCGGCGATGGCCATACCGAAGCCGAACTCCGCGCCGATATGTTGTTCCTGTACAATCTCTGGCTGGATCTCCGGCAGAAGGCCGAGCGGAAAGCCGCTCCAGCTCTGATTCACCACGATCTCAACGTGGTCGAGCGCGTCCTCCGCGACCAACTCACGGCCTCTTTCAAAAACATCTGGGTGGATAACGAAGAACTCTACGAAAGCGTGCTCAGCTTCGTGCAGCGCTTCCAGCCGGCGCTGGTGAGCCGGGTCAAAATGTATACCCGCTCAACGCCGATTTTCGATGAATTCAACATCACCGCCGAACTGGAAAAGGCGCTTCGCCCCAAGGTCTGGCTGAAATCCGGCGGCTACATCGTCATCAACCAGACAGAGGCCTTAGTTGCGATTGACGTCAACACGGGCAAGTTCGTCGGCAAGTCGAACCGCCTTGAAGACACCATAGTCAAAACCAATACCGACGCCATCAAAGAGATTGTGCGGCAGATTCGCCTGCGCGATCTTGGCGGCATCATCGTGGTCGATTTCATCGACATGGACGAGCGGAAGAACCGCCAGAAAGTGATGCAGTCGCTCGAAGAGGCCATGCGTGCGGACCGCGCTCCCTACAAAATTTTGCAGTTCAACGATTTCGGACTGGTGGCCATTACACGGAAGCGCGTCAAGCAGAGCCTGGAGCGCACGCTCTGCACTCCTTGCCCCTACTGCGAAGGCGCAGGCTATGTGAAGAGCCCGCAGACGGTTGTCACCGAAATCCTGCAGGAAGCGCAGAAGCTCGCCAGGGTGGTGGAAGGCAAGGACGTGATGCTGCGCGTCAACCCCGAAGTCGCGCGCTTGCTCAAATCCAGCCAGAACACGTACCTGCAGGAGATTGAAGAAATCCTGGGCCGCACGGTGATCGTCAAAGGCGATCCCCAACTGCACCAGGAAAAGTTCGACATGGCGTAAGCCGGCGGGATCGGCCGGATTTTCAGGTCATGAATGTAGGTGCGCAGCGAATCGGGGAGGGCGTTGCAGTATGCATTCGCCACCGAGCTGCCGTTAGGTAGCGCCTCCGTCCACTAGCGGGGCGCGGTAGCCACAAGCCTGGGACGTCCTCATGCGTCTTTCGCCGTGATTTCCGGGAGACGGAACCCGAATCTGGCTGTACGCTACCCTTTAATTAAGACCTTGCGACCCCTTAAAAAGCCCGAAGTGATGAGCCCGGCCGGGTATTGGCCGCAGTTGAACGCAGCCATCGAAGCCGGCGCTGACGCTTGCTATTTCGGTCTGAAGCACTTCACCGCGCGCGCCAAAGTGGGTTTCGACCTCGCCGAACTGCCCGAAGTGATGCGAACGCTCCATCGCCGGGGCGTACGGGGATATTTGACGTTCAACACACTGGTATTCGAACACGAACTCACGGAGGCCGCGCGCCTGCTCGGGCTGATTGCCGAAGCTGGAGTGGATGCCATCCTGGTGCAGGATTGGGGCGTGCTCCGGCTCGCCCGCGAAATTGCTCCCGATCTCGAACTGTATGCCTCAACGCAGACCAGCATCGCCAGCGCGGACGGAGTCGCATTCGCGCTCGAACAAGGGGCACATCGCATTACACTGGCTCGCGAGCTATCTCTGGAAGAAGTGGCTTTGATTTATGAGAAGACCGGCGCCGAGTTGGAGATCTTTGTGCACGGCGCGTTGTGTGTGGCCTACTCCGGGCAGTGTTTCTCGTCGGAAGCCTGGGGCGGGCGGAGCGCCAATCGCGGCCAATGCGCGCAGGCCTGCCGGCTGCCATATGAAATGCTGGTTGACGGAAGGCCGAAACCGCTGGGCGACGCGCGCTATCTGCTCTCGCCGGGGGATCTTTCCGCGCTGCGCCACATCCCGCGGATCATCGATGCGGGAGTAAGCGCGCTGAAGATCGAAGGCCGCTACAAAGATGCGGATTATGTAGCCTTAACGACTCGCAGTTACCGGCAGGCGGTCGACGATGCGTGGGCGGGGCGGCCGCTCTCCACCACGCCGCGCCAGGAATTGGCGCTGGAGCAGGTGTATTCGCGCGGCCTCGGGCCACACTTCATTTCGGGCGTGAATCATCAGAACGTAGTGAGGGGCCGCAGCCCGCGCCACCGCGGCGTCAGGATGGGCGTGGTGGCCGAGGTCGGCGAACAAACTGTCCGCATTGAGCCGGAGATCACGCATGAGATCGCTCCCTTGAAGCCGGGCGACGGCATTGTTTTCGACGCGGCCGATTGGCGCAGCCCGGAGGAAAAAGAAGAGGGCGGCCGCGTATATCGGGTAGAGCCGCTCCTGGACGGCCGTCTGGAGCTGAGCTTCGCGAACAATACGGTCGACTTCCGCCGCATTCGTCCCGGCGACCTGCTCTGGCGCACGCACGATCCTGACATCGACCGTCTGGCGCGCCCATTTCTCGATCCTCCGGCGCCCGTGGCAAAGCAACGGGTCACGGTCCAGGTGACTGCCGGTGAGGGCCAGCCACTCCGTGCGCGGTGGAGCCTGGCAGGGGGACAGTTCGTTACCGTGGAATCGCCGGAGCCGCTTCCGATTGCGCAGCAGCGCGGTTTGACGAAAGAGGCACTCAAAGAACAGTTCGGCAGGCTCGGCAACACGCCCTATGAGCTGGCGGATCTTGAAGCCGATCTCGCTGGCTCGTTTTTCGCTCCCGCATCGCTCTTGAATCGCATGCGGCGTGAGGCGGTGGATCGGCTTCAGGAACTCCAGGCGCGCGCCGCCCCAAGGCAAATTCGTCCTGTTCCCGAGTTTCCTCGCCGGACGGAAACCAGAGCGCCCGCGCCGGCGAAGCTCCATGTCCTCGTGCGCAACAGCGAGCAACTGGAGGCCGCCATCGCTGCCGGGCCGGATAGCATCACGCTCGATTACCTGGATCTTTTTGGATTGCGTCCTTCGGTCGAGCGCGTGAAAGCGGCGGGCGCGGAAGTCCATGTGGCGAGTCCCCGCATTCTGAAGACGGGTGAAATCCGTATTGTCGATTTCCTGGCGAGCCTGGAATGCCCGATTTTGGTTCGCGCCGCCGGCAGCCTTTTCACGCTGCGCCACAAAGTGACGCAGCCGCTCATTGGCGATTTCAGCCTCAACATTGCCAATACGCTGACCGCGGCAATGTATTTGGAATTGGGTCTGGCGCGCTTTACGCCTACGCACGACCTCAACGCCGAGCAGATCGCCAGGCTGGCGGCAACCGCCGGGCCCGAACGTATCGAGGCGATTGCCTATCAGCATTTGCCGGTTTTTTATACGGAGCACTGCGTCTTCTGCCGGTTTCTCTCCACCGGCACGACGCACCGCGATTGTGGCCGCCCGTGCGAACGGCATCGCGTAGCGCTCCGCGATTCGCAAGGCCGCGCTCATCCTGTCGTGGCAGACGTCGGTTGCCGGAACACCGTCTTCGGAGCGGAGGCGCAGGAAGCCAGCGCCCACCTGGATCTATGGCGGGCCGCGGGCATTGGACACTTTCGCCTGGAATTCGTTCACGAATCGGCGCGGCAGGTGGAAGCGGTCACGGCCGCGTTCCGGGCATACTTCTCGAACCGGATCAGCGCGCCGGAACTCGGCGGCGAACTGAAGCGGATTGCGCCCGCGGGCGTCACCGAAGGCAGTTTGTTCGTGGCTCCGGGCTTTGACCGGTTTCCCATCCTTCAATAGAATGGCGGATATTCACAAGGCGGGATTGCTCTATTTGAAGGATGGTCATATCCTGCTTTGCCGCAAGAGCCGCTCGACGGCCCTGCTGATTTTGCCCGGAGGAAAACTGGAGGAAGGCGAAACGGCCCAGGAATGCCTTCTTCGGGAGTGCCGGGAGGAACTGGGAGATGTCGAGCTTATCAATCTGCGCCACCTCGGCAATTATGAAAGCCCGGCCGCGGGATACGCGGACAAGACAGTGAGGATCGAATTGTTTGCAGGTGAATTACGAGGCGCTCCGGTCGCGCGCGCTGAAATTCAGGATCTGGTGTGGTTCGGTCCGGAGGACGATACCGCGCTGCTGGCGCCTAGCCTGCGCGACACCATCTTTCCCGATCTGCGGCGCCGCGGGATCATTGCGCCATCGCCCGTCCAGAAGTAGTGGGCTCCGCGATTACGGCAGCGCGAATACCACCAGCGATTCGTTCCGATCCGGGTTCGGGTCGGTCACTCCCGCTCCGCCGTCCGCCGCCACGATCGCGACATATTGCTTCCCATCTTTGCCCCGATAGGTCATCGGCACGGCAATCGCGCTGTGGTCGAGCTTGGTTTCCCAAAGCAGCTTGCCGGTCCGCGAGTCGAACGCCCGGAATCGCTTGTCGTTGGTCGCGCCAATAAACAACAGCCCGCCGGCGGTGACAATTGGGCCGCCGAAACCAATCCGGCCCGTGTTGCGCTTTCCTGCCGGGAGTTCGTCGGTTACTCCCAGCCTCACTTGCCAGGCAAATTCTCCCGTGGCCGCATTTACGGCCGTCAGCCGGCCCCATGGCGGTTTCTGGCATGGCCAACTGCTGGCCCCCATCAAGCGCCCATTAGCATCTACCCTTCGCCACCAGAATTTCGAATTGAAGGGCGACCCCAAGATGCTCGCCTGCTGATAGGGCACCGGCGAGCCTTCCTTTTCCTTTTGTATCCATCCAATGCTTCCGTATTCGTTGGTGAACACAAACACGTATCCCAGTTTCGGGTCGGAGGCCGTGCCGCCCCAATTGGCGCCACCGATCGCGCCAGGGAAAATCACGCTGGAAACGGGCGGGGAATCCGGGGCGCGGTAGACCCACGGTGTGAACGGTCCCTGGTTGCTCACGCCGCCGCTCCGCTCCACCAGGTCGCGGCATGCCTTGGCGTGCTCTTCGGTCGTGTCCGCCGCCGTTACCAGGTCCTCCATTCGAAAACTCATGCGCCCGAATGGCGGCGGCTTCACCGGGATCGGCTGTGTCGCGGCCGACCATTCGCCGGGTACCTGACTCCGCGGCACCGGTTTTTCCTCCACGCCAAAGACCGGCTTACCCGTCTCCCGGTTCAGAATGTACATGTATCCGACTTTGCCGGTCTGCGCCAGGATCGGCACCTTCTTCCCCTTGATCGCGACATCGATCAGGCCCGGCGCCGGCGGCAGGTCGAAGTCCCACAGGTCGTGATGCACCGCCTGGAAATACCACTTCATCTTTCCGGTGTCCGCATCCAGCGCCACCACCGAGTTGCCGAACAGGTCGTTGCCCTTGCGATCGAACCCGTAAAAGTCGCTGGCGGGGCTGCCATAAGTCGTATACAAGGTGTTCCGCTGGCTGTCCACAGTCATAAAGAATCCCCAGTTGTTGACGCCCGTCCGGTCCTTCCATCCATCGCCATCCCAACTCTCGTGACCCGGTTCACCGGGCTGGGGCACGGAGTGGAACACCCAAACCTTAGCGCCAGTGCGAGCATCGTACGCGCGCGTATCTCCGGGCTGGCCCGCCACCTGAATTTCGCCCACGTTCGCCCCCACGAACAGCAGGTTTTTGTATACGGTGGGCGCGGAGTTGTAAGGGATCCCCAGGTCCACTTCACCTTCCTTGCCGAATCCCGGATCGACCTTGCCGGTTTTCGCATTCAAGGCGATCATTCTGCGACCCGCTGTGAACACGACGCGCGGCGGATTATCGGCATCGCCCGGCCAATAGGCGACGCCGCGACGCGTGGCCCCGCCTCCCGTAACCGTGTAGCTCCAGATTTCTTTGCCGTTCTCGGGTTCCAGAGCCACGATCCGGTTTCCCGCGGGAATGTACATTACGCCGTGGACGACAATGGGCGTTGCTTCCGATGCCGGCGGCAGCTTGTAGCTCCAGGCCAGCTTCAACTGCGCTACGTTCCTGGTATTGATTTGGGTGAGCGGCGAGTAGCGCGTGCCGGCCAGGTCGCGGTTGTACATGGGCCAGTCGGGGTCGGCCTGTGGCTTGGCGGGCTGGGCGAACAGGACGGGCAGCAGCAGGGCGGCGCCCAAGGCGACTCTGCACAGAGTAAGCATGATGACCTTCGAATTATAACGGCTTGCCGGCGCACACGCCCGATGAGGTCCGGCGCGTGCCCTCCATGTATGGTATCTGTAAGCATGCGACCGATTCTTCTTTTTGCCCTGGTTTTGAGCGCTTTTTCCTTGCATGCAGCCGATCCGGCCACGCCTGTTTACTGGAGCGGCAGCAAGACTAAAGAATTGGACCAAGCGGCCGCTTCGCGTCTGAATAAATCCGCGGGACTTGGAACATCGCGATTAATGGATTCGGCATTTATTCTCTACCGCGCAGGGAACTCCCAAGCGGAGATTCACACCCTGCAGGCCGATTTCATCTTCTTTCGCGAAGGCGAGGGCGCGGTGATCGTGGGGGGTAAGATCGTCAATGGCAAGCCTACGGGAGCAGGAGAAATCCGCGGCGAGGCGATCGAGGGCGGGACCACCTATCCTGTGAAAGCCGGGGACACCTTATACGTCCCCAAGGGGGCGCCACATCAGTTCCGCTTGGAACCGGGGCAGCATTTCACGGCGACCATCGTCAAGATAACGCCGCAAGAGTAGCGGATCGACTGTCGCGCCGGAAACCGGTCATACCCGGAGCCCTATGGATGTCCATCTCATAGACGGCACGTACGAACTGTTCCGCCATTTCTACGCGGTCCCCTCGGCGCAGGATCGTGCCGGCCGCGAAATCGGCGCCGTCCGGGGAGTGCTTCGATCGGTTTTGGGAATGATCGAGCAGGGGGTCACGCACCTGGGCGTTGCCACTGACCACGTTGTAGAATCCTTTCGCAATGAGCTGTATGCAGGCTACAAAACCGGCGACGGGGTGGCGCCCCCACTGATGTCGCAGTTTCCGGTTCTGGAAGAGGCGCTCAAGGCAATGGGCATTGTTGTTTGGCCAATGGTCGAGTTCGAGGCAGATGACGCGCTCGCTTCGGCTGCCGCGAAGGCCGCCGGCGACGCGCGCGTGACTCAGGTCATCATCTGCACACCGGACAAGGATCTCGGCCAATGCGTCTCCGGCACGCGCGTGGTCCAACTGGACCGCCGTCGCGGGTTCATACGGGACGAGGCCGGGGTGGAAGCCAGGTTCGGCGTAAAACCCGCATCGATTCCAGACTACCTGGCCGTGCTCGGTGACAGCGCCGATGGGTTTCCCGGTGTGGCGGGCTGGGGCGAGAAAGCCGCGGCTGCGGCCTTATCGCGATATGGCCATCTGGAGAACATCCCCAAAAACTGGCGGGAGTGGCATCCGGCAATCGGCAGTGCACGCCGGCTGGCGACATCCCTGTTCGGCTCCTGGGATGACGCCCTGCTGTTTCGAAGGCTCGCGACCTTGCGGCTGGATGCACCCGTTTGTGAATCGGTGGACGATCTCCGCTGGACGGGGCCACGAACCGGTTTGGAACGGCTATGCCGGGATTTCGGGGCGGCCGATGTTTTCGACCGCGCCACGGTAGCCGCGGCCAGGGCCTCCTCGCAGGCCGCGCTGGTATAGAGGCATCGCTCTTCGACCTTTTCGCCGGTCCAACCGGCCGGAAAGTAAACGGCATCGGTGCCTTCGGTGTGCTCGCCCTCGCGATTACGGGGCTGGCAAATGCGGCTTGGGCACTGTTCGGTTTGGCCCCCGCGTTGCTGTTCGTGACCGGTGCTAATGATGTGGTGGAACCGCGTGCTCCGCCCCGCGCTGGCAGGTTTGCGGCGGCGTGGCCGTCGCTTAGACTGAAGATCCAGGCGGAACTGCAGCGGCTTTGCTGCGCCGTTTTTTTCGCTCAGCCGTTGTGGAATAACCCCTGTCGCGATCGATATCCTGCACGTGCACGGTTACCGAAGCCAGACCAGGGAGGTCCCCGGCGAATTTGTCGATTTCGTCGCCGAGAAGATGAGATACTCTCAGGCGCACAGATGCTGTCCGGCCGGGAGTGTCGTTGCCCGCGGCCAGGGTAACGTGCAAGAACCGCTTCGACTCATCGCCGCCTACGTGGGCATCTTGCAGCGGCACGATCGCGTGCTTCAGATTGCTCAAATTAATCATCGGCACCATCTCCGGCGCCGCTGGATCGGCCGCATGCGCCGGGTTTTCCATCTTGAAGTTGGCGACAACGCGTACCAGGTGGTCCAGCAACTTTTTCGCGTCAAATCCGGTGGCCGCTTTGAATTCTTCGCGTAGCCATTCTTCTGGAACAAACAATCGGAGATGGGGCATTCGTTTTCCAAGTTTATCGGAATCGAACCGCCGGGAGAATGCACAGCCCGTTGCAGCGCCCCATGCGCGGAAGTGGGCTATCGCCGTGGAATGAATGGCTGGGAGGCAGGGATTCGAACCCCGATACGCAGATCCAGAGTCTGCAGTCTTACCGTTAGACGACCTCCCAACGGATGTCCTGATTTTAGCAAACGGCGCAGCCCCAGGCCGATAAATCGTCCGGCTGCTACTCGAAATCGATCCGCGCAATCACCATCCGCGGCATCACATTATTCCAGCTATCCGGGATGGTGTCGAACGGCAGCCGGAACGGCCTGGTATCGCCCGGCGCCAGCCCGCCCGCCTTCGCGCTCACGATGGGCGTGCGCTGCCGCAGCACAACCTGTCCGTATGGATCGTAGAACACGCAGTTGATCTCCACCAGGTTCAGCTTCCGGCCGCCCATGTTCTGAATCTTCCCCGTGATCTCTACCAGACGGCGGTGGAAGTAGTCCTCGTGGGCACTCATATCCACATCGCTCAATTTGAGATTCCGGACGTACGCCTTAGCTTCTTCGGTCAAGGGGGGCGGGGGAGGCGGCGGTTGGTTCGACGCGCGATCCAGGTACCAGAAGCCGGCCGCGCCGGCGGCCAGCATCACGCCCACCACTATGGCAAATGGCGGGAGACCCGTTCTACTTTCCGCCAACCGTCATCTCTCCGATTTTGATTGTAGGCGCGGCCACCGATCCGCGGAACTCCAGGTCCGAGCCCGCGGCCTCGATTCCCAGCAGCATCTCTCGCAGATTCGCGGCGATGGTCACTTCGGAAACCGCGAACGCCAGCTCGCCGTCGCGGATCCACAGCCCGGCCGCGCCCTGCGAATAATCGCCCGTGACGGTATTCACTCCGAAGCCCTGAGTCTCGGTCACATAAAACCCGTTGCGGATGCCGCCGACGATCTGTTCCGGAGTTTCGGCTCCTTTTTCCAGGTAAAAGTTGCCGTGGCCGATCCCCGGATTGCCCGTCAGCCCGCGTGACGCGTTGCCGGTAGTCTTCATGCCCAGCTTGCGCGCGGCGTAGCAGTTTAGCAGATAGCTTTTCAACACCCCGCGCTCGATCACCACCGTGCGCCGCGACGCCACTCCTTCATCATCGAACGGCGAAGTCCCGAACAACCCGGGAATGGTGCCGTCATCGATCACCGTGACGCATTCGCTCGCCACCTTTTCGCCCAGCTTGTCCTCGAGAAACGATTGATGCCGGTAAATGGCCATCCCGTGCACGGCATCAAACAGGTTCCCCAGCAGGCTGCGCGCCACCCGCGCCTCGAAGACCACCGGCACTTTCTGCGTCGTTACTTTCACCGGATTGAGGCGCCGCAGAGCGCGGCTCGCGGCGATGCGCCCCACCTGTTCCGGCGGCTCCAAACCGCTGAATCCGCGCGCCAGCGAACTCCAGTAATCCCGCTCCATCGATTCGCCCTCGCGCGCCACCGGCACCGCGCTCAGCGAGCAGTAGCTGGTGCGGTACTCCCCGGCGAACCCCCGCGAGTTTACGAATACGTGCCGGCCCAGGTGCGAATCGAACGATGCGCCTTCGGAATTGAAAATGCGCGGATCGGAATCGAGCGCGGCAGCTTCCGCCCGCTTCGCCGTTTCGATCTTCATGCCGGTTTCAAGGTTTGCCACATCCGGCGCGGCCAGCCGCAGGTCTCCGGCCAGCGAGCCGAATTCGTCCGCCTCCGGAAGGCCCGCGCAAGGATCTTCATTGGTCACATCCGCCAGTTCGATCGCCGACCGTACCAGCCGCTCGATACCCTCGCGGGAAAGGTCCGAAGTCGAAGACGATCCGGCCCGCCGCCCCACCAGCACCCGTACGCCAATGCCGCGCGATCCCGCTTCCTTCAGGCTCTCCAACTCCCGCATGCGCACATTGGCGGAAAACTCTTCCCCTTCCGCGACCGTGCACTCGGCGTCGCTCGCTCCGGCATCGAGCGCGCGCTTCACCACTTCGTGCGCCAGTTCGATCAAGTGATTTTGGGACAGGCTCATGCCGTGCCTCCCACCGTCATCTTATCGATGCGGATCGTGGGGATGCCGACGCCCACGGGTACGCTCTGGCCTTCCTTTCCGCACACCCCCACGCCTTGATCGAGCTTCAAATCGTTTCCCACCATGCTGACGTACTTCAACGCTTCGGGCCCGTTGCCGATCAGCGTGGCGTTGCGCACCGGCCGCGTGATTTTGCCATCTTCGATGAGATAGCTTTCCGACGCGGAGAACACGAAGTTGCCGCTGGTAATGTCCACCTGCCCTCCGCCGAAACTTACGCAATAAAGGCCCTTCGGCACCGAGCGGATAATCTCTTCCGGATCGCTTTCGCCGGCCAGCATGAACGTGTTTGTCATGCGGGGCAGGGGCATGTGCTCGTAGCTCTCGCGCCGTCCGCTGCCGGTAGGCGCCGCGCCCAGCAGCGTGCTCGAAAGTTTGTCCTGCAGGTAGCCGCGCAGCACGCCGTTTTCGATCAGCACGTTCCGCTGCGTCGGCTGGCCCTCGTCATCCATGTTCAGCGATCCGCGCCGGTGATGGATCGTGCCGTCATCCACTACCGTGCACAACTCGCTCGCCACCTTCTGGCCGATGCGTCCGCTGAAGGCCGAAACGCCCTTGCGGTTGAAATCGGCCTCGAGGCCATGGCCCACGGCTTCGTGCAGCAGGATGCCGGGCCATCCCGGTCCCAGCACGACCGTGGTTTCCCCAGCCGGTGCTTCCACTGCGCCCAGCATGGCCAGCGCTTCGCGCGCCGCTTCCTTTGCAAAGTATTCCGGTGTCTTCTCGTTCAGGAAAAAGCCCAGTTCCACGCGTCCCCCGCCGCCCGCATGACCACGTTGGGGCGCTCCGCCGTTTTCGCGCGCCAGCACGGAAACGTTCAGCCGCGCCAGCGGCTGCCGGTCCGCTGTCAGCACCCCATCGCTGGTGGCGATCAGCACGTGCCGCAAATTGTCCGCATACACGGCGTTCACCTGAAAGATGCGCGAATCGTATGCCCGAGCGGCGCGGTCCGCCCGCCGCACCAGTTCCACCCGCTCCGCGAAGGGAGTCTCGGTGGGCGCAGTGGCTACCGGATACAGGTTGTGCCGCCGGCCCTCCTTCAGGTTGAAGCTTTCCACCTTGCTCGGCCCCGCCGCGATGTATGCCGCCACGCGCGCGGCCTTGAGAATTTTCTCCACGGAAAGGTCGTCGCTGTAGGCGTATCCTGTGCGTTCCCCCGCAATGACGCGGACGCCCACTCCCATCGAAACCCCTTGCGCCGCGCTCTTCACGATCGATTCATCGATCCCGATCGAACTGGTCAGCAGGTACTCGAAATACAGGTCCGCGTAATCCCCTCCGTGGGAAAGCGCTTCCGCCAGGCATCTCTCCAGATCCTGCCGCGTCAGTTGGAAACGCGAGGCGAATATGGTCTCCGCAAATTGCATGATTTCAGGCTATCATGCCGGTTTTCGGGAGCCTCCTGAATGGCGGCCGCCAAAGAAGCTCCTCCGTACCTCAACCGCCTGAAGCCGCCGCGGGCTATTTTCTCTCGCTCAGACTGCGATACACCGCTTCGACGAATTTGTCGGTAGTCCAGAACCCGGTGGTGGCGCCGTATTCGGGATCGTAGTCGCGCGTGGGCTGGGCGGCCTTCACCTGCTCCAGGGTCATGCCCTTGTGAATCAGATTCTGGATGCGGTCGCGGATGATGGTGGCCATGTCGCGATACTCCACCACGTCGGCCTGGTCGCACAGGCGGCCGTGGCCTGGAATGACGTAGGTGCCGCCTTCCTGCTTATCGGCGGGGATGGTCAGTTCGATTAGCTTGTTGAGGGCGGCAATGGTGCCTTGAATGCTGCCGCCGTGCTGCAGGTCGATGATGGGATAGTTGCCCGGAGTGAAAATATCGCCCGCGCTTACCACGTCGGAACGGCGGAAATAGACGAAGCTGTCGCCATCGGTGTGGGCGTTGGGTTGATGGATGATTTCGATGCCCTCGCCATTAAAGTACATGTGCTTTTCATTGGTGATGTAGGTATCGGTGGGCAGAGCGCCGAAGGGAATCGCGACGATCGCCGCGCCTTCCGCTGCGTCGGTGAGATTGCCGGCCACGTTACCGCCCGTGATCGTGACTCCCGCCTTGGCAATGGCTTCGTTGCCGCCGGTGTGATCCGCGTGAAAGTGCGTGTTGATGATGTAGCGAATGGGCCGGCTCGATAGCTTGCGGACTTCGGCCAGCACCTTCTCGCTGTTCTGCGCCAGGCCCGTATCCACCAGCAGCACCCCCTGGTTGCCGACCTGGATCGCGATGTTCCCGCCCGCGCCCACCAGCATGTATACATTGCCCTGCACGGGCAGGACATGGAGTTCGGCGTTCTGCTGCGCCGCGGCGGGAATCCCCGCCGCCAGCAAGACGAAGGCGAGGGCAAAAAGTGGTTGTCTCATCCGAGTAGGCCCCGTCATTTCGCCGTGGCGAGTTTCTTCTCTTCGGCCGCCAATTTTTGCTGGTATTCCGGGTACATGGTTTCCGCCCCGCCCCGGGCTGCTTCCGGTGGAATACCGTATTTTTTGGGGAATTCTTCCAGGAACTTGTTTTCGCCCGGCAGATGATTCGGCACGACGCCCGGCTGGCGAATCACTTCCGTTACAGGCTCGCAGGGGTAAGGATCGATGTGCTGCCGCGGATCGGCCACCCAGTCCGTGGTGCGGATGAAGGGCTCGGTCAGATAGGCCGGGTCGGTAACGATGCTGACCAGGGTGAGATAATCGCCGTGGCGGATCCAATGTTCGGTTAAGGTGGCTTTGTCGCTGCGTGGAATGCCGTTGCGCCGGATCCACCCGATTTTCAAATGAGTGGTGTAGACGGTAAGCATATCGCCATCCCACTTGCCCGTGGAAAAGCCCTGCCAGGTGTGCGGCGCATAGTCGGGTGGATGCGGGCGGCCATCCATCCAGATGGTTCGCTCCGGCGCTTGCCACGAGATGTGCGTGTGATAGGCGATCAGCTTTTGCGACTCGCGGTCCACCTCTTTCCAGATGCGCAGATTCGCTGGGCCGCGCGGGCCATAATCGGCCGGGTGCGGTTTGCACTGGTGCTCCGGCAAGGTGAGCAGGGAGGCGTCCCAGGTGTCGCCGCGCATGCGCGCCGCATCGTTGATGGGAAGGCCGAGATAGTCGCCGATCTCAGGGCCGGGAATCCGCTCGGGCTGATCCTCGTGGAAGCGCGGCGCCCACTCTCCGGAAGGATCCACCTGCGCAAACACCGGCAGAGCGGAAATCGCAGCCAACAGCAAAATAGCTTTAGCCGCCATGGCACCCTCCTCGACGCCACATTCTATGGAACTCGCGCCCGCGGCGGCTTACACAATCGCCACCGCGAGGAACAGAATCTTGACTCATCTGGCGCCCTGTATTCACTTTCCACCCTGGCGGCGGTACGCGCCCGGCGTGACCCCGACCTGCCGCAGGAACCAATTTGAAAGGTGGCTCTGCGAAGAGAATCCGGCGGCCAGCGCCACTTCTACGATCGGCGTGTCCGTGCCGCGCAGCATCTCCTTCGCCCGCTCGATGCGGCGCTCGAGCACGTAACGGTGCGGCGATTGGCCCACGGCGGTTTTAAAAGCCCGCGCCAGGTATAACGGGCTGATGCCCACTTCGGCGGCCATGCGCTCCAGGCTCAGATCGGCGCCGAGGTTCTCTTCGATGTACTCGATCAGGCGGCGCATGCGCCAGCCCGCAATTTGCTGTGGCGGCCGCGCCCGCGGCGGCTTCGAACGGGCGGAATGATGGCGCGCCAGGTGGGCCGCAATCATCTGCGCCAGGGTATCGATGTACAGCCCGTCTTCGGCGGTGCCCTCGCGCAGCGACGCCGCGATGGCTATGGCCAGTTGCTCTAAAAGCGGATCGGTAATGGCGAAGCGCGGCACGATCGCCGCCGCCCGGGGATCGCAACCGTACATATCGGCGACCGCCGATTCATAGATCGAGTAACGCAAATAGACCTGCAGAATTTCCGGACGTCCGTTATGCCGCCACTGCGCGACCGCTTCGCCCGGCGTCAGACAAATTCGCCGCGGGCCGATCAACGCCCGTTCGGCCGCCGCGCCCGCGAGCTTGCGCGTGACTTCCGTGGGCCGCGTGAGATGGTAGATGAAGGATGGGTGGCGGATGGCGCCCTCGGTAGCCTGGAACGGCGCCTCTTCCAAAATGGCGGCGTACAGCGAGCGCCAGCCGATTTCCGGACTTTGGGCAACTACGCGATTTCCGGGCCGGAGCACCCGCCCGTGCGTTTCGCGCACGCTAAAGACAGGAGTTTCCCTTGTGAGCACACGAACCTCTCCAGGGAGGTTAGGGGTATTATACGCCCGCGGCGATGCTGGTCTTGGTGCTGGCGCCCGTGGAGATTTTCGCGTGCCGCCGCGAACAAGCCGTATCGCATTAAGGCTTGCTCCGCCCAGTACTCAGTGCCTTTGGCAACCAGACTAAGGCCCGCCTCCTTCTACAATGAGAAATAGTGAGGGGAATCAGTCTCGATCTGGTTACCGGTGTGGTCTTCGCCTTCGCGCAATGGCGATTAGTGGTGGTCGTCTTGCGATGGGCAAGGCGTCGTGGTGTCGATCTGCGTCTGGCTGGCGCGCTGCTGGCAGCGTTCGAGTTGCTGATGGCTGCCGGATTCCTTTGGAATGATTCGCCATTCGGCCATGCGATGCCATCGCGGGCCATGTCCGTGTTCGGGGCGGTCGCGTTCCTCTGTTTATTCGCTTCGACCTGCGCGGTGGGAGTACACGCCATTCTGGCTCCGCTTCGCTCAAGGGGGAAAGCTGGAAACGGCAACCTGTCTCGGCGGCGCGCGCTTACTATGGCGGGCAACGCGATCGTAGCCGGGCCGTTTGCCGCGCTGGGCTATGGCGCGCTGGTGGAGCGCACCAATTTTCAGGTGAATGAGATCGATGTGCCGCTCGCCGGCCTGCACCGCGACCTGGACGGCCTGCGTCTGCTGCTACTGAGCGACATTCACCTGGGAATGTTTCTGAGCGAGCGGGAGTTGGCGCGCATGATCGATGCGGCCTGCGAACTGGAGCCGCACGCCGCCTTCGCCACCGGCGATTTCATTTCCACGTTCGGCGATCCGCTTGAAGCCTCCATTCGCCAGGTTGCGCGCGTCAAGGCCGATGCCGGCATGCTGGGGTGCCTGGGAAATCACGAACGGTACGCCCACGCGGAGGACGAAGCTACCCGGCTGGCCGCGCGCGCCGGCATCCCCATTCTGCGTGGCCAGGCGCGGCAGCTACGGTTCGGCAATGCCACGCTGAACGTGGCAGGCGTCGACTATCAGCGGAGTTCCGAACGGCGCGCGTACCTGGCGGGCGCCGAGCGGCTGATCGAGCCGGGCGCGTTCAATCTTCTGCTTTCGCACAATCCCGACGTGTTCCCCGTGGCCGCGCGCCAGGGTTGGTCATTAGTGCTGGCGGGGCATACGCACGGCGGGCAGGTGAACGTGGAAATCCTGGACCGCTCCATCAGTCCGGCCGCGTTTCTCACGCCATACGTGCGCGGGCTGTATCATATTGGCCCTTCGGCCGAATACGTGACCCGCGGCATTGGCACCGTGGGGATTCCGGCGCGACTGGGTTCGCCGCCCGAAATCTCGCTTCTGCGGCTACGGAAGGCGTAGAATCGCGGTTTGTGCGCTATCTGATCCTGAGCGATTTGCATTCCAACTGGGAGGCGCTGGAAGCGGTATTGCGCGACGCCGAAGGCGCGTACGATCAGGCACTCTGTTGTGGCGATCTGGTGGGTTACGGCGCCGATCCCAACCGCGTCACCGAGTGGGTGCGCGGCCATTGCGCAACGGTGGTGCGCGGCAATCACGATCGCGCCTGCACGGGCCTTGAAGACCTCGAGTGGTTCAACCCGGTAGCGCGGCAGGCGGCCGTCTGGACACTGCAGCGCCTTTCGCCCGAAAACGCCGCGTATGTCCGTGGCCTGCCGCATGGCCCGGTTTTCGTGGATGGCATCCAGTTGCTGCACGGCTCGCCCACGGATGAGGACGAATACGTGGTGCGGCCCGAGGACGCCGCCGGCGCCTTCGCTTACCTGGAAAGCCATCTGGCATTTTTTGGCCACAGCCACATCCAGGGCGGCTTCCTGTGGAACCATTCGCGGGTAGAAACCATTCCGCCGGTTTCGATTCGTGGCGCTTGCTCGGTGATGGATATCGAACCGGATACAGGCTACCTGCTGAACCCCGGTTCGGTGGGCCAGCCACGAGATGGAGATCCGCGCGCGGCTTACATGCTCTACGATTCCGGCGCCTCCATGGCGCGCTACCGCCGTGTGCCGTACGATGTGGAGAAGGCCCAGCGGAAAATCCGCGACGCCGGGCTGCCGCCGTTTCTGGCGGACCGGTTGGCGGCGGGGCGGTAGCCCGCTAAGCTTTAGAATCAAACTTGGTCCTCGTTGAAAACGTCTCCAAGCGGTATCGCCTCTACCAGCGCCCCGCGGACCGGCTCTGGGAATTGCTTCCAGGCGCGCGGCCGCGACACAGCGATTTCTGGGCGCTGCGCGATATCAGCTTCTATGTAGACCGCGGGGAGACGCTGGGAATCGTCGGGCCGAATGGCTCGGGTAAGAGCACGCTGCTCGAGATCGTCAGCGGTATCCTGCAGCCCACCGCGGGGCGGGTTGCGACGAAAGGCCGGACGGCGGCGCTGCTCGAGCTGGGCGCGGGCTTCAATCCGGAATTCACCGGCCGCGAAAATGTCTATCTCAACGGCGAAATCATGGGCTTGAGCCGGGCGCAGATCCGCAAGGCGATGCCTGCCATTGAAGCTTTCGCGGAAATCGGCGATTTCATCGAGCGGCCCGTGAAAGAGTATTCGAGCGGCATGTATGTGCGCCTGGCGTTTTCGACCGCCATCCACGTGGAACCGGAGATTCTGATCGTCGATGAAGCGCTGGCGGTGGGCGATGCGGTGTTCGCCAACCGCTGCGTGCGGAAATTCGAAGAAATGCGCGAGCGCAAGATTACGGTGCTGTTCGTCTCGCACGATCTCGGCCTCGTGAAGCAGCTTTCAAACCGCGCGATTTTCCTCATGCACGGCTCGATCGAAGCCGAGGGCGCGCCCAACGACGTCATCAACCGCTACATCGGGCTGGTGCTCGAACGGCAGGCCCCGCGCGTCCGCAAACAAGAACGCCTGCGGGCCAGCCACCGCCATGGCGATGGTTCAAGCGAGGTGGTTTCGATCGATCTGCTAGACGCGCGCGGCCAACCGGCGGCGGCGGTGCAGGCGGGCGAGTGGATCACCGTGCGGGTGCGCTCGCGTTTTCACGCGCCGGTCTCCGATCCCATGGTGGGCATCCTCATCCGCACGCGTATCGGCATGGAAGTGTATGGGACGAACACGCGGATTGAAAACAAGAGCCTGGGCGATTTCGCGGCTGGCGATGAACTGGAGATCGATTTCCGCATGGAATGCTGGCTCACGCCGCAAACCTACACGCTCACCGTGGCCACGCAGAATGGCGACGGCACCAGCCACGACTGGCTCGACGATGCCATTGCCTTCGACGTGGTGGATGCGCGGCACGCGGCGGGTGTGGCCAATTTGAGGGCACGGATCGAATGGCGCGTGTCACGGTGAAGGTGCATCCAAGGGCGAAGCGCTCGGCCCTCGCCGGGCGGCTCGGCGAGGCATATAAGCTCGATTTGGCCGCGCCGCCGGTGGATGGAAAAGCCAACGCAGAGTGCACCCGCTTCCTCGCGGAACTTGCGGGAGTGCCGCGGGCCGCCGTGCGCATCGTCAAGGGACCCGCCAGCCGGACCAAGGTGATCGAAGTCGATGGCCTTGACGATGCGGAGCTGGCTCGATTGCTTACGGCTGATAAGTAGATGCGCCGTTGATACTGCCGATGGTGGTGCCGCCCGAGGTGGTTACCGATAGCGAGCCGTTAACCGTGCTGCCCACCTGGTCGAAGTCGTTCACAGTCAATGTGAGGCTGCCCCCGGTGATGGCGGAGGTGCCGTACAGACCGCTATTGCCGGTCGTATTGAAGGTGAGCGTTTGGCCCGAAAGCGTGCCGTTCGTGAAGGAAGCCAGCAATGGACCCTGTTGCGATACGGCTACCGCGGTGTAGCCGCCACTGCCGTTTGGACTGATGCTAAAGAGCACGGACGGCGTGGAGAGGCTCAGATTCCAGGTTCCGGTCACGAATAATTGACTAAACGGGGTGGCCGTGGAACCCGCCGCCGTGCCGATTATCGGCGGTCCGGCTGCCGCATAAACCGGGGCGGCGGTAAAAGCGCCCGTGGCGTTGAACCGCAGCGTGAGGACCGCAAGGCTCGGCGTCGAGGTATAAATTTCCATCAGGCCGCTCTGCCCCGAAACCGAGTTGATTATCGGCGTCAGATTGGCGGGGGCGAGATTGATGCTGTTGAACGGGAAATTGTAATGACCCAAAGCGGGAATCGTGATCGAGGACTGAATCGTGGTTCCGCCGGTAGTCTTCACCGCAATATTCACGGTTTGTGACGTATTACTGATATTGGCGATGGCCAGACCAACCGCGGCGCTGAGGGTTTGATCGAACGGAACCAGGAACCGCGCGGCGGCCGGCATCGCAACTCCCGTCGAATCCTGGTGCGCCAACCCGGGGGCAATGCTGGTGAAAATCGCGTACGCCTGAATTCCCGGCCCGGCGGCGATGTCAGCCCAGCCCGCGGAGGTTACCGACGCCGTGGCCGTGGTGTGCAGCAGAATCGTGGTTCCCGCCGGAACGTTTAAGGGAAACACCGACGCTTCCGGTTCGATAAAGCCCAGGTTCCAGGAGACCGTATTCCCCGGCGTCACTTCTTTCCAGAAACTCATGCTGGTAATGGACGAAGCCGCCGAACTGGTGTTCGTAATTACCAGCGTGGTCTGCCAGTCTTGAATGCCCGGCAGACCTCCATCGGCGATTTGCGCGATATACAGATGTTGTGTCTGCGCTCGGCCTACGGAAGCCCCTATCAGCAGGCCGGCGAGTGCGGCGAATGAGGCGAATCGGTTGGTGGAGATCATCGCCTTACATAGTAATCTGAAAGCGCCTCGAGCGTGCTTTAAATAACATTAATGCGCCCCTTCTGATCCCCGGCCGGGGTGACGTACCGTACAATCCTGGTATCGCATGGAACTCGAAAAGATTCAGCGGGAACTCGCCGCGCAACATTTGGAGGGCTGGTTGTTCTTCGATCATCGCCAGCGCGATCCGCTGGCCTACCGGGTGCTCGGCCTTCCAACCACGCGCATGGCGACCCGCCGCTGGTATTACCTGATTCCGGCGCACGGTGAACCGGCGGGGCTGGAGCATCGCGTCGAAAGCGGCATGCTCGGATCGCTGCCCGGCAGCAAGATTCCATATTCCAGTTGGACCGAGCAAGTGGCGGGACTGCGCGCGCTCCTCGGCGGCAGGAAACGGATCGCCATGCAGTATTCGCCTAACTGCGCCATTCCCTATGTCTCCATGGTGGATGCGGGCACGGTGGAACTGGTGCGCAGCCTGGGCGTGGAGGTGGTCAGTTCGGCCGAACTGATTCAGGCGTTTGAAGCCCGCTGGACGCCGGAAGCGCTCGAATCCCACCTCGAAGCGGGGCGGCGCGTCGATCGCGTGCGCGCCGCGGCCTTCGAACTGGTTCGCGAGCGCACGCGCAATGCCGCGCCGCTCACTGAGTACGAGGTGCGGCAGTTCGTGCGCGATTCCTTCGCCAAGGCTGGGCTCGTCGCCGATCACGGGCCGATCGTGGCGGCCAATGGGAACGCCTCCAATCCGCACTATGAACCAACCGCGGAGGCTTCCGCGCCTATCCGCCGCGGCGATTTCGTGCTCATCGATATGTGGGCCAAGTTAGACCTGCCAGGGGCGGCTTACTACGACATCACCTGGACCGCCTTCTGCGGCAATAGTCCCACCGGCGAGATGCGCAACGTCTTCGCGGTAGTCGCCGGCGCGCGCGACGCGGCGATTGCGCGCGTCGCGGAAGCCGTGAAGGCGGGGCAGGATTTGCGCGGGTTCCAGGTAGACGATGCGGCGCGCGAATTTATCAAGGGCCGCGGCTATGGCGATTACTTCACGCACCGCACCGGGCATTCGATCGGGCAGGAAGTGCATGGTAACGGCGCGAACATGGATAACCTCGAAACGCACGACGACCGGCGGGTAGCGCCGTGGAGTTGCTTCTCGATCGAGCCTGGAGTCTATCTGCCGGCATTCGGCGTGCGCTCGGAAGTGAACATGTTCGTGGGCGAAAAAGAGGCGCGGGTGACGGGCGAGGTGCAGCGCGAGTTGCTGCTGTTGTAATCACCGCTTGCATAGGGAATAGCGAATTTACCAGTACGTTTGGTACCGTTTAGCATTGTGGCAGGAACTGAAACGTGCATCGGAAGGCTGTAATCCGGTTTATAATTCCCTCACGAGTGCGTGAATGGAACTCTGGAGGTCTAAGCAGATGAAGCTGACTACTTTCGGGATGCTGGTGGCCTTTGGGCTCTGCGGCGCGGCTAATGCAAGCGTGGTGCTTAGCGAGAACTTTGACGAGCTGACTCCCAATTTAGCGGTGACCTCAGCCGGTGCTTTCAGCGCCATCAATGGAACGAACATCGATCTCGTAGGAGGCGGTCTTTTCGGATCTCTTTGCGCTTCGCCAGAAAGCGGCAATTGCGTAGATATGAATGGGTCCTTCGGAAATCCGCAGGGGTAACTGCAGTCGAATATGCTCTTCAACCCCGGCGCATATCAACTCAGTTTCGACTTGATCGGCAGTCAACGCGGTAGCACGGCTTCGGTCACCGTCACTTTCGGAAATTACAACCAGACGTTCTCCCTAGCCAGTGATGACACTACCAGCGGGATCGTCACAAATCAATTGGTAACACTTACCTCGCCGGGGCATCTGCTGTTTGCTAGCAATACCCCAGGCGATCAAGGTCTCCTGCTGGACAATGTCGTGGTTTCGACCGCTTCGGCAGTGCCCGAGCCATCGAGCTTCGTGCCACTGGGGTTCGCGCTGCTGGCAAGCGCGGCGCTGCTGACTCGCCGGAAGCTAGCGCGCTAGCGCAGCCACGCCCGGCAACTCGATCCCCGCCAGGAATTCGAGCGAAGCGCCGCCCCCGGTAGAGACGTGGGTAATCTTCCCAGTTACGCCCGCGGCTTTCACGGCCTTCTCCGAATCGCCTCCGCCCACCACGGAAGTTGCGCCTGAGTTGGCCACGGCTTTGGCTATGGCAACTGTGCCCTGGTCGAAAGGAGGCTTTTCGAAGATTCCCATCGGCCCGTTCCAGATGACGGTCTTGGCGCCGGCCAGAACCTTCGAATACTGGTCAACGGTTTTGGGGCCGATGTCCACGGCGATCTTGCCATCGGGTATTGTCTCGACCGCTTCATGCGCAGCGCCGGGCGCGATCTCGGAGACGACGATATGATCTACAGGCAGCATCAGTTTGGGGCCGAAATCGGCCAGCAGTTTCTTCGCGAGATCGACCTTATCGGCTTCGACCAGTGACTTGCCCGTAGGCCGACCCTGCGCTTTCAAGAATGTGTACGCCATCGCGCCGCCGATCAGCAGCTTGTCGACGATTTTCCCGAGGTTCTCGATCACTTCGATCTTGTCGGAGACTTTCGCGCCACCAAGGATGGCCACGCACGGCCGCTCGGGGTGGCTGATCGCCATGCCGAGATACTTCAGCTCCTGTTCCATCAGCAGTCCGGCCGCGGCTTGCTTAACGAATTTCACCATGCCTTCCGTGGAGGCGTGCGCGCGGTGGGCGGAACCGAAAGCGTCGTTGACGTAGATATCGCAGAGCGCGGCGAGCTGTTTGGAAAACTCGGGGTCGTTCTTCTCTTCCTGCGGGTGAAAGCGGAGATTTTCGAGCAGCAGCACTTCGCCCGGCTTGGGCAGCATACCTTCCACCCGCGGCCCGATGCAATCCGGCGCCATCTTCACCGGGCGATTCAGCAGTTCGCCGAGGCGCGCGGCGGCCGGCGCGAGGCTCATCTCGGGATCGGGCTTGCCCTTCGGGCGGCCGAGGTGCGAGGCGAGAATCACCGCCCCGCCGTGATCGAGCGCGTACTGAATGGTGGCGAGCGATGCGCGGATGCGTTTATCGCTGGTAATCGCCATCTGCCCCTGAGCGTTTTTCTCCAGCGGGACGTTGAAATCGACGCGAATGAACACCCGCTTGCCTTTCAGATCCAGGTCGCGAATGGAGGGATAGGAAGGCATTTCACGACGAGGGTAACACGGCTACTGGCCCACGGTAATGGTCAAACTGCGGGTCACGCTATGCCCCGAACCGTCTTCCGCGACGAGAGTGTATACCGTGGTCCTTCGCGGCGAAATCTCGAGGCAGCGTCCCGATGCAGGCCACACCGGGGCAACCGGGGGATCGAGCCGGACGGTCTTCGCGCTGATCGTGGCGTAACAGAGCCGCGTCCGGCCGCCACGCTCGATCCGCGGCGGAACCGCATAGAAATCGGAGATCTTGAGAGTCCCGAGGAGGTCCAGCGTGCGCCGGGCCTCTTCCGCTTGCTTCTCCGCGAGCTTGCGTTGCGCTTCGCGGTTGCTGCTCCAGCGGGAATAAAACACCACGCCGTTGTAGACCAGGGCGATCAGAACGGCGATCCATAGAAAGGGCAGGACGCGACGCACGATTATCCCTCAGAATCCAGCGCCGGAAACACGCTGAGAATCGCCTCCACCAGGCCATCCACGCTGTAGGGATTGGCTTCCACAGTGACTTGTACTCCGAGACTCCTGGCGGTTTGCGAAGTGATTGGGCCGATGGAAGCGACTGTCACTCCATCAAGTGAGTGGGCGCCGGCGGCGGTTACGAAGTTCTGCACGGTGGAGGAACTGGTGAAGGCGATGCAATCGGGTTTGCGGCCGGAACCGAAGATCGCGGCGGCCTGCGCGGGGGCTTCTTCGGGAATGACCGTGCGGTAGGCTTCGACCACCTCGACGTGAGCGCCGCGGCGGGTCAGTTCGGCGGGAACGAGATCGCGCGCGACGGCGGCGCGGGGCAGAAGGATGCGCTTGCCCGCCAGATCGTGAGACTGGAAAGCTTCGAGCAGACCTTCGGCGACATAGTCTCTACCCATAAGGTCTACTTTAAGGTGCAAAGCTTCCACCGCGGCGCGCGTGGCCGGGCCGATGGCGCAAATGCGGGCGCGAAGCGAACGCAGATCAACGGCCGAGCGATCCAGGCGATCGAGGAAGAAGCGGACGCCGTTGGAGCTGGTGAAAATGAGCCAGTCGTAGCAAGCCAGATTTTGGATGGCCCGGTCGAGCGCCGTGTAGTCGGCGGCCGGGCGGATTTCGATGGTGGGGAGTTCGATGACCTCGGCGCCGAGAGCGCGCAGGCGAGCGGAGAGGGCTTCGGCCTGGCCTTTGGCGCGCGTGACTACGATGCGTTTGCCAAATAGCGGCAAGCGCTCGAACCAGCCGAGCTTTTCGCGCAGGCGAACGACTTCACCGACGACGATGGTGGCCGGCGGTTTGAGCGCATGCTGCTCGATGAGTGAGGGCAGGGAAGAAAGCGTTCCAACGATGGTCTGCTGATCGGGGCGCGTGGCCCAGCGCACGGCCATGGCGGGCGTATCGCCGGGACGGCCGCGGGCGATCAATTCGCGGGCGATGGCGGCGAAGTGAGTGAGCCCCATGAAAATGACGAGTGTTTCCGACAGGCCCACCCGGTTCCAGTCGATGGCTTCAACCGCGTGGCCGGTGACAAAGGTAACCGCGGAGGTGTGTTCGCGGTGCGTGAGGGGCACGCCGGTATAGGCGGCGATGCCGAGCGGGGTGGTGACGCCGGGAACGATTTCGAACGGGATGCCGGCATCGGCCAGGGCTTCGGCTTCTTCGCCGCCGCGTCCGAAGATGAAGGGGTCGCCGCCTTTAAGCCGCACTACCGTAAGCCCGCGCCGGGCGCGCTCGATCAGCATGCCGCAGATTTCGTCCTGCGCATAGGTGTGCGAGGACTTCTTCTTGCCGACATAAACGCGTTCGGCGGAGGCCGGGGCGAGCGAAACAAGAGCATCGCTGGCGAGGTGATCGTAGAGCACGGCATCGGCGTGTTCGAGAATGCGGCGCCCTTTCCAGGTGATGAGTTGGGGATCGCCCGGGCCTGCGCCGATTAAGTAGACCTTACCGGACATACACCGCGTCGAGGATTTGGCGCGCGCCCTTTTGGAGAAGTTCTTCGGCAACGGCGCGCCCCAGGGATTCGGCTTCGGCGGGTAGGGCATCGGATGCGGCGCCTACGAGTTGCGAGCCATCCGGCGCGGCCACAATCGCCCGGATGAGGAGACGGCCATTTACGAGCACGGCATGCGCCCCAATGGGAACCTGGCAGCCGCCCCCCAAAGTCGCGAGCACGGCGCGTTCGGCCGTAACGGCGGCGCGGCTGGCGGTGTGCTCTAGGCGGGCGCAGGCTTCGCGGCCGGCGCCGGAATCGCGGCTTTCGAGCGCCAGCGCGCCCTGGCCCACGGCGGGGCACATCACTTCCAGCGGAAGGATTTCGGCAATGTGGCGCTCCCAGCCGAGGCGCTTGAAGCCGGCGGCGGCCAGCACGATAGCGTCGTAGCGGCCTTCCTGTAGCTTGCGCACGCGTGTATCCAGGTTGCCGCGCAGCGGCTCAATTGCCAGATCGGGCCGCTGGTGGCGCAGTTGCGCTTCGCGGCGCAACGAACTGGTTCCAATTCTGGCCCCGGCGGGGAGATCCGCAAGTGCGCGGCCCAGAATAGCATCGCGCGCATCTTCGCGTTCGGGAACCGCCGCCAGCACCAGGCCGGAAGGCAGTTCGGTAGGCAGGTCTTTCAGACTGTGCACGGCAACGTCGGCCCGCCGGTCGAGCAGCGCTTCTTCAATCTCCTTGGTGAACAGACCCTTCGTCCCGGCCTTGGCAAGTGGGACGCCGGTGATTTTGTCGCCGGTGGTTGTGATGATCTCAATCCGGCTTTCGAAGCCCATCTCGGAAAGGCGCGATTGCACCCAGCGTGCTTGCCACAGAGCGAGTTGGGAGCCGCGGGAGGCGATTACCAGCATCAGTCCTGCAGGTTGAACACTTTCTTTAGAACCGCCACAACCGCCGCCCCGTTGGCCTGCGTGGCCTGGGTGCGCAGTTCCGTGATGGGCCCGTGAGCGATTTTGTTCACGATGCCGCGCGTGAGGGCGTTGAGGGCCTCTTCCTGCCGCGGATCGAGGGGTCCGTATTTGCGGCGAACCTTTTCGAGCTCACCGGCGCCGATCTCCTCGAGCACGCTTTTGAGCGCGACGATCGTGGGAGTGACCTCGGCTACACGGAGGCTGGCCATCATGCGGTCGACTTCCTCCGCCACCAGCGCTTCGGCGCGGTGCGCCTCCTTCTGGCGTTCGTGGAGGTTGGCTTCGACCACTTCCTCGAGAGCGTCGATGTCCTTGAGGAAGACTTGATCCACATCGCCTGCCGCGGGATCGATATTGCGCGGCACCGCAATGTCGATTAACAGCATGGGGCGGTGGCGGCGGGCGGACATCACGCGGCGCATATCCTCCTTGCGAAGGATGTAGTGGGGCGCGGCGCTCGAGGCAATCAAGATATCCACCTCCGGCAACATGGCGATAAACCGCGTGTATTCGACCGGAGTGCCCTGGAACAATTGCGCCATTTCGACAGCGCGCTCGTAGGTGCGGTTGGTGACGAAGACGTGGGCCTTTCCCGAGCTGGAGCGGCGCAAATGGCGGGCCGTAAGCTCGGACATTTTGCCTGCCCCGGCCATCATCACGGTCCGGCCTTCGAGCGAACCGAAGATTTTGCGGGCCAGCTCGACGGCGGCGTAGCTGACCGAGACCGCCATCTGGCCGATGCCGGTCTCCGAGCGGACGCGCTTAGCCACGCCGAAGGCGCGGGTGAGAAGGCCATCCAGCCAGCCACAAACCGCGCCGGCGTCTTTGGCGGCGGCATAGGCGGCTTTGAGCTGGCCCAGGATCTGCGGTTCGCCGATCACCATGGAGTCGAGGCTGGCGGCGACGCGGAACAGGTGATGTATGGCCTCCCGGCCATCATGGCGGTAGAGGTAGGGCGCGGTGGGGAGACTCGGATGAATCGTCCCCGCGCAAGCTCCGTTCGATTGGCAGCGATCGAGGAAGTCGTCGATGATAGCCGGCGGGTCGGCCTCGTCCTCGGTCGTGACGGTGATTTCCACGCGATTGCAGGTGGAAAGAATGAGCGCCTCGGCCACGCCCGGGCAGGATCTGAGATCGAGCAGGGCGGCAGGCAGCGCTTCCGGGCGGAAAGCGAGCCGCTCGCGCACCTCGACGGGCGCGGTCTTGTGACTGACTCCCGTCAAGTGCAGCTTCATGGCTTCAGTAACAGCGCTCCGAGGCCGGCGTGGGCGGCCCAGGTAATAAAGGAAAAGCCCAGCACGGTTACCGTCATAATGGCGGCCTTGCGCCCCCGCCAGCCCGCGGTTGTGCGGAGAAGGACGAGCACCATATAGGTTCCCCAGGTGAAAAAGGAGATGGCGACTTTGGGATCCCGGATCCAGGAGGAATTGGTGTAAATGGATGCCCAGGTAGTGGCGGCGATCACCGCCAGCGTAACCAGCACGAACCCGATCCCCATGGATTTCGAGATGAGATCGTCCAACGTGCCGAGGGCGGGCAGCCGGTAATAGAATTTGCGGGGTTTCCGCGCTTTGAGCTCGCGTTCCTGGGCGAGGTACAGCAGGGAGGCAACCGCCGTGACCACCAGCGCGGCCGTCCCGAGTAGCACCAGCACAATATGGACGATCAGCCAGGTGTTGCGGACTACCGGATTCGTCCAGGCGCTGACGGGATTGCCAAGGGTGGCAACGAGCGACGCGACGGAGATGAGGGGAAAGATGAAGACGCTGAGGCTGGACATGCGATAGCGCCATTGAACGAATAAATAAAGGATCGCCACCAGGAAAGCGCAGAGCGAGAGGGTCTCGTAGAAGTTGTTGATGGGGCAGCGGTTATTCACCACGCCTTCTTCGATGATGGAGACGAAGTGGAACACGGCGGCAAGCGAGAAGGCGCCCAGGGCGGGGCGAAAAAGGCGCTCCCGCCGGTGGACCAGCATGAGAATGGCGTGCAGCAGGCCGATTGAATACAGGAAGGCGGCCACCCGCAGCCAGATGACGCTCATTGCAGCCATGGGAGTTAGTGAGCTGTTTAGGTCAGCAAACATTATATCGCCCTTTGCCGGTTTCGGATGAAGTGGTCTGAATAGCGGCGCCGGGGCAGTGCGGGCCGGAGGCGCCCGTGAGTTCGCTCAGACCGCTTTGCGCCGCGGCGTGGTGATCCTCCCCGATCCTTTGCTTCGCCGCGCTCCGCTAGCGTAAAATAACTCCCACAAGATTCATCGTTCCAAGGAGGCCGTTTTGCTTCTCACGCGCGTGCCCGCCCTCTTGGCGCTCTCAACGGCTGCTTTCCTGCTCGCCGGATCCGCCGTCGCCGATACCTACCAAGTCATTCTCAAGGGCAAGGTGACCATGGAAGACGGTTCGCCCCCGCCCTTCACCGTCGGCATCGAGCAGGTCTGCAGCGATGTTCAGGGGTCCGCCCCCGGTCCCATCGCCAACAAAAAGGGTGAGTTTCTCTGGCGCATGGAGTTCGACCCCTTCCGCACCCGCGCCTGTTACATCCAGGCCACCCATCCCGGTTATGTCTCCACTCATCAGGACATCTCGGGCATCAATGCCACGTCTCACGACCCCACCTTCACTCTGCCCCCGCTGATCCTTTCCCCTGCCATCCCCGATCCCTACGTGATGAACGCGTCCGAAGAGAATCTCCCTTCCAAGGCGAAAGCCCCGTTTCGGGCAGCCATGAAAGCCGTCGAAGCCGGCAACGCCGCGGAAGCCGGCCGCCAGTTGCAGGCTGCCGCCGAAGCTGCTCCCAAGGCCGCCCAGGTCTGGCACGCCCTCGGAGTCGTCGATGAGCAATTGCAAAAGCCGGAGGAAGCCCGCAAAGCCTATGAGCATGCGATTGCGGCCGATCCCAAAATGCTGGTCGCTTACGTCACCCTCGCGCGCGTTTGCCTGAAAACGAAAGACTGGCAGTGCGCCGATCGAACCGCCGGTTCATTAATAAAAATCGACCCGAAACACCTGTACCCCGAAATCTATCTGCACCGCGCCGTCGCGCTCTATGGCCTCAAAGACCTCGCCGGCGCCGAAGCCAGCGTCCGGCAAGCCATCGCCCTCGACCCCGCTCACAAACGGCCCCGCGAAGAGTACGTGCTCGGCCGCATTCTGGAGGCCAAAGGCGACGTCGAAGGCGCCCGCGAACACATCTCCAAATACCTCCAGCTCGAACCCGCCCCCGCCGATGTCGATCTCGTCCGCGGGCATCTCGAACACATCGGCAAACCCGAAGCCAAGGACATCGAACCGAGTCTCGAACTGCTCTGAGACGGCTCAACGCCGTTGCGCGGAAATCGGCCGCCTGCCCGCGATCCCGCTGGCCTTCAAAAGCTCCATCGGGCGCTGAGTCGCAGAGTGCGCGGCGAAGGGATCGCTATAGCGGTCCGTTGGTTAAACTGCGGGCCGCTCAGGTCATTCTCGACAATTTTGTCGCCGTTGTTGAGTACATTCAGCAGATCGGCCGCGAGCGTGAGGCGTCCCCGCGCCATCTCGAAATCGCGGCTGGCGCGCAGATTCCAGTTGAGTACGTGCTGCGCGCGGCTGCCCCCCTCGGGGCTGCCCCGGATGGTGGCGTTCACGAGGAACGGGCCTTGCGGCAAACCTGTCACCAGCAACTCGCGCCCGAATGGCAGTCCATCCAGATAATTGACCGCGTTCAGAATTTGAATCCCGCCCATCCACCAGAAACCTTTGGTCACGGTTTGGAACTTGCCGAGAAAGGCGCGATCCATGTAAGGGTGTCCTGTGGCGTTGATCGACGTATTCGGATTGCTATATAAAGCGCCGATCAATCCCGGGTCGTTAACCCATGCCGAACTGCCGGGATTGGTTGGTCCGAAAGATTTTTCCGCGCTGAACGAGGCGCGAAAATCGGTATCGAACAGATGCGTGCTGGCCGTGGCCGTCAGGTTTTCGCTCAACTCACGCAGACCCGCGGGATTCGTCAGCAGATATTGATCCTGACCGAGAGTGTCCGGGTTTTGCGCTTCCACGGTCAGGGACTGTCCCAGGAACGGAGCGGGCTCCTGAATCGCCACAGGTTGATACTCGGTGAAAGGAACGCCCGTGTTCACGGCCGCGATGCGCTGCTTGTCGTCGCGGCGCGGCAGATCCAGTGAAAATGCGCTTCGGCCCGGCAGGTCCAGGTGGAGCGCGGCATGAAACTCATCCGCATAAGGCCGCTTGAGATCCGGTGAGATAGCCGACCAGGCGCCTCCAAAGCGCTCAAGGAGCTGTCCGGTTTGTGCGCTCGAAACCTGGCCGCTCAGGGCCGAGGGATCGGCGAAGTCCAGATAGCGGCCGGCCAGAATAGAGTAGGTGCGCGCGTAGCTCGCCCGGAGAACGAGCCGCGAGAAGTGCGGAACGGGCACAGCCACTCCCGCGCGCGGCGACGGGCTCGTCCAGGAAATCGCGGTGGGTTGCCCCGCCACCGCGCCTCGCGAAACGTCCAGCGCCAGGGAGAGGTACAGGGTAACGCCGCCGGCGAGTTGCATCAGGTCGTGCGCATTCGGCGTAAATGCATCGATGCGCTCGCGCGTCTCCGCGGGCGTGTTGAGACGAACATCAAACGCCGGCTGTCCCGCGATCGTGATCGTGTCCTCTCCGGATCGCGATTGAAAACGGTTGCGTGGTTGCGAAGCTTCCCAGTCGCCGCCGAAGGCGAACTGGTTTGCGATTCCTCCCGGGCGCGCCCAGGCCTGATACATAGCGTCGATTTCGTGCCGCGTGCGTAAGGCAAAGCTGGAGAACGGCGCGTCGGCCGGCGCGCTGCTGAGCAGGTCGATAACCGCGGGCCCCTGGGCTCCGCTCACGGGCGATGTGTCGAGGTGGCCGATCGAGTACCCATAGCGGACCTCCAGCACTCGCGCCCCGTCGAACTGATGCGCCCAGCCGGCCTGGATGAAATCGAAATGATCCGCCTCGCGCAGGTTTTCAAAACCGCTGGCGCCGTAAAAAGAAGGCATCAGGGGACTGGCGAGAAACGCCTCCATGCCGGCTGGCCAACCTGTGTTATCCAGATCCACACGCGATCCGCTATAGAGCGCATCGATCAGGTCGCGCGAGCCGGGGCGCGCCCGGCCGCGCACGCTGGCGAGCAGCATACGGCTGTCGATGGGTATGTCATCCGGGCGCTGTGGCGCGCTTTGTGACGCCCACTGCCCGGTCGCGGTCGCGGAAAAGTCGGCCCGGCGGCCGAACCGTCCGTCGAGTTCCGTCGAGTCGCGCGTGAACCAGCGGAATTCGTCGGGCCGCTCGACCGTTCCCCGGTCCGGCGCCGGAGGCAGATTGCTGCCGGCGAGCGCGGAGCCCGTGTACTCGGTCCCCAGCGCGAAATGCATGGAGTTGGGGGCGCTGCGCAGAAAGACTCCCTCGCCAAACGTGTCCAGCGGACCGGCGCCGGGAGCGTACGCTTCGCGCACGACTACCGTATCCACCGCCGCCAGGTCGTTCCACATCGCAGGCAGGCCCGGCTGCCAGGAATCGGTGGCGTCGAGCCCATTCAGCCGGAACATCGTGCCCGTCCATCTCCCGGCCGATGCGCCGGAGAGCAGCGGCAAACGCGTGCTTCCCAGACCGGCGAAATCCAGCGGATCGGCCGAAACGCCCGGCGCTTCGAGTAATAGCAATTCCGCGGTGTTGTTGGCGGTGAAAGTAGGAAGCGCGCCCGCATCGGCGGTTCGATGCTCGCCGGGCCGCAGCGTGCAGCGCGTGATGCCAAGCGGCCGGATGCGAGCGCGGCATATGGCGTCGAGCATGGGTGCGCGGACTGTGTATTCGCCGTAGGGCAGCACGGCGGAAAACTCTCCCTGAGAGTCGACGCCCAGCGGCAGTACAGGTCCGAGAGGCTCTTCGATTTCGAGAACCATCGAAGCGCGGGGCTGGCCCTGCCAATTCTCCACGCGCCCTTCCAACCTGCCGGTAGTCAATTGTGCCCGGCTCTCCAGAGCCAGGCACATCATGCCGGCAAGCAGGCCAATCGATCTGCTACCGAAACCACTCATGCCGGCCGCCGAAATGCCGCGGTGACCTCCCCCCAATCACAGTTTTCCGAATATTTCCAGAGGTTTAGCGCAGCCGCCGCCCGCGTGCCGCCAGGGCGCAAGGTATACTGAGGCCGGAAATTGCCCTTGTCTGCCGTCTCGAGGGTCCATCCGGACCTTCCCGCCGGCGGCGCGGATCTTTGACATTCTGCAATCGCATCCGCAACCGTTCCGGCCTCCACGGGGCGGTTGCGCCCGGTGGCGCGTCGTCCTCCACCCCAAAAATTGGCTTTGTTCGTTCAATTTGGGGCCCATGCCTACATGGTCCTCAGGTATTCACCTGAAATTGGGTTCGTTTGGTCAGATTTTCACGCAGGAAAACCATGGCCCACTGCCCGGCGAATTTGGCTTTGTTTGTTCAGTTTCGTCGTTTCTTCTCCTGCGCGCTATTCCTCGGGTGCCAAATTGGGTTTGTTTGTTCAAAATGAGGGCATCGCATCGCGCTCACCGCCCCGACGACCCAAACCCGCCGGCGCCCCGCCGCGAATCGGCCAGTGCCCGTTCGGTCCATTCCACCGCTTCATACCGCGCGACGATCATCTGCGCGATCCGGTCCCCTGGCTCCACCCGGTACGGCTCCCGCCCCAGGTTCAGCAGGATGATTCGGATCTCTCCCCGATAACCCGGATCGATGGTGGCGGGCGCGTTCGGCATGGTGATGCCATGCCGCAGGGCCAACCCGCTCCGCGGCCGCACCTGCGCCTCAAACCCCGGCGGCAGCTCGATCGCTAAGCCCGTGGGCACCAGAACCGGCACGCCTGGCTCCAGCGTCACTGGTTCCACCGCGTGCAAGTCCATACCCGCGTCTTCGGCGGCGCCGTGGGCATATTGCGGCAGTTGAGCGTTCGCGTGCAGCCTCTGGATCGGAATGCGCATCGTCGCTATCATAACTTCTTGAGCCCCGCTACCAAGCGCGTCTTCACGGTCGCGCCCCTGCCCCCCGAAAAGAGCGCCTACGCGCTCGCCCGCTACAGCCGCTCGGCCGATTCCATCCGCCAGTCCCTCGAATGGGTCCGCTCGCACGATTCGCGCGCCTTCCTCGAAAGCTACTATTTCCAGTACGGCCACGCCTCCATTGCCGATCTGGGTCATCCGGTGGTCTGCTTCGAAGGCGTCTCGGAGCTGGCTGCATCCGAAATTGAAGCCGAGCCGCTTTGGGATGGCCAGGCGAAGTCGTCCCGCTACCAGGATTTCTCCCGCTCCGGCTTCATTATCCCCGCCGAATTTTCGCCAGCCGAGGCCGAGGCCTACCGCGCCGCCGCCGAAAATCTGCTCGGTGCTTACCAGGAAGTCACCCGCCGCGCCTTCGATTGGCTCAGCGAACGTCATCCACGCCCCGCGGACATGCACCCCGAAACCTACCGGCGCAATCTCGCCGCCCGCGCTTTCGACGTTTCCCGATACCTGCTCTTCTGGGGCGTGCCCACCAACGTCGGCCAGGTCACCAGCATTCGCACCCTCGAACGCCAGATCCGCCGCTGGCGGGTTTCGCCGTACGCCGAGTTGCGCAGTCTCGCCGAAGAGGTCTCTCAAGCCTGCGCCGCCGAGCCGGATTGCCGCTGGGACCCGGCCGTGCCGGTGGAGCCTCTCGCCCCCACCCTCGCCCGCCATGCCGAACCCGACCGGCACGCCGCCCGCGCGCGCGCCGATCTGCTCCAATGGGCTAGGCAAAACTTGCCCGCCGCGGCCGTTGCCGCCAACCACGCGCCCCGCGTCGATCTGCTCCATCCCACGCACACCGCCGCCGATATCGTAGCCACGCTCCTCTACCCCGTCACCGATCGCTCCTTTCGCGAGCTTTACGAACTGGCCTCCCAATGGAGCGACCGGCAGCGCGCCGAAGTCGTCGATGTCGCCCTGGCTTCGCGCACCGGCCGCGATCAGCTCCTCGACGAGTTCCGCGGCGGCCTTTACGCCTACGATTTCGTGATCGATATCGGCGCCTACCGCGATCTCCACCGCCACCGCCGCTGCCAGCAGTTCCGCCAGGACTACACCGGCAGTCTCGGCTTCGAGACCCCCACGCTGGTAGCGGAAGCCGGTGCCGCTACGATCTTCGATCCGGCCCTCGCCCATGCCCTCGAAACCCTGCGCCGCCTCCCCAGCCCTGGCGCTCACTACCTGATGCCGTTCGCCGCTCGCGCCCGCTTCTTGTTCAAGATGGATTTCGCCGAAGCTGAATACATCGCCCGTCTCCGCAGCGGCGTAAAGGGCCACTTCAGCTACCGCCGCATCGCCTGGGAGATGAAGTGCAAAATGGAGCAACTCGATCCGGAACTGGGCCGCCTCATGCAGGCCACCGAGCCATGGGTGGAAGACCCGCTGAAACGGTGAAGCCCTGCCTCGCCGCTTCCGCCGAACTCGTTCCCCATTCGCGCATCCGCCTCTATTACAGCGCCCAGCTCATGCCATCGATTCTCACCGAGGCCACCCGCGACGACGCAGTCGTTGTGATCCAATCTTTCTCCAAGAGTTACTGCATGACGAGCTGGCGCCTCGGCTGGCTGGTGGCTCGCCGCGACCTCGCGGCGAAGGCTCCCTCCGCATCTGCTACGCCGCCGAACGCGTCGTTCTCGAACCCGCCCTCGACCGCCTGGCCCGCTTCCTCCGCGCCGGGTCGCCGTAATGTCCCTTTAAGGGGGCGCCCCGGCCCGGCCGGCTAAGACCTACTTGAATCGCAGCGTGATCCGGTTTTCGCGCGGCCCATAGGTCAGCACCAGATCTTTCCGCTTCTGCTTTTCCATGGGGAAATACAGCAGACCACTAACCGCCTGGTCTGTCTTCGTCTCGGGCAGCACCTTGTCTTCCAGCAGCTTCGTGAGCGGGTCGTCTTTCTTTGCGGTACCCCCGCCAGGCGCCTGCTTCACCTCGTCCCCGCTTTTCTCGTCCGCTTTCGGTCCGCCGGAGATAATCAGCGGTCCCGCCAACACCATTCCCGGCGACGCCGCCGCGGGCCCCTTCCCCTGCGAGACCAATACGGCATCCTGCTGGGTCACCTGGCTGGGAGCAAAGGGCGTGGTGTGGTCCCCGTCTTTTTCCGTGCGCAGTGTGAAATCGTCCCGGTCGACGACAATCTCTTTGCCGTACTTGGGATCGAGTTTCACTTGCGCCACGATATAATGGCCGCCCAGATCGTTGCCCAGAAGCTCTTTCACGAGCGCGGGATCGTCATAAAGGGTGACGTCGAGGATAAAATCCTGATTTTCGCCGCGCGCAGTCGCCGGGACTCTCTTTTTTTCGGAGGCGTGCAACGAAATCATGCCCGCCGCAACTAGGCAGGCAATGCCTGCGAACCGTACTACCAAGGTGGGACCCTCTTGCCCGATTATACCGTTCGCGCAGCAACCCTTCGCAAACCGGGCACGGGCACCCGTCAATGGCTTTATGGAGGGCCAGGCGGCGGGGCATTCCCTCCACTGGGGTTCTTACCCTTGTCCCCTTGGGTCGTACCGCCGGTGCCGGCCGGCGGCGCGCCGCTACTGCCGGAATTGACTCCACGGGTATACAGAATGTCGTAGACCGCCTGCGCGGCCGCCCGCAACGCCGCGTGCACGGCGTCGGATTTATCCGCGACTTTGGCCAGCGGCTGATCCCGGTAAACCCGAATCGATTCCCCCGGATGCAGTTGAATTCGGTTGCCTCCGAAACGCAGGTGCTGCACATCCACCACGCCTTCTTCGACACTTACAAACGTCGTGGCATCCTGATCTTCTACTACGACATCGAAGATTGTGCCGCGCACCGAAATCACCGCGGTTTGCGTGGTCACCTGCTTGGGATTGGGCCGCCCGTTCTTGTGCTCCACGTAGACCTTCACCCGTCCGATGAGCACATTCAGCATTTCCTGCCAGCCGGGGGTATCGTGAAACACCGCGCGGGTGTTCTGGAAGACCTCGAAGGTGCTCCCGTCGGCCAGTTGGAATTTCCCGTAGCTGTCCGGGCCGGTGATGATAATCTGTTTCGGCTCAACCACGTCGCCGACGTTCCGCGCCCACTCCACACCGTCCTTGAGGACCGATACCCGGCCCGTCATCACGATCAGCTTGGCGGCGTCGGGGCCGAACGCTCCGCCGAATTGAGCGCGCAGAGGCGACGGAAATACCACAGCCGTGGCCGCCAGAAGCAGCGCTCGGGCAGCCGCAAGAAGCGTCGGGCGCGAAAACATAGAGCTTTTCAGACTTCAGTCTCTGAAAACCGGGCCTGCTGCCAGTCTCCTCAAAAGTCTAGCATCAAACTTGCTTGCAGGTAACTGGCCGCGCGCCCTTTTTTATAGAAAATTGCAATAAATTCAGGGATTTGGCGACTCAACCGATGAGGGAATTGGGTTAGAATGGGGCACAGCGGTGTGTCATAACGGTACATTTGCCGGAATTGTGCGGGTCTCTGTGCGGTTTTGGGGCGCTGTACTGCTCGCCGGCCTTGCGGTCTCGGCCCAAATTCAGTCCGATTGGCGAAAAATTGGGTCGTCCGCCGTGGAATTGCCGTTGGCGGCACCCGCCACTGGTCCGGTCGCGCAAATCTGGTATTCACCCGATGGCGTCCAGCTTTTCGCCCGGACCGCTTCCGGCCGGATCTTCCTGACGAGCGATTTTGAATCGTGGATACCCGTCGCCGGAGCCGTCCCTCCGCCGAATCAGCCGGCCACCGCCTTCCGTCTTCCCGAATCGGGCGCCGCGCCCATGATTGCCTCCGCCGATCCCGCCCACCTCTATTCCTTGGGCCGGCAGTTATTCCGCTCCGAAGATGGCGGCCGTTCGTGGACCAATCTCACCCAGAATCAGGGCGCCTCCATCATCGGTACGGGGCAGCATAGCTTGGCCGTATCTCCCGCCAATCCGGACCAGTTAGTGGTCGCCAACGATTTCGGCGTTTGGCGCTCCCTCGATGGCGGCTTAACCTGGGCCGGCCTCAATCAGTCGCTTCCGAATTTGCCGGTCCGGCGGATTCTTTCCACTCCCAACGGCGTCCATGGCATCCAGGTCGAATCGGCCGGTTTGGGAACGCTTGAACTGCCGCCCGGAGGTTCGCTTTGGCTGCCGGTCGGCAGCCCGTTTCCGGCCCAGCAAGACGCGCTGCTCGCCCGCTATTCCGCTGTTACCGGCGCTCGGATCACTGCCACGGCCGCCGCGGGCTCAACCGTCTACGCCGGCTCCCGCGACGGCCGTATCTGGGTTTCGCTCGATGGCGGCGATACGTTTCGCATTTCCCGCAATGAGGCCGCCGGGCCGGTGGAACGCTTTTATGTCGATCCCGCCGAACCTGCATTCGCGCTCGCCGCTCTTTCCGGCAGCGGGCCGCACGTGCTTCGCACCACTACCGGCGGCAGCCTCTGGGACGACCTTACCGGTAACCTGCCGGATACCCCGGCGCACGGAATCACGGCGGAACGCTTGGCGGGCGCAGTCTACGTCGCCACCGATCAAGGCGTATTTTTAGCCCATGCGGACCTCGAAAATGCCACCGTCCCCGCGGCCAACTGGGTCCGGCTATCCGCGGGGCTCCCCGCCGCCCCAGCCTGGGATGTGCGCCTCGACCCAGCGGGCGTGCAACTCTACGCCGCGCTCGATGGTTACGGCGTTTACGCCACTCCCGCCCCGCACCGCCGCTGGAACTTGCGGGTGGTCAGCACGGCCGATTTCGCTCCCCACCCGGCCGCCCCCGGCGCTCTGCTCAGCGTCATCGGCGGCCGGGTAAGCTCGGCCCGCGGCGGCGACCGCAACTACCCTGTCCTCTCCGCCTCCGATTCCGGTTCGCAAATTCAAGTGCCCTTTGAGGCCGTGGGTCCGAATGTGGCCTTGTCCCTCGAAACCAACTCCGGGAATCTTACCGTGGGCCTGCCCGTTCAGCCCGCGGCCCCCGCGATCTTTATCGGCACCGATGGTGTCCCGATGATTTACGATGCCGATTCCGGCCTCCAACTGGACGCCCACAACACCGCCCGCTCCAACGGCCGCATCCAGATTCTCGCCACCGGCCTGGGTAAGGTGAAACCCGACTGGCCCACCAACCTCCCCGCTCCCGCCCAGAACCCGCCCGCCGTGGTCGCCCCCGTTCAGGTCTACCTCGATGGCATGCCGCTCCAGGTCACCAGCGCCACCCTCGACCCGCTCACGATCGGCTTCTACATCGTCGAAGCGCAGCTCCCATCCATCGCCAATCTCGGCACCTCCGAGCTGTATATTACGGCTGACGGCCAATCCAGCAACCGCGTACAGATCGTCATCGAACCATAGCAGGCTGAGCCAAAACTGCGCGGGTCTGAAGAGCGTTCAATCGAAAGAGCATCATGCACCAATCAGACCCAGGGTATGAAGTCCTCGAACACGCGGCCGACCTCGGTTTCCGCGCTCATGCTCCCACCCTGCCGGAACTGTTCGCCCGCGCCGCCGAAGCCCTGGCCGACATCGCCATGGAAACCGAGGGTATCGAGCCGCGCCAAACCTACTGGCTCGCCGCGGAAGGCGAGTCGCGCGAGGCGCTGCTGGTGAACTGGCTGAGTGAAGTTCTGTACCATCTCGACGGCCGCCAACTGGCTCTGCGGACCTTCCATGTGAAAGAGTTCACCGGCAGCCGCATAGCTGGAGAAGCTTTCGGAGAGCGCCGCGACCCCGCCCGCCAACCTGCCAAACTGGTAGTCAAGGGAGTCACCTGGCACCAGTTGCGGATAGGCCAGGACCAGCGAGGCTGGTTTTGCGAAGTCTTCCTGGATGTGTAGAAACGGGCCTGCAATGAATCTCGAACCCATCGATCGATTCCGCTACCGCGTCCCTCGTGACGCCGCGCGCGGCATGCGCAGCGATGTCGTCGTGTATGCCGGCGAAGGGCTGCTCGAGCAGATCCGCCGCGATAAGTCGCTCGAACAGGCAGTCAACGTTTCGATGCTGCCGGGCATTGTCGGCCCCAGCCTCGCGATGCCCGATATTCACCAGGGCTACGGCTTTCCCATCGGCGGCGTGGCCGCCACGGACTGGCGGACAGGCGTGGTCTCGCCCGGCGGCGTCGGCTTCGATATCAATTGCGGCGTGCGCCTCCTGCGCGCCTCCGTCGGCGCCGATGAGGCGCGCGCGCGCCTGCGCGATCTGGTCAACCAGGTCTTCCGCGATGTCCCCTGCGGCACCGGCGGCGAGGGGCCGATCGCCCTTACCGTCGCGGACCTGGAAGAACTGCTCGTGGAAGGTTCCGCATGGGCCGTCAAACAAGGCTATGGCGAACCGGCGGATGCCGAATTCACCGAAGCGCGCGGCGCCCTTGCCGGAGCCGATCCCAACCAGGTCTCCGCGCGCGCCAAGGAGCGCGGGCGGCATCAGCTCGGCACCATCGGCAGCGGCAATCACTTCCTCGAAGTGCAGTACGTGGAGCGCGTGGAAGACGAGGCGGCGGCGCGCGCCATGGGCCTCGAACCGGGCCAGGTGGTGGTGCTGGTGCATTGCGGCTCCCGCGGCCTCGGGCACCAGGTCTGCACCGACTTTCTGGCGCGGATGGGCGCGGCCATGAAGAAGTACGGAATCGAGTTGCCCGATCGCCAACTGGCATGCGTGCCGATTCAATCCGAAGAGGGGCAATCCTATCTGGCCGCCATGCGCGCCGCCGCTAATTTCGCCTGGGCCAACCGCCAGGCCATTCTGCATTTCCTGCGCGGCGCTTTCCGCCGCATCTTCGGCCAGCAGGTCCAACTCGAGGTCGTCTATGACGTCTGCCACAACATCGCCAAACGCGAGCGCCACCGCATGGACGGCCGCGAGGTGGATGTGCTGGTGCACCGCAAAGGCGCCACCCGCGCCTTCCCGCCCGGCCATCCCGAACTACCAGAGGCCTACCGCGGCGTCGGCCAGCCAGTGCTCGTTCCCGGCAGCATGGGCACGGCTTCCTGGGTGCTGGCCGGCGCCGAAGGCTCCATGCGCGAAACCTTCGGCAGCGTCTGCCACGGCGCCGGCCGCCTCATGAGCCGCACCGCCGCCAAAAAGGGCCGCACCGCCAGCGAGGTGAAGAAGGACCTCGAAGCCCGCGGCATCTTCGTCCGCGGCGAAACCAAGGACGGCATCCTCGAAGAGGTTCCCGAAGCTTACAAAAACGTGGACGAAGTGATCGAAGTAGTAGCCGGCGCCGGCCTGGCCCGCAAAGTCGCGCGCCTGCGGCCGATGGGCGTAATCAAAGGGTAACAGCAGAGTAAGGCCGCGCGCAGCTTGGGTGATCCCATTGCGGCATCCGGAATCCGCGAAGCCGCTCCCGCCGCCGGCAGGTTGCACCTGACCATTCGGCCCCTGTAGCTGTTTGCGGCATGAAACCTTCCGTCGCCAGCCCCGAGCAGAATCGCGATGGTCTTTTCAAGACTATCGTCGCCGACAGCCACGATGTCTGCGTTTACCCCAACGCCGCCAGGCCCGCCGCGGCCACCTGCCCGTCCTGGGGGCTGGTGGCGCCGCTCACGCCGATAGCGCCGATGAACTGGCCATCCACCACGATCGGGAGCCCGCCTTCCACCGGCACCGATCCGGCCAGTTTCATAACTACGACGCGCCCGCCGGCCACGGCTTCTTCGAGCGCTTTCGTGGGGCGTTTGAACAGGATGGCGCACCTCGCTTTCTCCTGCGCCACGGTCACGCTCGCCACCTGCGTGCCATCCATGCGCTCCAGGTAAATCAAGTGACCGCCGTCATCCACAATGGCGATCGCCATTGTCCAGTTGTTCTTCCGCGCTTCCGCCTGAGCCGCGGCAGCCATTGCCTTGGCCGCCTCCAGTGTGAGGACCTTCTTGGTCGCAAGTTGTGCCATAAGGGTATAGAATAAATCGGTCTGGAAGCATCAGGAGGGTCTCTCATGAGAATCGATCGGCGCACTTTCTTTACCGGCATCGGCGGCGCGCTCGGCGCGGGCAGGCTGCTGCGCGCGGCGAGCACGCAGGGCGAAACCGGACCCGTCGTGAACACCACCGCTGGCAAGATCCGCGGCCTGGTTGCCGATAAGGTCTACACGTTCAAGGGCATCTCCTATGGAGCGCCCACCGGCGGCGAACGGCGCTTCATGCCGCCCGCCAAGCCGGAGCCCTGGACTGGAATCAAAGAAACGGTGGATTGGGGCCCCGAAGCGCCGCAGGGGCCACACACGGAAATTCCGGAAGTAGCCGCCACGATTCCGAAACAGGGCCACAGCGAAGACTGCCTCCACCTGAACGTCTGGACCAACGGCCTGCGCGGCAAGCGGCCGGTGATGGTCTGGCTGCACGGCGGCGGCTTCACCAGCGGCTCAGGTAGCTACTCCATTTACGACGGCACGAACATGGCCCGCAAGCAGGACGTGGTCATGGTCACCGTGAACCACCGCCTGAACTCGTTCGGCTTCCTGTACCTGGCGGAGCTGGGCGGCGAGCGGTTCGCGCACGCGAGCAACGCCGGCATGCTGGATATCGTCGCGGCCCTCGAATGGGTGCGCGACAACATCTCGAATTTCGGCGGCGATCCGGCAAACGTCACGATCTTCGGCCAGTCCGGCGGCGGCGGCAAAGTGAGCACGCTGATGGCGATGCCGGCGGCGAAAGGGCTGTTCCATCGCGCCATCGTGCAGAGCGGCGCCAACCTGCGCGGCGTCTCCGCGGCCGATGCCACCAAATCGGCCCAAATGCTCATGGCGAGCCTGAACGTGAAAACGCCGGAGGAGCTGCAGAAAGTCCCGATGGACGATCTGGTGAAAGCCACGCTGAGCGGCCGGGGGCTGCGCCTGGCTCCCGTGCTCGATGGCCACACTCTGATCGAAGGACCGTTCGATCCCAAGGCGCCGTCGCTTTCCGCGGATATTCCGCTGCTGATCGGCTCGACGGAATACGAAGTGAACTTCTTCCCCAATACGAAATTCGATCCCATCAACGATGCCGAACTGCGCGCCGCCGTGAAGCAGTCGACGCGCGCCAGCGACGACCAGGTCGATAAGCTGATTGCCGTCTATAAGAAGGGCCGGCCGGGCGTGAGCGACATCGAGCTTTCGCAGATCATCGCCTCCGATGGTTTTCGCGCCGGCGTGATCACCGAAACCGAACGCAAGAGCGAGCAGAAGGCGCCGGTTTACTCCTACTACTTCACCTGGAAATCGCCCGTGCGCGATGGCAAGCTGAAGGCGTTCCACACGCTGGAGATTCCGTTCGTGACGGAAAACGTGGATAACGGCAAGTCGATGACCGGCACGGGCGAGGACCGCTATCCGCTCGAGGACAAGATGAGCGGCGCCTGGGCGGCGTTTGCGCGCACGGGCAATCCGAACCATAAGGGCCTGCCGAACTGGCCGCCGTTCCACACCAAGGAGCGGGCCACCATGATCTTCGATAACGAGTGCAAGGTGGTCAACGACCCGCACGGGGAAGAGCGCATGGCGCTGAACGCTTTGCGCCGCGCGTGAGCGCCATCCCGACCCGGGCCGGAGCGGGCGCGGTTCCGCTTCGGGCTCCCGGCGTCTCTCCGCTGAGAGTGGGCGTGCTGTGCGCGCTGGCCGTTCTCATGGACGGTTTCGACGCGCAGGCGATGGGCTTCGTGGCGCCCGCGCTGCTGCAGCAATGGCATATCAGCCGCGTGGCGCTGAGTCCCATCCTTTCGAGCGGCCTGGTAGGAATGTTGATGGGCGCGCTGGCGTTTGGTCCGTTGGGGGATCGCGTCGGCCGCAAACGCGTGCTGCTGCTCTCGACTCTCTGGTTCGGCGCGGGCTCGCTGCTCACGGCGCGCGCGGGCTCGATGGAAGCGATGCTGTGGCTGCGGCTGCTGACGGGCTTTGGCCTGGGCGGCGCCATGCCCAACGCCACCGCGCTCACCGCCGAATACATGCCGCCGCGGTTTCGCGCCACCGGCGTGATGCTGATGTTTTTCGGGTTTTCAATTGGCGCGGCGATTGGCGGCTTTGTGGCCGCGGGCATTATCGGGCGCTACGGATGGCCGGCGGTTTTCGTGGCGGGCGGCCTGACGCCGCTGGCGATGGCGGTAGTGCTGCTGGCGCTGCCCGAATCGGCGCGGTTCCTGGAGGAGCGTAAGCGCCGGTTTCCGGTAACGCAGCTTTTCACCCAACGCCGCGCCCGCACCACGCTGCTGCTCTGGGTCATGTTCTTCATGAGCCTGCTCGATCTTTACTTTCTAAATAGCTGGCTGCCCACGGTGATTCACGATGCCGGCGTGCCGCTCTCGCAGGCCATCGCCATCACGGCGATGTTCCAGGTAGGCGGCGCGGCCGCGGCGATTGTGCTGGGGCGCGTGGTGGATCGCCGGCAGTCCTATGGCGTGCTGGCCGCTGTGTACCTGGGCGCGGCCGTGTGCGTTTTTTGGATCGGTCTGGTCAGCGCGACGGTGGCGGTGGAAACGGCGGCGGTGTTCGCGGCGGGCTTTTGCGTGATCGGCGGCCAGACCTGCTCGAATTCGCTCGCGGCGGAATCGTACCCGACGGCCATCCGGTCCACGGGCGTCGGCTGGGCGCTGGGCATCGGGCGCATCGGCTCGATTGTGGGGCCGGTGGTGGGCGGCGTGCTGCTCTCGTTCCAATGGGGCACGCGGGAAGTGTTTCTGGCGGCGGCCATTCCGGCGGTGATCGCGGCCTTGGCTGCCATGGGTCTGAACCCGCGGCGGCAGCAGCTAGAATAAGGATTCTCATGAAAATCGACATCTTCAACCATTTGTTTCCCCGGCGGTTCTTCGATCAGTACATCAACACGCCTTCCGGGCCCAAGGATATCGGCAAGCGCGTGCGCGAGGCGGCAACGATTGTCGACCTCGACGCCCGCTTCAAAGTGATGGATGAGTTCGGCGAGTACTGCCAGGTGCTCTCGCTGCCGCTGCCGCCGCTTGAAACACTGGCGGGGCCGGACAAAACGCCCGAGATGGCGCGCATGGTCAACGACGGCTTCGCCGAGTTGTGCCGGAAATATCCGGAGCGGTTCCCTTCGTTTATTGCCTCGCTGCCCATGAATCACCTGGAGGAGTCGCTCAAAGAATCGGAGCGCGCGGTGAAGCAGTTGGGCGCGCGCGGGGTGCAGGTATTTACGAATGTGAAAGGCAAACCGCTCGATGCCGGCGACGTGCTGCCGCTGTTTGAAGAGCTGGCGCGCCGCGGCACGGTGATCTGGATGCACCCGGCGCGCGGCGCGGAGGCGACCGATTACCCGAGCGAGGAGAGATCGAAATACGAGATCTGGTGGACCTTCGGCTGGCCTTATGAAACCAGCGCGGCCATGGCGCGGCTGGTATTCTCAGGCATCTTCGACCGCCAGCCGGATCTCAAGATCATCACCCATCACATGGGCGGCATGGTGCCGTACTTCGAAGGACGCGTGGGCTACGGATGGGACCAGTTGGGCAAGCGCACTTCCGACACGGACTACACGCTCGTGCTGAAGAAGCTGAAGAAGCGGCCGCTCGACTACTTCCGCATGTTCTACGCGGACACGGCGCTGTTCGGCGGCTTCCCGGCTACGCAGTGCGGCCTGGCGTTCTTCGGCCTCGACCGGGTGCTGTTTGCTTCCGATGTGCCGTTTGAGCCTTCCCCCGGGCTGTACATTCGCGAGACGATCCGCTGCATTGAAGGGCTGAATCTGAAGCCCGAGGAAAAGGACCAGATCTATCGCGGGAACGCGGAGCGGCTGCTCAATATGTCGCGGGTGGCAAGGACGGCATAGCAGGGCGCCGGGCGGTGGCGGGCGCGCGCGGATAGAACGGCGCGGAGATTAGCGGGCGGCTCTCCAGTTGCGCGGCTGCACTTCGATCTCGTCCTTCACCTTCATGCCGTCGATGCCGCTCACCGCCGCGCGCGTCTTTTGCTCGATCTGGTGACGGATCTCCTGGGTCGGCACGGCGCCGGCCAGCTTTACCTTGCCGACATACGGCGTGATCTGAATATCGAAGCTGTACCGCGCGATGGTTTTATCTTTGCGAAGGACCGCGCGGATTTTGCGGACCAGTTCCGCATCCTGTTCCGGATGATGCGTGGGCTGATCTTCGATCGGAATATCGGGATCGGAGGCCGCCGGTTGTTCCCGCGCTACCGCCGGCTGCGCCGGTGTGGTTTGAGATTCACTCTGTTTCTCCGATTGCCCACATACGCACAATGTAAACAGACCGGCCAACAAGGCCAACTGAATTCCTCGCATTGCTATTGCTTTCGACCTTGCAAGAATCTCACCAGGCGGCCATCGCCTCCTCAAACAAACGGGCGAGTTCGTCCGGCCCGGCAGGGCGCGGCGCGAGTTTCGTCACGCGGTGCTGCGGTAGAGTGCCTTCCACCAACGCGGGAATTTCCGCCGGCGTGTAGCCGATCGCGCGCAGTCCATTCGGCACACCCAGCCGCTCCATAAACCAGGTGATGCGCTCGGCGAGAATACGCCCGGCATCCTCGCGGCGGCAGCGCGCCACATCCACGCCCAGCGCCTGGGCCGCTTCCAGGTGACGCTCGGGCGCGGCCGGCGCGGTGAAGCGGAATACGGCGGGCGCGTTCAAAATCACCGAGAAGCCATGCGGCACCAATGCGTGATCCACCTCGTAGCCGGATGCGCGGTAGCCTTTCACCATGCCGGAAACCGGGTAGGACATGCCGTGCGGTAAATGCACGCCCGCATTGCCGAATCCCACGCCGGCGTAAGACGACGCCAGCAGCATGTTGGCGCGCGCTTCATCGTCGGATGGGTCTTCCACTTCGCGCACCAGGTATTGCGCCACCATGCGCAGCGCCTGGAGCGACCAGACGTCGCTGATCGGGTTCGATCCCTGATAGGCCGGGCGCAGCGACGGCCGTTGCGGCAGCGGCCGCCCGCTGAAAGGCAGCGCGGTATAGGATTCAATCGCATGGCTGAGCACATCGAGGCCGGTGGAAGCCGCCACGGCGGGGGGCATGGTGCGCGTGTTTTCGGGATCGAGCAGGCCCAGCGTGGGTTTCAGCAGGCGGCTGGCGATACCGGTTTTGGCGTGCATCCTGGTCAGATCGAAAATCGAAACGCCGGTGGTTTCGCTGCCGGTCCCCGCGGTAGTGGGAATGGCGATCAGCGGCTTGAGCGGCCCCGGCACGCGCAGCCCCTTGCCGATGGGCGGATTCACGTAATCGAGGAAATCGGCGGGCGGGTGGGTGGTGTACAGGTTCACGGCCTTCGCCGTATCGATGGTGGAGCCGCCGCCCACCGCGACGATGCCATCGCACTGAACTTGGCGTCCGAACGCGATGGCGTCCTCGAACGATTCATCGGTGGGTTCGACGCGGACGCGATCGTAAACGGCAAACGCTACGCCGTTGGCCTCGAGCGACTCCAGCACGGTTTGGACGGGCGGCATTTGCCGCAAACGCGGATCGGTGACCACCAGCGCGCGGCGCACTCCCCAATCCGCCAGATCCATACCGGCTTCCCGCGTGACCCCCTTTCCGAAACGGATACTGGAGGTGGCCATCTCAAATGCGATTTCGTGTGGCAGAATTTCCTGTGGCATGGCGAGATTTGATTGTATAGCGTAGTGCGTATGAACATCCAACTGCTGCATCATGTCGCCGTGCCGGTCAGCGATCTTGGCCGCTCCATCGCCTTCTACCGCGAGATTCTGGGCCTGGAACAGATCGCCCGGCCCAACTTTCCGTTCCCGGGCGCCTGGTTCCGCCTGGCGGATGGCCAGGAACTGCACCTGATTGTCCACACGAATCCCACATACCGCAGCGGAAAGGGCGTGGATTCGCGCGACCTTCACTTTGCCGCGCGCGTGCCGAGCTACCGCGGGGTGCTCGAATTCCTCTACTCGAAGGGTTACCGCGAGGACAGCGCCGATGAGCTGATGAAGGTCTACCTCAACCCGCATTCCATCACCGGCTACCCGCAGCTCTACATCATGGACCCGGACCGTCACATGATCGAGATCAACGCGGCGGCGCTCGATTGAGCGTAAGGATAGACCGCGAATATGACACCTCAAACGGCAAGGGAAAACCGACGATCCGCTTCGTGGAAGAGAACCACGGCTCGCTTTACCCCAGGGCGCTCGAACATCCGCGCCTCGGCGCGCTGAACGGCTGCGAGTACGTCGTGCTAATCGCCGCTCATAGCCGCCGCCACACGGCCCAAATTGTGGAGACGCGGGCGGCGGTGGGGGCGAATTGAACGCGCGCTAAAGGGCTTCTTCACCGCGCGCTAAAGCGCTTCCAGATCGCGGCTGGCGCGGTTGAACACGTCCCGGATGCGATCCATTCCGCCGGGTTTGTGGCCGATGCGGCCGACGGCTTTCCACGCGGACTTCATCAGCGGCTTGAAGCAGTGCATGAGCGATACCATGGTGTCGGGGTCGGTAAACTGGCCCCACTCACCCCACTGTTCGGCGCGGCGCCAGATCCGGTTTACGGCTTCAGGGTCGCGGGCCAGTTCGGCGCGGCCGGCGTTGGTAAGGTTGTAGACGCGCCGGCCATCGCGCACTTCAGCCTGGATCAGGCCTTCATCCTCGAGTTGCTGCAGGGTCGGATAGATGCTGCCGGCGCTGGCGCGGTACAAGCCGCCCGAGCGCTCTTCCAGATCTTTCATTAACTGGTAGCCGTGTTTGGGGCCGTCGCTGAGCAGCGAGAGCAAAGCGAGGCGCACCTCGCCAGCCCCGAAGAAACGAGCCCGCCCGCCGAAACCGGGCCAGGCCCAGGGACCGTAATTCGTCCAAAAATCCTTCCTCATGATATGTCTTACGATATGTCGGGCGGAAAAGTTCCGCATGGGGGAGGAGGGGCGGTGTGTGGGGCGGGGGTGGAAAGTTCCGTGAGGAGAGGAGACGGTGTGTGAGGCGTAGCGGTTCAGGCGGATTCTCGGGGCGCCGGGTGGTTAGTGGCCGTACTGTTCGTCGCTGACCGGCTCCATCCATTCGACCACTTTGCCGTCCCGCTTTTCCTGGATGGCGATGTGGGTCATGGCGGTAGTGGGGGCGGCGCCTGCAACAGCGGGTCGATGCGCACGGTGCCGGTGAACCAATCGGCGGGTCCCTTGGTGGAAGCTTGCGAGCCAGCTTGCCGGATCTCCATAAAAACATAGCTTCTCCGATCCTACGGCTGCGAAGCGTCATAAAAGAAGCTCAGCCGGTGCTGCTTCAGGTAGTTCAATTTCCCCTGCAGGTCTATACTCTCCGGGTTCGGGTAGATCGGAAAGCCGGTTTCCCGGTCGCAATATCGGACATCGCCGTGGGCGAGGAAGCAGGCGGCCCAGGCACGCTTGCCATCGGCCAGTTTTTTGCCCGCATCATTGGGCCACAGAACTCCGCCAGGGGCGACGACCAGCAGAAATAGCGGCAGCGCTACGGTTCGGAGGAATCCGGGTGGCAGCATCAGCAGGAACAGATAGATCCCGAAATATACGGGGATCATCAGGGTCGAGTAGCGCGGCGCCTGTCCAGCCTCGGGAGCCAGGCAGGCTCTTCCGGCGGCGGCGCTGAACGTGAATAACATGCTGTAACCCATCAGAACCGCGATTATCAAACGAGCGCGTTCGCTTCGCGGCACAGCCTTTTTTTCCGGGGAGTGCAGTAGCTTGAGGCCGTTCATGCCAAAAAACGCGAGCGCAACCGCCAGCCCTACGAATCCGGCCACTGTGACGAGGGTGAACGGAGTCCGCGGACCGAGGAAAGCGGAAAAAGTTAAGGCTATGAAGCGGGGATACCAGGTCCAAGGGGCATGGCCAAAACAGTCCGCCGCCGGATCGAACCTATAGTGAACGAAGAACGATGCCAGCGAGGCGGCCGCCAGAAGACCAGCCACTATGGAATGGGCCAGTGGAATTTGGCTTCGGCCATGAATGCGCCGGAGACACTCATAGGCAAAGGCCGCCAGAGTGACCAACCCCATAAAGAAGCCGAATCCCGTATAGATCAATAAGAAGTTCAGCGCCACGATGAGGAGGTATCGCACCAGATGATTGGGCAGAAGCAGGCCCAGACAGTACACCAGGATCAGAAGCAGCGGAATGGCGCCATAGGCCGGATTGGTCGCACCGAGGAAGGTTTCGTATTGCGTCAGGGTCAGGAAGATCAACGGGATCGCCACGTCCCAATAGGAGAACCCGCCGGACAGCTTCGTTTTCAGCCACAAAGCCAGGCACATGGCGAGAAAAATACACGCACCGGCGCAGAAGCCTTCGACGCGGGTGTTCCAGTGGGTGATTTCATAAAGTGGCTTCACTAAGACCAGACCCAAGCCGAGGCGAGGCGGTCCGTGCTGCCATAAAAATAGTTCGCGCAGCCCCGGATTGCCTCGAAAGAAGGGTGTCAGGAAGGCCCACTGGTCAAAGTAGAATACGTTCACCGCGAAGACCGAAATAAAGAGGAAAAACTTCAGCGACAGCAGGCCGGAAGCGCCCAGCACGGCAATAGCAGGCCGGCGGGAGGCGGGTTTGGGGGGCATGGTTAATGGTCGCGTTCGGTGACGAGTTCGGCGATCGATAGCAGCGCCCGCTGGTAGGGCGAGTCCGGGAACCGGGCGGCGATTTGGCGGGCTTTGCGGGTGAATGCCTGGGCGCGTTCGCGCACGCGGCGGATGGAGCCGTATTTTTCGAGCAGCGAGAGAATGGCTTCGAAAGGCGCGCTTTCGTAGCTGCGGTCGCGGAGGACCGTTTCGACGAGGCGGCGCTCTTCGGCAGTGGCGCATTCGAGAGCGTAGACCAGAGGCAGCGTGACTTTGCCTTCGCGCAGGTCGCCGCCGACCGGTTTGCCGAGGACTTTCTCGCGGGCGGTGAAGTCGAGCACGTCGTCGGCTAGTTGAAAGGCCATGCCGAGATTCCAGGCGTACTCGCCCATCTGCTCTTCGAGAGCGCTATCGGCGCAGGCTGCGAGCGCTCCCAGGCGGGCACAAACGGAAAACAGGCAGGCGGTTTTGCGGTCGACCAGTTCCATGCAATCGGCTTCGGTGATGCCGATGCGGCCGATGCGCTCGAGCTGGATCAGTTCGCCTTCGACCATCATTTGGGTGAGGCCGATGAGCATATCGAGCACCTGAAAATTGCGCAGCCGGAGGGCAAGCTGAAAGGCCTGCATGTAGAGCCAGTCGCCGGCGAGCACGCAGGTGTGGTTGCCCCATTTCACGTTGGTGGAAGGGCGGCCACGGCGGATCCTGGCGGCGTCGATGACGTCGTCGTGGACCAGAGTGGCCGCGTGGATCATCTCGACTACGGCGGCGAGCTGGATGGCGGCGGGAGTGGCGACTTCTCCGCCCACTGTTTTGGCCGAAAGCAGGAGCAGGGCGGGGCGCAGACGCTTGCCTCCGCTCGATTGCAAATATTGTCCGATGGCGGTAACGGCGTCTACCGAGGCGACCGATTCCAGCGTGATTTGCTTCTCTACCTGCTCCAGATCGCGATGGATCAGATCGAAGATTTCGCGAGCAGTGAAGGCTTGCCCCAGCTTTCCCAAATTCATGGAACTTAAAGTGTACCCCAGTTCCGCGGGGCCGCATTTGGAATGGGCGTGGCGGCATGGGTGGTGGGACGGCGCGCGGCGCGGGAAGCGCGGCGGCGGAGCGGCGGGCAACTGCTTGGGGACAGGAGACAGGAGACAGGAGTCAGGAGTCAGAATTAGGGCATAGGCTGGCGAAGTTCTGCGTGGTTTGGGCGGCGATTTGTTCGAGTGTCGCGCCGCGCACTTCAGCGAGGCGGCGGGCGGTTGCGATCAAGAAGGCGGGTTCGTTGCGTTTGCCGCGCATGGGAACGGGGGCGAGATAGGGGCAGTCGGTTTCAAGGAGCAGGCGATCGGCGGGGGTGATTCGAGCGGCTTCGCGGACGGAATCCGCTTTGGGAAAGGTGAGCACGCCGCCGAAGGCGAGGTGAAAGCCGAGGTCGAGGGCCTGGCGCGCCTGGGCGGCATCGCCGGTGAAGCAGTGCATGATGCCGGCGGGGGGAGCGGCGGCGCGGAGAATGGCGAGCGTGTCTTCCCAGGCCTCGCGCGTATGGATGACCACCGGCAGACCGGCTTGCGCGGCCAGCGCGAGTTGGCGCTCGAAGGCGGCGCGCTGCACGTCGCGCGGGGAGAAATCGTAGTGATAGTCGAGGCCAATTTCGCCCACCGCGCGGACTTTCGGGTGGCGCAGCAAGCTTTCCATGCGGCCGAAAGTTTCGTCATTGGCCTTGGAGGCATGGTGGGGGTGCACGCCCACGGTGGCGTAGATGAATTCGTGCCGATTTGCGAGGCGGATGGCGGCTTCGAGATGGGGCGGGCCTTCGCCGGTGCCGATAGCCAGCATGGTTTCGACGCCGGCGTCGCGGGCGCGCTGGATGGTCTCGGCGCGGTCGGCATCGAACTGGCGGTCGTCGAGGTGGCAGTGGGAATCGACGAACCTGGCGGCGTCGCTCACTTGAGGCGCGCCCCGACCGGGATATCTTCGAGAAAGCCGGCCAGCACCGGCTTGCCGCCATCCACCGATGCCGCGACGATCATGCCATTGGAAGTGAGGCCGCGCAGTTTCCGCGGCTGGAGATTGGCCACGATGACGACCTTACGGTTGATGAGTTGTTCGGGCTTATAGGATTCGGCGATACCAGCGACGATGGTGCGCGGCTCGGCTTCGCCGAGATCGACCCGCAGGTGAAGGAGCTTGCCGGCGCCTTTGACCGGCTCGGCGGAGAGCACCATGCCCACGCGCAGATCGACTTTGCCGAAATCGTCGATGGAGATTTTGGCCGGTTCGGCGGCGGCCGGCGGCTCGAGCGCAACAGGCTTTTTGCCCAGGAGCGCCGCCTGCTCGGCGGCCACCTGGGTTTCGAGTTCGCGCATTTTTTCGACGGCTTGGTTTACCTCGATGCGCGGGAAGATGGCGGAGACTGCGCCGATTTTCTGGCCGGGCTGGAGTTGTCCCCAGCGCAGGTCCGCCAGGCGCGCGGATTCGATGGGCATGGACATGCCGAGCTGGGACCAGATTTTCGGGGTGGATTCGGGCAGCACCGGATAGAGCAGCGCCGTGGCGATGCGCAGGGCTTCGGCTGCCGTGTAGAGGGTGAGGTCGAGCGCTGCCGGGCCGCCGGATTTGGCGAGCTTCCAGGGCGCCTGCTCGACGATGAACTTGTCGACGGCGGAGATGAGGCTCCAAACGGCTTCGAGCGCGCGAGAGAATTCGAAGCGGTCGAGAGCGCTCTCCACGTTGCGGATGGTTTGGCCGGCGAGCTCGGCGATGGCGGCATCGGAGCCGTGCGGCACGAGGCCATTTCGATATTGCCGGATCATGCTGAGGGTGCGGCTGGCGAGATTGCCTAATCCGTTGGCGAGATCGGAATTATAGCGGCCCACGAGCGCGTCATAGCTGAAGCTGCCATCTTGCCCGAAGACCACTTCGCGGAGCAGGAAATAGCGCAGCGCATCGACGCCCATTACGCGGCGGATCGGTTCCGGCCGCACGATGTTGCCGCGGGATTTGCTCATCTTGCTCTCTTCGAACAGCAGCCAGCCGTGGGCGAAGATACGGCCGGGGAGCGCGAGGCCGGCGGCTTTCAGAAACGCCGGCCAATAGACGGCATGAAAGCGGACGATTTCTTTGCCGATCAGGTGCAGGTCGGCGGGCCAGAGATGCTTCCCTTCCACCGCGCTCATATAGGTTGCGAGCGCATCGAACCAGACATAAAACACGTGCGGCGCTTCGCCGCGGACGGGGATGCCCCATTTGATGTTCGTGCGGGTGATGGAAAGGTCGCTCAAGCCGCTTTTCACGAAGGAGAGCACTTCGTTGCGGCGCGATTCGGGTTCGATGAAGTACGTGCCGTCCGGCCGCGGGTTAGAGAGCAGTTCCAGCAGCCAATCCTGGAAGGCGGAAAGTTTGAAAAAGAAATTTTCCTCGGTGACGGTTTCGGTGGGCCGGCCGCAATCGGGACAGGGGTCGCCGGGCTTGGCGTCGTTCACGTAGAGGTTGTCGAAAATGCAGTATTGGCCGCTATAGGAACCTTTGTAGATGTAGCCGTTGGCGCGGCAGCGGTCGAACAGGTCCTGGACAACGCCGGCGTGCTGCGGGCTGGTGGTGCGCTGGAAGTAATCGATATCGAGACCGAGCAACTGCCACTGCTTCTGAAATTCGGCGGCGATCACGTCACAGAATTCGCGCGGCGTTTTGCCGGCGCGCTCGGCGGCGCGCTCCACGTTGACGCCGTGCTCGTCGGAGCCGGTGGTGAGCGCGGCTTCGTAGCCCTGCATCCGCTTGAAGCGCTTCACCACGTCGGCGACGATGGTGGTGTAGGCGTGGCCGATGTGCGGCGTGGCATTCACGTAGTAGATGGGAGTGGTGAGGTAATACTTCATGGTTTCTGTGTGAGGTACGCGAGATTGGCGGCGGCGAGAATTTCCCGCAGGGGAACGCCGGTCTCCAGGGCGCGTTGGCGGCAATCTTCGTATTCCGGCGCAAAACCGCCTTCGCAGGAAACTTTGATGCGCACGGCGCCGTAGGGCGTTTCGACTTCGGCGAAGCTGCGCTGCTGGACGCGGCGTTCGGCCTGATAAAAGCGCAGGCCCAGGGTGGAGGTTTCCGCGAAGACGATTTGCGCGAGCGCTTCGCGATCCTGCGGCGTGGCGATGACGCGCAGCAGGTGGCCGGGCCGGCCCTTCTTCATGATGAGCGGCTGGAGGGTGACATCGAGCGCGCCCGCGGCGAACAGACGCTCGGCGGCATAGGCCAGCACCTGCGGGTTGGAATCGTCGATATTGGCTTCGAGCACGGAAACGGTGGCGGCTTCGGGGGCGTTGGTGGGTTCGCCCAGAAGCACGCGGAGCACGTTGGCCTGCTGGGGGAAATCGCGATCGCCGGCGCCATAGCCGATGCGGGAGATTTTCATGGGGGGCAGCGCGCCGAATCGCTCTGAGAAAGTGGCCGCGACGGCGGCGCCGGTGGGCGTTGCCAGTTCGACCGCGGGGCCCTGCGAGTAGATGGGCACGTTCGCCAGCAGCCGGGCGGTGGCCGGAGCGGGAACGGGGAGGGTGCCGTGTTCGGCCTCAAGGGTGCCGCTGCCGACGTTGATCGGCGAGCAGACGACGCTTTCGATGCCCAGCAGGTCGAAGGCGACACAGGCGCCGACGATATCGGCGATCGAGTCCACGGCGCCCACTTCGTGGAAGTGAACTTTCTCGATGGGGACGTTGTGCACTTCGGCTTCGGCTTCACCCAGCTTGCGAAAAACAGCCTGGGCTGTGGAGCGCGCGCGCTCGGAAAGCGAAGCTTTGGCGATCATCTCCAGAATGTGCGAGAGATGCCGGTGCCCGTGAGTCTGCTGGACGGCGACACGGTATTTTGTGGCGGCAATGCCCGCGCGCTTCACTTTTTCGAAGGACACGGCCGCGCCGGCATGGAGGGAATGCACGGCCGCGGCGATGGCATCGCGTTCGGCGCCGGCATCGGCGAGAGCGCCTACAAGCATGTCGCCGGCGATGCCGGAGAAGGCGTCCAGGTAGCAGGTGAGGGGCATGATGAATTTATTGTAGCGGGGAGGAGAAATTCGGCGCTTCCGCGGGCGCGGGATTGGCCTGGCGCGCTATTGGCCGCTTCGGCGCCGCCGAAGTACGGCGGCAGTTCGCCGGCTCAGAGAACCGGATTCGTGTTGAGGCCGGCTTGCCTGCCCATTTTTTGCGTGAGGGCAGCGACGACGGCAGCCATTTCCGCCAAGGCGTCGCGAGCCTGCTGCGGCGCGACGGACCGGGTAATCCGGCACCAGAAGCGCATCACGCGAAAATCCCAGATGAGGAGCCGCGCCTCGAAGGATTGATCGCTCAATCCGGCGCCGTGCTGGCAGAGATAAGTGAGAACACGGAAGTCGCGTTCCAACGACTGACGGAGCCTATCCGGTTCGGGTTGCTCATCAAAGGCGCAGGGTTGCTCATCAAAGGCGCAGGGCTGCGCATCGGAACGCTCGCTATTCGCGCGCAACAGCAGAATACACGCATAACGAAACCAATAGCCCAAAAGAACTAGTGAAACAGCGATGATCAGTACGCTTGCGATCATTTCATTCCCGTGATAGGCAGTACTGTGCTGACCATGACGAGTCTACCACTCAGGTACGCAGGATGCAATACCCCGTACAATTTCTCTTCCAATTGTTAGGAATCGCCCTATGGCGGGTCGAGGTATCTTTCGTGCCTCCTCAGGCAAGGGCGGGCGATTTTGCGCTCCAACGCACCGAAATTTTTTGGATTCGCGCCACGGCGTCGAGCAGGCGATCGAGCGAATTGGCGTAACTGAAACGGATATAGTCCCTGCCGTATGCGCCAAAAGCGCCGCCATCGAGGCAGGCGACTCCGGCTTCATTGAGCAGCAGATCGGCTAACTCGCTGGCGGGAATGCCGGTACCCGCGACGTTGGGGAAGGCGTAGAAAGCGCCGCCGGGGAGCGCGCAGCGGAAGCCGGGAATGGTGTTCAGCCCGGCGCAAAAAGCATCGCGGCGGCGGCGGAATTCGGCGACCATGTTCACGACGTCGTCTTGCGGCCCGTTGAGCGCGGCGAGGCCGGCGCGCTGGGTAAACGTGGCGGTGCAGGAGTTGGAGTTGACCATGAGCTTATTGACCGCGGCGACCAGCCACTCCGGCATAAAGCCGTAGCCCATGCGCCAGCCGGTCATGGCGTAGGTTTTGGAGAAGCCATCGAGCAGGATGGTTTTTTCGAGCATCCAGGGGAATTCGAGGATGGATGCGGGGGCTTGGCCGCCATAGTGGATCCGGCAGTAGATCTCGTCGGACAGGACCATGATGTCGCGGTCGCGCAGGAGCAGCGCGATTTCGCGAAGATCGCCGCGTGGAATCACTCCGCCGGTGGGATTGTGCGGGGAATTGAGGATCACCAGCTTGGTCCGATCCGAAAGGCGGGAACGGAACAGATCCAGGTCGAAAGAGAACCCGCGACTCTCTTGGAGGGGCATGGGAACGGGTTTGGCGCCGAGGAAGCGGATCATGGATTCGTAGATGGGAAAGCCGGGATTGGGGTAGATGACCTCGTCGCCGGTTTCGAGCAGGGCGATCATGGGGAAGAAAAGGATGGGCTTGCCGCCTGGGGTGACGCAGACGCGGGCGGGATCGGCGTGAATGCCGCGGGTGCGCGCAAGATAGGCGGCGATGGCTTCGCGCAGTTCGGGAAGGCCCTGAGTGGGGCCGTAATGCGTCCATCCCTCATCGAGCGCCCGCTTGGCCGCTTCCACGATGTGGGGCGGAGTGGCGAAATCCGGTTCACCGATCTCCAGGTGAATCACGCCGCGGCCCTGCGCTTCGAGGGCGCGGGCGCGAACAAGCACATCGAAGGCCGACTCGACACCGAGGCGGCCGATACGTTCGGCAAGTTTCATAATTTCCGGCCAGCCGGTATCCGCCTGGCGACCCCGCGCGTGTCTCTAGCCGGGAGACTTTTCCGGGCGCGGGACGTCATCGGCTGATAAAGGGACCTTTTGAAAAAACGGGACGCCGCCGCGCGAATCCACTTCGACGACGCGATCTCCGATGGAGACGCGGCCGCCGGCGATGCGAACGGTCAGGCGCCGGCTTGGTTCGGAAGCGCCGTCGAGCGCGACGATAGCGGTTTGGAAGGGCGCTTCGGCGGCGAACGCTTCGGCGGCGGAGTAGATCACGGTTTCGGTATAAACGGTTCCGGTTCGCATGGTTTACGCTTCGGCCAGGATGCTGACGACGCAGGTAGCCCCGGAGCCGCCCAGGTTTTGGGCCAATCCAAGGCTGTGGCGGGCCACCTGGCGCTCGCCCGCCTGGCCGCGAATCTGTTGCACGACATCGCAGATCTGGGCCACTCCGGTTGCGCCCACGGGGTGGCCTTTCGATTTCAAGCCGCCACTGGCGTTGATGGGCCGCTCGCCCTGGAGCGAGGTATATCCGGCCATGGCATAGGGGCCGCCGCAGCCGCGGGGGGTGAAACCGAGATCTTCGGTGGCGATGATTTCGGCGATGGTGAAACAATCGTGCAGTTCGGCGAACTGGATATCCCGCGGTCCCACTCCGGCCATCTGGTAGGCTTTTTCGGCGGCGCGGCGGACGGCGGGGAAGGTGGTGATATCGGCTTTCTGGTCGAGCGCGACGTAATCGGAAGCCTGCGCGACGCCGAGGATGCGAACGGGATTGGCGGTGAATTCGGCGGCCCGCTCGAGGGGCGCGAGAATCACGGCGGCGGCGCCATCGCTGATGAGCGAGCAATCGTACAGGCCGAGCGGATCGGCGATGGGGCGGCCGGCCAGCGCCTGTTCGAGCGTAATGACCTTACGCATGTGGGCGTCGGGATTCAGCGCGCCGGCCGCGTGATTTTTCACGGCGACCGCGGCGAGGTGCTCCTTTTTCGTGCCGAATTCGTGCATGTGGCGGCGGGCGATCATGGCGAACAGGGAAGCGAAGGTGGAGCCGGCGCGGATTTCGCCGGCCAGGTCGCCGGCCGAGGCGAGGATTTCGGTGGTGCGGGCGGTGGATTGGGAAGTCATTTTTTCGACGCCCACCACCATCACAAAATCGTAGATACCCGCGGCGACTTCGGCCCAGGCATGAAAGAAGGCGGATCCGCTCGAAGCGCAGGCCGCTTCCACGCGGGTGGCGGGGATGCCCTCCAAACCCAAGGCCATGGAGATGTAGGGAGCCAGGTGGTTCTGGCCGGTGAATGCCGGGCCGGCGAAGTTGCCGAGATAAAACGATTGGATGCGCTCACGCGGTACACGCGCATTGGCGAGACATTTCTCACCGGCCTCGACCGCCAGAGCGCGCAAGTCGAGGCCGGAGAAGGCGCCAAACGGAGTCTTGCCCGCGGCGACCACTGCCACAGGTCTCATAATTTCAGCTTAACCGATTAGGGAGCGGGGTCCACAAAACCGGCACGGGGCCGATGGCAAGCGCGGAAGGATGGGCCGCGCGGTTTGCAGGCACTCGCGGCTCGGCAAACGGGCAGGGCTGGTGGTGGTATCGCCCGGCGGGAAATCAAGCGCGCCAATAGGGCGCTTAGCAGACCAGGTCTTCGCGGCCGATCTTCAGGTTTTCGAGGTTGCCCAGCACGGTGAGCCCGATCAGCTTAGGGTCGAAAAACGTCTGGGCGATGCGCTGCACATCGGCGGCCGCGACGGTTTCGATGCTTTCCACCAGCTCGTCCAGGGTGAAGAAGCGGTTGAAGTACATTTCCTGGCGGGCGAGATTGGTCATGCGGCTGGCGGTGGATTCCAGGCTCAGCATGAGCGAGCCCTTCAGGTGATCCTTGGCGCGGCGCAGTTCGTCCTCGCCGACCGGATTTTCTTTGAGGTCGCGGAACTCTTTGACGATCGACTCGACGACCTTGGGCGCCGATTCGAGGGAGGTGCCGGCGTATATGGAAAGGCAGCCGGTGTCGCGATAGGGGCTGAGTTCGGAGAAGACGGCGTAAGCTAATCCCTGGCGCTCGCGGATGTTCTGGAACAGGCGCGAGCTCATGCCGCCGCCGAGCAGCGTATTGAGCACATAGCAGGCGAAGCGCTCCTGGTGCGGCAGAGGGTAGGAGGGGACGCCGAGGCAAACGTGCACCTGCTCGAGCGCTTTCTTATTGCGGAGCGCAATGCGGGCGTGCGTGATGGGCGCGCTCTCGGCCGGCATCTGGCTTCCGGCGGGCAGGGACTCGAAATGCTCGCGCACGAGCGAGACCAGCCGCTCATGGGTGAGGTTGCCGGCGGCGGTCACCAGCAGGTTGGCGGGCGCGTAGACCTTGCGGTAGTAGTCGCGGACCATGTCGCTATCGAAGCGGCGCACGGTTTCGCGGGTGCCCAGAATGGGCTTGCCCAGCGGATGATCCTTCCAGAAATTGGAGGAGAAGATCTCGTGGACGAGGTAATCCGGGCTGTCGGCCTCCATTTTGATTTCTTCGAGGATGACGCCCTTTTCCTTCTCGATATCTTCGGGCCGGAAGAGCGGGTTCAACACCAGATCGGCCAGCACGTCCCAGGCGAGCGAAAGGTGCTCATCGAGGACCTTGGTGTTGAAGCAGACCAGCTCCTTGGCGGTGAAGGCGTCCAGGTTGCCGCCGATCGAATCGACCGAGCGGGCGATGTCTTCGGCGGAGCGGTGGGTGGTGCCTTTGAACAGCATGTGCTCGATGAAGTGGGACAGGCCGTTCTGCTCGGGCGTTTCGCGGCGCGAGCCGGTCCCGACCCAGATGCCGACGGAGACGGAGCGCACATGCGGCATGGTCTCGGTGATGACGCGGACTCCGTTGGGAAGGGTGGTGAATTCGATGTCCCGCACGGGACTAAATGAGGTCGTGGCAGCCAGTTGGATTATTCTCCTATTTTCTTTGTAACACGGGCGTTCGGAGGCGCGGCCGGGGGGGTGGCCTTACACTGGTAGTAGGATGGCCCAACCGATTGTGGGAATGGAGCTTCCGGACATCCAGGAAGCGCTTGGCCCGGACACCCCGGCTTACCGGTCGCGGCAGGTTTATGCCGCGATCTACCGGGAGCAGGTGTCCGATTTTGTACAGATTACCTCGCTACCGGCGGCTTTGCGGCGAAATTTGGCGGCCAGGGGGCCGGTGGGTCTGCCGCAAATCGCGCGGATGTACCAGTCCGCCGACGGCACGCGGCGCTACCTGCTTCGCCTGGAGGACGGCCGCGCGATTGAAGCGGTTTTGATGCCGGAAGGGGAGCGCGATACGATCTGCATTTCGAGCCAGGCGGGCTGCGCCGTCGGTTGCAAATTCTGTATGACGGCGCTGCTTGGCCTGGAGCGCAACCTCACGGCGGGAGAGATCGTGGGACAGGTGCTGCTGGTCTCGCGCGAAAACGGGCTGCGGGCGAAGGGCGATGCGCCTCCCGGGCGGCTGAACATTGTCATGATGGGCCAGGGCGAGCCGCTGCTGAACCTGCCGAACGTGCTCAAAGCGACCCGCATTCTGCTGGATCCGAACGGCTTCGCTCTTTCGCCCCGGCGGATTACGGTTTCGACCTCCGGAATCGCGCCGAAAATCGAAGAACTGGCGCGGGCGGCGGCGCGGCCCAAGCTGGCGATTTCGCTGAACGCTTCCACCGAAGAGCAGCGGCGGGAACTGATGCCGATTACGCGCAAGTACCATTTGAAGGACTTGCTCGAAGCATGCAGGCATTACCCGCTGCGGCCGTGGGAGAAGCTGACGTTCGAGTATGTTCTGCTGAAGGGCGTGAACGATAGCGATGCGGATGCGCGGCGCGTGGCCAGAATGCTGGCGAACCTGAACGCCAAGGTGAACCTGATCGCCCTGAATCCCGGCCCGGAGATTCCTTATGAGACGCCCGCGCCGGAACGGGTGGCGAGTTTCCGGCAAATCGTGATGCGGTCTGTTCCGTGCTTTGTGCGCAAGCCGCGCGGCTTGGACATTTTTGCGGCATGCGGGCAACTGAAGCGGGCGGAAACGACCTAGCCGCCCTTTTTGCGCAACACAATCTCGACGCAATCGATCCGGCCGTCCTCGAAATTCACGGCCGATGCGGCCAAATAGAGCAGCCAGGTGCGCCAGGCGGCTGCGCCTACGAGCCGCCGGCACTCGCCGGCGTGGGCACTCAGGTTTGCCACCCAGGCCCGGCAGGTGCGGGCGTAATGGTGGCGGAGGTTTTCGAGCGAGACCACCTCGAATCCGGCCAGTTCCGCATGGCGCACCACGGCGGCAAGGGGAGTGAGCCCTCCGCCGGGAAAGACATGACGCTGGACGAACAGCGTTTCGGCATTATTCGACTGGCGCTCGGGCCGGACAATGCCCCGGTTGAGGAACAGCCCGTCCGGCGCCAGCAGCGAATACACCTTGCGAAAATAGGCGGCCATGCGCTTGGGACCGACGTGCTCGAACATGCCGATGGAGGCGGCGCGGTCGTATTGGCCGGTAAGATCGCGATAATCCATTTCGCGGATTTCGATATGGCCGCCAAGCCCGGCTCGTTCCGCCAATGCGGAAGCCAGACGGCGCTGCTCCCGGCTGAGGGTGCAGCCGGTGGCTTCGACGCCGAAGCGTTCGGCGGCATGGATGAGCAGGCCGCCCCAGCCGCAGCCGATATCCAGAAAGCGAAGGCCCGGCCGTAGCGCCAGGTGGCGGCAGATGCGATCGAGTTTCGCTTCCTGCGCTTCCTCGAGCGAGCAGTCGGGGCCGGTGAAGTGGCCTTCGGAGTATTGCATCCGCGAATCCAGGAAGAGGCGATAAAAGTCGTTGGAGCGATCGTAGTGGAATTGGATATCCCGCGCCGCGCGTGCCCGGTTGGCCAGGCGGGCGCCGATACCGGAGCGGCCCAGCCATGCCGCGGCTTTGATCGCGATGGAACGCAGCGGCGGGCCCGGCCGGTCGCGAAAAGAGCGGATGGCGGCAAACAGGTCGCCGTCCACGGAGATATCTTCGCGGATGTAGGCCATGGCCAGAGAATAGGTGTCCATCCGCTGGGCCTTTTGGCTGGGAATACGGCCGCCGAGGGCGAATGCGGCGCCCGATCCGGCAAGCGGGCTTTCCCGAGGCGCCAATTCAGCGGGAACATCGGAACTGGAACGAAGCACAGGGCCTCCTCGTCAACCAAGTCAAGAGTAATAGGATAATCTTCCAGGCCTCAACCGGGAACCCCCAATTGCATCTAATGAAGTGGCGGGATTGTGCCGATCTTACAAAGTAGAATAGGGCCGGTTACAGCCCCGTAAGCCCCGTCACAATGGCGGTTGCCATGCCCCACGTGTGAGAGAGGGTGGGAGCACGCGATGACTTGGTTAGGAAATTTGCGATACCCGCCGGAAACCATGACGGATTTGAGCGATGCCGAATGGTTGACGGCTTTGCGCGAGCGCTATGGTGAAGAGAACCTCTGTTTTTACAAGCCGCAGGCTGGAGGCGTCCCCTGGCGTTCCGCCGCCGAATGGGAGGACCGCGGGATGATGGGTGTCTACCTGAAGCAATAAGGGGGTGAGTTGCGCGTCCGGATGCGGTTCGCGCGTAACGGTGTTCAGCAACACTCGTAGTGGAGCAGGATATCGTTCCAGTGATTCTGGGCGGTCAGCAATAACTCGATCACCTCGCGCACGGCGCCGCTGCCTCCGGCCGAGCGGGTGACGTACCGGGCCAGGCGCTTGACCTCGGCGCGGGCATTGGCGGTAGCGATCGGAAAGCCCACCCGGCGCATAATGACGGCGTCGGTCAAATCGTCGCCGATGTATGCCACCGCGCTTGCCTCCACTCCCGCATCGCGTAGGATTTCATCGAGGATCGGGATCTTCTCGATGTAGCCCTGATAAACGTAGGTCATCTTGACCTGGCGGGCGCGCTCTTCGGTGGCGGGCGATACCCGGCCGCTGATGACGCCGGTGCGGATGCCCTTCGAGTGCAGCCACTGCAGCGCGATGCCGTCTTGCGAGTCGAAGCCCTTGGTCTCCACCATGCGGCCTTGCGCGTCGGGCACGTGGTAGAGCCTGCCATCGGTGAGTACGCCATCCACGTCCATGAGCAGAAGCCGGACCCGCGCGGCCAGTTGCGTAATGTCAGACATAAGTTGATTGTGACGCCGCAGCGCGGGTGCGCGGAGCCTGCCACCTCAAATTCGAGGCGCTGGCTAGTCGTCCAGATCCACGATTTCGAAGTGAAAGCGGTCGGGCGGCAGCAACGTGAGATCCTCGGGCACCAGGCGGGCCCAGGTCTGGTAAGCGCTGGAGGCTACGGTGGAATTGAGATACAGCAGAAACTGGTTCGAGCAGCAATCGATGGGCGGCGGTTGCCGGAAAGTGAGCCGCAACCCCACAGCGCATTCCAAAGGCACTTCGCGGGCCAGATGTTTCTCTTCAAGCAGCGCCACGAAGCTGGCGCGGCTGGCGTGCGGCCACACGTCGGGATGCAGCAGGTTGCGCAGCGCCTCTTCGCACTCGAAGGTGATTTCGCACTGGCGGATCCATTCGAGCACCGAATCGCCCCATTGCCATTGCAAGAGCAGGGTGCGGTATTGCTCGGTGAGCTGCACGGCCAGATCGAATTTCCGCTGCTCCACCAAGCTTTCGGAGGCGCCGGTGGCAGGCAGCATCTCCTCGGCTTCGAGCAGCACCGAATTCAGCTCAGGCACGCTTTCGCCCGGCGGATGCTGCACCAGCAAGGGCGGCAACTCATGAGTTTTCGTGCCTGGTATCGAGATGTACCTCCCACCGGTCATCGACTTCCCTCAATATCCTTATCGACGCAAAAGCGCGTCCTTTGGTTCAATTTGTAGCATACCCGCTCCAATGTGCGCTTAAGCTTAAGAAGTTTCAATTGACCCGATTCGTGTTGCGGATGGTTAGCAGGCGAGAGTGAGTGCTGCCAGTGTTCGTGTTCACTTTGTGGCCGGGATTACACCAGCTTAGTGCGCAGGCGGCTCAAAGAGCGCAAAGCCCGCGCCTTGCGGATCGTCCACCATCGCGACGCGGCCTACTTTTTCCATGGTGGTTGGCGGCAGATAGCCGCTAAAATGATCCGGCTTCGGTTCGAGTTTCCAGCCCATCACCGCCACGTAGAACTTCGCCGCTGCCGTGGGATCGGGCGTCATCAGGTCGGCCCAGCAGAGCGTGCCCGGCGCTCCCGTAATGCCTGTCCCGGGATGCCCCTTCGGCTGCCAGATCGAAAAGTGGGCTCCAGTGGGGTCCTGAACCACCGCCATCCGCCCGAAATCGGCAACATCGAACGGCGGCGCCATCAGTTTTCCCCCCGCCTGCTGCGCCTTGGCGGCCGCCGCATCCGCCGATTCCACGCTTATATAGAGCATCCAGTGCGGGGGAACTCCCTGGGCCCGCATTCTTTCGTTCAGGCCGGTGGCCGCGGCCGCATTCCGCCCCTCCAGACTGAAAAGCGTGTACACCTCGCCGGGGCCCATCGGCATATCGTCGCTGGCCCATCCGAACAGGGATTGATAGAACTGCTTGGCGGCGTTTTGATCGTTGGCGTACAACTCCAGCCAGCAAAACGAACCTGGGCTGTGCGTGCGGACATGTGCCATGGCGCAAGTATACCGGAGCCTTGCCGCGCTGGCGAGCGAATTCTCGGTTACTGGCCAGGCGCGGCGAACAGGCGGCGCAGTTCCTCGGGATAAAGCGGCCGTAAGCGGAAGTACGCCTCGGCCAGGCGAATCAAATCGAGTTCGTCCTTCTTGCGCTTGCTGAGCGCGAGCGAGAGGAAATCCTGGTAGCGCCCGTCCGTGGTGAACTGAACGCGCAGGTCGCTTGCGGGTGGCGAGCGTATACACCGGCTCTCCGTAGTGGTTCACGGCCAAACCGCCGATCAGGCGTCAGGGACCAACGGTGTCGCATGCAGCCGCGACACTGGCGAAATCATTGCGCCGCCGCGGGTCGTCAGTTCCTAGGCTTCCACAGCCGTCACCTTTTCACGGCTCTTTCCGATGTCGCCTTCCGCCTGGCGACGGCGCCGAGAAAAGACGGGCGCGCGGGCCTTCTGGGGCCGTTGGACCTGGATGCACTCGCGGGCGGGGGTTTGTTCGCCTGAAATCTGGCGACCGGAAAGCAGGTGTGGAAGACGCCGCCTCCCGGCCGCGCCGACCGGCCCAAGTGCAGCCCCGCGCAATCCGCCGCCGTAACCGTGATTCCCGGAGTGGTCTTTTCCGGCTCTTTAGACGGCCACCTGCGCGCTTACGCCACGAGCGATGGCCGCGTCCTGTGGGACGGCGACACCATGCGCGATTACGAGACCGTGAACGGCGTCAAGGCGAATGGGGGCGCGATCGCTGGCCCGGGGCCGGTAGTGGTAGGGGGCATGCTCTATGTCAACTCCGGGTACGGGTTTATCGGCGGCGCACCCGGTAACGTCCCGCTGGCATTTTCGGTGGATGGGAAATAGTCAAGCTCCCCCACTCGAACCGAAGAGAGTGGTATGGACGCTTTCCTTCGGGACGCCGGGGAGATTCTGGAAACCGCAGCCAGCGCACCAGGCGGCACCGGCGAACACCTCATTGCCGTACTGCGTTCGGGATCGGTTCGGATGCTCTCGGACGCGTCCGGTTGGTCACTCCCTGCGCTGGCAAGGGAATATGGCGCATCCGCGGTTTACCGGGTGGCCCGCTCGTT
>Ga0209061_1000683_pt1 | contig 75106 bp, 70 predicted proteins | sample Coa_R1_10_FD_187157 | JGI IMG/M metagenome (GOLD analysis project Ga0209061, IMG submission 187157) | Surface soil microbial communities from Centralia Pennsylvania, which are recovering from an underground coalmine fire - Coalmine... | ecosystem: Environmental > Terrestrial > Soil >... | reverse complement strand
TGATCGCCGATGGGGGTTACGACAGCGATCCGTTGCGCGAACGGCTGGCGCAGCGTGGCATCGAATTGATCGCGCCACATCACCGGAACCGCAAGCGCCCTGCGACCCAGGACGGGCGCGCTTTCCGGCGCTACCGGCGTCGCTGGATCGTGGAACGAACCATCGGCTGGCTCGGCAACTACCGGCGCTTGGTAGTGCGTTACGACCGTTCGCTCACGATCTATCGTGGTTTCTTTCATATCGCCTGCTTCATGATCGTCTTGCGAAGGGTTTTGCAATGAGTTCTAGCCGCCGCTGCCGTGCGGAAAGCCAAAAAATTCCAACGCCGCGGGACTCCCGTAACGGCCACTTTTGCGAACGCTTTTTTCGAACGGGAGTTTCTGCGTCCAGTTACCTGAGGGACGAGTCGCATTCCACGGGGTCTGCCAACGCGCGTCGCGCGTTGGAGTGGATACGCGGTGTCCCCAAAACGGCGGCTTGCCCCGAGCGGGCTTCGTTGCCAATGTCGTTTTGGGGCTCGCTCGTCCCCCAGCCTTGCATCACGCGGCGTTTTCGAGCACCAGGAGGCCGGTCGCGGTGTTCGATATCGCCACGTGATAGCTGCTGTGTATCTTCCGCACATTGTGCGAAAGGGCTCCGCGCATAGCCAGCCAGAGAATGAATTCCGCTCCCTGGGCGCCGGCTTCGCGAACAAGCTCGTGCATCGAGTAACGCGTGAGGGCTTCCGGTTCGTTCACGATCTTGTCCATGCACAGCAGGTCGAACTTTTTGTTGATGAACCCGGCGCGCTCTCCGTCCAGTTGGTGCGATAGCCCGCCGGTTCCCAGCACCACCACCTTGACGTCCTCGGGATACGACGCGATCGCCCGCCCAATCGCCTGTCCCAGCGCGAAGCATCGCGCCGGCGACGGCAGCGGGTGCTGCACCGTATTAATCTCCACCGGAATCGTTCGCACGTCGCCGTACGAAAAATTCGGCCAGAAAAGCTGCATGGGCACGGAAAAGCCGTGGTCCACCAGCATCTGCTGGCAGGTGGTCAGATCAAAATCCTCGTGCTGCACCGAATTGATGATATGCCACGAAAACGTCGGATCGCCCTTGAACGGCGGGACCGTCGGAATTCCCCATCCTTCGTCCGCATTCCGGTATCCCGGCGCCGCGCCAATCGCAAACGTCGGAATCGCATCTAAAAAGAAATTCAATCCGTGGTCGTTGTAGAAGACGATCGCCACGTCCGGCTTCACCCGGTTAAGCCATTCCCGCGCCGGGGGATACGCCGCGAAAAATTCCTTCCAGTACGGATCGTTGCGCAACTCTTGCTCGCGCGGGACCGCGTTGCCGATCGCGGGAATGTGCGAGGTCGTCAGGCCCCCTACCAGTCGTGCCATGTCAGTCTCCTTGCGATTTGATGAGTTGTTTGAACGCTTCCACGCTGATGCCCCGCTGCTGCGCTCCCACGTCCTGCACGTTCAGCCCAAAAATCCCCGCGAATTTCGCCAGGTAATAAATGCATCCGCCGGCATGGATCATCGCCAGCACGTTGCGCTCGCGGATGGCCTTGTGCTGCTCATCCGTGAGCCCGTACTTGCGGCAGTACGCGTCTTCGTCCTTCAGAAATTCCGTGCGGTTCTCTGCGTTGTTAAACGAAAAGCACATCTTGTTCAGCGCGTAGCCTTTCATAGCTGCTTCGCCGTCGAAAATGTACGTTCCTGGAATCTGCTCTTCGGCCCCCATCGTATGCGTCGTTGTACTCATCCCAACACTCCTCAAGTCCTTGTGTTATTGCCGTTCAAAACCGAAAGACTCGCGTGATGAACTCCTCGCGCTCCCAACAAAAGCCGATACGGTCCGGCCACGGCTATGAATACATCGACCTGCTTCGGCCATCCGTGACTCTAGTCACTGGTTCTTGTGACGTCCGTCACAAAATGCTTTTAGTTAAATGCCCAACGCCGTGAATGGTGGGGGCTAGCGAGTCTGCCAAGCACATTGCCTACTAGATTTTGTAGGATATCCCTGCTAGCGTCCATTGGGCGATCTTTGAGCCCCGAAAAAATGAAACCTTTCGCGCACAGCCCGAAATTGCGTCCTGCACAACCTGATGGCATTTATGCCCGAAGGCACGAATCGCAGATGCGCCGGAGTGCACCATGTACAGTTAATTGCTGCTTCGCCTTCTCTTTGCTCTCAAGCAGCACTTTAGGCCGGAACACCCCATCCTCGTTCGCGCCTCGTAATGCACTGAAAACGCTGGGTATGGAACCAGTAAGCACGGGACGTCGCGGTGCCAGCCGCCATGAACGATATCAACGTACCAGCTCGTGCAGCCAAGTGCCTGCTCGAGCCTCTAATGAATGGCCCTTGGCCACGAGAACCAACGGTCATGTTGTTTCAGGCTCTCCGACCCAAATCTCACCGAAAAATCCGTCGCTCGTTTCAGAGCTTCGCCCATGGGCACGCTGATCGACACGCTAGCCCCGTACGCCGAGTTCAGCCGCGTCGGCTTTGTGAACATCCTCGCCTTCCGCCTGCGCTACTTCACCGGCATCATCACCTACTCGCTCAACGTCACCATCTACTATTTCATATGGACCGCCGTCTATCACAACGGCCAGTCGATCGCCGGATACAACATGTCGCAGATGATCACCTACACATGCGTCGGCTGGATCATCCGCTCGTTCTACTCCAACACCATCGATCAGGAAATGGCCTACGAAGTGATCGACGGGAAAATCGCGATGGACCTGATCAAGCCGGTCTCCGTTCCATGGATGTGGATTTCGCGGGCCATGGGTGAATCCGCGTTTCGCCTCGGCTTGCTCACTCTTCCAACGGCGCTGGTGATCGCGTTCGTTTTCCCGATGCAGGGTCCTGCTTCGCAATGGGATTTCGGCATGTTTCTGCTGGCCACTCTCGGCAGCTTTTTCCTGATGGCCGCCATCGGCTTCCTCATCGGCACCTGCGCGATTCCCCTCAAATCGATTCTCGCGCTCGTTCGAGCCAAGCAGTGGCTCATCGAACTGCTCTCTGGTCTTTTGCTCCCCATGGCGTTTTTCCCGCGATCCATCCGCGTCGCCATGGCATGGCTGCCGTTCGAACACATCGCTTTCACGCCGCTGCAAATTTATCTCGGCAAGCTCAGCCGCACAGAAGCCTTGCACGCGCTTGCGGCCGAATGGTTCTGGGTTGTAGCGCTTTTGGTTCTCGCGCATTGGTGGTGGAATCGCTGTCTTCACAATCTCAGCATCCAGGGAGGGTGAGCATCCAATGAGTACCGTCTTCTTGAAAGAGCAACGCGGCTGAAGGATCTCTCGTCGATGATTTCCGTAGAACCGAGGAGGTTGAAAAAATAATGTTTCCCTCCACGCCCGCTCCGCCGTCGCGCCGCGCATCCCGCCTTTCCGCCTTCGCGCGCGGCTTCGTCCGCTACTTCGGTCTTCTTCGTGACTATTTCGTGCAATACGCCAAGGTGCAGATGGGCTACCGGGGCGATTTCGTCGTCAGCGTGATCACCGCCTTTGCCGCTACGATTTTCGGTTTATTGTTCGTCGTAATCCTTTTCCTGCGTACGCCCAAGCTGGCTGGATGGAGTTTCCCGGAAGAAATTTTTCTTTACGGTTTCTCGCTGGTCCCCTACGGCGTGTTCAATATAATCGCCTCGAATCTATACAATTTCGGCAACGACTACATCATCGAGGGAAAATTCGACCGCATTCTGCTGCGGCCAATTTCCTCGCTGTTTCAAATCCTCTTCGAAACCTTCCGCCTCGAAGCCATCCAGGGCATCGCCACCGGGATTTTCTGCATGTGGTGGGCGTCGCATCGACTCCACATCGTCTGGCCGCTCGAGAAAATCTCCGTGCTGTTTTTCTTCGAACTGTGCGCCAGCGTGATCTACGTTTCCGTCTTCCTGATGCTCACCTGCGTCTCTTTCTGGTTCGAGGACCGCGTCGGCATCCACCCGCCGGTGTGGAACGTGATCAACTTCGGCCGCTTCCCGCTTTCGATCTATAACGGAGCGGTGCAGTTCGTGCTCTGCTGGATCATTCCCTTCGGTCTCGCCTCGTTTTATCCCAGCGTGCGGATGCTCGGACGTTCCGTCACGCCCGAGTACGCACCACTGGTTCCCGTGGTCGCCGCCGGATTTTTGTTCCTCGCAATTTCGTTGTGGAATTTTGGCACCCGGCATTATTCTTCGACGGGATCCTAGCCATGACTACCCGCACGAATGCGGCCGATCGAATGCAACAGCGCTCTCCGCGCCTCTTTCAGGCTCACGCAAGGTGGTTGCTCGTCGTCCCCATTGCTGCCGCGCTCGCTCTCACAGCGCCCGAGAAAACTCTCGCGCGACAGCAAATGCGTACCGAAGCGCGGCCGGACGTGCGCGCTTACGTCGGCACCTGGAAAGCAAAGTTCCGGGGCAAAGTCTTTGCCATTCTGGTGCTGCGCGAGAATCACGGTTCGCTTGAGGGCACGCTCAACAATTTCGAGATTGCCGTCGATAAGCAGGGCAATCTCGCCGACGGCACGCACATCGATATTGGCGTCTCGCCGATTATCAGCCCGCGCTTCAAGAACGGCGCGCTGATCTTCACCGTGGCGCAGAAGGACGCCTACTCGCAAACCACCGACTGGAGCTTCGCGGTCAAAAATAAGCACGAAGGCGAACTCACCGAAATCCTCGACAACCAGATCGAGATGCCCGCATCCACGGTGATCAAGCCGATTCTCATGTTTCGGAAATCAAAGTAGCGGCTCTCGGCTCGAACATTTCACCGCGAGTGGGCGAACAGAGAGCGAACAACACCCGCGGCAACATCCGCAGAGACGCTGCACATAAAAGCTCACTCCGGAGCCACGCTAAGCGGGTGTTTGCGGTCCAATTTGACCCGAATTCGGCGGGGCTTCCGCCGTGATGGGTTCACGAAGTACCGGAACTGGCGCGCCGCGTTTCTGTTAGCGACTGGACCAGTAAAATCGCCTCGGCAAGCTCCTTCATCGACTTCCGCCGCTCGCGGCTTTCGCGCTGCAGCATAAGGTACGCCTCGTCTTCGTCCGCGTTCAGCATTCGCGCAAGGACTTTTTGCGCCGCCTCGACGATGCGCCGCGCTTCGGCCAGCTCCGACGATTTCATGCCCTCCGCTTCCAGCCGCGCCAGCTCGATCTCCGGGCCAACCAAGAATCCGATCGTTGCGATCAGATGGATTTCGCGCCTGCTGTGCTCGTGCGGTTCGCGATGTTGCACGTTGATCACGCCGACCAGCTTGTCGCGGCAAAGAATCGGGACGGAGAGAAACGCCTCGTAGCGGTCTTCCGGCAGCTCGTGGAACGCCTGAAACCGCGGATCGAGCGACGCATTTTCGCCGATTGCCACCGGCCGGCGATGTTCCGCCACCCAACCGGTGATGCCCTGCCCCATGCGAATCTTCAGCCGGTCCACAACCTCGTCATGCGGATTCTGCGACGCGCGTAGCGTCAATTCCGCGCCGTCGAGCACGTAGATGAAGCAGGAATCACACTTCACCACCGCCGAGACGAATTCCACCACCAGCTTCAGCACCTTCGAAAGCGGATCGGCGGACGCAATGCGCTCTCCGATCTCGTGGAGAACTTCGATGTCGCGATGTTCGCTCGAAGCCATCGACGCGTCCATGCTCTCACTCTAAGAACATTCCGCGACGTGACACAAATCGAAATTCGGACTGGATGCAATCACAATTTGAGATTAAAGTGGCGCGGCCACGCCCCACCGGGCCCAAATGGCCAGCCGGGGGCCCCGGCGAAAATGGCGCGCGAATCGCCGTTGCGGCGATCGAGCGCCTACGGGAGAAGCAAAATTGCCGAATGCATATGACATCGTGGTGATCGGCTCCGGCCACAATGGTCTGGTTGCCGCCGCCTACCTCGCCTCCGCGGGCAAAAGCGTTCTAGTGCTCGAACGCAATCCATGGTTCGGTGGCGGCGTGGTGACCGCCGAACTTACCGGCCCCGGCTACCTTCACGACCGATTCAGCACCGGCCACATTTTTATTCAGGGCAATCCGTTGATTAAGAATGACGAACTCGGACTGCTCTCTCGCTATGGCTTGAAGTACGTCTATCCGGAAATCCCATTCATGGCCGTATTCGAGGACGGTTCGACCATTGGCCTCTATCGCGATCGCCAGAAGAATTATCAGGAAATTGCGCGCTTCTCGAAAAAAGACGCGGAAACGTATCTGCGTTTTGCAGATACGGCGATGAAGTACCTGCCCATGATTTCTTCCTCCTTCTATACGCCGCCTCCGCCGATGGGCGCCATGCTGGCGATGCTCGATCAAAGCGTCGAGGGCCGCGAGATTTTTGCCTACATGCAAAAGAGCCCGTACGACATCATCCTCGAAAACTTCGAAAACGAGCAGGTGCGGATATTCTTGTTGCGCATGGTTTCCGAGAACCTGACCGGACCGGAGGAAAAAGGCACCGGCCTCGGAATTTTCGTTTTTCTCGGCTTCATGGAAACCTACGGAATCGGAGTCGCCGTGGGAGGCAGCGGCGCGCTCACCGCATCGCTCATCCGCTGCATCGAAGACCACGGCGGCGAGGTCCGCAACAATACATCCGTCGAACAAGTGATCGTCAAAAACGGCCGCGCGACCGGCGTACGCACCTCCGACGGCGCCGAATTTTCCGCAAAAGACGCCGTGATCGGTTCGCTCCATCCGCATTTTCTGTCGAAGTACGTTCCGGGAGCGGACGCGCGCGTCGTGCGCGATGCGTCGCGCGTGGAGCTTTCCGCGAATTCGTGCTTCACCGTTCACGGCGCGCTCAATGAACCGCTGCGCTTCAAAGCCGGTCCGCACGTCAGCAAAGCCTATTTCACTGATCTCGTGCCGACGAGCGTGACCGTGCTGCGGCAGTATTTCGACGCGCTTCGCTACGGCCGCATTCCTGATAGCGCGCTGCTCGGCGTGGCATGCCCCTCGAATCACGATCCAACTCGCTGCCCACCGGGAAAATCCACCTTTCACATCTGGGATTACGTGCCCTATTCGCATCCCGATGGAGGCCCGCGCCACTGGGACAAAGTGAAGGATGCCTTCGCACAAACGATGATAGAGCGCACAGCAAAGTTCTGCGAGAATCTGACCTCACAGAACATCATCGCTTACGTCTGCGACAGCCCGCTCGATCTCGAGCGTTGTTCCGAAAGTTTTCAGCGCGGCGATTTGCACGGCGCCGCGCCGTATCTCTATCAATCCGGCGCGCACCGCCCCACGCCCGATCTGGGGCAAAACACCGTGCCCGGAATCGACCGGCTCTATCTCGTCGGGCCGTTTCAGCATCCCGGCGGCGGCGTTTTCGGAGCGGGCCGCGCCACGGCGATGAAACTGTGCGAGGATCTGAAAATCAATTTCGACAAAATCGGCCAGCGCGCCGCGGCTGGCGCAAGAGCACGCCGCTGACGCTTCCGCTTTATCGGGAGAACATCACCCATCGATGATGAAGATATACACGCAGGACAACAGCGAGCTGATGCAGGTCCATTCGCTCGAAGCAGATGATGGCAATCTGGTGATTCGCGGCAAAGTATTCGGCTCGATGCCGATGACGGCGAAGCTCACGCCGCGGGAAGCCCGCAATGCATTGAAGCTTTTGAATCCCCGCCTCGCGCTCTTCCTGCTCACATTCTTGTTTCGAAAATAGCGCTCGTAGGCCAGGCGGCCGGCTACTTCTCCGGCGAAACGCGAAGCTGGTTTACGTAATAGCTGTCCATGTACTCGCGGAATTTGTAGACCTTATCGCCCTTCAGTTCGAATACGTACGCGTAGCGATTCGAGTATGGACGCCCATCCTTGAACGTTCCGAGCCCTCGCCCTTCCACCGCAACAAACGGCCCCTGGCAAATGATGCGGTCGATGTGCACCTTTGGATCGCCGGGAATGAACATTCCCCGCACCGGCCCGAGAAAATTGTCGATGATGTTGTCGCGCCCTTTGCGCTCGCCTTCGCCCGGAATGCCCGTAGCCATCACTTTCCAGGTCGCGTTCTCGTGAAAAAGCGGCCGCAGCTTTTCGAGATTGCCCGAGCTCAGCGTCTTGAAAAAGTTCCTGACGATCTTTTCGTTCTTTTTTTCGAGCGCGCCCATCGCCCTCTCCCCGCGTCCTCTGTCCGTATCGTGGCTCCGCCGATTCCAGCGGCGAACGCCCGCGCATTATACGACGATCAAGAAACAATTGCGCATGGCCCGCCGGCCAAATCGGTGCTAGATTCTTCGATGAAGCAGTTACAGGGTTCATTCGCCGATGCGTGACGCCAGCGCCTCAAAAGCATCCATCGTTTTGTTCCTTGCGGTGAGCTTGGTGGCGGCCGCGCCTCTGGCGGCGCATACGACCGCGGCAGCGGCGCACACCGCTTCGCAGGCGAAGCGCACACCGGTGGTGGTCGAGCTGTTTTCGTCCGAGGGGTGCTCGAGTTGCCCGCCGGCCGATGCGCTGCTGAAGCGCTTGGAAACCACGCAGCCGATTCCCGGCGCGGACGTGATCGCCATTGAAGAACACGTCGATTACTGGAATCACGACGGCTGGATTGATCCATTTTCTTCCGTGGAGTGGACGATCCGGCAACAGGAGTACGTTCAGAAGCTGAAGGTTGGAACTGAGTTCACGCCAGAGATGGTGGTCGACGGACGCGCACAAACGTCCGGGGACGACACGCTCGCGACGCTTTTACTGATCACGAACGCGGCGCGACAGCCGGAAACGCCAGTCACGATCGCTCCCGGAAAAGCTGTCGCAAATAATGCGGAGGATTTCGCTGTAACAGTGGGAAAACTCTCAGGTGCAACGCCCCGGAATACCGAGGAAGTCTGGCTCGCGATCACCGAGGATGGACTGCACTCGAACGTCAACGCAGGTGAAAACGCAGGGCATCAGCTTTATCACGCCGCCATTCTGCGCTCGCTGAAGAAGATCGGCATCGCGAACGTTGCCGCGCCCTCTACGTCATTCAGCGCCGATCCGCGCGTGAAATTCAGCTCCCACTGGAAGCGAGCCAACCTGCATGTGGTCGTGTTTGTGCAGGAAAAGCAAACCAAGCACATCCTCGGCGCCGCAGAAACGAAGCTCACAGCGGCATCGTAACTGGCTGTACTAGGTCTAGGTCGGCGTAAAAATCCTCACATCTTCGATACTGCTACAGTGAATTAAGGAACGCGACCAATTCTGATTTTTCTTCATCAGTCAAATTCGTCCGGAACCGCTGATTGTAGAAATTGACCACTTCCATCAGGTTGCGCGCCATGCCGTTATGAAAGTAAGGAGCGCGAGCGGCCAAACCGTGCAGGACCGCCCTTTGATGCGATTCGCGTCGGTGCATCGTCCGGTGATGAGGGCCCGCCCGGGATCTGCGGGGTCGGGGAAGGGATTCGGGCGCGAGGAGCGCCGGAACGGCACTGACCGTAGCACATTTTAACTAGCATGCTTACTGTCGAGGCACGATTTCCCTCTTGGGGAACGCTGGCTCGGCGCGGAATCGTTTTCCGCAATCCGACATTGGACGGACGCGCCACGGGGATCCTGGACAACTGGGGCGTCACGCTGGACGAATCCGGTGCGCGGCGATAACGGCTTGGCCGAGGCTTAAGCCGCCGTCGCCAGCGGGAACTTGCGAATGCGTGAACACCTCAAATCCTCTCTCGGCGAGTTTTGCGCTCAAGCCTTGCAGCAATAATTCGTTTTGAAAGCTACCGCCGCTCAAGCACACGCGGTTAAGAGCCGACTGCTCGCGCAATCGCTCAGCAAGCACCACGAGCGCGTTAAGTAAACCGTTGTGAAACCTCCGACCGATTGCTTCAACCGGCGTTTGACGCTGCAAGTCCTCGAAAATGGCTCAAATCAATGGACCGGCGCTGATTTGCCAGATTCGATCTCGCACGTAAAGATCGAAGGGATATGCGTCGGGGTCGTTGCATCTACGCGTGCGCATCTCCGGTTCGATCGCCGGCTGGCCCTCGTACGTCGCGGTGTTGCGGACCCCGATTAGCGCGGCCACGGCGTCGAATAACCTTCCGCAACTGAAAGTGAGCAGTGAATGAATCTGCTGAGAAATCATTTTGATGATGAACTCGGCTTTGCCGCGGTGGATTGCGCGGTTGAACGGGATATCTAGACTGAAAGTGGCGTCTCCGAACGCATCGTGCAAATAGCTGATCGCCATCCGCCACGGCTCGCGAATAGCAGCCGCGCCGCCCGGTAGCGGCACGTATGCGAATTGTCCGGCGCGCTCGAAGCTTTCGTAGCCGGGGCTTCGGCAGGCAGTCGCGAAACGAATTGCTCAACTGTACTCGTCCAGTAGATTAGTGACACTTTGCCTTTCTGAGATTGTGTTTCCAAAGAGTGACAAATTCCAGTGGGGTGAGGTAAGCAAGCGACTGGTGTGGGCGCACGCAGTTGTAGGTGTGTTCCCAGCGGCGCAGTTGGCGATTGAGCACCGGCGGCTGATCGGAGTTCGCGTGCACTTGGTAAAACTCTTCGTGATGAGTGCGGTGGGAGCGCTCGACGTGGGCGTTCAGTTTCGGCGACTTCGGCCGGAGTACGAACAGCAGCAACTGTTTTTGCTGGCAAGCCAACTCGAATTCGGCGGCGAACTCGCTGCCGCCGTCGACCTGCAAGGCTCTCACAGGAAAAGGGAAACGCTCCAGCAAGGTATCGAGGAAGTGCGCCGCGGCCAGCGAAGTAGCGCGGCGATGCACTTCCGCGACATCCCAGCGCGGGACCACGTCTCGCGCGCTGAAGTGTTTGAGGATCACGCCGCGATGCATGCGAATTTCCTTGGTGTCCTGACCGAGCGATCCGCGCGGCGCTTCGAAGAGTCCATAGCCGCGGGCCGAGTTGGGCCAGGTGCTGGGATCCCACTTTTCGCCATTATGTATAGCCAGGTCACCTCGGTGCATGTTGTCGCGCAGTTCCTCGATCCAGGCGACGATGTGGTTGGCGGGCAATTGCGTTTCGAGCGCCTGCGCCGCGATGCGCCCCAATGTAGAAAACAGCGCGGTGGGGCGCTCTGAAGTGAGCCAGCACTCCGTCCACGGCGACCTTCACATCCGCGTGCCCGCCAGCGTATGCGACGAGCATCCGCGATAAAGGCCCTACTTCCATTACGTGCTCGTCGTAACGCGGAGCTTTGAGCCACGAATACTTCTGTTCGACATCCAGGAATTCGTACGGAGGCTTTGGCCCTGTGTATTTCGGCTTCGTCTCACCTTCCGCCGGCGGCTTCGCAATTTGGTCGCATCCAGCGTACTCGTACCATGAATGTGTCACATATTCGGCAACCTTGTTCGGGTCGAGCGGATACAACTTCGAAATATCGTTGTTCAGGATCAAACCACGAGGCAGAAAATATTGCGCCGTATCATTGATGGAACCTTGTGGAAACGCACCATAGCTCAAGTAATTTCCCGGTCCTTCGCCGAGCGAAAACCAGTCCGTATAGAACCCGGCGACCGCCAGCACATCGGGAATCAGCACCTGATCGACGAAGGCCTCCGCGGTCTGGGCCACCTGCACCAGAAAATCAATCCGTTCCGGATTAAGCGGCGCCTGCGGCTCGTTCACATCGAGCGAGGTTGTCATGCCACCGACGAGGAACGTTTGCAAATGGGGATTCTTCCCGCCCAGCACAGCGTGGACGCGGATGAAATCGCGTTGAAACTCGAGCGCCTCTAAATAATGCGCCACAGCCATTAGATCCGCTTCCGGAGGCAGCCGGTACGCCGGATGGCCCCAATAGCCACTGGTGAAGAGGCTCAATTGGCGACTTTCGACGAGCTTTCTGATGCGGTCCTGCACGCTTTTGAAGTAGGTTGTGCTCGATTTTGGCCATTCGGAAATGGATTGCGCCAACTGGCTCGTTTTCGCCGGATCGGCTCTCAATGCGCCTGTGATATCCACCCAGTCCAGTGCGTGCAAATGATAAAAGTGGACCACGTGGTCCTGAATGTATTGGCTGGCCGAAATGATGTTTCGCACCAGCCGCGCATTATTGGGCACTTCGATACCCAGCGCATTTTCGACCGCACGCACCGACGCTAATGCGTGGACCATCGTGCAGACGGCGCAGATCCGCTGCGTCCAGATCCACGCTTCACGGGGATCGCGATTGCGCACGATCAGCTCGATGCCGCGAAACATGGTGCCCGAACTCCACGCGTCGGACACTTTCCCGCCGTCAACCTGCGCCTCGATGCGTAAGTGCCCTTCAATGCGCGTAACTGGGTCCACGACGACGCGAGCCATTGAAACCTCCTACATCGTTGTTCTATTTCGACTGTTCCGGCAGGGCGTCTTTGGAGCCCTCTTTAGGACGCACGAGGCTCCCCTCGGCATGCGCCGCGGTAAGCGCAGCAACTCCACCTACCACGCCCCATCCGATCTCTTCCGCGCTAACATCTACTCCGAAACCCGGCACCTTTGGCAGTGGTTTGTAGAACGGAGACATTCCGTCCCAGAAGCGGTGCGACGCGCAGGCGATACAGCCGTGCCCCGACTTTACCGGCCAACTCGTTCCGCTATTCCAGCAAACGGTGGGGCAGTTGTACGTGGCGTCAGGCCCCTTGCAGCCCATCTTGTAAAGACACCATCCTTTACGGCTGCCCTCGTCTCCCCATTCCTCCACGAATTCTCCAGCGTCGTAGTGGGCACGGCGTTCGCACTGGTCGTGGATGATCTGCCCATAGGCGAAAAGCGGTCGATTGTACCGGTCGAGTGGAGCCATTTCGTGGAACGTCAGGTAATGACCAAGACCGCCGCAGTATTCGCAACGTTGTGCGGGCATCCTCCCAGGTTCACCACCTTTGTTCCCGGCACGGCTTCCTGGAGCCCGAGCGCACCCGTTGGATTAGGATCGGCGCCAACCAGTCCACCATCCCACGCGCATGCTCCCACCGCTATATTGGCGGCTGCATGCGTGCAAACTTCTCGCGCGATATCGAGTGCCGTCCGACCGCCGATCGTGCAATACACGCCGTCATCAGCGGTTGGGATCGAGCCTTCCACTACGGTGATATACTTCCCACGCTGTTGCTTCACAACGCGGTCGAGCACCGCTTCCGCCTGTTTCCCTGCTCCTGCCATAATTGTCTCGTGGTACTCCCACGAGAGCAGTTCCAGCACTATGTCTGCCACCGTCGGATCCGATGAGCGCAGCATGGATTCCGTATTCCCGGCGCAATCCTGAAATTCCAGCCACACCAGTACAGGCTTGTCGGTTTTTTCGAGCGCGTCCATCACCGCGCCAAGGTAACGATCGGGCAAAGCGAGCGCCGCTACCATGGCACTGCAAAACTGCGCAAATTTTCTTCGGGAGATTCCTCGTGCTTCGAGCGCCTCAGGAAGCGGCTCGTGCAGGCTCATCGTTCACCTCTCAATGCGCGTCACGCGTAAGCGGAGGGTTGCCGGCGGGCTCCTTGCAGTAGTCTGCGGTCGCGCGAATCCCCCCGCCGCGCGAACCCTACTACATGCGCTCGAAGATGTTCTGTGACGACAGTCACACCAGGTTCAAAGCGCGGACGCCATTGCCCATCAACATCCTCCACCGTCACTGAGCTTCGATGTTCGAAGCGCCATACGGTGTAAGATTTGTGCGAAGCGACGCGGCGCGGCTAGAGGCTCTTCCGCCGCCAGGAGACCATAGAAATGCAAAAGATCGGTTTCATCGGACTTGGCACGATGGGCGGCCACATGGTTGAACGGCTGCTCCGAAAAGGTTATACGGTAACCGGCTACAATCGCACGCGCTCCAAGGCCGAATGGCTGATCAAGCAAGGCATGCGGTGGGCGGAAACTCCGCGTGCCGTTGCGGAAGAATCCGACGTTGTATTCACAATGGTCACGAATGCGTCTGCACTTTCCGCGGTCACCGAAGGACCGGACGGTATTCTCGCCGGCCTTCGTTCAGGCCAGATCCTTGTGGACATGAGCACGGTCGGCCCTGCGTACAGTCGCGATTTGGCCGCACGCGTGCGCGAAAAAGGCGCCGATATGCTGGACGCGCCTGTTTCCGGCAGCGTGATCACTCTTCAAGAAGGCAAGCTTTCAATCATGGTCGGCGGCAGGGCCGAAACGCTTAACCACGTTCGCCAAATCCTTTTGGATATCGGCCCCAAGGTCACGCACGTTGGCGACAATGGCCTGGCGCTTTCCATGAAAATCGCGACGAATCTGAACCTGGCTGTACAGATGCTGGCGTTCAGCGAAAGCGTTTTGCTCGCGGAAAAAAGCGGAATTTCGCGTGAAACGGCCGTCGATGTGCTAACGCACAGCGCGATCGCGTCGCCGATGGTCCAGTATCGCGGCCCGTTTGTGCTGCACTTGCCCGCCGAGGCGTGGTTCGATGTGAACATGATGCAAAAAGACATGATGCTCGCGCTCGAAGCCGGCCGCCAACACGATGTACCGTTGCCCACCGCTGCCGTCGCCAATGAATATCTCACCGCTGCTCGTGCGATGGGCTTTGCAAAGGAAGATTTCGCGGTTATTTTTCGCGTCCTCGCAAGCATGGCCGGATTCCCGCAATGACACCGTCGCGCGATTCCAAGCATTCTCGCTTCCCGCGCATCTGCTCCTTGCTTCCGAGCGCCACTGAAATCGTGTGCGCGCTGGGCGCGCAAGACGACCTTGTCGGGATTACGCACGAATGTGATTTCCCGCCTGCGGTCGCCGCAATTCGCAAAGTGACCAGCAGCAGTATTCCCGCCCATTTCACCAGCGCGGAAATCGACGCGGCCGTGAGAGCCAGCCTGGAGTCTACCGGTTCGCTCTATGAACTCGATCTGAGCGCTCTGGAGGAATTGCAGCCCGATTTGATCATCGCGCAGCGCCTGTGTGATGTCTGCGCGGTCGCTTTCGATCGCGTCCAAGAGGCCGCCCAAAAAATCAGCTCTCGTCCCCGTGTCCTGAACTTGGAGCCGAGATCCTTCCCGGATGTACTCGATTGCGTTCGCCTTGTCGGCGATGCCATCGGCAGGCGTGCCGCCGCTGACACGCTGACGGCTTCCTTGCAGTTGCGCATTGACGCTGTTCGAGATAAAACTCAAAACCTGGAGACACGTCCGCGCGTTTTCTGCATGGAGTGGGTCGATCCACCGTTTTGCGGAGGTCACTGGATGAAGGAACTTGTCGATCTCGCCGGAGGCCGCGACGATCTTGCCGTCGGTGGCCATCCGTCCCGCCGGATCGAGTGGACAAAGGTTCTCGAATTTTCGCCCGAGATCATCCTGCTCACATGCTGCGGTTTCGATCTGGTGCGTTGCGCACGTGAAGCCGCCATTCTCGCGAAATTCGATGGCGTGCATGCATTGCCGGCGGTTTCATCTGGCAGAATTTTTGCCACCGACAGCTCCGCGTACTTCAGCCGCCCGGGCCCCCGGCTCGTGGATAGCCTTGAAATTCTCGCCCATGTCGTTCACCCCGAATTGTTCCCTGCCGTTGCCCCGCCCAACGCATTCATGCCCGTGAAGCTCACTCGGGCAGACGCAACGCACGCCTGACGGGTTTCTTCAGCTGCGGTCCGCTCCCGGTGTTTACCCTGTCATGTTGGCCCCTGGGCGAAGACTGTACCTTAGGACAGTTACCCCGCCCGGGGAGGATGTGGTAGGTTTTCGCCTACGCCGAGCGGGTCGGTGCAATAGGCCGCTTACGGCCACGAATCCGTCCGAATACCGCGAATCGCGAAGATCGTCATGATTGAAGTCCAAAAACACCTCGCGGGCCAAACCGTTGAAGGACGCTATCCTCTGGTTGAGCTTCTTGGGTCGACTCCGCACAGTTCCGTCTTTCGCACAGAATGCGAGGATGCGCCAAATCAGCAAGCTGCGCTCAAACTCATTCCCGCGCCGGCAGCCGCGTCCAGCGCTCAGCTAACGCGCTGGCGGCTCGCCGCGCGCTTTACGCATCCTGCTTTGCTTCGCATCTTCGATATGGGCGGGTGCGAATTCGAAGATCGCGCTTTCTTGTACGTTGTCGTGGAATTGGCGGAAGAGAATTTGGCGGAGGTCCTTCCGGTTCGCTCCCTGTCGCCAGGCGAGGCCTCCGCGATGCTGGCGCCCGCTCTTGAAGCGCTCGCCTATCTTCATAACAAAGGGTTCGTTCACGGACATCTTCGGCCGTCCAACATTCTCGCCGTTGGAGATCAGGTAAAACTATCCACCGATTCGGTTGCCCGTATCGGAGAAGTTTCGAATACCCGAGACTCGCTCGATCCGTATCGCGCCCCCGAAGTGAGTTTGTCCTCGGCGAGCGACGTCTGGTCCCTCGGCGTAACTTTAGTCCAGTGCCTAACGGGACGCCTGCCGGAGCGAGAACCCGCGGCGCGGAATTCGATCGTCATACCGCCTGGCGTGCCCGCGCCGTTTTTCGATCTGGCAAAGCACTGCGTGAATCCTATTCCCCAGCGCCGCTGGACGGTGCCGCAACTTCAGGCGGCGCTTGGCCACCCAGCGGTCGGCCCGGTGGCCCCTGAGCCAACGAAACGCGCAGTTCCGGAAGTCAGCTCCGTAAATGAAACCAGCGTGGTGGCCGAATCAGCGGGTCAATCTGCCTTTGCGAAACCGGACGCCGTCGCGCCCAAGCCGCTCCGCTATCGGCTCGTGCTCGCGAAAAAGCATCGCCTCGCGTTAGCCGCTCTTGCCGCCGCGTCGGCAGCCTTCGCCCTGGGTATCGTCATATCCGGCATAAGTTCAAGTTCGGTTAGCACGGACTCCGCTGCGATCAAGACTGCCACGTTCGCGCAAACAAATGCGCCGACCAATCAGCCGAAGTCAATGACTGCCGCGAACTCGTCGAGGAAAGCAGCACGAGCCGACCTTCACTCCGCGCGATCCAGCGCCAGCGCCAAGATTTCAGAACCCGGCTCGAAACGCGCAACCGCATCTGATGCCCAGCGCTTCTCGCGAGCGGCGGGCGGTGGCGTAGCAATCGTAGTGAGTAACGTGACTCTCGCTCCCGCCGCGCCACGGGTGGCGCAGGCTTCGCCGCTTCCCGGCAACGTTATTCCCGGGGCTGTATCTCGCCGTGCCGTTCCGCGTGTGCCATCGAGCGCCAGCAACACCATCTGGGGCACAGTACGAGTGAGCGTAATCGTCGACGTCGATCCCCACGGCCGTGTTGTGGAAGCAAAACTGGACGACGCTGGCCCGAGCCGCTACTTCGCTCGTCTTTCCATGGCCGCTGCGCAGGACTGGAAGTTCACTCCGCCCCGAGTCGGCGGCAATATCGTTCCGAGCGAATGGTTGATCGATTTCGGCTATACGAAAACCGATATCACAGCCACGGCCACCGAGAAGCATCCGTAATATTCGTCGTTGGAGCGCCATCTCGCCGAGCGTACGGCTGCCGGCCAGCCTATTTTTCACGTGCTGTTATAGCGCCGCCCCCGATCCGCGCCCCGCAATTTCCGCGCTGAGTCCGCATACGACATGCGCTGCCAATCCACGCAGGTGGTTCGATAAGCCCTCAACCCTTCCTGCGAACCAGCCCTTGGTCCGTTCATTGGATGGCTCGCCGCTGTGGCCGGTGCAGCCAGTGCGTACAAGGCGCTCCCGTTTTCGCATCCCGACCACAAGTTCGCCACGCGCAGGATGATCTTCCGCAGCTGGAGTCAGGGCCATGGGTCCCGGCTCTGCATTTTAGCTTCCCTGGAAAAGCGATAACCAGCCAGTAATCGGCCAGGTTACGCTCGGTGCAGGATTTTATCGAGCGTCCGGCGCGCGTCGCCGTATGGATCGTCAACGGCTTCGCATTTGTCGTTTAGAATCATTACGGCGCGCTTCGTCTCATCGAACGCGGGCCAATGCGCAAGGCCCGGGTGATTCGGATTTCCGGTGCGGGCGAATGCCGTCCACGCTCCGCTGATTTTGCTCGCCAGCGCGTATCGGTCCTGTCCCGATCCGGTCATTGATTGACATGCGTCGACATTGTCGAACACAAAGGGAATTTCGAGTGTGTGGAAGGTTCGGAGCTTTCCGTCACGTACCGGCGACCGCCACGTGAAATAATACTGATATACCGGCGCGCCGTGCTGCGCCGCTTTGCGGTCCGCCTCGATCAGCACGCCCTGCCGAAATGTCGCGTCCGAAGCGATAATCAGATACAAGTCTGTATTGCTGGCCTTCGGCCGGCCCTTGCGATAAACCGCGATCAGCTCGTCCACGCTCGTGTCATCCGCTCCCCGTAGAACCTGTTTAACGTGCGCATGCAAGCTCGCATCGTCGATCGGATCGAGAATCTGATGCGGGAAGAACGTAACCTCCGTTTCGACCGTGCCAATCAGCAGCGGAATGTCCCTGGACAGCGCGGGTGCCGTCGGATTGAATGGATCATGCGGCAGCGTCGCGCCGTCCACTACCGGCGCCATGACCAACGATCCCGAACCGGGCATTCCGTTCCCAGACAACTCGCCCATCACCGCGAGCAATTGCTCCATCGGCATCTGCTGGAGCTTTGCAACTTGGTTCGTCTGTAGCCCAAGCTTCTGCATAAAACTCGAGGCCGACTTGGTTGCGCGGTCGCGCGGAACGCCGGTTACCGCAGCGCCGCTCTCCACAATCGCGCGATGAAACAGCCCATGCGCCGGAGGCATGGCCATTAGCGCGCTCACTTTCCCTCCGCCGCCCGATTGCCCGAAGATCGTCACATTGCCCGGATCGCCTCCAAATGCCGCGATGTTGTCGCGAACCCATTCGAGTGCCGCGACGATATCGAGCATCCCCGCATTTCCGGACTTCGCGAAAAGCTCACCGCCGAGGTCCGCCAAGTAGGTAAAGCCGAATACACCCAGCCGGTGATTCAGCGTAATGGCAACGACGTCATGCTTGCGCGCCAGTTCCGTTCCGTCATAACAAATGAACGCGCCCGACCCGGTCGTGTATCCCCCGCCGTGCAGCCATACCATGACCGGCCGCTTGTGTCCGGCACCCAGTCCTGCCGTCCAAATGTTCAAGCAAAGGCAGTCTTCACTCATAGGGCCGCCGGGGTCCATCACTTCGACTTCGGGGGGCACCACACCGCGAAATTGGCTATCGAGCTGCGGCGCCCGCGGCCCAAATTCCGTGGCGTCGCGCACCCCGGACCACGGCTCTGGCTTTCGCGGCGGCATGAAACGCGCCGCGCCGCCGGTTGGCGCACCATATCGCACCCCCTTAAAGACGTGCACTCCGCGATTGATCCTTCCACGAAGTTTTCCCGCCGTTGTTTCAACCACCGGGCCCGCGGCAGTCCCCGATTCGGTGGTAAGCGCGTTCAATTTCCCGCTCATCAAAAGCCCCGCCGCCAAAGTTCCGAAGCCCATGAACGATCGTCTATCCATGATTGCGCCCCCGATCCGCGCCCAGCAATTGCGCCACGATTTTTCACATACCCATCGCTATCATTCCAAACAAAAACTACTATGCCGCCCTGCCCCACAGTTTTTCCGAGGCGATCTTCGCCCCTTCCGCTAACGCGCGGCATTTCATCCACGCAAACGCCGGGAAGACAGGCCCGAAACCTGCAAACGTTCCGAAACCGCAGTCGCTCCCGGCCATCAGCCGCTCGCGGCCGATCACATCCGCATACCGTACGAGCCGTTGCGCCACCACCTCCGGATGCTCCACGTAATTGATGCTCGACGCGATCACGCCCGGCACTAGAATTTTGTCCTCCGGCAGCTTGATCGTCTTCCATGCTTCCCACTCGTGCTCATGCCGCGGATTCGCGCCTTCCACCAGCAGGGCCATCGGCTTCGCTTTGATGGCGATCGGAAAAATCTTCATGCAAGACATGTCGTGGACGTGCGAACCTTCATAATTCCCCCAGCACACGTGCATCCTCACGCGATCGGCGGGCACGTTCGCCAGCGCGTGGTTGATCGCTTCAACCTGCAATTCGGCGTAGCGCAAAAATTCTTCATCGCTCAGGTTCTTGAATCTGGAATGCCGCCCCATGGCCAGGTCGGGACAATCGAGCTGCAGCAATAAGCCCGATTTGACGATCATTTCGTATTCTTCGCGCATCGCGCTCGCCAGCGCCTCGAGATACCTTTCGTGGGAAGGATAGTATTCGTTCGGCTGAAATACCGCGATCGTCCCGGGCGAAACCGCGTTCAGGAATCCTTCCGTCACTTGGGCTTTCGCCATCGCTTCTTTCATGTGCGCGATGTCCTTCTCGACCGGCTTCAGGTCCCGCACCTGGATCGGCCCTTTGCACACCGGTCTCCGGTACGTCGCCGAGGCGCCCATTTTCACGAGCCGGTCGCGGTATTCCGGATAATCATCCAGATCCTGCGGCGTCGGCCGTGCCGAATCGCCTTCGAACCCGGTGAGCCGATGGCGGATGTAGGTCGCATAGCTGATCTTGCTCATCTCGCCGTCGCTCACGATGTCGATGCCCGACTCGGCTTGTTTCTTGACTGCATCAGCGACGGCTCGCCGCATCACCTCATCGAACTGGGCTGCGTCGTAATGCTCTCCTCGGTCTTGTGCGAACAGCAGATCCACCACTTCCTGCGGACGTGGCAGGCTGCCCACGTGCGTGGTAAGAATTCGGTCAGTGCTGCGTCTCATCGGTGTCCCTTCATGGCGGCAATGTATTGATCGCGCGTCAGAAAATACGCCTCTCGCCGTGCGGCTTGCAACCAGAATCGTGGTCGATCGCGAAGCAGTCGTTTCGGCGCGCGTGTTGGCAACTTTCGGCCCGCCCGCCGTGCTGGTATATACTGCCGGGTCATGGATGCTCCCAATTTCGAATTCAACATGACGCGCCTGGAGCGCGTGATTGCCGGCCCGGGAAAAATCTCCGTTCTCGGCGAAGAACTCGACCGTCGCGGTCTGAAACGCGCCATTGTTGTCACCGGCCGGACCCTGGGCGCTTCTCCTCTTCTTGAGAAGGTTACTGCCGCAATCGGACCTCGCTGCGCGGGTGTCTTTTGCGGAGCGAAGCAGCACGTCCCCTCGGGTTCCGTTCACCAGTTGCGCGCCGAAATCGAGCGCCTGGACGCCGACTCGCTCATCAGCTTCGGCGGCGGCAGCCCGATTGACACGTGCAAAGTCGCGAGTCACGCGCTTCTTCCGCGCGAGATCATTCACATCGCCGTCCCGACTACTCTCTCAGCCGGTGAGTACACGCACGCCGGCGGCGTAACCGATGAAGCGACGCTGGTAAAATCCGGAGTCTCCGACCCGCGCCTGCAAGCTCGTACGATCCTGAATGACCCGGAGCTGACGCTCGAAACTCCCACTTGGCTCTGGGTAGCCACGGGTATGCGTTCGCTCGATCACGCGATCGAATCCATTTACGCGACTCGGCATCACCTGCTCAGCGATACCCTCGCCAGCAAGGCCATTTCTCTTCTGCTCGAACACCTGCCTGCGTCCATTCAGGGTGATCGCTCCGATCAAGTTGTGCACCGTGGATACTGCCAGATGGCCGCTTGGTTTTCGATCTTCGGCGCGATGAACACGCGCTTCAGCATCTCTCATTTACTGGGACACCAGATCGGCCCGCGCTGGAACGTTCCACATGGCGTCACCTCCTGCATCACCTTGCCGCACGCCATGCGTTTCATGGCCGATGTCGCCCCGCAACGCTTCGGTCCCATTGCCGCTGGATTCGGATTGCCATTTGACCGCTCCGAACCCCGAGCTGCCGCTCTTGCCTGCGCGGAAGCCGCCGCTGACTTCATTGCGCACTTCGATCTGCCCCACTCCCTGAAAGCCGCTGGCGTGCCCCGGGATGAAGTTGAGCAAATCGTGGGCACGGTGGCGCGCGAACTCAACCACTCGGGAACCATCGATCGGTCGGTGAGTGAAGACGAAATTAGGTCGCTGTTGGAAGCTGCTTACTGAGGAAGCCGCTTGGGCCGCGGCATTATTCGATCCCGCGGCCCAAGCATTCGAAGCGAATTACTTTTGAGGTTTATCCCCGCCGATAAACACCGCGCTGGTGCGCCGTGATGGCTGCAAGCCGCCGGACGGCGGTTGCGCGGCGCTCGCGGCTGCCTTGGCGGGCGCCGGCGCGGTTGCCGGGGCCTTCTTCACTCCCGACGGGAAGTTGCTTTCCGGAACCCGGATCGGCTCGAGCATGGCCTCAATTTCCGCGCGCCGCGATTCGAACCACGGCGGCAACAGCAAGCTCGTTCCGAGTTGGTCCGCGGGCTCATCGACGGCAAATCCCTCCGGCACCGTCGCCGCGCATTCCACCAATATTCCGCCCGGGCATCGGCAGTACACGGAGTGGAAATACATACGGTCCTTGATCTCGGAGGCATCCGTGTAACCGAGTTCGTCGTAAATGCCCTTCTGCTCCGCTAGTTTCTCGTCGTTTTCAACTTCCAGCGCCAGATGGTGCGCCGTGCCCGCGCCGAAAATCCAGCTTCCCGACGGGCGGTCCGGCTCATGCAGCAGCGTCACCGTCTTATTCGCCCCTCCCTCGCCAATTTCAAAGCGGTAATAGGGTCCCTCTTGGCCGGTCTTGCGGAATCCCAGCGCGTCCACGAAAAATCGCTCCGTCTCCGGAATCTCGCGCACGGAAAGCACCGGTCCGTGAAATCCGCGCGTGGCCACATCGCTCGTCACTTCTTTTGTTGTCCACGGCTTCCGCTTGTCGGTGTCGTCTTCCAGCACTTCGAGCTGGATTCCCGAGGGATGGCTGAAGCGAATAAATTTTTGCCCGAAGCGCTCCTGAATCCCCTCGTGTTTCACTTTGTGCCGGTTCAAATGCTCGCTCCAAAAGCTAAGCGAGCCTTTCGGCACGGTGTAGGCCGTTGATTGAATCTGCCCCGATCCCGGCTTTCCTTTAACCCGTTGGTAGGGAAAGGTGGTGTACACCGAGCCCGGCTCGGCGTTCGCGTTCGCATAATACAAGTGGTAATGCGCGTAGCGCCCGTCAAACAGCACCGTCTGCTTAATCAGCCGCTGCCCAAAAACCTGCGTCTGGAAATCAATGTCCTCTTGCGCCCCGCCCACACATACCGTGATGTGATGGATTGCCTTTACGAGTGACATGTTCCTAACCCTCCGCCGTGAATGCGGCGCCTGCGATTGTGGTTCGTCTGGTTTCGGAAGCGCCGCGGTCTCCCGCGAGTTTTCTCCGACCCCGCCGTCCGAAGCCCGGCCACCTGCGGCGGATTCTATCCATATAGCCTCGCATTTCGCAAGCAGTACCAGCCCGAGCCTAGCCCCTGTCGCGCAAAAGAAATTTCAAATATAGGTGTTCCTCCGCGCTGCTTTTGTGGTACAAACCGCGCGTCCGAAGAAAGAATGCCCGCCCGGCGCTTGTTGCTGGGGCATTTTGGGTGGGGGTGCCGCCATCATCGTTTCGGGGGCCTCGTATGGGTGCCGTTCGTAAGGGCAGTTTTGCGGCTGTTCTGCTTTTTTCCGCTTTCGCGATCTTAGCTGTCAGGCCGGCAGTTGCGCAGGACGATCCTTCCGGCGAATGGTCGCCGCGTTTTCACGAAGACTGGCCGGAGCGTATCCCCGGCCCTGAAATTGGAGATTACCTCGGTCTTCCGATCAACCCGGCCGCGCGCCTGCACGGCGATAGCTGGGACGCCACGTTGCTCGAGCTTCCCGAAAACCAGTGTCGCGCTCACGGCGCCGATTACAACTGGCGCGGGCCGTCAATGATCCGGATTTGGAAACAGGTCGATCTGGCCACCCAAAAAGTGATCGCCTATCACATCTACACGACTACCTACAACCAGTACCGCACCGTTTGGATGGACGGTCGTCCGCATCCTCCCGCATGGGCGCCGCACACGTGGGCCGGCTTTTCCACCGGCCACTGGGACGGCGACACTCTCGTCATCACCACAGATCACCTGAAGGAGAACTGGATTCGCCGCAACGGAATCGATCGCAGCGATCAAGCCGTCGTCACCGAGCACCTGCTGCGTCACGGAAATTATTTGACCGTTGCAGTTATTACGTACGATCCTGTGTATCTCACCCAGCCATTCATCCGTACGACTGATTTCGTCCTCGATTTGCAGCAGCATATCAATCCCTGGCCTTGCGAGCCGGTTGACGAAGTGGACCGCCCCGAAGGTTATGTGCCCAATCATTTGCCCGGCCAAAATCCGTTCTTGAACGAATTTCCGGCGAAGTATGGCATTCCGCCGCAAGCAGCACGCGGCGGCGCTGAAACCATGTACCCGGAATATCAGTCTGAAATGAAGCACATGAAAATTCTGCCGCGCCCTGCAAAGAAGGCGGGAAATCGATGATCGCAACGAGAAAAATGCGCTTCCCTCGCGGTATGGCCCGTGGGCTGCGGCCGCTCTTTCTTGCTGCCGCCGCATTCGTGCTGGGGACCGCTGGGTTCGCCTGTCTTGCCCGCGCGCAATTCGGTGATTTCGCGCCACAGGGGCAAGTACATGTCTGGCACGTTCAGGGGAATGTGTACATGCTTGTGGGCGCTGGCGCGAATATCACGGTGCAGGCGGGCGACGATGGGATCCTGCTCGTCGATACCGGAACTTCCCGAATGAGCCAGCAAGTTCTCGCTGCCATTCGCTCGATTTCCGATAAGCCCATCCGCTACATCATTAACACGAGCGCTGATCCCGATCATGTCGGCGGTAACGCGGTGATCGCCGCCGCGGGCAGCACGATCGCTGGCGGCAACGTCGTCGGCGATATCGGCGCCAGCGCCAGCGACCAAGCCACCGTCATCGCCTTTGAATCCGTCTTGGATCGCATGAGCGCGCCTACTGGCGAAAAAGCTCCCACTCCCCAAGCCGCCTGGCCCACGGACACGTTCACGACTCCTGAGAAGAAACTCTACTTCAATGGTGAGCCGATTGAAATCATCCACATCCCGAATGGTCACTCGGATGGAGATAGCATCGTGTTTTTCCATAAATCCGACGTGGTTTCGGCCGGAGATATTTTCGTCACCACCAGTTACCCGGTCGTGGAACTCGATAAGGGTGGCAGCATCAATGGCCTGATCGCCGGGCTCAATCGCATCATCGAGATCACCACGCCTATCGCCATGCAGGAGGGCGGCACCATGGTGATCCCCGGGCATGGACGCGTTTGCGACCAGGCTGACGTCAAATTCTATCAGGAGGCAATTACGATCATCCGCGATCGCTTCCAGGATGCGATCAAGCGTGGCCTCACGCTCCAGCAAGTGGAAAACGCGAACCTCACACTCGATTATGACCCGCGTTACGGAGCAGTCGAAGGCCCGTGGACGACAAAAATGTTCGTCGATGCGGTTTATAAGAGCTTGACCCAAAAGCAAGACGAGACGAATTCGCCCTAATCGCAAACGTGCCTCGTCCTGGCCAGCCGCGCCGATTCATCTTCATTCTCGGGCCGGGAGCAGCGGCGCAGGATGTACGCGCGTTATAGGCGAGCGGGACTTTTTCAATGCTGCTGTTGTATGGTTATGAACGCGTTTGATTCCAGCAAGGGGAGTGCCATGAAAAACAAAATCGCGGTTCTCTTCCTGGCTGTGGCGACGCTCGGCGCCGGCATGGCCTACGCACATCATTCGTTCGCGGCCACCTACTACGTGGATCGACAAATCACCATCGAGGGTACGCTCACTCAGTTTTTCTACCGCAATCCGCACTCGTTCCTTAAGGTGGAAGCGCCCGACAGCACCGGAAAGATGCAGACTTGGTCGATCGAATGGGGGGGCGGCGCGCAGCTCACCCACGACCACGTCTCGCGCGATACGCTCCGCCCGGGCGATCGCGTGATCGTCACCGGTAATCCCGGTCGCGACCCGAGCGAACATCGCATTCGCTTGCACAAAATCGTGCGGCCGTCCGACGGCTGGAAGTGGGAAGGCGTAATCATGTAGCGGCCTCTTGGCCGGCATTCGTAGCTGGCCGGGAGATTGGCGCGTCCGGCATGGTTCGGGTAGTGGCGACGCTCGCGCAGCGAGTCGTCCGAATGGTGGAGGGGGAGAAGCATGGTCTGCGGGACTTGTTTGAGGGGTGCTTTGCCGCTGTGCCTGATCGCTGCGGCGCTTGCAGTCGCATTTCCTAGCCGCGCGCGCGCTCAGTTCGGCGGTTATCCTCCGCCGGCTCCGCCTATCAACCCGCGCCAAATCGCGCCGCAGGATTTCACCGGCTATTGGGTTTCGCTGGTCACGGAAGACTGGCGCTGGCGCATGATTACTCCTGACAAGGGTGACTACGCCAGTGTTCCTCTGAATTCCGTCGGCAAGGCTTTAGCGGACCGCTGGGATCCGGCGAAGGACGCCGCGGACGGCGATGCGTGCAAATCGTACGGCGCCCCCGCGTTGATGCGCGTGCCTACGCGCCTCCACATCACTTGGGTCGATGACAACACCCTTCGCGTCGATACTGACGCTGGCGAGCAAACGCGGCTCTTCCATTTCAACGCCGTCGCGCCCGCGGATTCGCAGCCTTCCTGGCAGGGTTACTCCGTCGCCTCGTGGGAAGGGCTCAAGCAAGGCGGCATGTTTCGATTACCCACCGTCCTTGGGCCCGGAGGAAAGCAAGAGCGCGCTCCCGAAGGCTATCTGAAAGTTGTAACCACTCACTTGCGTCCTGGCTACCTGCGCAAGAACGGCGTGCCCTTCAGCGCCGATACCGTGCTCACGGAGTATTTCGATGGCTTTACGGAGCCCAATGGCGACAAGTACCTCGTCGTCACCTCGATCGTGACCGATCCCAAGTACCTCACGCAGCCGTTCATCACCAGTTCGCATTTCTTGAAAGAGCCCAACGGCTCGAAGTGGCGCCCCACTCCCTGCGAAGCGAGATGACCCCACGGGCCCCAAGGACGCGTGATGTATTTAACTAGCTTTCTGCGGTGGTTGGACGCCACGCATTCCAGCCAATGGATTCGCAATTCGATTTACGGGGAGCCCGTCATCGAAACCATCCATGTCCTTACCCTCACGTTTTTCCTCGGATTCGCCGTGCTGCTCGATCTGCGGTTACTCGGCGTGTGCATGCGCAAGCGCCCCGTTTCGGAAGTCCTCGATCAATTCAATCCCTGCCTCTTCCTCGGATTCGCCATCATGATCGTCTCCGGAGTGCTCCTCTTTTCCGGCGATCCGCTCAGCTTCTACAGCACGTTTTTTTTCAAAATCAAGATGGTCTTGCTGGTATTGGCCGGCCTCAATGTTTTGGTGTTTAATGCGACCATTCGCCGGAAAATCGCCGAATGGGATCTGGCTCCTACAACTCCACGCGCCGCCAAGATCGCCGCCATCGTATCTCTGGTGCTCTGGGTCGCGATTGTGGCGGCCGGCCGGGCAATCGCCTATGCCATTCCACCGCCATGAGGAGATGAGCTGCCGTGCATCCCGCCAAATTGATGCTGGATTTTTGCCAATGGGCGCTTCATTCTCACTTCGGCCACGCGGTAAGCGACTCCGTCTGGCTGTTTCCGGCCATCGAGATTTGCCATTTGCTCGGCCTCGCGGTGCTCGGCGGCACGATTCTGCTGTTGAACCTGCGGCTCATGAGTTTGCGCTTTCCCGATGAACCGGTGGCCGAGCTTGCACGCGACGTTCAGCCGCTGATGGTCGGCAGCCTCGCCGTCATGCTCGTTTCCGGCTTTTTCCTTTTCTCGTCCGAAGCAGTCAAAATGTATGGCAATGTCGCGTTCCATTACAAAATGATTTTCCTGCTCCTCGCCATCGTTTATACGTTCACCATCTATCGCAAAGTGGTGCTATCCGCCGAGGGACGGATCCGTCTCTTCTGGCGCGTTTCCGCCGCTCTGCTTTCTCTCGCTTTATGGGCTGGCGTCGGTCTCGCCGGCCGCGCCATTGGCTATGTGTAAAATCGGTGGCCTAGCGGCGGCAAGCGGTGCGTGGTTTAAACAACGATGATTATCGAACTCACGCAAGCCGGAAGCGATCTTTCGCTCAATCCCATTAACCGCTGGGTATGGGTTTTCCCGGTCGTCGAATCCATTCATATCTGCGGTTTCGCGTTGCTGGTTGGCTCAATCGCCATCCTCGATCTCCGTCTCTCGGATCTCGTCCTCACGCGCCAATCGACCGCGCAACTCGCGAACCTCCTCGCGCCATGGATTTATCTGGGCCTTGCGGCGCAATTCATCACCGGGCCGTACCTTTTCTCGTCCTCGCCCCACGATTACCTTCACAATCCATCCTTTCGCATGAAAATGATGTTTCTTGCCGCGGCGCTCCTTTTCCATTTCACCGCCGTGCGCGGCGCGGCGCGCACGCCGCAGCCGCTCGCGCCGGCGTGGCGCCGGTTTGTCGCGTTCGTCTCGATGGGGCTTTGGGTGTGTGTAATTCTCGGCGGGCTTGGTATCGGTTTCTGGTCCGTCAACGATTGACGCCCGAAAGGTTTTTGCCATGTCGTTCCATGACGCGGTCCAGTGGCTCGCAGAGACGCAGGTAAGCACCGCCTTGCGCGAAGACCCGTATCCTTATCCCGTGCTCGGCACCATTCACGTCCTCAGCATCGCGCTTTTCGGCGGCATGATAGCCATGGGCAACCTCCGCGTACTCGGCTATGCCATGCGCGATGTGCCCGTCTCCCAGGTCATCGATCAGTTCCGCCCCTGGAAGTGGACCGGCTTTGCCATGCTTGCCGCCAGCGGCCTGCTGCTTACCCTTTCCGAGCCGCTCGATTGTTACGAAAGCATTTTTTTCTGGATTTCGCTCGTTCTTCTCGTCCTGGTTGGAATAAACGCCTGGATCTTTCATGCAGGGATCTATCGACGCGTCGCCGATTGGGACACCGCCCAAATCGCGCCCGCGCCCGCGCGCCGATGGGCATGGATCTCACTCACTCTGTGGATCGCCCTCGTTTTCGCCGGCCGCCTCATCGCCTTCGCCTGACGAACGGCGAGACCATTAAATCGCGCCCTTCTTCATTTGCTCCGCGATGTATTCCGATTGCCGCAGCGCCAGCGCCACGATCGTCAGCGTCGGATTCTCTCCTCCGCTTGATGGAAACTGGCTCCCGTCCGAAACAAACAAATTCTTCACGTCATGGCTCTGTCCGTACCGGTTCACCACGCCGTCTCGCGGATGGTCCGCCATCCGGTTCGTCCCCATGTTGTGCGTCGAAGGATACGGCGGCACTTTCACGATCTTCTTCGCCCCGATCGCATCATAGAGCGCCGCTCCCTGCTTGTACCCATGCTCGCGCATCGCCGTATCGTTGGGGTGATCGTCGAAATGCACGTTGGGAATCGGCATTCCGAACTGGTCCTTTTTATCCGCATGGACAGTGATTCGATTCTTCTCCTGCGGCAGGTCCTCCCCGATCACCCATAGCCCCGCCACGTTGGCATAGCGGTCTAACACCCATGCGCGTTCGCGTCCCCATCCTCCCGGCATCACGTTCTGCGCGAAGCTCGGCAGCCCTTGCGGCAGCAATTCCATCTGGTATCCGCCCACAAATCCACGCGACGGGTCCAGCCGCGCCTCGTCCATCACGATTCCCGATTGCGCCGTGCCGCGATACATGTGCACCGGCTTTTCGAAAACCGCAAACACCGTCCCGGTCGTGTGCTTCATGTAATTCCTCCCCACTTGCCCCGACGAATTCGCCAGCCCCTGCGGAAACATGCTCGATTCCGAATTCAGCAGCAGCCGCGGGCTTTCAATCGCGTTTGCCGCCAGGCACACGATGCGCGCCTTTTGCCGGTGCTGCACGCCGTTCTTATCGGCGTAAACGACTCCCGTCACTTTCCCCTTCGCGTCGTGCTCGATCCTCAGCGCCTGCGATTCCGCGCGGATTTCCGCCCTGCCCGTCGCCTCCGCTTTCGGAATCTCCACGTACATCGTTGACCATTTCGCCTGAAACGTGCATCCCTGAATGCAAAATCCCGTCTGCTGGCAAGACGCCCGCCCGTCGTGCGGCACGGAGTTGATTCCCATCGTCGGCACGCGGTATTCCTTGTATCCGAGTTTCTTCGCCCCCGCGAACAGCACCTTGCCGTGATTGCTGATCGGCAGCAGAGGCATTCCATTCCGCCCCGAAACCCCCATTTTTTCTTCCGCGCGCTCGTAGTACGGCTCCATCTCCTTCAAGTCGATCGGCCAATCGATCAAATTCGCCCCAGCCACGCTCCCGTAACGCGTGCGCGGCTTGAATTCATGCTCCTGAAAACGCAGCGCCACCGCGCCCCAGTGTACGGTCGTGCCTCCTACCAGCTTGCAAGTCCAGACCGGCAGCGTCGGCCACAGCTTCGCCACTGTCCATGTGCCCGTAGTCGTCCGCGGATCCATCCATGTGAAAAGCCCAAACATGGCGACTTCGTCATTCTTTATGTCGCTCATTTGCAGACGCTTGCCGGCTTCCAGCACCACCACGGAAATTCCGCGCTGCGCCAATTCGTTCGCCAGCACTCCGCCGCCCGCCCCCGAACCGATAATCACCACCACCGACGAATCGTTCAGATCAAACTTCGCGGGCATCTCTTCCCTCCGTCTTCACCTTTGTCGCGCACGTAAACAGAAACAGATTCGCCGCCATGCCGCCAGCCGCTCTCCAAAGAGCCGCTCACAACCAGTCCAAATCGTCAAACCCGCGATGCAGATACCCGCCCTTCGCCGACGACGGTCCTTCGTATCCGAAAATCGGCCAAAGCGCTGGCTGGTTGTAAAACGACACGACCGTCGTGCCGTACACCTTCGCGAAAAACGGCCCCTGCTCGATACGTTTGATTGCCGCCACGCGTGCCCCTTCGTTCGCCACGTCCGCGTATGTCTTCCCCGGGCCCGCCTTCGAAAATCGATTGAGCTGCGAGATTCCATCCGCCAGGAGTTTCTTCGTGGACCCGTTCCGCCCCGCCTCATCATTCAGCGGCTGAATCGCCCGCGCGTAATACGTCTCGGCAATCCGTGGATGGGGGAAGAGGTCACGCACAAGCTGGAGCAGCACGCGCGCCTGCTCCTGTGTCAAATGGTCCAGCTCAATCGCCCAGGCCCCGCCAGGGTCCAGCAACATCGTTGCGCCGCTGACCGCGACCGTCACGATGGTCGCCGCGCCGCCCGCGAGGAATCCGCGCCGTGAAACCTTGCCCCGCTCGTTCGCGTCTTTCATTTTGCCTCCTTGCGATACCGCTTCAGCCGCCCTTGCGCGGACGCTGGAAGATTCGGCGCTGCTCGGCATGCGCGCCCCGGTTGCCTTTGCTACCATAGAAGGCCGATAGCAGGAGAACATATCACCAACGAGGGGAATATACCGACATGATTTCCGGTTCCAAAATCGACTCGCCCAAGCGAAGCCGGCTTTCCGAAGGCATCGCCTTCGCCGCCATTTTACTCGCCGGATTTTTCCTGGTGCATTCGCAGTTTACGCTGCGTCCCGTGAAAGCAGCGCCCGATACCGCCACGGCTCCGAAGACCACCGCCGACGGCGTTTACTCGCCCGATCAGGCCGCCAAAGGGAAGGATTTGTATTCACAAAACTGCTCCGCCTGCCACCTCGACGATATGAGCGGCAGCGGCGAAGCCCCTCCGCTCGCGGGCGAAGGTTTTACAGACAGTTGGATGGGCCACAGCGTCAACGAGCTTGATCAGACCGTCCTAAATACGATGCCGCTCGATAATCCCGGCAGCCTTGATCCCAATGACGCCCTCGCCATCGTTACCTACATCTTCCAGAAGAACAATTTCCCCCCTGGAAAAACGCCTCTAAAAAACGATCCCGACACGCTGAAGAACATCATCATCAGCAACAAAAAGTAATCGGCTCTCTGCACATCGAATCCGGCGCGGAGGTTCCATAAATCTCCGCGCCTCGGCGGTTTCACGGAGATCGAAGCCGCAGATCCGGCATTTTCCTCGCGGACGGCGCCTCGAATTGCCATTGGAAGTCAAGCGTCAGTGCGCTTCTTTTCGCGTAGCTCTACCCGCGCGATTTTTCGCTTTTGGTCACTCCGCCGCGAACGCCAGCAGCACATTTCCAGCCATCCCCCCGCCCACATTCGCGTATCCCGATCCAACGTACACCCACCCATTGACCACCACCGCCCCCGGTCCTCCCATGGATCCCCCCTTCGCCGCCACTCCGTTCACCGTTTGGAAAGCGCGCGCGGTGTTGAACTGCCAAATCACTTTCCCATCGCTCGTCGCGAGCGCGCGAATGAATCCGTCCCATCCCTCCGTGAACACCGCCCCCGGAATCAGCGTCGCCGCTGCCGATTGCCCGAACCGCAATCCCGCCTTCGTGCGGTTTTCTCCGTTCGGCGTCTTCGCCCCCAGATCGCTCAACGGTTGCAGCCGCGCATCCCACCGTATCGTTCCATTCGACGGATCGATCGCCACGAATCTCCCGTCCTCCAGCGGCACATAAAACCCATCGCCGTCCGTGGCCCCGCCAAACGCGATCTCACCGTTATTGGGCGCGACGGTATGAATCAGCGGCGTCTTCCATAGCAGTGCGCCGCGCTGATCCGGATCGAGCGCGAACACATCCCCGCTCTTTGGCGTCACCAGCAAAACCCGCTTTCCGCTTTTCAGCTTCACCAAAATCGGCGACGACCCGATGTCGTGATCCGTCCCCAGATCCTTCGGACAATTCTCGGTCGTTTCCGGCACGCATCCCACCATCCACGCGTCATTCGCCTCGGTCTGATACGACCACAGTATCTTCCCGGTCTTCAGATCGAACGCCACTACCGCATCGGACGTTTTGGGCGCCGGTTCCGTGTATGCGTCGCCCGTTCCCACATACAACGCATGCCGCTCCGGATCAATCGTCGGCGTGTTCCACACCGCCGCGCCCGCCGGCGCATACAGTTGCGTTCCCAGCGAATTTTTCCTCACCGGCTTCGGCGCTTCCGGAATCGTGTACGCCTTCCACAGCACTTTTCCGGTGTCCGCGTCGAGCGCCACCACGCTCCCGCGAAACGTGCAGCAAGGATAATGCGGATCGGCGCTGAACACTTCCTCCGTCGCCGATATCGGCACGTAGAGCCGGTGATCGTATAGCGCCGGTCCGTTGCTGATCCGCGCGTATTCGTGGGTCGTCACTTTGCGCGTCCACAGCAACTTCCCCGTCCGTGCGTCCACCGCATACACGTTCCCGCGCATATCGCCGAAGTACGCTGCGAACTTCTCGAAGGGCGCTGGCGCCACCTGTCCGACCACCGGCGAAGTACGCACTCCCGATTTCGCGTGATACGACCAATACACGCACCCGCTCTCGCCGCTCAGCGAGTAAACATACCCGTTGTCGCTGCCGATAAAAATTCGCCCGTCCACCACCGTCGGCTGCCCGTACATCGTCGACGCATTCGGGAATCCAAACGCCCACTTCAGCTTGAGTTGTGGTACTTGCTTGGCCGTCAGGTCCGCGCTCGCTTCCGGCTGATAACGTGCGTTGCCAAGTCCCGTGCTCCAGCCGTTCCACTCCGCATCCGTAGGCGGCATCGTCAAATACGGATTCGACTGGCAGCGATTCGGCATCTTCTCGGCGCTTCCGGAATTGGAAAGATCGAGCGGACGCCCGCCGAGATATTCCGCCAAATCTCTCTTCTCCTGATCCGTCAGATTCTTCGCCGCTGGAGCCATCACTCCGGTCGTCACCGCCGCATAGATCGCTTCGGGAGTCATCTGCTCGAGCATCTGTTCGCTCGGCGCGCGATTCGCGGGATGCGGACCCGCGTGGCATTTCGCGCACGCTTCGCCAAACACTTGCTCACCCGGCGCCACCGGCAGCACTCCGCCTCCGCCCTTCAGTTGCGCCCTCGCTGCCGGCGCCATCGCCACCACGCATGCCAGCACCACACAAGCCGCCGCTGCCGCCCCAATTAGTCCATTTCCCCGCCACGCCACTGGTCTCCGTCCCATATTCCCCCCGAAAAGCACCCACGCACGCCTTGCAAACCGCCTCCACCTTGTCACCACGAATTTTCATTTGCAACCGGAAACCAGCCGCGACCGCCGCGCTATGACGCGCGTCACCCTGAATCAGCTTTTTTCCAAACTATCACTGGAGAATTGAACACAGGCGTCATAGTCCGATATTGTCACCCCCCGGATCACTCCCTACTATTTCATCAAGGTTCGGTGAAATTTTGCGGGCTGCGTACCCCCTGCCTTTGGGATCGAGTCCAGGCTTTGCAGGGTGCTTGCGCGTTCTTTCCCGGCTTCGCCGCTCCTCGATTACGGTTTCCAGGAAAACTAGGGCCCTGGTCTTGATCCGCGACCGCCTCAGCGTGTGGCGTGCCGCAAGCACATCGTCTTGTTCGCAAAGGAGCGTCCATGGAACGCGTTTCTCGGTACCTTGCTGCTATCTCTTTTTTTGTGATTGCCGCGGTTTTCGCCGGTTGCGGCGGTGGTGGTCCCTCAATTGGCGTCTCAATCTCGCCCAGTTCCGAGGGGATCGACATCGGCCAGTCCGTGACCATCACCGCCACCGTCACAAACGATTCTTCCAATAGCGGCGTTACTTGGACCTGCTCCGGCGCGGCCTGTCCGGGAACTGCTCCCACCTCGGCTTCCTTTACGTTCACTCCCACAGCGACCGGAACAGCGCAGTTCACCGCCGCCTCCGTGAAGCAGCCCTCCGCGTCCGGCAGCACCACCATTACCGTCAACGGGCTCCCCTCGATCACCACAACTTCGTTACCCGGCGGCATTGTAGGAACCGCGTATTCCGGCTCAATCGCTGCTACCGGTGGCACGTCCCCGCTCTCCTACTCTGTTTCTGCTGGCTCTCTGCCCGCCGGCCTAAGCCTGAATAGCAGCACGGGCGCTATTACCGGCACACCGTCCGGTCCGGCAAGCACGACTCCCGTCAGCTTCACCGTCAAAATTACCGACTCTAGCGCCGTCGCCGCACAATCGGCAACCAAGCCGCTCAGTATAACGGTAAGTCAATCGCCGGCCATCACCAGCGCTAATAAGGCGACATTTGTGGTTAGCACGAATGGAACATTCACCGTAACCGCGACCGGCGTGCCCACGCCCACGCTCTCTGAGTCGGGCGCGCTTCCCAGCGGCGTCACCTTCACTGATAACGGGAACGGAACGGGCACCTTGAGCGGAACTCCTGGCGCGGGTACTGCGAACAATTACACGATTACCTTCACCGCCAGCAATGGCGTCGGCACAAACGCAACGCAAACCTTCACGCTGACCGTCGGTCAGGCGCCCGCGATCACCAGCGCGTCCAGCACTTCGTTTACGGCCGGGACGGCAGGAACATTCACCATTACAACCTCGGGTTTCCCCGCGCCCAGCCTGACTGAATCCGGTGCGCTACCCAGCGGTGTCACGTTTACCGACAACGGCAACGGAACGGCAAAACTAAGCGGCACACCAGTTGCAGGAAGCGGTCAAAAATACACGCTCACAATTACCGCCTCGAATGGCATCGGCAGCAATGCATCGCAAACTTTCACGTTGACTGTGGATGAAACACCCGCGATCACCAGTGCCAACAAAACGACGTTTACTGTCCTCAACGCCGGTACGTTCCAAGTAACGACATCGGGCTATCCAACGCCGTCCATTACTGAATCCGGCGTGCTGCCCACCGGCGTGACTTTCGTCGACAACGGCAACGGCACCGGAACTCTCGCCGGAACCCCCGCGACGGGAACCGCCGGAAGCTACCCAATCACTTTCACTCCCAACAATGGGGTTGGGTCGCCGGTGGCTCAAAATTTCACGCTGACTGTTGGCCAGGCTCCTGCGATCACGAGCGCTAACAGCACTACGTTTACGGTCGGTACCGCGGGTACGTTCAGCGTTACCACATCGGGCTTTCCAAAACCGAACCTGACCGAATCGGGAGCCCTCCCGAATGGCGTCACGTTCACTGATAACGGAAACGGTACGGCCACGCTGGCCGGCACCGCAACCACCGGCGGGACCTATCCGATCACCATTACCGCCAGCAATGGCGTCGGCAGCAACGCCACCCAGAACTTCACGTTGACCGTGAACGAGGCACCGTCCATCACCAGCGCCAATAGCACCAGCTTCTCTGTCGGTGGTGCTGGGACGTTTACGGTAACCGCCACCGGCTTTCCGACGCCATCGATCACCGAATCGGGCACCCTACCGAACGGCGTGACCTTCACCGGCGGTACCGGTTCCGCCACGCTGAGCGGAACACCAGCCCCGGGAACAAACGGGACTTACCCGATCACTTTCACGGCCAGCAACGGCGTCGGCGCCAACGCCACCCAGAACTTCACCTTGACCGTGGACACCGCTCCGGTATTCACGAGCGCCAACACTGCAACCTTCACCGTGGGTGTGTCGGGCACGACGTTTACAGTGACGACAACTGGTACGCCCACGGCGTCGCTGTCAATTTCTGCAGGCACATTGCCCAACAACCTCACGTTCACGGATAAAGGAAACGGCACCGGCACGCTGGCTGGAACCCCCGCAGCGGGAACAGGAAAGACCTACGCGATTACCTTCAAAGCGACAAACGCCTCCGGCAGCACCACCCAAAATTTCACGCTGACCGTCAACGAAGCCCCACAAATCACCAGCGCCGCCAGCGCCACGTTTACCGAGAACGCGTCTATGTCATTCACCGTGACGACTTCCGGGTTCCCGGCGCCGGCGATTACCGAGACCGGATCTTTGCCGAGCGGCGTCAGCTTCGTTGACAACGGCAATGGCACGGCTACCCTAAGCGGTACTCCCGCGTCGGGAACAAGTGGCTCCTATCCAATCACGATCACCGCTAACAACGGCGTGTCTCCCAACGGGACGCAATCGTTCACGTTGACCGTAAACGCCGCACCCGTCTTTTCAAGCTCAGGCAGTACCACGTTCACGGCAGGCACAAAGGGATCTTTCACGATCACCGCGACTGGAAATCCCACGCCCACCATCACCGAATCCGGCACGCTGCCCACTGGCGTCTCCTTCACCGGTGGTACCGGCTCCGCCACGATCAGCGGCACACCGGCGGCGGGCACGGGCGGGGTGTACAACATCACCCTCACGGCCAGCAACGGCGTCGGTAGCAACGGCACGCAGAACTTCACACTAACCGTGGACGAAGCGCCCGGATTCTCCAGCAACAATGCCGCTACATTCTTCCTGAACACCAACAACACGTTTACGGTGCAAACAACCGGCTACCCGCAAAACACGATGACGATCCTTGAGGCGGGACCGCTGCCCAGCGGAGTCCAATTTGTCGATAACGGCAACGGCACCGGTACGCTCAGCGGAACGCCTTCAACTACAACCGGAAGCCCCTGGACCATCACCTTCACCGCCAGCAATGGCATCGGCACACCCGCGACTCAGACTTTCACTTTAACGATTAGCGCCGATCCATGTGCGTCGTTCTCGAGCGGCAGCGAATCGCTGCTGAATGGCAGCTACGCCTTCCTGCTCAAGGGCTTCGATGATGGCAAGTTCTCGGGCGAAAATGGGCAGCAGGAACCGGCGCTCGTCGGCGGCGTTCTCACGTTCAACGGCACCAACAATAGCGGCTCAGTCACGGCTGGCGCGATCGATCTCAACCGCAACGACACCCATGGGCTGCACTACGTTACCGTCGGCGCCGGAAGCACCTACAAAGTCGGCTCCGATCATCGTGCCTGCATGGCCCTCAATCTGTCCGACGGCACGACGGAGCATTACGCAGTCTCACTCGCGAACATTTCGAGCGGCGTCGCATCCACCGGCCACATGATCAGCTTCGACGCGTCGTCCGGCACCGGCACGGTTTACGCCACCGGCACGCTGAAGAAGCAGAGCAGCACGATTCCGACGACACTCTCCGGCAACTTCGCGTTCCTGATCTCTTCGACTCAGAATACCGCGATAGGCGGCGGCGCATTCGGAGCGACCGGAGTGATCAAACTCTCGTCGAACGGAACTGTGACAGGCGGCGAAGCCGACGCGAACGACGGCGGCACTCTGGACAAGAAGTGCAACCTATCGGACTGGACGACCGCTGCGTGCTACTCAATCAGCAATGGCACCGGGGGCGGCTATTCGATCGACAGCAACGGCCGCGGGAGGGTAACCTTCACGATCAGTGCAAATGGCAGTTCACAGGCGATTACGTACGAGGTGTACGTCGTCTCCTCAACCGACTTCCTGCTTATGTCAACCGCCGATCAAACCGGAAACAGCAATACCCTGGCCGGCGGCGAAGCCTTGCAGCAATCCGGCTCATTTTCCAACAGCAGCCTGAGTGGCACGGGTATCTTCTACCAGGCTGGATTCGATTGCGGTGGGACCAACTGCACGATCAACCAGTCGAACGCTGGCGGGACGGCTGGATCGAACACTCTGCTGGCCCGCTTCTCAGCGAGTGGAGGGACCGCATCGGCAACCTTCTACTCCAACAGCAGTGGGACGATCCAGACGGGTTCGCTCTCCGGCGCCAGCTACGCCATCGATAGCAATGGACGCGGCACGTTTACCTTGCCCAACGCCAGCACCAACTGTTCGCCCAACTGCACCTTGCTCTTTTACTTCGTAGGTACCAACCGCGCTTGGGAGTTAAGTGACGATAGCGGCGTCGGCTCGGGCGGTCTCGAGCCGCAAACCGCTACATCCGCCAGTGGAACTTTCGCCTTCGGCGGCATCAATCCTGCGATTCCCACCGGGCTCAGCGAAGGAGTAGCAACCTTCACATCGGGCACGGTGTCCGGCACGAACGACAACAACAATCCCCAGAACGGGCCTGTGGCTGGCCCCAGTGGGAACATCAGCGGCAATTACTCGATTGATGGAACTGGCTTCGGCGAAATCCCGAATTCCGGCACCAGTTGCAGTCCCACCGCCGGCACGTGCCAGTTCATGTTCTACGTGATTTCACCCACTAGGGTGATCGGCATGGATGGCAGCGGTTCTCCGACGGTCCAGCCGGCCGACCAGTAGAAGCAGTCGAGGCGATTCAAAGGGCCGGAGCGGAAAATCGCTCCGGCCCTTTTCTCTTCCGCCGCATCCTCCACCACTCTTACCTCTCGTGCCCTCCGCAGCGGTTTTCCGATTTCTCTCGCGCCCCAGCCCTCCTTTGCCCTACCATGCAGCAGGGGAGAATAAAACGATGATCGCCGCGAAAAATGCCAAAGTGCGACGCGCCTTGCGGACCTTGGATTGCGCCCCTCCGCCCAAAACCCCCGGCGTCGATTTTGGCACCTATCATCATTCAACACCGGAGGAATCCAGAGAAATCAGAAAGCGTGCCGAACGCGCCTTCTCGAAACTGTTGCGGCCTCTCTATCCTTCGGGCGCCATTCTCCGCATTCTGGACGCTGGATGCGGGCTCGGCTTTCTGGAGTACGTTGCCGCGAAATGCTTTCCGAAGGCTCGCATTACCGGCGTGGACCTCTTTCGGCACGGCAGCATGTCCGGAATGTCGATGGATAAGGCGGCCAACAATATGAAATCTCTGGGTATCGCCTCCAGAACCTCGTTTCTGAAGCATGATTTGACGAAACCCTTGGATTCGGACGCGCGGTATGATCTCGTGATCTCCAATCTCGTCTTCCATAATATGGGCCAGAAAAGATTCAAGGCATACGACACGGTTTTCGATGCGCTCAAGCCCGGCGGCTTTTTCGTGTTGGGAGATTTGTTCTCGCACCCTAGGACCGACATGGACTATTTGCGTAAGCGCTTTACCCTCTTCAAGGAATGGAAGGAGAGCGGTTCAAGACCTTGGGCGTACACCATAAAAGTCCTTAAAAAGAAGCACAAGGCTGTTTCGATGCGAAAAGCGTAACGAAGGTTCAACCTCCGGTGCCAAAAGCGCAGTTTGCCGTCTCCGCCCCGCGGTCAACGGCAGATCGAATCGCAGCCCTGCGAATTCGCCGCCACCCCGTTATACTCGCATTAAGTATCCGCAGGAGGTCCCGTGGGCGCATCAGTTCCTCGCGTCGTGATCGTGGGAGGCGGATTCGGCGGACTCTTCGCCACGCGCGCCCTGGCCAAGGCTCCCGTCCGCGTCACCTTGATCGATAAGCGTAACTACCACCTCTTCCGACCCATGCTCTACCAGGTGGCCGCGGGACTTTTATCGGCCGACGAGATCGCCGGGCCGCTGCGCTCGATTCTCAGCCGCCAGCGCAATGTGGAAGTGCTCCAGGACGAAGTTACCGGCATCGACGCTCAACAGCGGCTCGTCCGCCTGCGAAAACACGCGCTGCCGTATGATTTCCTGATCCTCGCCACCGGGATTCAATACAACTATTTCGGCCATGACGAATGGCGCCCTTTTGCGCCCGGACTCACATCGCTCGACGACGCCGATCTCATCCGCGGCAAGGTCTTGAGCGCCTTCGAACGGGCTGAAGAATTGGCCGCGCTCGACGGCGCCGATCGCGAGGGGATCCGGCAACTGCTCACCTTCGTGCTCATCGGCGCGGGAACGGTTGGAGTGGAAATGGCCAGCACGCTGGCGGAGATGTCGCGCATGGCGCTGGCGCACGATTTTCGCCACATCGATACCCGCTCCGCGCAAATCCTGCTCTACGAAGCCGCTCCGCGCATCCTGCCGGCTTTTCCCGAAGCTTTGTCGGCAAAAGCGCATCGCCATCTCGAGAGCCTCGGCGTCAAGGTGTGCGCAAACACGCGCGTGACCGCCGTTGACTCCGAAGGAATCGTGGCCAATGGCGTCCGCGTGCGGGCCGGCACCGTCCTGTGGAGCGCCGGCGTGCTCGCGTCCCCGGCGGCCCAATGGCTGGGCGCCGCCACTGACAAATCCGGAAAAATCATCGTCAACCCGGATCTATCTGTTCCCGGTCATCCCGAGATTTTCGCCATCGGCGATACGGCGCACGTGGTTGCCGAGTCCCGGAATTTGATCGGTATCAAATCGAAGCAGCCGATGGTCATGCCCGGCGTTGCGCAACCCGCTATTCAAGAGGGAAAGTACGTCGCCCGCGTGATTCGCCATCGCGTCGCGCAGAAAGCTGCCTCTGCTCCATTCTGGTATTGGGACAAGGGCGATCTCGCCATTGTGGGTCGCACGTACGCCCTTGCCGATCTCCGTTTTCTCCGCTTCGCGGGATTTTTGGCTTGGCTCGTCTGGGCCGCCGTGCATATCTATTTCTTGATCGGCTTCGCCAACCGCTTTTTTGTGCTTCTGCAATGGGGCATCGCGTTTCTTACCAAGCGCCGCCAAGTCCGCATCTTCCCGGGACAAGAAACAGCCGCAAGCGCCCACCATGGCGCTGGCTAACCCCGCAGCGACTTCCGATTCTCGCCCTCAACCTGCAAATCCTCCAGCAATGCGCCGCCAGCCTTACGGGAACGACGCCATATCGCGCTCCGAATCCGCAAACGCTTCCTTCTCAGGAAGCCGGCACGGCGCTGAATCCAAGCGGGCCCTGCTAGCGAGCGTCCCGGAAAGCCGTGCGCTCTCCCGAGGCTAAAACTCGAATGGCAGAATTAAACGCCGTAAGCTCATGGACCTGATCTCGCAGCGTGTAGTTTGTCCGCGCGTCCACCCGTTTATCAGGCCTTTGCGTTACTATTTGGAGTGAGTCGAGAAAATCCTCGATTGATCCTACTGCGGGTGGAACATGAAAGTACCCTATGCGAAAAAGTGGCAGAAGGAAGCGGACCAGCTGAGGAAGATTGCGCTCGACTGTGACCTGACCGAAGAAGTGAAGTGGGGAAAGCCTTGCTTTACCTACCAGAAAAAGAATGTGGCAATCGTGGCCCCGCTGAGGGACGCCTGCGCGCTCTCATTCTTTAAAGGCGCGCTGCTCAACGACCCGAAGCACGTCCTCCAGAAGATCGGTCAGGCCCAGGCCGGCCGCTGGATTAAATTCACCTCTCTCAAGGAAATTAAGGCCATGCAGTCCATTCTGAGGAGCTACATCTACCAAGCCATCGAAGTCGAGGAATCGGGGAAAAAGATCCACTTAAAGAAAGCTTCCGAGTATCCGGTCCCTGAGGAGCTGCAGGCCCGGCTGGATGCAGCTCCGGAGCTTCGCGCGGCATTCGAGGCGCTGACGCCCGGACGAAGGAAATCGTACATCCTTCATGTCTCGGGCGCGAAGCAGTCAAAGACGCGGGCAGCACGGGTGGATAGGTGTGTCCCAATGATCTTGAGCGGCCGCGGGTTCAAAGAGCGCGCCTGATCCCGAGCATGTGACTCACACGAGTCAGCGGCCTGATGTTCAGGCAAGCGCGGAACGTCCTCTCACGCCCCGTACTCGCGCCATTCTTCCCGTGCACCCTTACGGCCCTCCCGCAAACGTCGATCCCGTCAACGAAATCGCCGCGCGCCACAATGTGCGAGTATTCGACGACGCAGCGCGAGCCTATGGTGCGCGCTCTCCCTCCTCGATCGCTCTCCACCCACTTCCGCGATTCCCGGCAAATCCCGGTACTAGTCCCCTGTACTTCAGACCAGTAGAAAAATCTCCCCCCATTCCGCTACGGTCGATCTGTGATGTCGTCGCATGGTAAATTCGCCGCCGAAACAACCGCTCCCCAGCGGAGGGACGATCCTGCCTCGCACAACCCGTCTCGCCGTGCGCTTCTCGCATCACGCCGGCAAGCGGCCCGGGCCGCTTCTTCGACGCGTGTGCGCGGCTGTGGCCCCACCCGCATCCCGCGCGTCTCAGTGCGCCTCTGCTCTTTCCGGGGCTGCTGCCTCCCCGCTGCAGACGGGATCGAAGCAGCTTCCAGCATAAGATCGCGACGCGAAGCGCCGCACCCTTCGCGCCACGTCGTCCGCGTGAAGCTCTCGCTTCCTGCCCGCGCGCCGCTTGCCACTCGCCACTGCCCGCGAAAGGGCGGAACACTCAATCAACCTTGCGACGAGCTAAGCCACTGGAAAATCATGCACTTCCATTTTCGATGGCGGAACGTCCCGTCACGTCCATTTACACCCATTTCGGCGATGCGATCGCGCTGTTCGGTCGCTGATCCACCCTCCTGTCTTGAATCTCGAACACCGAAGACAAAAATCTCGTTACGCGCGCGCCACGGATGTCAGCGGAGAACTACTCGGGCAGGACTGTCAGTCGGCTGGAGATGCGGCAGTTCGCGAGAAGAAGGCCTCCACGCGATCGAGGATTTCGGCGGCGGTATGCGAATGGTGAACGGCCTGGCGCAGCTCTCCGCCGTTGCGCACGCCGTGCGTGAAGTAGCTGGCGAACTGCTTCATTTTTCCGACCGCGTCCGGCATCTCGCTGGCGATCAGGTCGCGGAAATAGCCGGAAAGCAGGCGGTAGCGGTCCATTTCGGTGGGCTGATCGTAGCGGCCGGTGCGGATGTAATCCTCGATCTGGCGGAAAATCCACGGATTCGACGAGGCCGCGCGCCCGATCATCACTGCGTCGCATCCGGTCTCGGCGATCATCCGCACCGCGTCTTCGGGAGCGCGAACGTCGCCGTTGCCGATCACTGGAATCTTCACCGCTTCCTTCACCGCGCGAATAATCCGCCAGTCCGCGAATCCAGCGTAGCCTTGCATGCGCGTGCGCGGATGGACGGCGATCGCCTCGATGCCGATCTGCTCGGCCATGCGCGCCACGTCCACGGCGACGATGTTGTTTTCGTCCCACCCGGAGCGGATTTTGATCGTGAGCGGCATGCGCACCGCCGCGCGAACGGCGCGGAACAGCTTTTCGAGGTGCGGCAGATCCCGCAGCAGCCCGGAGCCGCCGCATTTCACCACTTTTTTCACCGGGCAGCCGAGGTTGATGTCGATCTGATCGAACCCCAGGTCTTCCGTGAGCGCCGCGGCCGTCGCCATCACCTCCGGGTCGGCGCCGAAGATCTGCGCCGCGATCGGATGCTCATCCTCGCTGAAATACAGGTACCGCAGCGTGCGCGCCGCCTTGCGCGTGAGTCCCTCGGCGCTGGTGAATTCCGTCATGATCAAGCCGCAGCCGCCGAGCCCGCGGATGGTGCGGCGGAATACGGTGTCCGTCACGCCGGCCATCGGCGCCAGAATCGTGGCCGGACGAATCATGGTGCCACGAATTTTCAGTTCGGGCGGAAATGGTGCGATTACGGGCATGGCTGCAGATTATCGCGGAGCGGTTGCGGCAGCGACTTCTTCGCGGGAATCGCGGTCGGAACCGTTACGGGCAGGCGCTTCGGCGAGAAGCTGGGCGAGCATGCGCTCCTTCGATCCGCCAAAGAAATTTTCAAGCACTTGTTCGAGCGCGTGCGCGCGAGCCTCTTCGGCGCTCAGTTTCGGTCGGTACACGTATTTCCGTCCCGCCTTGCGCCGCTCCACCACCCCCTTGCGCGCCAGCCGGTCCATGATCGTCATAATCGTCGTATACGCGCGGGCCCGGCGCTCGGCCAGCCGGTCGCGAATTTCGCGGACCGTGGCTTCGCCCAACGGCCACAGCGTATTCATGCAGTCGAGCTCCAGCGGCGCCAGATCAAGCACCGACCGGCGAGGTCCGCGGCCCCGCCCGGCAATCGATTCATTCTCCATTCTTCAATCCTAATTCCAGCGTGGCGCCTTTCTTTCCCGCCGGCGCTGCGGTCTTCGCGCTTTGCCGCGGCCCGTTCGTCGCGCCGGCCAGAAACTCTTTTCCGCGCAGAAGCGCCCGCCGCAGCGCCGCGTTTCGCTCGGTCCAGAGCTGTGAACCGTTCGCGCCGGAAGCAAGCTCCAAACTCGCGCGCATGGCTGCCATCTTCGAATCCAGATCGTCGATCGCGTGCAGCGCGAGAGCCTCGGGAACTTGCGGCAGCGAAGGCGAACCAAACTCATGCGAGCCATGGTGGCTCAGGATCAAGTGCTCGACCATCACGCGGAGCGGCGACGGAAAATGGTCGATCATTTTGCATTTCTCGCGCACCAGCATCGCGCCCATGGAAATGTGCCCGAGCAGGCGTCCTTCGTCCGAATAGTCGATCCCGCGCTCGTACCGCAGTTCCTCGAGCTTGCCGATATCGTGCAGCACCACGCCGGTCAGCAGCAGGTCGCGGTCGAGCTCCGGATAATGGGCCGCAATGGCGTCGGCCAAGCCGATCAGGCTCACGGTGTGCTCCAGCAGCCCGCCTAGGAAAGCATGATGCATCGTCATGGCTGCCGGCGCCCGTTTCAAGCGTGGCGCGATCTGCGGATCATCCACGATGCACGCCAGCAGCTTTTGGAGCCAGGGGTTCTTCACGGTGGCCACGGAAGCGCGCAACTGCCTGTAGAGCTCTTCCACATCGAACTTGGTGTGCGGCAGAAAATCGGCGAGATCGTATTCTTTTTCCGCGACGGGAACGATCTGGTCCAGCGTCAGCTCCTTGCGGTCGTTGTAAAGCTTCACGCGTCCGCGGACGCGCACCACGTCGTCGCGCTCAAACGTCTTGGCGATGGCCTCGAAGTTCTCCCACATCTTCGCGGGAATCGAGCCGGAACGGTCGCCAAGACTCAGTTCCAGCCATGATTTTCCCGTGCGCGGAGACGTGCGGATCTCCTTTTCACGGACGAGATAGAGCGACGAAACCATCTGCCCGTCGGCGAGATCAGCGACGTATTGCGGCTTCATTCGCTATCCATTTTTGGCAGCGGCAAATGTTTCTTGCCCTTCTTCTTTTCCGGCGTGTCGGGAGTGGGAGGCACCTCCTCGACCACCGATCCGCCATGCACGCTTGCGGTGTCCGTATACCCGGCGCGAATGCGAATGTAGCTTTCCTCGCGCAGTTGTTGCAGGTATTCGCGCAGCGCCGGTTCCATCTTCTCGGCGTACAGGCGGTTGGTAATCTCGTTTTCGACTTTATCGAGAGGCTGCAAACCAGCGTTGTAGTGGGAATTGACCTTCAGGATGATAAAGCCGGTTTGCGTCTGGATCACGTTCGTGATTCCGCCTTTATCCAGCTGGAAGACCGCGTCCTCAAGGGGCTTGGCGAGCTGTCCGCGCTGATATTCGCCGAGTTCACCGCCCTCATCTTTCGCGGGGCCTTCCGAGTAGCGCTTGGCGAGCGCGGCAAAATCTTCGCCATTCACAATCCGTGCGCGCAATGCTTCGGCCTGCTTCTTGATGGCGGCGATCTGCTCGGGCGTCTTGCCCTCGGTCTTCAAAAAAATTTCCGAAAGGTCCACTTCTTCCGGACGCACGAATTCACTTTTGTGGGCGTCGTAATACTGCTGGACTTCCGCGTTGCCAATATCGACCTTATCGCCAACCTCCTGCTGGATGACCTTGCGCGTCAGCAGTTGGTTGCGCATCTGCGAGCGGTAGTCTTCCCATGTGAGACCGGATTGCTCGACGGCCTTCTGGAAATCCTCCATGGTGGCAAAACCGTCCTGCTTGCGCACCTGGTCCAGACGCTTCACCAGGTCCGTTTCCACGTCGATTCCCATGTCTTTGCCGCGCTGAATGAGCAGTTGTTGGTCAATCATGTCGCGCAGCAGATTCTTCTTTTTTTCCGCCAGGCTCGCCTGAAGCTGGTCCGGCGTGCAGGGCGGCTGCTGTTGCTGGCAATCCTGCTGCACTTCCTGCGGGAGCGCTTGCAGCGCCTTTTGGTAGTCGGAAAGCGTGATGATGCGGTCGTTTACGCGCGCAACGATATCCTCAATGATCTGGCCTTGCGTCTGCCCTCGGGCAGGAATTGTTCCAACAAGAAAGGCCGCGGCGAGCGCGGGCAAAACTACCCATGACAATTTGGAATTCTTCATGACCAATGCTCTCCCGAAAGTCTATCCCTCGGCTTGCAGCTGGAGCAACACGTTTCTGACCGCCTCCAGCGCGCCGCCTTTGCCCTTCGCGCCGACCCACAACACGCCGCTCGGGTCGATCCGGACGTCGCGCCGCTTGCGAACCATTTTGACGACTCGCTCCGGACCGACCGGCGTATCGTCGTAGAATTTGATGCCGATCTGGTCTCCCCGGCGGTCTATGGACGCCACCAGCAATTTTTCCGCGAAGGCCTTGAGCACCGCGTAATCCAGCAAATTTTCGACGGCCGGCGGCGGGGGACCGAAACGATCCGCCAGCTCGCGGCGCGCTTCCTCGCGCTCGGCGTCCGTGGCTACTTCGGCAATGCGTTTGTACATTCGCAGGCGCAAATTTTCGTTTTCGATGTATTCGGGCGGGATGCGAATCTCCTGCCCCAAGTTGAGGGTCGCCCGGCGTTCCGGAACGACGGATTCTCCCTTGCGCTCGGCCACAGCGCGCTCGAGCATTTGCACGTACATGTCGAACCCGACCGCCTCAACGTGTCCGTGCTGTTCGCGGCCGAGCAGATTCCCCGCGCCGCGCAATTCCAGATCAAGCGCCGCGATGCGGAAACCGGCGCCCAGATCGCTGAATTCCTTCAAGGCGGCAAGCCGCTGACGCGCAATCGCGGAGAGAGTGACGTCCGGGGGAACCAGCAGGTACGCATACGCGCGCTGATTCGAACGCCCGACGCGCCCGCGAAGCTGGTAGAGCTCGGAAAGGCCCATGCGATCGGCTCGATTAATAAGGATCGTGTTGGCACGGGGAATATCGAGGCCATTCTCGACAATCGTGGTGGAAATCAAAATATCGGCTTCGCCTCGGACGAATTTCAGCATCACTTTTTCGAGTTCCGATTCGCGCATCTGCCCATGCCCGACCACCACGCGCGCTTTCGGCACCAGCCGCATCACCATGGTGGCGATCGAAGCAATCGATTCCACGCGGTTGTGCACGAAGAAGACCTGGCCGCCGCGCTCCAGTTCATCGTTGATGGCGCGCTGCACCAGCGTTTCCGTAAAAGGCGCGACGGTGGTCTGTATGGCGAGCCGGTCCTTCGGCGGGGTCTCAATGACGCTCATGTCGCGCAGGCCGATGAGCGACATGTGCAGAGTGCGCGGAATTGGCGTGGCGGACATCGTCAGCACGTTCACATTCTTGCGCAATTCCTTCAAACGCTCCTTATGCGCTACGCCAAATCGCTGTTCCTCGTCCACGATCAGCAAGCCCAAGTCGTGAAATTTCACGTCGCGCGAAAGCAGCCGGTGCGTGCCGATCACGATGTCGATTTTCCCGGCTTCCAATTCCTCAATCGTCTTTTTCTGTTCCTTATCCGAGCGAAACCGGCTGAGCATCTCGATGCGCACGGGAAATGCGGCGAACCGTCTGCGGAAGGTTTCGTAGTGTTGGAACGCCAGGACCGTGGTCGGCGCGAGGACCGCGGCTTGCTTCGCGTTCGTCACGGCCTTGAAGGCGGCGCGCATAGCCACTTCCGTCTTGCCGTAGCCGACATCTCCGCAAAGCAGCCGGTCCATCGGCACGCTCGATTCCATGTCACGCTTGACGTCTTCAATGGCTTTTAATTGGTCCGGCGTCTCCTGGAATTCAAACGCGTCCTCGAATTCCCGCTGCCAATTGGAATCGGGAGGAAAGGCATAGGCAGGCGTCATCTTGCGCTCTGCATAGAGGGCCAAGAGCTGATCAGCCATGTCGCTGACGGATTTGCGCACCCGCGACTTGCGGGCTTCCCAAGTACCCGTACCGAGGCGATCCAGCGCCGGAGGCGCGTCGCCAAGCGAGTTGTACTTCTGGATCAGATCGAGCCGTGCGAGCGGCACGTAGAGTTTTGCGTCCGCTGCATATTTGAGCAGCATGAATTCGCCGTTGGCGCCTTCGACCGAGACTTGCCTCAACCCTTCAAATTGGCCGATACCGTGATCAACATGCACCACGTAGTCGCCCGGTTTCAGATCGGAGAGGTCGCTGAAGAACGTCGCGGCCTTGGGACGCATGCGGGTCCGCTGCGGCGGACCGACTTTCTCGAATAAATCAGAATTTCCATAAACGGCGAGGTGCGCAGCGGGAATCGCAACGCCTTCTGCAAGAGGCGCCTTGGCGAGCACGACGGCAGGCATGCTTCCACTGATGCCTTCTTCCGCCAGACGCGTCACCGTGGTGTTTTCTTCGAGTTCGCCGACGCGATATGGCAGCTCGTACTCATGGCAGATGTCCGCGAAGCGTTCCATTTCGCCGGTGCTCGCGGCCGTGACGATCACCTGATCGCCAGAGGCTAGCCGCGCGCGCATTTCGGAGGTAAAAGCGGCGACGTTACCGCGATATCGCGTGGTCGGCTGGGACCGGATCGCCAGCACCGCGCCGTCTTCGTGGCTCATCGCCAGGTGTTCCAGGCCGAGGCGAGGAAAGAGCTGAAGCGCGAGCGACCATTCGTCCTCGCTGAGGATGTATCGATCCGGCGTCGCCGCGGCCGGATCTTCGGACGCGTCAAACGCCTCCTGCAAGCTTGCACGATATTTTTTGACGGCGTCTTCGAGCACGGCAGGCTCATCCAAGATCACGATGGGATCAGCCGCCAAGTCGAACAACACGGCCTTGCGCTCCTCGCGCAAAATCTCGCGAAATTCCCAGCCGGGATAAAAGCCCTCAGGCGGAGGGCCATCTTCGCGTCCAGATGCACCGGCGACGCGCTGATACTCCAAGACTTCCGATTGCCGCAAAAATTCCGTCAAAGGCAACAACAGCGCCCGCTCCATCGGATTCGTCGAGCGCTGCGTGTTGGGATCGAACGCGCGAATCGATTCGATCACGTCGCCGAGCAGTTCGATTCGCACCGGCTGCGGCGTTTCGGGCGAAAACACGTCGATGATCCCGCCCCGCACGGCAAACTGTCCTGGCATCTCGCAGGTGGTCTGCCGCTCGTAGCCCGCGCTCGCCAGAAATCCAATCAGGTCTTCGTGGGCGATCGTTTCGTCGCGCGCGATGGTTCGCGCAAGCCCTCGATAGAACTGCGGGTCGCGCATGCGAGCGAGAGCGGCGTCGAGCGGCGCGATGAGAAGGTCCGCTTCGCCCGTTACAAACCGCCATAGCGCCACCGCTCGATCTTCCGCAATTTCCGCGTGGGGCGAACGGTTTTCGTAAGGGGAAACATCGAAGGCCGGCAAAAGGGCGACGCGATTATCTGGCTTGCCCGTCACGGCGCGATAGAACCACCTCATCGGCTGGATCAGCGCCTCAGCGTGTTGATTGGACTCGGTAACTACTATGATTGGCCTGCTTATCTCCGAAGCGATCAGCGGTACGGCCAGTGCCTTTGCGGAGTCGGTGAGGCCTGCAAGTCGCACCTCTCCCGTGTTGCGGCGCAGGCGGTCACAGACCTCCTCCAATTCGGGCAGGCGCGCAACGCGCCCCAGCAACTCGGAAACAAGAGGCAGAATCATGCGCGGCGGCCCGAAATGCGCTCGATCAATCGAGAGGTGGAGTAGCCGGGCTCCAGCGCCAGGCGCACGACGTTGCAGCCGATTTCGGCCAGCGCCGGCTCGATGTCGGAGGCGTTGGCAGAAGCGGACGCGGATGAAAGCGGCTCTTCTCCGCAGATAAAAACATCGGGGCGGAAGTCTTTCAGAAATTGGTCGAGAGGGCTATCGATAATCGCCGCAAAATCGACCGCGCTCAAAGCGGCGACAATTTCCGCGCGCTCCGCCGCCGGCGTGATCGGCCGATAGGCGTTTTGGCCAGCGGTCGCACGCACCATGAAGTCAGACTGCACTCCGACTACCAGGAGATCGCCGAAGTCGCGGGACTGATCGAGGAGGCGAACGTGCCCGGGATGGAGCAGGTCAAAACCGCCGTACGCACACACGAGTCCCCGGCCGGACGTTCCCCACTCCCCCCGGCGAGACAACAAATCACGCTGCGAAACAACCCGTCCCAAACGTGTATCCCTCGGCTCGCCACAACCGGGTTGCCGAGAAGGCCATTGTAGCATGCGACTTTGAGACGCCCGGAACGGCGCGCTGCCTGCCGCAATCTCCCTATTGGCGCAGGAAACGTCGCAGGGAGCCAACTAGCGGTAAGGAAACGGATGCGTTACGCTTTCAGAGAGGCGCGCGGCAGCCGCGACGCCCTTCAGTGATATACTCGCGCCCGATTTGTTTCAGCGACATTTTCACTGATTGAATCTATTTTGCAATTGGGACCGTTACCGGCGATGCGAGACATCTCGATTGTAGGCGGTGGACCCGCAGGCGCTCTCTGCGGAGAGCGGCTGGCAAGCGAAGGTTTTCGTGTCACGATTTTCGACGAGCGCCTCGCATGGGAGAAACCCTGCGGGGGCGGCCTGACGCATAAAGCGATTCAAGCCTATCCATTTCTGCTGGAAGCGCCGCAGCCGAAGAAAATTGTGCGTACCGCGGAGCTCATATCCGGTGGTGGGCACCGAGCGCGCTTCGAGATGAGCCACCCGATTGTCATCTATTCGCGGAAGGTGCTCAATGGCCTGCTCCTTGAGCGGGCCGCGGCCGCCGGTTGCAAAACGATTCGATCGCGGGTGACGAATGTGGATACAGGGGGGCGGCGCGTGCGGCTTACCGCCGGCGGCGAAGAATTTCACGCCGACTTCGTGGTGTTGGCGGCGGGCGCACGAAATCAGCTCGTGCCGGAAACCACGGCGCTCGGCAAGCTCGATCTCGAACTAACGCTTGGGTACTTTGTCCCAACAGAAGAAGAGATCATCAAGGTAAAATTCCTGCGCGAATTCGAGGGCTACATCTGGTCCTTCCCGCGAGCGGATCATTTGTCAGTCGGAATCTGCGCCAAAATGGGGCAAAGCTCCAGCCAGCAGTTGCGGAGTTATCTCGACGAGTTCGTGCGCGCGGAAAAAATTCCCATGGAAGGCGTGCAGCTCTACAGCCACGTGCTGCCTTCGCCGCACGAGCACACGATCCGGGGCCGGACAATTTCGGGCGCGAATTGGGCCATGGCGGGAGATGCCGCGGCGTGCGTGGATCCCATTACGGGCGAGGGGCTCTACTACGCACTGAAGTCCGGAGATCTTCTGGCACAAGCGCTGATCGAGGGCCAGCCGCAGGCCTATCCGGAACGCCTTCGCGCGGCGTTTTCGGCCGATCTCGAGTTTGCGGCGCGCTTCGCGCGCAAGCTTTTTTGCGGGAATTTTCTCGGCGGCGCGATCACGACGCGCATGGTGCAACTGTTGAATTATTCTCCAGCGTTCCGCGATCTGATTCGCGACGTTTTCAGCGGCTCGCAGGATTACCGCAGCCTGAAGCGACGCCTATGGGATCAGCTCGGCATTACCCTGGCCGAAATCGTACGCAGCCTAGTTGTCGCGCCGATCGGAACAGCGCCGGCATCTCCTCATCCCGCCGGAGGCCACGACCGAGTGCCATGAAATCCCGCGCCAAGAGCGGACACACACGGAAAGGCGAACGGAAGAGAGGTTCGAGACGGGCTGCCTCGCTGAAACAGACGCAACCGGAGCGCGATTTGAGGCCGCGCATCGGGCTGGAAGCGGCTGTTGAGCGCGTGGTGACGCCCGAATCGACGATTCAACATCTCAATCCGAATCTGCCGCCGGTGTTTTCGACGCCCGCGATGATCGGCCTGATGGAACACGCCACGGTGCAAGCCGTCCTGCCGGAGTTGCGGCCGGGAGTCATCACGGTTGGCACGCGCATCGAAGTGGATCACTTGAAGGCGGTCGCGCCCGGCGCGCCCGTGCGTGCCCGCGCCAGGCTAACGGGATACAAGGGACGCTTTCTTATCTTCGACGTGGAGGCCAGGTCCGGCGAGCACGTGATCGGACGCGGCCGTGTTTTCCGGGCCATCGTCGATTCCGAAGAACACAAGTTGCGAGCGCAAGCGCGCGTGCCGGGGCCATCCTGAAAATCCGGCCTTCCTTTTCTTTTGTTATTTCGTTTCGGTGATCTTGATCGACGCGCGCGTGGTTTCCCAGTCGAGGTTCATCGTGCACGCATCACCGCTCTGGTCAAAATGAATGATGAAGTCTTCGACAGGGGACGGCAGTTTTGAAACCTGCATGGGAATGCGCGCCAAATCGTACTGCGCACCCGGATATGGAATGCCCCATTCGCCGGTTTGCTTGCTGACGATCAGTTTCCACGAATTCGGATTCGGCAGCGCGAAAATAGTGTAATTTCCCGCGGGAATCTTCGTTCCGCCCACGTTCAGGTTCGCATTCGTATCGAACGTGGTCGCTTCATTCGCGCCAGCGCGCCACACTTCGCCATACGGAACCAGCCCGCCGAAAATCTTTCGTCCGCGCATCCGCGGACTCGAATAGTTCACTTGGATGGTTTTGCCGTCAGAAAATTTGCACTCAGCCTTGGCCGGCGGGCTGAGTGGCCTTCGGCCCGCGCCCATCTGCGCGCGGCCCGGCACGGCAAATACCAGAACACCCGTCAAAAGAACGGCAAGTACACGCCAGCGGGACTCGAATCCTCGCATTTCGCCTCCTGGAATATAGCCGCTTCCGCCCGCATTTTTAGACGCTCGGCGGAAAATTTCGGATACTGCCGTGCCGCGCACCGCACCGATGGCCAAGCTTGTTGAGCACTTACTCCCGGACATGTTAACCTGACTTTCCGCGCGCCTTACTCGCTGAAGCCCTGGGGCCGCGAAGCGCCTCGCGTTTGGGATGGTGAAGCCGGAGTGGCGGAATGGCAGACGCGGCGGACTCAAAATCCGCTGGCCGCAAGGCCGTGTGGGTTCGACTCCCTCCTCCGGCACCAATTCATGAATGAGCCTTGCGGGAGCGTTTGCGTTTCGCCCGGCGACGGAACTCACGGAAGGACTCCGCACTGGCGAGCCGGCGGAGCGCGGCTTTGCGGCGCGCGGGAGAGAGCTTCTTTTCGCCGAGAATCTTCCGCCGCAATTTCCCGATCTCAGCAAGCCAGGAGCCGTATTGGGGGACAAACTCGGCCGCGATTTTTTGCTTGAGCCGCTGAGCGAGCGCGGGACTGTGGCCCTCTGTGGAGATGGCGATTTGCAGCGCCCCCCTGCGGACAACCGCGCCATAGTAAAAGTTGCAATGGGGCGGGTCGTCCACCACATTGCAGAGAATTCCGCGCTGCCGCGCTTGCGCATAGATTTTGGCGTGCAATGCGGGCACGGAAGTGGCGGCAACCACCAGAAAAGCGCGAGACAAATCGGATGCCCTGAACGGCCGCGCATCCCAACGGATTTTATTAGCACGCGCCCAACCGCGAATTCGAGGCGTGGCTTTGGGAGCAATCACGCGAATTTCGGCGCCGGTTTGAAGCAGCCCTAAAATTTTCCCTTCCGCGGTGCGGCCCGCGCCAACCACCACGCAGTGGCGTCCGGCGAGCTTCAGGAACGCCGGGAAAAGAGCCATTGCGCTACGCCTCTTCGCCGCGCACAAGATCGTCATAGGTCTGGCGGCGGCGTATTATGCGGAACCGGCGGCCGTCGACGAGTACTTCAGCAGGGCGGCGGCGCGAGTTGTAATTGGACGCTTGCACGAATCCATAGGCGCCCGCGGCCAATACAGCCAGCAGATCTCCCGCCTGCACGGGCGGCAAAGGAATGTCGCGGGCGAGAAAATCGCCGCTTTCGCAGACAGGCCCGACAATATCCACTTGTTCCAAGGTGTTCTTTGTCATTCGTCCACGGCAAACGGGCGTGATGGGATGCCGTGCGTCGTACAGAACCGGGCGGATCAAGTCGTTCATGGCCGCGTCCACGATAACGAAAGTTTTCCCACGAGTCTTTTTCACGTACAGGACGCGAGTAAGCAGGACTCCCGATGGCCCGACGATCGCGCGGCCCGGCTCGATCAAAAGCCGGCAGCCGAGTGGGCGAACGATCGCACCCAGGGCGTGCGCGAAATCGGCGGGAACCACGGGACTTTCCTTGGTGTAGCGAATGCCAAGTCCACCGCCGATATCCACGTATTGAAGCGAGATTCCGTTTCGTGCCAGGTCGCGAACGCAAGCGGCGAGCCGCGTCAGCGCCACCTTGTACGGCGTCACCGAAAGAATCTGTGAGCCAATGTGGGCGCTAATGCCGCGCCATGTAAACGATGGTGAACCGGCATGTGCGAAATACAGGCGTCGAGCTTCGAGCCAGTCGATCCCGAATTTGTGGTGATGCTTGCCTGTAGAGATATGCGGATGGCCGCCGGCCATAACGTCGGGATTTACGCGGATCGACGCCGACGCTCTCTCGCCTCCGGCTGCGACGTGACGAGCGGCCTCCTCCCGAAAAATTTCCAACTCAGCCGCGGATTCGATGTTGAAGAGAAAAATGCCACCTTTTCCCGCGCGGCGGTCCGGATAGCGAAGCGCGTCGCGAATCTCTTCCCGCGACTTTCCGACGCCCGAGAAAACGATGCGCCGGCCGGGAACGCCGATGCGGCGCAGGCGATCGAGTTCCCCGCTGGAAACAACGTCGAAGCTGCTGCCGAGCCGAGCGAGAACGCGGAGAATCGCCAGATTGCTGTTCGCTTTCACGGCGTAGCAAATCGTATGCGGAAGCAATCCGAAGGCGCGGTCAAAAAGCCGGTACGCCGATTGAATCGATTGGCGGCTGTATATGTAGACCGGCGTACCGACCTGATCCGCGATGCGAGGAAGCGGTACGCCTTCGCAATGCAAAATGCCGGTTTTAAAGGGCCCTCTGTGCGTTGCACGATAAGCGTACTGCGGCGTGTACTCTGTCGGATCGAGACTGCGTTGGCTCGCACGAACGTCCGATGGGACTTTTTTTCGCAATGCAGCGCTACTCATGGCCGAGAACGCATCCTGCGAGTGAATGCGCGCGGCGAAAACGTCCTGGCCAGCTTGCGGGTACAGCTCCGGAGAACCATGGGCAGATATGATACGGGCTTTCGCGAAAAAAACACATACGAGGTGCAGGGAAGGATTTCGTTGGTCGAGACACGCCGGCGAAGCGCCGGATCACAAGCTGTGTTCGTTGACCTCGAAATGGAAATGCATGATCGCGACGCCGCCCGGATAGCGGTAAGGAACTTCATAAGCGACCGAGATATCTACGTGTCCGAGCGCTACCGACTGAGCTTGCAGGCCAAGCGTGGACAGAAGATGTCCGGTCTCTTGATCGGGCTCAGCCGGCGGGTCTGCGTGAATTTTGATGGCATTTTCATCGAGATTTAGGCCGAGCGACCGCGCTTTTCTCAGCAGGTCGTCGCGAATCTCGGATGGATCACGGCCGTCCACGGCGGCTAAATGCGCTTCCTTCTTCGCGGCATTTTCGAGTTCGAATTCTTTGGCGAAATTGGAGGCGACTGGAACGCACCCGAGGATCAGAAGACCCAACACGCCTAACAGCCCGCCACCCACCATGCCCTGAAGGGGCTTCGCAATAGAGGGCTGTCGTATCCGTTCGAGAATTGCTCGGAGCATGCCGTAGTACCTTGTGTTCACATGACTAGGAAGTTCAACAGCGCAGCCTACAATTTCATTCGGTCGCTGACTAGATTCTCGCGGGCTAAATGTATTCGGAAAGTTAACTCGGGCGCGCGGCTGACGGGAACCAGACCTTCCATTGTATCTTCGCTATCATTCGCGAATCGATACGGGGCGCGCGATCGGCGCAAGCTGCGATATAATTTCTGATTGTGCTTTCACTAACGAACATCTCGATGCGCTATGGCGCGCGCGTCTTATTTGAGAATGTCAACTGCTCGTTTCTCGCCGGGCGGAGATTCGCCATCACGGGGCCCAACGGAGCCGGCAAATCCACGCTGATGAAGATCATGACGGGGGAGTTGGAGCCGACGCTGGGCGAGGTTTCGCGGCCGAAAAGGATCGGGGTTTTACGCCAGGATCAGTTTGCATTTGACGAGTTTCGCGCGATCGACACAGTAATCATGGGCAACGCCGCGCTGTGGCAAGCCCTCGTGGAGCGCGATGCTCTGTACGCCAAACCGCACGAACAGTTGACCGACGCCGATGGCATACGACTCGGCGAACTCGAGGGGATTGTCGGCGAGGAGGGCGGCTACACAGCAGAGGCGGACGCGGCGCGCCTGCTCGACGGACTGGACGTGCCAGAAGATCTGCACGAGCGCAAGATGGGCGAATTACAAGGCGGGCAAAAAGTGCGCGTCCTGCTGGCGCAGGCGCTTTTCGGGAATCCCTCCGCACTGCTTCTCGACGAGCCCACGAACCACCTTGACCTCGATTCGGTGCACTGGCTGCAGGACTATCTGTGCGAATACGACGGCGTGCTGATCGTGATCTCGCACGACCGGCATTTCCTCAACAGCGTTTGCACGCATACCGCGGACATCGATTACCAGACCGTGATCATGTACAACGGCGGTTACGACGACATGGTGCTGGCCAAGACGTCCGTGCGCGAACGGATTGAGGCGGAGAACGCCCAGCGCGAAAAAAAGATCGCCCAGCTACAGGAGTTCATTGGGCGATTTTCGGCCGGCACGCGTTCGGCGCAGGCCACTTCACGGAAGAAGGAAGTCGAGCGGCTGCAAACAACGGTGCTGGCGAAATCGAATATCGCGCGGCCATTCATTCGATTTCAGCTGGACCAACATTCAGGGAAGAATCCGATTGAGATTCGCAGCATCACGAAATCATACGACGGCGTAAAAGTACTGCCGCCCTTCTCGGCGCACGTATCGCGCGGTGAAAGGATTGCGTTGATTGGGCGCAACGGCGCGGGCAAGACGACGCTGCTGAAATCGTTGATTCGCAACGCGACCGGCTATATTGACGACGAGGATCGCTCCTTTTCGATCAACGGCGGTGAGGTCATCTGGGGGCACAACGTGCTGGCCGGATATTTCGCGCAGGACCACGGCGATTCGATCCAAAAGGGCTCGACCGTGATCGAGTGGCTCGGCGAATTCAAGCCGCAAGCCACTCAAGAGGAGCTCAGAGGCATCCTCGGGCAGATGCTCTTCAGCGGCGAAGAGGCTCTCAAACCGACGCACGGCCTTTCGGGAGGCGAGCGCGCACGGCTGATCTTCTGCCGGTTGATGTTGCAAAAACCGAACGTGCTCATATTGGACGAGCCGACGAACCATTTGGATCTTGAATCGATCAACGGTCTTAATATCGCGCTGCAAAAATATCAGGGCACGGTGCTGCTGGTGACGCATGACCATGATTTGGTCGATGAGGTCGCCACACGAATCTGGCACTTCCACGGCGGGAAAATCGAGGATTTTAAAGGTCCGTACTCGGATTTTCTGGCGGAGCAGCAGGCGAAAGCAGCGCAAGCGGCGCAGAAGTCGCAAGGCGGACGCCAGGAGCGCAAGGCTGCTCGACAGCGCGTAGCCGTACGATCGTAGGGCGGCTCGCATTTCTTGACGGGCGCTCTCCATACGCATAGACTTCCCTCGTTCTTGGTAGAGGCGCGGGGGCCATCAGTAGCCGAACCGCAGTTCCGAGCAGCCTCGGAGGAAGCGGCGAAAGGGGTCGGCAGTAAACTCCGCCGAAATCGTTTTGTGGACTGTCGCAAAGCGATTGGGGGATAGGCAGAAGAGCTTATCCACTGTCATCCTGGAGGACAGGATGGAGCGCTATCGAGGAGCGAAGACGAGTTGTGTGGCCGCGTCTTTTGTTCTCTCCTCCCTAGCGAAGTTCATTCCAAGTGAGCGTTGCCCGTCATCGGAGCGCCGTTCGCGAGTCGCGCCCGTTGACCGACGCACTGAATTCAGACGATCGAATGAACGTTTATGAATTAACCCGGGCCTTGGTGGATATCGAATCCATCTCGGAAGATGAAGCGGAGGTCGGAGACTATCTCCTCGACTATTTGGGCAGGCTTGCGTCCGGAACGGGCGGCGCTGTCGAAAAAATAGAGGCTGAGGCAGGATCAGGAGTCAGGCGGCGGGCGAATGTACTGGCCGTTTGGGGCGAGCCACGCGTGACACTTTCAACGCACATGGATACGGTCCCGCCTTTTTTTCCATCACGCGAGGACGATGAGTTCATTTGGGGCCGCGGCTCGTGCGATGCAAAGGGGATCATCGCGGCAATGATCGCGGCCGCCGAAAAATTGCTTAACGACGGCATTCGAAATTTCGGGCTTCTGTTCGTCGTTGGCGAGGAACGCAACAGCGCGGGTGCGGCCGCCGCAGCGCGCACGCCGCGAGGTTCGCGTTTCCTGGTCAATGGCGAGCCGACAGAAAACAGGCTGGCATTGGCTTCGAAGGGAACCTTGCGTCTGGAATTGACCGCCCGCGGGCGCATGGCTCATTCGGCCTATCCGGAACTGGGCGAGTCGGCGATTGAAAAATTGCTCGATGCGCTCGCAGCAATCCGGCGCGTGCCTCTGCCGACAGATGAACTGCTCGGCGCATCAACCCTGAACATCGGGACCATATCGGGAGGCCGGGCGCCTAACGTGATTCCGGACTCGGCGAAAGCCGAACTGTTGGTGCGGCTGGTCGGCAGCCCCGTTCCCGTGCGTGAAGCATTCACCCGCGCGGCCGGATCGAATGCCGAGTTGAAAGAAGTCTTGTACATCCCGGCTGTCCGATTCGCCACGGTTGACAGCCTGCCTACAACAGTTGTCTCCTACACCACGGACGTGCCGGTATTTGCCGGCAGTTGGGGCGAGCCTTTGCTGCTGGGTCCGGGAAGCATTCACGTGGCGCATACTCTTGACGAGCGAATCTCAAAGCGAGAATTGACGCAAGCTGTGACCATATACGCTGATGTCGTGAAGCGCCTGCTCACCAGGACGCATTAGAGCCAAGATGAACCTGGCAATCGTGGGATATGGAAAAATGGGGCGGCTGATTGAGCAACTCGCGCCTAACTACGGCGGAACGGTGAAGCTGCGCCTCGACGTCGAAAACAACGCCCATTTTGAAGGGCTGATTCCTGAGAATTTTCGCGGCATCGACGTGGCGATTGAGTTTTCCACTCCGGCATCGGCGATCGAAAACATAGAGCGGCTGGCGAAGTTAAAGGTAAATACCGTGGTCGGCACAACGGGCTGGTTTGATCAACTGGCGCGAGCGCGCGCGGCGGTAGAACGTGCAGAAACAGGCCTTGTATGGAGCGCAAATTTTTCGGTAGGCGTGAACTTGTTCTCGCGCGTGGTGGCTGATGCCGCGCGGATGTTTGCCCGGCAGCCGGAATATGGCGCATGGGCATGGGAAATTCACCACGCCACGAAAAAAGATGCGCCATCGGGCACCCTATTAGCGCTTGTCGATCGTATGAAGAAAGCGGGTTACGAAAGGCCGATCGATACCGGCAGCAACCGCGCGGGCGCGCATCCGGGCACTCACGAGATCGGATTCGATTCGGCCGCGGATACGATCACGATCCGCCATACGGCGCGCAGCCGGGAGGGATTTGCGCGAGGGGCGTTGCGCGCGGCGCGATGGATCGTGGGCAAAAAAGGATTTTTTGATTTTCGAGATGTCGTGGAGGAAATCGAGTAGTACGGCGGGGCGAAGGAGGCGGCAGATGTTTACGGGATGCGGGACGGCACTGGTGACTCCGTTTCGGCCGGATTTTTCGTTGGATGAAGAAGCGCTGCGGCGGCTGGTGCGCCGCCAGGTGGAAGCCGGCATCAACTTTTTGGTTCCCTGCGGCACGACCGGTGAAAGCCCGACGCTGACTAGTGCGGAACAAAAGCGCGTGGTGGAAATCACGCTTGAAGAAGCGCGGGGGCGCGTGCCGGTGATAGCCGGAGCCGGCGGCAACAACACCACGCACGTGATCGAAATGGCCCGCGAATTCGAGGCCATGGGCGCCAAGGGCATTCTTTCCGTCAGCCCGTATTACAACAAGCCCACCCAGGAGGGTTTGTACCAGCACTTTAAGGCGATTGCCGAAGGCGTGCGCGTGCCGGTGATTTTGTACAACATTCCCGGCCGCACGGGAGTGAACATCGAACCGGCAACGATCAAGCGCCTCGCGGAAATCGACAACATTGTTGCGGTGAAGGAGGCATCCGGCAACGTCGGCCAGATGGCTGTGATTCTCGATCTCGTGCCGGAGCATTTCTCTGTGCTTTCCGGCGATGATGGGATCACGCTGCCCTTGATGGCCATCGGCGGGCGAGGGCTGATTTCGGTTGCCTCCAACGAAATTCCCGCGGAGATGGCACGCCTAGTCCAGCTCGCGCTGGCAAACGACTTCGCAGCGGCGCGCGCAATCCATCAGCGCTACTTCCGGCTGATGGAGGCAAACTTTGTGGAGACGAATCCCGGCCCCGTAAAAGCGGCGATGGCTCTGATGGGGCTGCTGGAGCCGGTTTTCCGGCTGCCGCTGGTGCCGCCGAAGCCGGACAACCTGGCAAAGATTCGCAGCGCGCTGGAAGCCGTGGGATTGGTTCAAGGGGCCTATGCTACGCGATGAAATCGAGCGGCTGTTTGACAGCACTGTCGAGCATTATTCGGAATCCGACCGCGAAATCTTTCAACGTTTTAAGAACGCCCTGAATTCGGGAGAGATTCGTGCGGCGGAGCCGGACGCGTCTTCCAAGACCGGCTGGCGCGTGAACGCGTGGGTCAAGAAGGGTATTCTGCTCGGCTTCCGCATGGGGTACATCGTTGAAATGTGCTCGGAAGGCGCGCAGCAGGATTTTTTTGACAAATCCACGTACCCACTGAAAAACTTTTCCATCGACTCCGGCGTCCGCATCGTGCCGGGTGGGTCGAGCATTCGGGACGGCTGTTTTGTCGGCAAAGGCGTCACCTGCATGCCGCCGATGTATATCAACGTCGGTGCATACGTCGGCGACGGAACGATGATCGATTCGCACGCACTGGTAGGTAGCTGCGCCCAGATCGGCCGCAAATGCCACATTTCGGCCGGATCGCAAATCGGCGGTGTGCTGGAGCCGATTGGCGCGCTGCCCGTGGTCATAGAAGACGACGTGCTGATCGGCGGGAACTGTGGAGTCTACGAGGGGACGATCGTCAAGCGGCGCGCCGTGCTTGGCACGGGCACAATTCTGAATCGCTCCACGCCGGTGTACGATCTCGCGACCGGCCAAGTGCATGGCGCGAACGACGACCAGCCTTTGGTGATTCCCGAAAACGCCGTCGTTGTGGCGGGCGCACGCGCCATTCCGCACGGCCGCGGCAAGGATTGGGATCTATCGCTCTACACGCCGGTGATCGTCAAATATCGCGACGCGAAGACTGACACAAAGGTTCAGCTCGAAGACCTGCTCCGGTAAGTTCGCGGGCCGGCGTCGGCACGCCGGAGCCCGCAGGCCTTGACACCTTGGCGGCCATTGTATAGTGTCTATGTACAATAGACAATGAGGCGCGCCATTCCCGTCCTTCAAATCGACTTGGGCTCCGAGCGGCCGGCATACGAGCAAATTGTCAGCGGCCTGCGCTCCCTGATGGTTACGGGCCAATTCGCGCCGGGAGACCGGCTCCCTCCCGTGCGGCAACTGGCGATCGACTTGGGAGTGCATCACAACACCGTGGCGGAATCGTACCGCGTGTTGGAACAAGAGGGCTGGCTCGATCTGAATCGCGGACGCGGCGCAACTGTTCGCGATCGCCCCCGTCGCAAGCCAAGCGCGGCCGCGAAGCAAGAGCTTGCCAAGCGTCTTGAGGAACTGGCGGCGAAGGCGATTGCCGATGGCGTGCCGCGCGCGTCCATCGCGGAGCTATTGAAAGCGCTGGCGGAGCGATTGGTGCGATCGTGACGGCATTGATGGAAGAGCATCGTTGGAAGAACTGAAAGCGATTCGTTAGGAGAGGCGAACCGATGGAGCGTATGCCCCTGATTTTGTTCTGCGTGCTGCTTATCCTGATCGGCGCGGCGGAGGCGGCGATTATCTGGAAACTGCCGCACTGGGAGCGCCCCGGTTTGTTTTTCAGCGTCACCGTGTCGCCCGAATTTCGCCGCTCAGATGAAGGGCGGAGCATCCTCCGGCGCTATCGCATCTTGGCGATGGTCTTGATTGCCATTGGATGGGCGCTGGTGGCCGCCGGGGGCGTTCCGCGTCGCTGGCCGCTTTTGGTGCTCGGCGTTACGTGGCTGGGATTCGGCCCGCTGATCGCGTTTCAAATCGCGCGAGAAAGAGTGATGCCACACGCGGCAAAGCCGGCGCTCGTCCGCGAAGCGCTGCTCGCGCCCAGAGCCGCGCATCTTCCTGGCGGCTGGCTGCTGCAGGCCGGTCCATTCGCGATTCTGGTTGCGGCCGCGATTTATCTGCGCGCGCATTGGGGCCAGATACCCGAAATATTTCCCGTTCATTGGGGCGTCGATGGGCAACCCAACGGATGGTCCGCCCGGACGCCCATGGGCGTCTATGGGCCGTTGATTATGGGCGGTGCGATTGTCGCCGGCCTTTCGCTGATCACCTATGCTGTGTTGCGCGAAGCGCGGGTAATTCGCATTCCGGGCCATCCGACCTCGCACGGCAGGGACTTTCCCCATCAGGTCGGCTGCTTTCTTTCCGCCATGGAGTACTTCCTCGCCATCATGCTTTCGTGCGTAGCCGTCATGCCTTTGCTGGGCCCGCCGAATATCGCATTGGTGCTGATTGGCTCGATCGCTTTGATCGTGGTTGTGCTCGCGGCTGCGCACCATCTGAATCAGGTTCAGGCGTGCGAAATCGAGCTTTCGGTCTTTCAGACGGATACCACGATCTTTGGAGACGGCACGCTCGATGAGCACTGGAAGATGGGACTCTTTTATTACAACCCAGACGATCCCGCACTCCTGGTGGAAAAACGGTTCGGAATTGGCTATACGATGAATTTCGCGCGGCCGGTCGCGTGGGTTGTCCTTGCTCTTGTGGCCGTGATTCCGGTCGCACTTGCGTTCGCAGCGGTTGTGCGCCACGGCTAGTCACAGATGGTCTGGCAGGCCGTGCCAATCCCGCTGCTTGACAATGGCAGCTCGTTCGCCTACTTTATAAAGCGTCATGAAGCTGCTGCGGGCGCATCATTGCCATCACCATCATCATATGACCTCGCGCCTGCGGCGGTGTGGCTAGCTCGCAATTCATAGCTGGACTCATTGGCCCGCTGACGCGACAAGCGCCGGCGGGTTTTTTGTTTATGGGGAGACGAAATGGACCTCGACTTTGAAAAAGAAGGCGGCTTAATTCCGGCCATCGTGCAGGACGACGCGAGCGGCGAAATCCTGATGCTGGGATTCATGAACCGTGAAGCACTGGCCAAAACACAACAGACGGGGTTCGTCACCTTCTACAGCCGCTCGCGCAAGAAGCTCTGGACCAAGGGCGAGACGAGCGGGCAGAAGCTGCTGTTGCGCGAACTGCGTGTGGATTGCGATCTGGACGCGGTGCTGGTGCGCGCGGAACTCGAGGGGGGCGCGGTTTGCCACGAAGGCTACAGAAGCTGTTTTTTCCGGCGGCTCGAGCGCGACGGTTCGGCCACGACGGTTGCGGAGCGAATCATGTCGCCCGAGGAACTCTACGGGAAAGGGAAAGGCCAATGAGCTGTTTGAAACTCGGAATTCCGAAGGGAAGCTTGCAGGAATCGACGCTGGAATTGTTCGCCCGAGCCGGGTGGCGGATCTCGGTCAATTCGCGGAGCTATTATCCCGGCATCGATGATCCCGAAATCGAATGCATGATGGTTCGCGCGCAGGAAATGGCTCGATATGTCGAGAATGGCGCGATCGACGCGGGCCTCACCGGGAAAGATTGGATTATGGAAACCGATGCGGATGTGGAGGAAGTTGCCGAGCTGGTTTATTCGAAGACAGGCCTCGGGAAAGTTCGCTGGGTGCTCGCCGTGGCGGAAGATTCGCCGATGCAGACCGTCCGCGATTTGGAAGGCAAAGTCATCGCCACCGAAGCCGTGCGCATGACGGAAAAATATCTGAAACAAAACGGAGTCACTGCGCGCGTGGAGTTTTCCTGGGGCGCAACGGAAGTTAAAGTTCCTCGGCTGGCGGACGCAATCGTCGAAGTAACGGAGACAGGATCCTCTCTCCGCGCAAATCACTTGCGTATTGTTGACACTCTTCTCGAATCATCGACGAGATTTGTCGCGAATCGTAATGCGTGGAAAGATGCCTGGAAACGCGAAAAGATCACGAATATCGCGACGTTGCTCGAGGGTGCGATCAAAGCCTATAACCGGGTCGGGCTGATGATGAACGTCCGCGAAGCCGATCTCGGCGCCGTGCTCTCCGCGTTGCCTGCGCTAAGAAATCCCACGGTCGCGCATCTGAGCGACCCAGGATGGGTTGCGATTAACACGATCATCGAGGAGAAGACGGTCCGCCAACTGATACCGAAATTGAAAGCCGCGCGCGCCGAAGGCATCGTGGAATATCCGCTGAACAAGGTCGTCTACTGATGCGCGTTCTGCAGCTGACGCAATCGACAGAAAGGACATTCCTCGCCTCACGTGGCGCGAGCAGTCGCGCGGCGGAGCTCGTGGCGCGTCGCATCGTGGATGACGTCCGGCGGCGCGGCGATACGGCGCTATTTGCCTGGACGAAACGCCTCGATCGGCTGAACCTCACTCCTCGAAACGTGTGGGTTTCGCGCGCGGAGCTGGTCAAGGCACGCAAAACCGTCTCGCGGGATTTTTTATCCGCGATCCGTCACGCCACACGGAACATTCGTGCCGTTGCGCGTCAGCAACTGCCCGGGGAATGGACAATTGAGGTTGAGCCGGGTGTGCGAGCCGGGCAGCGCGTGCGCCCGATTGAATCGATCGGATGTTATCTCCCGGGCGGCCGATTCTCCCTGGTTTCGACCCTGCTCATGACGGTCATTCCCGCTCAGGAAGCCGGCGTGCGGCGCATCATTGTGGTTAGTCCTCAGCCCGGGCCGGCGTTGCTCGCCGCGGCAGACGAACTGGGAATCGCGCGTGTGGCTCGCATTGGCGGCGCCCAGGCGATCGCGGCCCTTGCGTACGGCACCCAGTCGATTCCTCGCGTGGACAAAATCTGCGGTCCCGGCAATCGTTATGTGGCGGCCGCGAAACAAATTGTAAGTGCCGACTGCGCGATTGACATGCTGGCTGGGCCTACGGAAGCGATTGTGCTTGCCGCGCGCGGCAATCCGCGGTTCATCGCCGCTGATTTGATCGCTCAGGCGGAACATGATCCCGACGCCGTTTCCCTGCTTGTAACCACGTCCTCGCGGCTGGCGCGCGCCGTCGCAGCCGAAATCGATCGGCAGCTCGCAGCTCTGCCCCCATCCAATCTCGCGCGCCGGTCGCTCAAGACAAACGGCGCCATTTTGATCGCGCGTACCGCCGCTGCTGCTCTTGACTTTGTGAATCGCTTTGCGCCGGAACATCTGAGTTTGCCGGAAGGCGAGCGCGGACCGTGGAAACAGTTCGATTCCGCCGGAAGCGTTTTTCTGGGCGACTGGAGCGCGCAAACTTTCGGCGACTATGCCAGCGGCACGAATCACGTGCTTCCAACCGGCGGATTCGGCCGCACGCGTGGCGGCCTTTCGGCGGCCGACTTCGTGAAATGCATCAGCGTGCAGGAAGTTTCGCGCACGGGCGCCAGGCGGCTAGCACCCGTCGCCGAACAGTTCGCGCGGGCGGAGGGACTTGTCGCGCACGCGCGCTCCGTCGAGGTGCGGCAGTGAAGTACTCACCCATTCCTGTTCGCAAGTCCGTCGAGAAGATGCGCCCGTATCACCCGCCGCTCGAAGGCCGAACGAACAAGTTGCGGCTCGATTTCAACGAAAATCCCATCGGCTGCTCGCCGGCAGTGCGTCGTGCGCTGGCAAAACTGAGCGCTGCCTCGATTTCGGCCTATCCCGAACAGGAGACTCTTCGAAACCGAGCCGCCCGGTATTTCGGCGTTCGGCCGGACGAACTTCTGCTAACGAACGGCACCGACGAGGCATTGAGCCTGGTCGTGAGCGTTTTCGTGGAACCGGCGGATCGGGTGTTGCTTGTCGAGCCGACGTACGCGATGTACCGCTTTTACGCGGAGTTGGCGGCTGCGCGCATCGTGGCGCTGCGATATAACGACGACATGCAATTCCCGCTGGCTCGGGTGCTCGAGGAACTGCGTACCGGGCCGCGCGTGTTTTTCCTGCCCAATCCGAATAGCCCCACCGGTGCCTTGCTGTCGTTTCGCGAATTGCGGCGCATCCTCCAAGCCGCGGAACGAACCATGGTCATCATCGACGAAGCCTATTTCGAGTTTTCGGGCGTCACGGTGATCCCGTGGATCCAGCGGCACCGAAACTTGATCGTGACGCGCACCTTTTCGAAGACGTGCGGCTTAGCCGGCCTTCGGCTGGGCTGCGTCTTTGTCCGCCGCGAACTCGCCGCGCAAATGCGCAAGGCGCAATCGCCGTATCCCGTGAACGCCGCCGCCCTCGCCGCGGCCGAAGCCGCTATCCACGACCGCGCGTTTATCCGCCGAACGGTTGGCGAGGTAATACGCGCACGGAAAGAGCTTCAAAATGGCCTGACGCGGCTGGGCATTCGGCATTTTCCAAGCGCCGGAAATTTCGTGCTCGCATATTTCGGCGACCGGGTGCGCTCCGTTGTCTCGGCGCTTGAACGCAAGAACATTCTCGTACGCGACCGCTCGAGTGATTTCGGCGGACAAGGCTACGTCCGGATCACGGTGGGCACGCTCGCGCAGACGCGCCGTTTGCTGCGCGAACTGAAAGCAATCGCATGAGAACCGCCGCGATCAGGCGCTCAACCAAGGAAACCGACATTCGCGTGCGCCTGAATCTGGATGGGCGCGGAAAATCGGCCATCTTCACGGGCATCCGTTTTTTCGACCACATGCTCGAACAAATTGCGAGGCACGGAGCTCTTGACCTGGACCTCGCGGCCCGCGGCGATTTGGACGTCGATCAGCACCATACCGTGGAAGACGTTGGCCTCGCTTTCGGAGAAGCGGTGAAGAAGGCGCTCGGAACCAAGCGCGGCATTTTGCGCGCGGGCTACTTCCTGATGCCGATGGACGATTGTCTGGCGGCCGCCGCCATCGACTTTTCCGGCCGGGCGCATTGTGTCTGCAACTGGAAAATCTCGGCCCCGCGCGTCGGCGATTTTCAGACGGAATTGATGGAAGATTTTTTTCGCGCCTTCGCGCAGGCCGCTTCGGCCAACGTCCATTTGAAGCTCGCGTACGGACGCTCGTCGCATCACCAGGTCGAGTCCATTTTCAAGGCGTTCGCCAGGGCCTTGCGCTTTGCTGTTACGCGAGATCGGCAGCTTCGTCGCGTGTTGCCCTCAACGAAGGAGATGCTGTGAAAGTCGCGGTCGTGGACTATGGTGCTGGCAATTTGCCGTCGGTCGAACGCGCGCTCCGCGGGTTAGGGGCCGATATCGAGCGCATTACGCAGCCGGGGCAGGTTGCGCAGGCGCGAGCAATTGTTTTGCCCGGCGTTGGTCATTTCGGCGCATTTGTTCGCGGTCTTCGAGACCGAAAACTAGCGGAGCCTCTGCGTGTTGCGCGCGATTCCGGTGTGCCTATTTTTGGAATTTGCCTGGGCCTGCAAGCGATGTTCGCATCCAGCGAAGAGGCGCCGGAAGCGCTCGGACTCGGTTTTTTCCCCGAAATGGTGACGGCCCTGCCAACCCACGTAAAATCCCCCCACATTGGCTGGAACCAAGTTCGGCGGATCCGGGACAGCCGTCTTCTACGCGGTGTGCCGGAGGACGCATACTTCTACTTCGCTCATTCGTTTGCGGCACCTGCCTGCGCCGCGGCGACAGTGGCAGCATGCGATCACGGCATTTCATTCGCCGCGGTGATCGAGCATGAAAACCTGTTCGGAGCGCAGTTTCATCCGGAAAAATCCGGCGAAACAGGATCGCTCGTGCTGCGCAATTTCGTGGAGTCGCTCTCGTGACGCTCGCGCGCCGAATCATTCCCTGTTTGGATGTGGATAATGGCCGCGTTGTTAAAGGAGTGGAATTCGAGGGACTGCGCGACATGGGTGATCCCGCGGAACTGGGAGCTCGCTACAACCGCGAAGGCGCCGACGAACTCATAGTGCTCGATATCAGCGCGTCGTTCCAGGGGCGCGCCACATTTCTGGAAACGATCCGGCGAGTCGCCGAGCAGTTGAATATTCCTCTCACCGCAGGTGGCGGCATCCGCACGATGGTGGAAGGCCGCGCCGTGCTGCTTGCGGGCGCCGATAAAGTGACCGTGAATACCGCGGCCGTGCGCCGGCCCGAGCTTATTTCCGAGCTCTCGCAACAATTCGGGGCGCAGGCTGTCGTACTGTCGCTCGACGTCAAACGAAAAAATGGCTCGTGGGAAGCATACATTCGCGGAGGACGCGAGGCTACAGGGCGCGACGCCGCCGATTGGGCCGCGGAAGCCGTCCAACGTGGCGCCGGCGAAATTCTCCTCACTTCGATCGATCGCGACGGAACGCGCAGCGGCTTTGATTGCGAGGTTACCGCCAAAATCGCGGCAACCGTCCCCGTGCCCGTAATCGCCTCCGGAGGCGCCAGCACTTTCGACGACTTCCTCTCCGTCTTCACGCTTGGCGGTGCCGACGCCGCGCTCGCCGCATCCATCTTTCACTTGGAAACGCACTCGATCGCCGCGCTCAAGAAATTTTTGGCAAGCCACGGAGTCCCAGTCCGTCAAACGGGACTCGACAAAACGCCCGTGCATTCCGCGACTGAAAACCGATGATTATCCCTTGTATCGACCTCCAGGGCGGCAAAGCCGTCCAACTCGTGCGCGGACGCCGTCGAGTGTTGGCTGTCCGTGACGTACTCGGCCTTCTCGATCGTTTTCGTGGCTACCCGATTTTGCACGTCATTGACCTCGATGCGGCCATGCGCAAGGGATCAAACGCGAGCTTGATCAGGAAGCTGTGCCGCGGAGCCGATTGCGAAGTTCGGGTCGGTGGCGGCATTCGCACCGTCGCCCAGGCTGCGCGAATTCTGAAATGGGGTGCGGCAAAAGTGATTATCGGCAGCGCCGCTTTCGAGAACGAACGGGTGAACCGCAGATTCCTTTCGGAGCTACGCCACAGTCTGGGCCGCGAGCACATCATCGTCGCTCTCGATACGGAAGGCGGAAGAATCGTCGTACGCGGCTGGTCCGAGCAACTCAAGCTCCGGCCCGAAGATGTTATCGCCGAACTGGAACCCTTTTGCTCGGGCTTCCTGTGCACTTTTGTCGATAACGAAGGTTCCATGAAGGGAACCGATCTGTCGTGGTTTCGGAAGTTGCGCCGCGCTGCAAAGCTTCCCATTACCGCCGCGGGAGGAATCCGCACAATGCGCGAAGTGCGGGCACTCGAGAAAATCGGCATGGACGCGGCGGTCGGAATGGCCATCTACACGGGAAAGCTCGCCGCCGATCGAACCGGGCTGAGGATCAGGCACCGAAGGGCACGGAGATAGCGCGCGTTGCGCGAATGGCAAGAAACGGCATCCGTCGCCGCGCGGTTTCCGGGCCAATAGTGTATAGTTTTTGTGGCGCGGCCATGCTGAACGCCGGGTCGCTCTGCGCTCCAGGCCACTTCAATCGCTCTGCGCCGCATATTTAATTTAGAATGAAAAAACCATTGCAAGTGATGAAATTTGGCGGCACATCTGTGGGCGATGCCGCTTGTATCGCGCGCGTGGCACAGATCGTGTGCGATGCGTCCCGCCAGGATCCCGTCGTCGTGGTTGTGTCGGCCATGAGCGGCATCACCAACCGCTTGATCGAGGCAGCCATCCATGCCGAAGCGGGCGATTTGGAACGCACCGGAGCCGCGTTCGGAGCGTTGCGCAAACATCATGAAGCCGCGCTCAAGGAACTGATCCGTGGTGAAGAAACTCGCAAAGCTATCGCAAGCCGCCTGGATCAGATCTTCTCCGAAGGCGAACGCCTTTGCAAAGGCACCGCGCTGCTGCGCGAATTGACTCCGCGCACCCTCGACGCAATTTCTAGTCTCGGTGAGCGCCTTTCGGCGCCGATGGTGGCGGGCGCGCTTGCGGAACTGGGCGTGACGAGCGAAGCGATCGAGGCGACCGAATTGATCGTCACCGACAACTGCCATGGCGGCTCTGATCCTCTCATGGACCGTACGCGCGAACGCTGCGAAGCCCGGCTGCTGCCTCTTCTAGGTCAGGGCGTCGTGCCTGTCGTCACCGGATTCATCGGCGCCACCACCGATGGCACTCTCACGACGCTCGGGCGCGGCGGATCCGATTACTCCGCCACAATTCTGGGCGCGGCGCTTGGCGCGGATGAAGTTATCATTTGGACGGACGTCGACGGCGTAATGACTGCCGATCCGCGTCTTGTCCCCGACGCGCGGACGATTCCGGAGATTTCGTATCGCGAGGCAAGCGAATTGGCCTATTTCGGGGCCAAGGTACTGCACCCGAAGACTCTCCGCGCTGTGCAGCAGGCCGGAATTCCGGTCTGGATACGCAACAGTTTCGCTCCTGATCGCGTGGGCACGAAGATCACTCCGCAGGGCCGCAGCAACGGCGGCGGAGTCAAAGCCCTCACTGCAATCCGCGATGTGGCGCTAATTACAGTTGGCGGACCGGGGATTGTGGGGGCTCCGGATGTGGTTGCTCGCACCTTTTCTACGACCGCCGGGTTGCGTGCGAATCTGCTTCTCATTTCGCAATCGTCATCGCAGAACGACATCTGCTTTATTGTCGCCGGTTCAGACGCGCAGCGCACCGTCGAAGCCTTGCGCAAGGAGTTTGCGCAGGATGTGGCGCACGAGAAAGTCGAGCACATCACCGTTGAACCGGCCATTGCGATCGTTGCCGTCGTAGGCGAAAACATGCGCGGCGTTCCCGGCTTGGCCGGCCGCACATTCAGCGCCCTCGGACGCGAAAACATAAACGTGATTGCCATCGCGCAGGGCTCGTCCGAAAGCAACATCTCATTTGTCGTCGCGGAAAAAGATGTAAAAGCCGCTCTCGTTACGACTCACCGCGAGTTCGGCCTGGGCGCGCCCGTTCCGCGGGAAATGCCTGCGAGTTCATTGCAATGATCCGGAAATCAAGCAACGTGGCCGAGCCCGCTTCCGCGAGGGCCGTCCAGCGCTGCATCGTGCCGCAGTGCGGCGCTTTTTACGGAACCCGCGATCGCATCTACGTTTGCCCCAAGTGCGGCGGCCCGCTCGAAGTCGATTGCAGCATTTCCGCACTCTCGGATGGCCAGGCTCTGCGGCGATTTTGGGAGGCGCGCTCCAGCTCGCGCGAGCCGCGCGACATCAGCGGCGTCTGGCGCTACCGGGAACTGCTGCCCTTTGACGATTCTGTGCGCGTGGTAACCCTGCTTGAGGGCAATACTCCAATCTTCGATGCTCCTCGTTCTGCGAATTACTGTGGATTGGACGTTTTGCGTCTGAAACATCAAGGCTGCAATCCCACCGGTTCTTTCAAGGACACTGGCATGTCCGCAGCGGTCACTCAAGCGGCGTTGCTTGGCGCGCGCACGGTGGTTTGCGCGAGCACCGGCAATACGGCCGCTAGCCTGGCGGCGTACGCGGCGCGAGCGGGTCTCCAAGCCCTCATCTTATTGCCCAGCGGACAGATCAGTCCCGCGAAACTTGCCCAGAGTATGGATTATGGAGCATTGGTGTGCGAGATCGAGGGAAATTTCGATGACTGCATGCGCCTGATTCAAGAACTCGGGGAGAATCCCTCGATTTACGTGGCCAATTCCATCAATCCATTCCGAATCGAAGGGCAAAAGACCGTTGCTTTCGAGATGGCCAACCAATGCAACTGGCAAGTTCCCGATCATGTGGTTGTACCCGGCGGCAATATGGGCAACAGCTCGGCGCTGGGCAAAGGATTTGCCGAATTGTTGGCGCTCGGCTTGATCCATAAGCTCCCGAAATTGAGCATCGTTCAAGCGGAGGGCGCCTCACCGTTGGCTCGGTTGTTTGCTACCCTGCCTGCGTCAGCCACTGGACCCGACTCACCGCTTCCCGATTCCCTAGCGATTGAGCATCATCCGCGCACCCTCGCCACCGCGATAAAAATCGGAGCGCCAGTCTCGTGGAAAAAGGCACTCCGTGCGGTGCTTCGTTCAGGCGGCAGGGTAATTAGCGTCACCGAACAAGAGATTGCCGATGCAAAGGCCATGATTGGCCGCGACGGTATTGGCTGCGAACCGGCTTCCGCCACGACCGTCGCCGGCATCAAGAAGTTGGTTGCGGCACGCCACATCCAGCGCGGAGAATCCGTCATGGCGGTTTTGACGGGCCATGTGCTGAAAGACCCTGATTATGTAAGCGCTTATCACAGGGGAACGTTGACTCTCGAACAAGGCGAAAAGGGTGGCGGCACCGAACCGCTCGCCATTAACGGAGCTTTTCGCAATTCTCCCCGGCGCGTGGAGGCTTCCCAATCGGCAATCCTCAAGGTACTGGAAGAACAGCGCTAGGGAGCTTATCGATTCCGACTCCGGTTGGCGCCCGCGAATGCGCATTCCGGCGCCCTTTAGACTTATGACCGCCTCCCGCCAGCCGTCATTCGAAGTCCGCGTTCCGGGCTCCACCGCGAACTTGGGCGCCGGCTTTGACTGCCTCGGGCTCGCGCTGGAAATGTATCTCAGCGTCCGCGCCACCGCGCTTTCCCAGCCGGGCGCTCGCACCCAAGCACGTAGCCGCGGTGTGCGCGGCACTTCCGCCCTTCCCAAAGATCCTGATCAAAATCTGATCTTCCGCGCCATGCGATTCACGGCCGAACGCGAAGGGCTCGATCTTCCGCGCGTTCGATTAGCGGTCCAGAACGAAATTCCGGTCGCGGGCGGACTGGGCAGCAGTGCCGCGGCGACGGTGGCCGGACTTGCATTGGGGTATCTGGTCGCCGGACGTCAGGTTCCGAAAGAAACTGTCTTGCGGCACGCCACTGAGATGGAGGGCCACCCAGACAACGTGGCAGCCGCACTGTTCGGCGGTTTCGTCGTCACATTTACGCGCCCAGATGGCAGCGTTGTGGCTCTTCGCAAACGCTGGCCCAAAGTGATTCGCGTCATCGTCGTCACTCCGGATCTGGCGCTTGAAACCAAGAAATCCCGCGCCATCCTGCCGCAATCGGTTCCGCGCGCCGATGCTGTATTCAATCTTCAACGCTCGGCTCTCTTTGTCGCGGCGCTCGAAGATCGCCGATACGATCTCCTCTGGGACGCAATGCAGGATCGCCTTCACCAAATTCCTCGTCAGGCATTGGTTCCTGGACTTGCCGAAGTTTTTGCCTTGAGCCGCACGCCCGGATTGCTCGGCATCGCGCTCAGCGGCGCGGGCCCGAGCGTCATTGCACTGGCCACGGAACGGATCGACGAGATTGGACGCGCAATCTCGGCGTGTTTCGAGCGCCACGGCCTGTCTCCAGCCGTCCGCAACCTGGAAGCCGCTCAGGAAGGGCTCACATCCTCGCAGAAATACGTATCGTTTCGGTGACTGCCAGCCGCTAGTATGAAACGGTTTTCCTCCCGAGCAGGTGAGGTAGTACGCGTTCTAACTCTTGCGAATCCGCGCGAGCCCCCCTGTGCCAGCAAGCACGAACAGGCCCAGCGCCAAGAGCGAGAGGGCTCCTGGCTCGGGCGTCGCGACCGGCGGAGGCGGCGGAATGATGTTCGGGAACGACGGTGGTCCGCCGCCCACGATCGGAAAAATCGGCGGTGGAATGTACGTAGATGGCGGGCCGGAAGGCGGTCCCGCGAACGTCGGTATCTGAGGCGTGGCTGGATCGATCGACGGCGAACCGAGCGGCGGCAGTAACGGCAATGGAGAGCGCTCATCCATAAGTGCTGAACTGGGTGGAGCATTCAACGCAGTGATCGGTGGCTCTTTTGGCGCTACCGGTTGCATCGGAAATTCAGACACGCGGTTCCCGCAGCGCGTTCGTGCTTCACAGTTTCCGTCCGTAAGCACCGTTTCGCCAGCGGGCAAGAGAAGACGCTTCTTTGTCCAATAGATCTTGCCGTCCATTCGGTAGGAAACGTAAACCTCTTGGCTTTCCGTCAGCCGTACCACGTGCGCGCGGGATAAATCGCACTTCGCGTAGAGACTGGCCACCAACGGGTCATTCGCTATCGCATTTCGCAGTTCTTGCACACTCTCCACGCCTCCCGGAACCACGGAATATGGATAAAGCCGGGGCCGATCAAATCTCGGCTCCATCGATGATTCACGAATCCGCCGGGCAATGCTCACCTCCTCGGCGCTTGTGCTACGCTCGAATTTATTCTGGTTCCTAGGCAGGCCGATTACCCCGAAAGCCATCAACGCTGTGAACAATGCACACAGCACGCTTGCCCAGTACAGCCAGTAATGCCATGTCGCCAGTTTGGGCCGGTTAGTACCTACTTCACTTGATCCGAAGTCCCGATGCATCACCTGACGTACAAGCACGCGACATGCCAAAGTTTGGCGCTTATTTCGCGTTCAAATGTCACGCACCCGCGAATAGCTCTTGGCTAACCGAACCTAATTTTCACAAAAGCTGGCTCTGTTGACATCCTTGAGCAAAGCCAGTGATGCTACAAGCGATACAGATTGAAACTCAGTCCGAGCAGCAGGGCTTGACGCACCTGCGTGCGCAGCGAGCGACCGGGCGCACGAGCCGAGAGC
>Ga0209061_1000680_pt1 | contig 75189 bp, 69 predicted proteins | sample Coa_R1_10_FD_187157 | JGI IMG/M metagenome (GOLD analysis project Ga0209061, IMG submission 187157) | Surface soil microbial communities from Centralia Pennsylvania, which are recovering from an underground coalmine fire - Coalmine... | ecosystem: Environmental > Terrestrial > Soil >... | reverse complement strand
CGCGGCGGTATCCCCGAGGAGCGACGCAAGGCTTGGCTGTTCACCAATGTGGTCGACTCGACCGGGAAGCGATACGAGGCGCCGGTCCTGGTCGGCGGGTTCGCCGGGACGCGGCGCATCTACGCACTCGGGATGGGCTGTCCCCTCGAGGAGGTCGGCGCGCGCTGGGAGGCGGCGTTCAAGAACCCGATCGAGCCGATCATCGTCGAGGATGCCCCGGCGCAGGAGGTCGTCTATACGGGCGAGGCGCTCCAACGGTGGGGCGGGCTGTTCAATCTTCCGGTCCCGATCTCGACCCCCGGTTACGACAACGCCCCGTATTTATCGAGCGCGCACTTCATCACCAAAGATCCGGAAACCGGGGTGCGCAACTGCGGGAATTACCGCGGACAGCTGAAGAGCGCGACGACGCTGGGCGTCTATTACGTCCCGCACGCCAACGACGCCGCCGTCCATTGGGCGAAGGCGAAGGCGCGCGGCGAGCATCTCCCGGTTGCGATCGTCATCGGCGCGCCCGCTCCGGTCGCCTACGCGGCCGTGAATCGTATGCCGATCGAGCTCGACGAGCTGGCGGTCGCAGGCGGGCTGGTCGGCGAGCCGATGCGCTTGGTCAAGTGCAAGACGGTCGATCTGGAAGTCCCCGCCGAGTCGGAGGTCGTCATCGAGGGGCACATCCGGACCGATTTTCTCGAGCCGGAAGGCCCGTTCGGCGAATCGCACGGCTTCGTCCATCCGCGCTCGGAGAGCCCGCTCATCGAGATCAGCGCGATCACGCACCGACGCGACTACATCTGGACGTCGTTCATCAGTCAGGTGACGCCGAGCGAATCGAGCGTGATAAAGATCGTCGCGTTCGAGCCGATGTTTCTGAACTTCCTGCGCAACGACTGCGGAGTGAAGTCGGTGGTGAAGGTCGTGATGCACGAGGCGTTGACCAATATTCGACCCGTCTTCTTTCTGCAGTTCCGCAACCCGACGGACGGCGAGGTGTGGCGCGCCCTCAAGCTGGCGTCGGGTTTCAAGACGGGGGTCGGCAAGATCATCATCGCGGTCGACGAGGACATCGAGCCGACGAATCTCGACGCAATCTTGTGGGCGCTCGCCTACCGAATGATCCCTCATAAGGACGTCCAGATCATTCGCGGGTACGACAAGGGACACGCCCCGCCGTTCGAAGAGATCCCGGCGATGGAGAATTCGGTCATGCTGGTGAACGCGACGCTCCGCCACAAACTCCCGCCGATCTCGTTGCCCAAGCGTGAGTTCATGGAGAACAGCCTGAAGATTTGGAACGAGCTCGGCCTTCCGCCGGTGACCCCGCAGCCGCCCTGGCACGGCTACTCCTTGGGCGATTGGTGGGAGGAGCTCGACGAGGAGGCGGCGCTTGCGACTCAGGGCCGGTGGGCCGAGACCGGCGCGAAGCTGGCGCAGCAACGTAAACCGATCTGATCGACTTCGCGACGGCCTATAAGATCGCCGGGATCGCCCTGGCGGTCGGACTCGACACGTTCGCCGTCTCGGTCGCGATAGGGATCACCGGGATCCCATGGAAGGCACGAATCCGCCTGGGCCTTGCGTTTTCCGCCGCCGAGGTCTCGATGCAGGTCTTCGGCTTCTTCGCCGGGGCCGGTTTTCAAGTCATCGGCCAGGTCGCCGCATACGTCGGGTTCGCGGCGCTGGCGGGCGTCGGGGTCTATATGATGATCGAGAGTTTCAAGGTAGGCGAGTCGTTCAAGGTCGATTCGCGGACCGGGCTCGTGACGACCGCGCTCTCGATCAGCTTCGATTCTCTGGGGGTCGGTTTCGCGCTTCCGGGGATCCCGCTGCCGCTCGCCCCGCTCATCGCGACGGTCGCTTGTACGACCGTCGTCGCGACGTTTCTCGGCTTGACCTGCGGGCGCCGCCTGGGGACGCGGTTCGAGAGCGGCGCCGAGCGGGCGGCCGGGCTCATCTTGATCGGGCTCGCCCTCCTCTTCACGCTCCAACACGCCCTGCATCTGAACGTCTGAAAAGGTCTTTCCGCACTCACCCAATGAAAAGCGGGAAATCTCTTCGTCTCCGGAGGCGACCATGGACAAGAAGCGTTCTCAGGGTGTAGATCGTCGCTCGTTTTTGGCCGGGATCGGAGCCGCAGGCGCCGCAACCGTCGCCGCGGCGAAATCGGCTGAGGGCGCGGAGAGGAAGGCGCTCCCGCCCAAGAGCGCCGCCGAGGCGCGGCGACTCGCGCAGCTCGAGACGGCCCAGAGTCAGACCGCGCAGACGCAGTCCGGGCAAGTCCAATTTCAATCGGCGCCCGACGCGTACCACGTTCGGAATCCCGGCTCCGACTTCATGGTCGACTGTATGCGCCGGCTCGGCTACGAATATGTCGCGGCGATTCCCGGTTCCACCTTTCGCGGATTACAGGAGTCGGTGATCGCGTTCCCCGGCACGAAGCCCGAGTGGATCACCGTCACGCACGAAGAGATCTCGGGTGCGATGGCGCACGGCTATTACAAGGCTTCGGGGAAACCGATGGCGCTCATGGTTCACAACGCCGTCGGGACGCAGCACGTCGCGATGGCGGTTTACGACGCATGGGCGGACCGCGTCCCGATGCTCATATTGACAGGGAACTACGCCGACGCGACGCAGCGGATGATGGGAGCGGAATGGTATCACAGCCGCATCGACGATGCGGAGCTGTTGCGGGGCATGCTCAAATACGACGACCAGCCCGCCTCGCTCGAGCACTTCGGCGAGTCGCTCATGCGCGGTCACGGCTTGATGATGACGCCGCCGATGGGGCCGATCTTCATCGTCGCCGATCAAAAACTGCAAGAAGACGGCTTCCAGCAGTTTCCGAAGATGCGAAAATACGTCCCGCCGACGCCGCCGGTCGCCGATCCGAACGCCGTCGCGGAGATCGCGAAGATGCTCGTCGCGGCGAAGAATCCGGTCATCGTCGTCGATCGCTCGGTCCGCTCCCAGGACGACGTGCGGAATCTCATCGAGTTCGCGGAACTGCTGCAGGCACCGGTCGTCGACAAGTTGGGTCGGATGAATTTCCCGACGAACCACTATCTGTGGTCGCCGCCGACCGTCGTGGGCGGTGCCGACGTGATCCTGGCGCTCGACGTCGGCGATCTCTTCGGGACGGTTGCGGAAGTTGCGGATACGCCGCACCGCCACTCCGTGATGAAGATCAAAGACGGGACGAAGGTCATCTCGATCGATTCCGAGTTGCTCGTCCCGGGCGGAAACTTCCAGGACAAGCAGCGTTTCTTCCAGGCCGATTTACCGGTCGGCGGCGATGCCGCCGCCAGCCTCCCGAGCTTGATCGAGGCGGTGCGGCGCGCGATGAGCGATGCGCGACGAAACGAGAATCCGCAACGGGCCGAGCGCTTGCGTGCGGCCTGGATCGCTCGCCGCGAGCTCGATCTCAAGGGTGCCGCGGTCGGCTGGGATTCGACGCCGATCAGCGTCCCGCGCATGGTGATGGAAGTCTACAATGCGATCCGGCGCTACGATTGGGCGCTCGTTTCGGGGAGCTCGTTCCAGGGGAACTGGCCGCAACGGCTGTGGGACTTCACCGCCTTCCATCAGTACCTCGGGTCGAGCGGCGCCGCCGGCGTCGGGTATACGTGCGGCGCCTCGATCGGCGCGGCGCTTGCGCACCGCAGCGACGGGGTGATCTGCGTCAGCATCCAAGGCGACGGCGATTTTCTGATGGGTCCCGGGTTCTTGTGGAGCGCCGCTCATCATCGTCTCCCGTTGCTGACCGTCATTCACAACAACCGGGCCTGGCACAACGAGACGATGTTCGTTCAGGAAGTCGCCGGACGGCGCGATCGTCATCCGGAACGCGGCACGATCGGGACGGTCTTGACCGATCCGAACATCGATTACGCGAAGATCGCACAAGGCTTCGGCGTCTACGCCGAGGGGCCGATCACGTCGCCGGCACAGCTTGGACCGGCGCTGCAACGCGCCGTCGCGGTGGTACGCAGCGGCCACCCCGCGCTCGTCGATGTCGTCGCGCAGCCGAGGTAAGCCGATGGGAATGAAGATCCTCATCGCAGCCGCGGCGATCGCGGCGAGCAGCACGTTGTGGTATGAGACGGTCGCGGCCCAGACGACGGCCCCGGTAGGCGATCCCAAGCACGGCTACAGCGTCTACGTCGCCGAAGGATGCTACGAATGTCATGGGTATCAAGGGCAGGGGAACGGACGGCGAGGCGTCGGAGGCGGCGGCGGCGACGTGGGGCCGACCATCGCGCCGCAGCCGGTCCCCTACGCAGCCTTCATCAAGCAACTGCGTACCCCGCGCTCGGTCATGCCGCCGTACAGCACGAACATCTTGAGCGATAAAGATGCGGCCGACATCTATGCCTATCTCTCCTCGATCCCCGCTGCAAAGGATCCCCAAACGATCCCGTTGCTCAAGTCGGTGAATACCGCCCCGGCGGGCGGGTCGGCGAAGTAAGTTGCTGCGCAGGGCGTTTGTCGCAAGCCTTCTCGGCTTGGCGGCGAGTACGGCGAGAGCTGCGTGTGCGCAAACCGCCGCGCCGTCGACGACGATTCGTGTCGGTGTCGTCCCGGCGGAGATCTCCGGTCAGATCTTTTACGGGATCGACGAGGGCTTCTTCACCAGGCACGGGCTCGCAGTGCGGTTCACGCCGTTCGGGAGCGGCGGTGCGATCGCTTCGGCGATCGCCGGGGGAAGCATCGATATCGGGATGGTCGACCTCGCCTCGATGATCATCGGACACGCCAAGGGCGTTCCGTTCGTCGGGCTCGCCCCGGGTCTCGTCAACTCGGAGAAGCGGGCGACGTTCGCGATCGTCGTCAAGGGCGATTCGCCGATTCGCGCGGCGAAGGACTTCGACGGGAAGACGATCGCGGTCAACGGGCTCAACAACATCGCGCAGCTCTCGGCGCAGTCGTGGATCGATACCAACGGCGGCGACTCGAAAACCGTCAAATTCGTCGAGATGCCGCTCCCGCTCAAGAAGGACGCCGTCCTGCAAGGGAGGGTCGACGGATCGCTCGATACCGAGCCGTTCCTCACCTATGGGATCGAGGCGGGGCTGCGTCCCTTCATGATGGGGAAGACCGGGATCGCACCGGTGTACCTGCTCGATTTCTGGGCTGCGACCAAGGATTGGGCCGAGAAGAATCCGGTGACGGTTGCGAAGTTCATCGCGGCGATGCGTGAGACGTCGGCCTGGGCGAACAAGAACCACGATCTCTCCGCGCCGATTCTCGCCAAATACACGAAGATACCGCAGGCGGTCGTCCTGCGGATGCACCGCGGCGAATTCGCCGAAACCAACGATCCGAAGCTCGTCCAGCCGGTGATCGACGCGGTGGCGAGGTACGGCTGGATCGCGAAGACCTTTCCTGCCTCGGAGCTCTTTTACGCGACCAAGTAATTGAATCGTATCGACGTCCATCACCACATCGTCCCGCCTCCGTATCTGGCGCGTGAGCGAGAGCGGATCTTGGCGGCGATGGATATGAACCCGGCTCAGCTCCTCGAGTGGACTCCGGGGCGCGCGCTCGAGGAGATCGATCGTCATGGGATCGCTACGGCGATCACCTCGATCTCGACGCCCGGAATTTGGTTCGGCGAGGCGAGCGCGGCGCGGACGCTGGCGCGCGAATGCAACGAGTACGCCGCGCAGCTGGCGCGGGATCATCCCGGCCGCTTCGGAAACTTCGCCGCTATCCCGTTGCCCGACGTCGAGGGGAGCCTGCGCGAGATCGAATACGCGCTGGACGTCTTGGGCGCGGACGGGATAGGGATCCTCACGAGCTATGCGGATAAGTGGCCGGGCGATCCGGCGTTCGCACCCGTCTTCGACGAGCTCGAGCGCCGGAAGGCGGTGGTCTTCGTCCATCCCACCGCACCCGCATGCTGTCGCAACCTCATCCCCGGCATCCCTCCCGCGATCACCGAGTTTCTCTTCGACACGACCCGTGCCGTCATGAGCTTACTCGTCGGCGGGACGTTCCGGCGCTGTCCGAACATCCGCTTCATCTTCTGTCATGCGGGTGGGACGATGACCGTCCTCTCGAGCAGGATCGATGCTTTCGTCAAACGCCATCCGGAACTCAGCGATCTCCTTCCCGACGGCGCACTCCCGGAACTGCGCCGCTTATACTACGATCTCGCGAATTCCGTCAACGCGCCGGCGTTCCGAGCCGTGACCGCACTCGTCCCCGCCACGCAGCTGCTCTTCGGTAGCGACTTTCCCTATGTCCCGATCGGCGTGACGGCCGGCGGGATCTCCCGCCTGGACCTCGATCCCCAAACGCAGAAGGCGATCGAGCGCGAGAACGCGCTCCGCTTGTTTCCGCGCTACGCCGCGAGCGCGTAGCACCCCTCAGGCGGCTCGTCTCGACCGACCGGTCCCGGTGCGCGTCACGTCGCGAGCCCGAGATCTTTGTGCGGATCGCCGACCATCCTTTCCGGAACGACGATGCGGTCGAAGTCCGCGGCGTCGATATAGCCGCTCGCGATCGCCGCTTCGCGGAGGGTCGTCCCTTCTGCGAAAGCCTTGTGTGCGATCTCGGCGGCCTTATTGTAGCCGATCACGGGACTGAGCGCGGTGACCAGCATCAGCGAGTCGGCGACGTACTTCTCGATCGTCGCTTTATTGAGGGCGGCGCCTTCGATGCTGTACTTGCGCAGCTTTTCGCACGAGTCGCCCAAAATGAACGAGGAATGCAGGACGTTCTTGATGATGATCGGGCGCATCGCATTGAGCTCGAAGTTTCCTTGCGAGCCGGCGAAGGCGACCGCGTTGTCGTTGGCGATGACCTGAATGCAGACCATCACCATCGCCTCTTCCTGCGTCGGATTTACCTTCCCGGGCATGATCGACGAGCCCGGTTCGTTTTCCGGCAGGCGCAGTTCGCCCAATCCGCAGCGCGGTCCCGAGGCGAGCCAACGAATATCGTTGGCGATCTTCATCAGCGCGACGGCTAGGCCGCGCAGGCCGGCCATCGCGGCGACCATCGCGTCGAGCGAGGCCTGGGCGGCGTATTTGTTCGGTGCGGTGACGAACGGCTTGCCGGTGAGCTTGGCGATCTCGGCGGCGATCCTCTCGCCGAAATCGGGCGGTGCGTTGAGGCCGGTCCCGACGGCGGTCCCACCGGCTGCGAGCTCGTAGAGGCCGCGCATCGAAGACTTGAGGTTGGCGAGCGCACCGCGCAGCTGCCCGACGTAGCCGAACCATTCTTGTCCGACGGTGAGCGGGGTCGCGTCTTGCAGGTGCGTCCGTCCGATTTTCACGACGTCGACCCACTCGACGGCTTTCTTCCACATCGCATCGATGAGTTGCTCGACCCGGGGAACGAGACGGTCTTCGAACTCGAGGACGGTCGCGATATGCATCGCGGTCGGAAAAGTGTCGTTCGAGGACTGCGACATGTTCACATGATCGTTCGGGTGGATCGGCGTCTGCGTTCCCAGCGTCCCGCCCGCCATCTGAATCGCGCGGTTCGCGATCACCTCGTTGACGTTCATGTTCGACTGGGTCCCCGAACCCGTTTGCCACACGAAGAGGGGGAACTCGGCGTCGAGTTTCCCCGAGATGACCTCGTCGGCCGCCCTGATGATGAGGTCGGCCTTGTCGGGAGGCAGCAGCCCCGCTGCCGTATTGACGATCGCCGCAGCCTTCTTCACATAACCGTAGGCACGGTAGACTTGCTTGGGCATCCGATCGTCGCCGATCGAGAAGTGGATCAGGGATCGCTGCGTCTGTGCACCCCACAATCTCTCTGCGGGGACGAGGACGGCCCCCATCGAGTCGGTCTCGACACGATACCTGCCGTTCTCGATGATCGCTCCGGCCGTGTACGTACCGTCCTTGAGTTGGGTGTCGTCATAGTGTGCCATACGTGCGGCTTCGTCCCAGGGCGGTCGGCTCCATCTCATCGCCAGCAGGGCCCCGCGATCTTCGGCGAACGCCGGCATGGGATACGATCCGCAAGGAAAGACCGAGTCGTTCGCAAATCGCGCGCATGAGCTCGAAGGGCGGATCTGGGAAAGCCGACGCGACGATCGACGTTCCTTCTTCCGTTCATAGCGACCACGGGGATGACGATATGAAAAAGACGGTTGCCCAAGTTCTCGTCGACGTCCTTGCCCTACACGGCGTAACGCGAGTCCACGGCGTCGCGGGTGATTCGCTCAACGGGATCACCGATGCGATTCGGCGCAGCGGGAAGATGGAGTGGGCGGCCGTCCGCCACGAGGAGACGGCGGCTTTCGCTGCAGGCGCCGAAGCTCATCTTACCGGGAAGCTCGCCGTGTGCGCCGGGAGTTGCGGGCCGGGAAACACGCATCTCATCAACGGACTCTACGATTGCAACCGTAGCCGCGTCCCGGTCCTTGCGATCGCCGCCCATATTCCCACCGACGAGATCGGCGGAGCTTACTTTCAAGAGACGCATCCCGAACGGATCTTCGGCGACTGCAGCGTCTACGTCGAAATGATCTCGCATCCCGCGCAGATGCCGCGAATCCTGGAGATCGCGATTCAAACGGCGCTCGCGCGGCGTGGCGTTGCGGTCGTCGTTCTCCCCGGCGACATCGCGTTGTCCGATGCGATACATACGGAACCGCGCGTCTTTGCAACCGACGTTTCGTCGACCACGCGGCCCGCCGACGCCGACCTGGCGAAAGCTGCGGCGATCCTCGATGCGGCGAGCAAGGTCACGATCCTCGCCGGCGCGGGGTGTGCCGGCGCCCGCGACGAGCTGCTGGAGATCGCGGGCAGGCTGAAGGCGCCGATCGTCCACACCGTCCGCAGCAAGGAGTTCATCGAGTACGACAACCCCTACGACTGCGGGTTGACCGGGCTCATCGGCTTCTCATCCGGATATCACGCGATGATGGCGTGCGATGCGCTCTTGATGCTTGGGACCGACTTCCCGTACCGTCAATTCTATCCGGACGCCGCCAAGATCGTCCAGGTCGACGTGCGTGGCGAACAGATCGGGAGACGCGTCGGCGTCCACGCGGCGCTGGTCGGCGACGTCAAGGAGACGCTCTCGGGTTTGACGCCGCTGGTAGGCGAGAAGAGGGATCGCAGCCACCTCGACACCGCGACCGAGCATTACCGGCGAGTCCGCTCGGCACTGAACGATCTCGCGACGGGAGAGCCGGGTCGCAAGCCGATCCATCCGCAATACGTCGCGCGCCTCGTCGACGAACTCGCCGGCGACGATGCGGTCTTCACTTGCGACGTCGGGACGCCGACCGTGTGGGCGGTACGCTACCTTCGGATGAACGGCCGGCGGCGGCTGCTCGGTTCGTTCAATCACGGCTCGATGGCGAGCGCCCTCCCGCAAGCGATCGGCGCACAGCTGGCCTATCCGAAGCGGCAAGTCGTCGCGTTGTGCGGTGACGGCGGCGTCGCGATGCTCTTGGGCGATCTCTTGACGTTACGACAGCTCGAGATTCCGGTCAAGGTCGTCGTCTTCGTGAATGGAGCGCTGGCGTTCGTCGAGCTCGAGATGAAAGCCGCGGGGATCGTCAACTATGCGACGGAGCTCACGGTCCCCGATTTCTCCAAGATCGCCGAGGGAGCGGGCATCCTGGGGATTCGGGTCGATGATCCCGGCGAGCTGCGCGAGGCTCTCGCGAGGGCATTCGAGTTCGACGGACCGGCCCTCGTCGAGGTGTTGACCGCGCGTCAAGAGCTTTCGATGCCGCCGTCGATCACGCTCGAGCAAGCCCGAGGCTTCAGCCTATGGGTCATCCGCACCGTGATGAGCGGTCGCGGGGACGAACTGGTCGATTTGGTTCGCACCAACCTTTGGAGGTAGGACGACGGGATGTTTCATGCGTTCAAGCTCTACACGGGATCGGACGGCGCCTCGCACGTGGTCGAAGGGAAGTTAGCCGAGAATGATCGTAGCGACGTCGTGGCGATCCATTTCAAAGAGTCGCCTCCCCACTCGTCGTACGACTGGCACAACGATCCCGAGCCGCAATACGTGATCACGCTCTCGGGGACGCTCGAGTTCTCGTTACGGGACGGGACGACGTTCGTGGTCCGTCCGGGCGACGTCCTGATCGCGACCGATCACGTCGGGAGCGGTCACAAGTGGCGGCTGATCGACGACCAGCCGTGGCGCCGGGCGTACGTCGTCCTCAAGCCCGGCTCCGACGACGCGTTCGTCCCCAAGGCTTAGATCTTCGCGGAGACACGCGGCATGACTCCCGTCCCGTGCAAGCCGAATAGCCCCGTACCGCCTTGAGAGGAGTTTATCGATGGCTCAACGAGTGTGGGACGATTTCTTGACCGCTCAGGATAAGGCGTCGCTCGGCGAACGTCCGCATCACGTCTTCGGCTTCGGTGAACGGCCGGCGTTGATTTTGATCGATCTCTACCGCTGGGTTTTTGGGGATCGGCCGCAACCGCTGCTCGAGGCGATCAAGGAGTGGCCGGGGAGTTGCGGGCTCGCCGGTTGGGAAGCGTTGCCGCACATTCAGCGTCTGCTCGAAGCGGCTAGGAAGGCGGCTATCCCGATCGTCCACATCACCGGACTCGACGGTGCGGGGATGGAGGGCTGGTCGGAGCAGGGACGATTGGTCCCTTCGCGACGTTCCGGCTCGGATCCGGCGTTCGCCGAAAAAGTGCGCCGGCGCTTCGAGATCGTCGACGAGGTCGCCCCGCAGCCGGGGGAAGTCGTGCTGCGGAAGAGCTCGCCGAGCGCCTTCTGGGGGACGCCGCTCATCGCGCATCTCACGGCCAAGCGCGTCGATACGTTGCTGATTGCGGGCGAGAGCACGAGCGGGTGCGTCCGCGCGACGGTCGTCGACGGACGGACCAATCGCTTCAAGGTGATCGTCGCCGAGGAGTGTGTCTTCGACCGTCATCAAGCATGTCATGCGATCAATCTATTCGACATGCACCAGAAGTACGCCGACGTCTTGCCCGTCGCCGAGATCATCGAGCATCTGACTTCCCGCAGCCGCGAACTCACGGCCGCCGGTGCTTAAGCGCAGCGCGTTCCTCTCCGGAGCGCTCCTCCTGGGGGCGGGACACGTCGTCCCCGCGCAGGCCCAGCAGCTCCAAACGATCGACGTCGGACTGACGGCGAAAACCGCGACCGATTGGCCCCTCTACGTCGCGGACGCTCTCGGATTCTTCAAGCGATACGGCGTCGCTCCCAATTTCATCGTCGTCGGCTCGGCGGCCGGGAACGCCCAGCAGCTCGCCGCCGGCTCGCTCGGAATCGGCGAGACGTCGTCGACGCAGATCGTCGAAGCGATTCAGGGCGGCGCGCCGATCACGTATGCGGTCAACCAGGTCGTTACGCCGCCCTACACGCTCGTCGGGAAGAAAGAGATCAAGACGCCGGCCGGCCTGAAAGGGAAGATGATCATCATCGGCGGCGTGAACGATATCACCCATATCTTTCTCGATGCGCTGCTCAAACCGGCGGGATTGAAGCCCGACGATTACACGTTGACCTACGCGGGGGGAACCAACGAGCGGTACGCCGCGCTGAAATCGGGGAGCGTCGATGCGGCGATCCTCTTCCCGCCGCTCAACTTCCGAGCGCTCTCCGAAGGTTATTCGAATCTCGGCAACGTGCAGAGCGTCCTCCCGTCGTTCCCCTTCGACGGCTTCGCCGTCAATACGCGGTGGGCCCAGACACACACTACGCTCCTCGTCGCGTTTCTCAAGGGATACCTGACCGGGCTGCGGTGGCTCTACAATCCCGCGAACAAGGCGCAGGCCGTCCGAATCCTCGCTCAGGCGACGAATACGAATCCCGACGACGGCGCGAAGAGCTACGATCAATTCTTCGTGCAGCTGAAAGCGTTTTCGCGGGACGGCCGTTCGAGTTCGGCCGATTTCCAAAAAGTGCTGAACGCGCTCGTTACCTTGAAAGTCCTCGAGCCGCCCCTCCCGCCGCCGACGAAATTCTACGACAACCGCTACATCGACCAAGCCAATGCCGAGCTCGCCGCGAGCCGAAGGTAATGGCCGTCACCGCTCGCATATCTCCGCAAGCACCGGCCCGTAAGAAGAAAATGCGAAGGCCGCGCGGACTCACGCGTGCGGCCTACACGTGGGGCTCGGTCATCACCGGTCTAGCGGCCTGGCAGTTGTTTGGAATGTACGTGATTCGCAACTCGCTCTTTTTGGCGACACCGAGCCAGTCGTTCGTCAGCATGGCGAAGCTGTGGAGTACGGGGACGCTGCAGAATGCGATCGTCGTCAGCGGCGAGGAGTTCATCGTCGGTTTTTTGATCGCATCGGTCGCCGGGATCATCATCGGCTTGTTCACGGCGACGTTCGATCGCGTCTCGCTCGTCCTCAGCCCCTGGGTCTCCGGCCTTTATGCGACGCCGATCATCGCCGTCGCACCGCTCTTGATCTTATGGTTCGGCGTGGGGATCTGGTCGAAGATCGCGGTCGTGATCAGCCTCGTGATCTTTCCGATGATCATCAGCACCGAGGCCGGCATCCGGCACACCGATCAACAGCTTGTCGAGGCGGCCCGTTCGTTCGGGGCGACGCAAATGCAGATCTTCACCAAGGTTGCGCTTCCGAGTGCGCTCCCGCTGATCCTGGCGGGGTTGCGGTTGGGGGTCGGTCGCGGGCTCATCGGCGTCGTCGTCGGGGAGCTGGCCGGGGCGCGCGCCGGGATCGGTTATCTGATCAACGAGGCGAGCCAGGTCTTCAACATGCCGCAGCTCTTTGCGGGCGTGATCGTCTTGGCCGCCGCGGGAATCTTCCTCACCGCCGGCTTCGAACGCCTCGAGCGCGTCCTGGTTCCCTGGAAAAGCGATGCGTAGCATGCACGCGAGCCAGGTCGCGCACAAGCTTTCGATCCGGCATCTTTCCAAGTGTTTTCGCGATTTGGAAGTCCTCTCGGATATCTCGGTCGACGTCTCGGAAGGCGAGTTCGTCGGCATCGTCGGACCGAGCGGTTGCGGAAAAACGACGTTCTTGCGGATCGTCGACGGCCTCGAGTCGGCCGACGACGGCGAGATTCGGATCGACGGCCGCGTGACGACCAAGCCCGGACCCGATCGCGCCTTCGTCTTTCAAAACGACTCGCTCTTTCCGTGGCGGAACGTCTGGAGAAATGCGACGATGGGGCTCGAGATTCAAGGGCGCTTGCGGAGTCATACTCGCAAACGCGTCCGCGGCTTGCTCGAGCTCGTCGGTCTCGGCGGCTTCGAGCGCTTCTATCCGCGCCAGCTCTCCGGCGGGATGCGGCAGCGATTGAACCTCGCCCGTGCGCTCGCCGTGAACCCGGAAGTCCTCCTCATGGACGAGCCGTTCGCCGCGCTCGACGCGCAGACGCGGGAGATCATGCAGACGGAGCTGTTGCGTATTTGGGAAGCGACCCGGGCGACGGTATTGTTCATCACCCATCAAATAGACGAGGCGGTCTATCTCTCCGACCGGGTCCTGGTCTTCAGCCGCCGCCCGGGGAAGATCCAGGAGGATATCAGGATCGAGCTGCCGAGACCGCGTGAGTTCAAGATCAAACGGAGCGCGGAGTTTACGGCCTACGTCGCGCGCATTTGGACGCTCATCGAGAACGCGGTCAGGGAGAGCGTGATGGAGGACCGGCTCGTCTCCTCGTCGTCGGAGAGACCAGAAAGTGGGACGTAGATGCAAGCTCTAGAGGCAAAGGTAGCGACGCGACGGGTCACGGGAGCGAAAGGGACCCCGGCCCTCTTGGCCGAGCCGGAATCGGGCGGTCCGTACCCGTGCGTCGTGATTCTGCACGAACGCTATGGGCTCGTAAAACATACCGAGGATCTCGCGCGGCGTTTAGCCGGATCGGGATACGTCGTCCTCGCGCCGGACCTCTTTTATACCTATCCCGATCAGGAGGCGCTGCATCGCGGCGACGTGAGCGTCGTCCCGACCGACGCCGAGGTCGTCGAGCGCATCGACGACGTCCTGGCGCATTTCAAGGATGCCCGTTCGGCCGACCCGAGTCGTCTGGGGCTCATCGGCGTTTGTCAGACGGGGAGATACGCGATCGTCTACGGCGCGCAGCGGCCGCTGCGGGCCGCGGTGACGTTGTACGGCGCCGCACAGCAGCGCGATTGGCCGGCGAACGAAAAGCAGCCCGTCGACCTCGACACGCTGATCTCGAAGGTGCAGGCGCCGGTCCTCGGGATCTTCGGGGAGAAGGATCACGTCATCTCGATCGCCGACGTGCAGCGCCTGCGCGGCTCACTGGAAAAGTACGACAAATCGTATCAGATCACGATCTACGGCGACGCTCCTCACGGCTGGCTCAACGACACGATGCCGGGTCGCTATCGCCCCGAGATCGCGAAGCGAAGCTGGGCGGAGATCCTCGAGTTTTTCGAGCGGGTCTTGGCGAACGACTACGATGCTTCGATGATCGAGTGGAAGTTCACGAGCGTGAAGCATCGCGATTATGATTTTTCCAAGAACGTTCGATTGGAATAGCGCGGTGAGAAGCTGGAATCCCGATCCGAAGCTGACGAAAGAGCGTGCGGCGCTGGTCCTTTTCGACGTCTTGGAAGAGTACGTCCATCCCAAGGATCCGGCGAAGGCGGCGGTAATGAAAGAACGTCGCGTCGCCGAGCGCTTGACGCAGCTCTTGAACGGTGCGCGTGAGGCGGGTCTGACCGTGTTTTACGCGGCGGCGAATCACAGTCCGGACGGTTCGGACGTCGTGGCGCGATTGACCGATACCGACATGGATTTGCGCCCGTGGCCCGACGGCGCGCAGCCGTTTCGACCGACGGTCCATCGCGGAGAGGCGGGCGCACAGATCGCGCGGGAGCTGGCGCCGCGCCCGAACGAGATCGTCATTTATAAGCACCGTTGGAGCGCATTTTATCAGACCTCGCTCGAGCTCAATCTCCGCGCCCGCGGCCTCGACACGATCGTGTTGGCGGGGCTTTCGACCGACGTCGGGATCGCCAGCACCGCCTTCTCGGCGCGCGACGCCGACTTCGGGATCGTCTTCGTCCGCGACGCCTGTTGGGCACATCGCGGACCGAACCACGATTTCCTGATGGACCGCATCTTTCCGCGAATGGGGCGGGTCATGACGGCGGAGCAGGCGATCGCCCTGATGAAGTAAGGCGGACGAGGAAGCCGGCGATGAAAGGTTATCGGCTGAGCAAAGCGCTCCAGGACCACAACTCTCCGCCCAAGATGAAGGAGTTCCTTGCACAGATCGACACGATGCGCGTGCGGTACGAGCTGACGGACGAAGAGGTGGATGCGATCCGGCGCGCCGACCTCGAACGCCTCTACGCGCTCGGCGCGAATCCGTATCTCATCCGTTTCGCCTTCCGCGATCGCTATCGGGATTGACACCGTGCCGTTCGGACTTTGAGGATGCAGCCGCTCTTCGGGATCGTCATGTCGCATGCGCCCGGTCTCTCGCAGTTTTGGGAGACGATGCCGGCGCAGCGTCGCGCGCCGCTCGAGCGGGCCTATGCGCAGCTCCGCGCCGAGCTTGGACGGATCCGTCCCGACGTGATCGTCGCCTTCATCAACGATCACTTTCGCAGCTTTTCGCTCGCGATGTTTCCGGCGTTTTGCATCGGTCTGGGCGACGTGCATGACGTCCCGATGCGAGGCGGCGGTGAGATTCTCCGAATGCCGCAAAGGCGTTTCGCCGGCGACCCGGAGCTTGCCGGGCACATTCTCGAGTCGCTGATGAGCGACGGCTTCGATCCCGCGTTCTCGGGAGAGCTGAACTTTTTCGACGATCTCTCCGTGCCGCTGCGCCATCTGTACCCGCCGGACGAGCCGGTCCCCCCGGTGAAGATCGTCCCGGTAATGATCAACTGCGTCGCGCGGCCGCTCCCTTCGATGCAGCGCTGCCACGATCTCGGCCTTGCGGTCCGCCGCGCGCTCGATCGATTCGCGGGGAGTCCGCGACGTGTCGTCGTCCTGGGGACGGGCGGGATCTCGCATTGGGTCGGGACGCCGCGCAACGGCGAGATCAACGTCGAGTTCGACCACAGGGTTTTGCAGCTTGTGCTGCAAGGGCGCACCGGCGAGATGCTCTCCTGGAACGACGACCTGATCGAAAGCGAAGCCGGCAACGGAGCGCTCGAATTGCGCAATTGGATTGCGACCTTCGCAGCGATGGGGCGCTGCGTTCCGCGCGTGCTCGGCTACGTCGCCGCCCTCGAAGCGATCACCGGCTCGGCGGCGCTTGCGCTGGACGCGGTCGACGCCCCCGCGGCGGCGCACCCGGCGCGTGAAGGCGCGGCGCGCTAGGGTCGTCGAACCGCCCAGGACTGGAGATTTCGCTATGCTGACGCAAGACTCACTCGAAGCCGTCTTTCGCGAGGCACGCGATTACGAGGCGCGCCCGCTCTGGACCGTCATGGACAAGATGGTCCCGATGGAGCCGAACCCACGTGCCGTCCCGTACGTGTGGAAGTACAAGCCGCTCAAGGCGCTGCTCGATCGGGCCGGCGAGTTGATCCGTGCGGAAGAGGCTGAGCGGCGCGTCCTGATGCTCGTCAATCCGGCCCTCGAGCCTCCGTGTACGACCGACACGCTGTTCGCGGGCTATCAGTACATCCGGCCCGGTGAGATCGCCCCGCCGCATCGGCACAGCGCCTTTGCGTTGCGCTTCATCATCGAGGGATCGCGGGCGTACACGGCCGTCGGCGGCGAGCGGGTGTGGATGGAACCGGGGGATCTCATCCTGACGCCGTCGTGGACCTTCCACGATCACGGCAAGGAAGGTGAGGGGCCGATGGTCTGGCTCGACGGTCTCGATCTCCCCGTGCTGCAGTTCACGCACGTCAACTTCAAGGAAGAACCCCACGGGATGGAGCTCCACAGCACCGACGCGCTGCCGTCGACCAATCTCGGCTACAAGTGGACCGATATGAAGCCGCGCTTGGACGCGATTCCCGGGCCGTGGGCGGAGCTCGAGTACCTTCAAAAGATCGGGGGCAACCCGATCAGCCGGACGATCGGCGCGAAGGCTGAGCGGCTCGCTCCGGGCGCGACGACGCCGCGCCGGCGCTCGACCGCCTGTCACATCTACAGTGTCATCACCGGGACCGGGGTCGCGCGTGTCGGCGATCGGGAACTTGCCTTCGAACCTGGCGATACCTTTGCCGTCCCGGCGTGGTATCCGTATACGGTCGAGAACCTGAGCGGGGAGATGGCTTACTTGTTCTCCTTCAACGACCGGCCGATGCTCCAGAGTTTGGGGCTCTACCGCGAGGAGACTCCTCGCCTTCAGACGTAGACGGGGAGGCTCCGTCCCGGCCTGGGGCGGCTATTTTTTGTCCAGGCCCGTCCGCCCACGGCGGACGTGTGTAGAGGCGAGTCTCTCGCCTGTTCTCCACCTACATGAGAAAGAGCACCGATCATGTCATCCTCATCGAAGAAGCGCGCCGTCAAGAAAGAGCGGCGGCCCAAACGGAAAGCCTGCAATTTCTGTGCCGAAAAGTTGGTCGACATCAACTATAAGGACACGGCGCGCTTGCGCAAATATATCTCGGAGCGCGGAAAGATCTTGCCGCGACGCATCTCGGGGAACTGCGCAAAGCACCAACGGCTCCTCACGACGGCGATAAAGCGCGCCCGTTTTATCGCCTTCCTCCCGTTCGTGGCCGAATAAGGGACGCGGATGTCGTCGGCGGTCCCTCGGGGAAGGGTATATCTGCGCGGTCAGTAGCATGAGAGTCATATTGCTCGAGGATGTCAAGTCGCTGGGACGCAAGGGCGACGTCGTCGAGGTCGCCGAGGGCTACGGCCGGAACTACCTCTTGCCGCGCAAGCTCGCCGTCGAAGCCTCGAAGGGCGCCCTTGCATCGCTCAACGAGCAGAAGAAGGCGCAAGCCAAGCGCGAAGCCGAGGAGCGCGCCGCCGCGGAGGCGCTGGCGAAGTTGCTCGAGAGCAAGCCGGTCAACGTCACCGCGAAGGCCGGGGGGAACGGTAAGCTGTTCGGCGCAATCACCAACGCGCAGATCGCCGAAGCGATCGAACGGAGCTTCGACGTCGCGGTCGACCGTCACAAGATCGAGCTGAAAGATACGATCAAGGCGCTTGGGACCTATCCCGTCTCCGTTCGCTTGGGGAAGAACATCGTCGCCAAGGCTACGGTCAACGTCGTAGCCGGATAGGGTATGGCGAACGTCGTCGGCAATCCGTACATCGCGAAGTTTCGCCGAAAGTTCAGCGGAGACGAAGAGCTGCGGCGCTACATAGCGGCGCTCTACGAACTCCTCTCGAACGCGCTGGGCGCCGATAAGATCGTGCTGCGCGCCGGGAAGCTCGGTGCGCTGCGGATGATGCGCAGCGGCTCGATCCCCGAACGGCTCCTCGCGCTGCAGCGGCTCGTCTTCGAAGACCCGACGCTCGAGCGTCTCCCGACGAAAGCACAATACCGCGAGACGCTCGCCGAGATCGAAGACGGGCTCGCGGACCTGATCGCGCAGCGGACCGTCGAGGACAATATCGAGCGAAAGATCAGCGAGAAGATGGCGCTCCGCCATCAGGAGTATCTCAAGGATCTCAAGCTCGAGGCGATCAAGGAGGACGGCGGTCCGGAGACGCCGGCGACGCAACGCAAACTCGACGAGCTCAAGGCGCTCGACGAGCGCGGCCTGGCGGCGTCTGCGCTCTCGATCTTGCGGCCGACGAAACTCGACCAGATCGTCGGGCAGGAAGCCGCGATCGCGGCGCTGCTCGCGAAGATCGCCTCACCGTTTCCGCAACACGTGATCCTCTTCGGGCCGCCCGGCGTCGGGAAAACCACGGTCGCGCGGCTCGCGCTCGAGGCGGCGAAACGCCGCGGCTTTACGCCGTTCAAAGCCGACGCACCGTTCATCGAAGCAAGCGGATCGACGCTGCGTTGGGATCCCCGCGAGACGACGAACCCGCTGCTCGGGAGCGTCCACGATCCGATCTACCAAGGGAGTAGGCGTGATTTCGCCGAGAGCGGTATTCCCGAGCCGAAGCTCGGTTTGGTGACCCGCGCGCACGGCGGCGTCCTGTTCATCGACGAGATCGGCGAGATGGATCCGCTCCTCCAAACCAAGCTGCTGAAGGTGCTCGAGGACAAGCGCGTGATGTTCGAATCCTCGTATTACGATGAGGACGATCCGCAGGTCCCGGCCTACATCAAGCGGCTCTTCAAGGAGGGCGCACCGGCCGACTTCATCCTCATCGGTGCGACGACGCGCGAGCCGGAGGACATCGATCCTGCAATCCTTTCGCGCTGCGCCTCGGTGTATTTCGAACCCCTCACTCAGGCCCAAATCGTCGAGATCGTCGTCTCTGCGGCGAAGCGGCTGAACGCGAAGATCGGCAAGGGTGTCGCCCCGCTCATCGCCTCGTATACGATCGAAGGTCGGAAAGCGGTACAAATCCTGGCCGACGCCTACGGCGGCGCGCTCTATCGCAGCAAACCGGCGGTACTCGGCTCGAAGCGACCCAGCGTCACGATCACCGAAGAGGATGTCCGCACGGTAGTGCAATCGAGCCGACTCGTTCAGCATACGATCGTGCGCGGACGTGCCGTGCGCGAAGTCGGGAAGACGTTCGGTTTGGGCGTCGTGCACTATCTGGGGAGCATCATCGAGATCGAGGCCGTCGCCTTCCCCGCGGCGGAAGCGCGCAAGGGGACGGTCCGCTTCAACGAGACCGCCGGTTCGATGGCCAAAGACAGCGTCTTCAACGCGACGTCGGTCGTCCGCGCGTTGACGAACATCGATCCGAGCGACTTCGACTTTCACGTCAACGTCGTCGGCGGCGGGAACATTGACGGGCCGTCGGCGGGGCTGGCGATCTTCGCAGCGCTCTATTCGGCGGTGACGAAGCTGCCGTTGCCTCAAGACGTCGCAATGACCGGCGAGTTGTCGATCACGGGGAAGATCCGGCCGGTCGGCGGGATCATCGAGAAGCTCTATGCGGCGCGCCAGGCGGGGATGCGGGCCATCATCATTCCTCGCGAAAATTTGCGCGAGATCGATCCGTCGCTTTCGGGGATCGAAGTCGTCGCAGTCTCGCATGTCGACGAGGTCCTCGATCGATTGAAAGCGCGCGGTCCGGCACGACGCTCGAAACGGCCGCGGAGACGGCTCGCGGACGTCCGCCGATGACTGCTCCGCTCGCACGGGACGTCGACCGCATCCCGCCGTCGAACCTCGAGGCGGAGATGGCGCTCCTCGGTTCGATCCTCGTCGATCGCGAGATCATGGGGACGGTTCTCGAAATCGTCAAGCCCTCGGATTTTTACGCGAGCTTTCACGAAGCCATATTCCAATCGCTCTTCGCGCTGTACGAACGCGGGGAGCCGCTCGACAAGATCACGCTCGCAGAGGAGCTCAAGCAGCGAGGTCTCCTCGACAAGATCGGCGGGCTCGCGTATCTGACCTCCCTGATGGACGCGGTCCCGACGGCTGCATCGGCGGAATATTACGCGCGGATCGTCAAGGAGAAAGCGGCGCTGCGCAGTTTGATCCACGTCGGGACACAGATCACGCAGATCGGATACGAGGCCGAAGAAGACGTCGAGGGCGCGATCGATCGAGCCGAGCAACTCGTCTATGAGGTCGGACAAGGGAACCTCCGCGGTCGCTTTTCAAAGGTCTCGGGTCTACTCCTCGAGGCGTTTCAGCGCATCGAACGCCGTTTTTATCAAGGCGGCGAGCGGACGGGCGTCACGAGCGGCTTTCACGATATCGATCAATACACCGCCGGCTTCCAGCCGGGGAACTTGATCCTCATCGCGGCCCGGCCGGCGATGGGGAAGACGAGCATGGCCCTGACGATGGCCGTCGCGGCCGCGAAAGAGGAGAAAAAGCCCGTCGCAATCTTCTCGCTCGAGATGACCAATCAGGAGCTCGTCGAGCGGTTGATGTGCGCGGAGGCGCGGCTGGACGCACTAAAGCTCCGCAAAGGTGCCATCGAAAAACACGAGTGGGGTCCGCTCGGCGAGAGCTTGGGGATCCTCAACGACCTCCCGCTCTACCTCGACGATTCGGGGAGCTTGACGGTGAGTGAGATCCGCAGCCGCTTACGGCGGCTCCGTTCGACCGAGGGCCTCGCCTGCGTCTTCATCGACTATTTGCAGCTCGTCCAGACCAGCCAGCTCTCACGACAGACGACGCGGAACGAGGAGCTGTCCGAGATCTGCCGGACGCTCAAGGCGACGGCGAAGGATCTCGAAGTCCCGATCATCGCGCTTGCACAGCTCAATCGTGCCGTCGAAGCGCGGCCGAACAAACGGCCGATGCTCTCGGACCTGCGTGACTCCGGTTCGCTCGAGCAGGAGGCCGATCTCGTCGCGTTCCTGTATCGCGACGCCTACTACAATCCCGAGACGGCGGAGCCGGATCTCACCGAGTTCATCATCGCCAAGCAACGCAACGGCCCGACCGGGACGGTCCGTCTGCGCTTCCAGAAGGAACACACGCGCTTCGTCCCCTACGGGGACGAGCACCATTACTCGGCGCCGTAGGTGTCGAGTGATCGAGGCGGGATCGAGCTGGCCGGCGTCCGTTGCGGGTGGGCCCTCGACGGCGGGGCGCTGCACCTCTATCGTTTCGAAGGGGACGTCACGGCGATCGGCGCCTTGGTGAACGAGGCGCAGCGGATCGCGCACCGACTGGGGGCTGCGGTCTGCGTCGCGACGCTCGATAGCGAGGATCGTTGGGTCGAGCCGCTTGTCGCGTGCGGTTTCGAGCGCGATGACACGGAACCGTACGTTCGCAACGGAGAGGTCCGAATGGAGGTCACGTTGTTGCGCGTGCTTTGACGGCGTGCCGCAGGCGTCGATAGACGCGGCGCGCGGTTTCAGAACGAGAGAGCAATTCTGCAAGGTGGGCGCGTAACAACCGCGGCTCGTCCCAGGGAACGTTGCTCGCGGCGATCGCGTAAAGGATACGCGGGACCCGCGTCCACCCATGAGCCTCCTCCAATTGACGGCACAGTTCTTCGGGGAAGAGCCGTAACCGGCGCCCCACGTCGGTCGGATGATCGTGAAACGGAGCGCCGTGGGCGAAGGCTCGCAGCGCCGCCATAAACTTATTATGAAGACCGATGCTCAGTTCCATCCCCGTCCCGGGCGCAGCGTTGAACTCGAGGACGTAAGCGGCGCCGTCGGCCGGATCCCGTATCCAACAGACCGTGCCCAGTCCGTGGAAGCCGGTCAAGGCTCCCAGCCGGGCGATGACCCGGTCGATCTCGGGGAAGCTGACGGCGACGCGGCGCGAGGACGGACCGTAGGGACCTGGCCAGCAGCGCTCTTTATAAAACGACCAGGAGCAGAGCACCTCACCGTGCTTGAAGAGTATCTCGGAGCCGCCGACTTCTCCGTCGATATATTTCTCGACCGTCACTCGCATATCGCCGGCGAACGCGGGATATTCACGCTCGAGCTGATCCGCCGAGTCGATCTTGCGGACTCCCCGACCGCCCGTCCCCGTCGGGAGCTTGATCATGACCGGATAGCCGAGCACCGCCGCCGCGCGGCGTGCGCCTGCGAGCGAGTCGACCTCGCGTGAGGGGGCGAGCGGTATGCCGGCGGCGCGAGCGAATCTCAAGAACTCGAGTTTGTCGCGAAAGATGCGCGCCGCGGCGGGATCGACGGGCAGGTGCGGCTTGGCCCACTCTTCGTCGGCGTGCTCGAGGACGTACCAAAGAACCGCGTCGTCGAGCAAGATCACCCAGTCGTACGGTTTCGGGCGATCGGAGAGATGGTCGCGAAGTGCAGCGTTTATCGCGTCGACGTCCCCGTCCACCGGGAGGACGAAATCGGCGAAGCGGGTCGCGGCCAAGAAGCTTCCTCGTTGCGCGATGACGCTTACCCGCATTCCGGCGGCACTCAAGAGATGAGGCAGGCGCGCCTGCCCAAAGTAGTCCCAGCCCTGGGCTACGAGCACGTCGAATGGGCGCTCGCACTCAGGAGAAGAGTCGGCCATCGATCCATCCTAGCGAGCGCAGATTATATGGTCCCCTGTGAAGAGAACGCTCGCTCGAAGATTATCGCGTTTTTAAGAAACGGTTATGATGGGGCTGCAGTCAATCGAGCGTTCCAACTCTCGTCCCGCCGTGACGAGGCTCGAAAGACCTACGCCAGCGAGAATGATTCCGATCATCGACTAGCGCGGGTCGGGGAGCCACTCGAATCGCTGGTCGGCGACCGGTGCGCCGCGCACGCGGCGCCGGAGCGCTTTGACGCACGCCCGAATCGACGGTGTAGCGATCCGCTCGGCGAGCGCTGCGACGAGCCAGCCGACGGCGGCGCGTAGACAAAAGCGTCTCCTCAGAACGCGTCCGAACAGGGTACGAGCATCGCCGAAGCCGCCCCAGCGCAGGCGCGAGAAGGCGCGACTGAGCGCGACCGCTTCGGGCCGGCCGTGCCGAGCGGCGAAGGCCGCCACGAAGGCCGGGTCGTAGTTCGCCGGCCGATCGCAGACGCGTTCGGCAAGCGTTACGATGCCGCGTGCGCTACGCCACTCTCCCGAGGAAACATTGACTTCGTGAACGCGTTGTCTTCCCAGCGGCCGTTCGACGACGACCGCGTCGCCGAGCCGAAACAAGCGCGCTGCGAATTCCCACCCTTCGACGCCGTCGAGCTGCGGGTCGAATAGTCCCGCTTCGATCATGCAGTCACGCCGCGCGACCAGCGACGACTGCGAGACGACGTTCCCCACGCCGAGCGCGCGCTGGAGCGCTTCCCGTTCGCACAGGGCGACGCCGTCGGCGATCGTCCGTCTAGGCATCGTGCGGAACTGCTCGTAATACGGTTCGGTGGCGAGCGCAGGCCGGGTCGTTCGGCCGTCGGGGTCGAAGCGCGTGAAATCGGCGAAGACGCCGATGGCCTGCGGCGCGGCCGACAGGGCCGCCCACTGGAACTCGAGCTTTCGCATCTCCCAGAGGTCGTCGTCGTCGAGGAGCGCGATCCAGATGCCGCGAGCCGCCTGAATTCCGAGGTTGCGGGCACGTGAGGGGCCTCCGCGATGCGACGCGATCAGTCGCGCTCCGAAGTCGTCGGCGATCCGTTGCGTTCGGGTCGTGCCACCCTCGTCGTCGACGACGATGATCTCGAGCGGTTGCAGGGTTTGCCGCGCGACGCTTTGCAGCGCTTCAGCCAGACACTGCGGGCGGCGATACGTCGGTATGACGACCGAGATCGGAGACTGCATCGTGCCGATCCTACGCGCGCGCGCCGCGTGTCGCGACATCTCAGCGGATCAGTCTCGCTGGTACTTTGCGACCTAAGCGGCGGCGGGTAAGGTCCTACGAACGCGCGGCGGGGAACGCGGCCTACGGCTGGCAGAAGGCGGATTGCGGGTCGTCTTCCGGAAAAATCGCGAACTTCGTCCCGCGCGGAATCGTGATATCCTTCCCGTGTCTGAAATAATTGACGGCACCGATGGCGATTCCCAAACCGGGGACGGGGAGGAGTCCGAGGTAGCCCGGGATGAGCTCGCCGCTCTTCCCTTGCTTGTCGAGGTTCGTCGCGCCGTAGTCCATCACGACGCCGAGCCGGCTCCCGTCCGGCATTTTGAGGTAGAGCGGCTGCAAGAGGAGCGCGCCGGAGCGGCCCTGGTTCCCGGCCTGGACGGCGAGAGCGACGGTCCCGTAACCGATGGTATGCGCCGGGATGACGACGTGCTGCCTGCCGTCGGTGGTCGGCGCCAGCGTTTGGAACCGGAAGAAATCACCGGCTTTGGCATGGGCGGAATCGACCGCATCGAGCGTCTCGACCGGGACGGCGGTGCACGGCGGTACCGTCGCCCGCGGACCGGGCTGTTCGGACGGCGCTTCGGCCGGTCCCTGGGCTCGTGCGGGGAGTGACGCCGCGACCAAGGCCGCGACGATGAGGACGAGTGCCGGGATCAGCCTCAATGGGTCAACGACGAGGTCACGATTTCGTGCAGTTCCGGATCGCCGATCCCTTGTTCCAAATACGAGCGCGACAACTCGACGTAGTGCACGGCGTTCCGCCTGAGTTCGTCGATGGTCGCTTCGAGCGGCTTTTTGACGCTCGCCGGAGCGCCCGCCGCAAGGACCCCCGCAGGGATGTCGGCGCCTTGGCGCACGACGCTTCCGGCGGCGACGATCGTCCCCGCACCGATCCGCGCTCCGTTGAGGACGACCGCATTCATCCCGATCAGCGCGCCGTCCCCGACGATGCAATCTTCCATCATCGCACAATGGCCGATCGTCACGTCTTCACCGATCACGGTCTCCCCGATCATCTCGCCCACGTGGATGACGCTGTTGTCTTGGACGTTCGAGCGAGCGCCGATCCGGATCGGCCCATTGTCGCCCCGAAGGACGACGCCGAACCAAACACTCGCCTCGTCGCCGATTTCGACGTCTCCGACGATCACGGCGGTCGGGGCGATGAAGGCGCTCGGTGCGATCCGAGGCCGCTTCCCACGGTATTCGATGATCATCCGTGCTCCAGGGCGAATCTATCCCCCAAATTCCCGCTCTCGACGTGATGGTCCCTGGTGAGTACGCATAAGCACAACACCCCGCTCCGCGGTACGAAAGTCGTTCCTCGCCCCAAGCCCGGTACCGGCGATTACACCGAGGTGAACTATCGCTACGCCGGGCGTGCAGGGCACATCCACGAGGTCGTCACGATCGGCGGCCGCGAGCTCGCCAAGGTCGGGTTCGACGATCGCAAGATCGTCTACTACTTGCTCGAAGATCTCGAGGTCGAGGAAGAAGCTCAAAGGCGGACGTTTCACGACGATCCCTGAAGGGCCGGACCCCGTCGCGCCTTCGTTCCGCTGAATTGGAAGGAAGAGCGAGACTGCGGCCCAATAGCTGACTTTGCAATGCAAAGTCAAGCGTCGCTTCGCCACGGGAAACTGGTGTTGTTCGTCGTCGCGGTCCTGGCGGTGCTGGGGACGCACGCGTACCTCGTCGCGCCGCAAAGGATGTTCCCGGCGATGAGCTTCTCGCGGATCGACGTCGTCGCCGATGCAGGAGATCTCCCACCGGACCAGGTGCGCATCGCGGTAACGCGGCCTCTCGAGACCGCGCTCGAAACGCTCCCGTCGGTCGTAGGCGTCCGCGGAACGTCGAGTCAAGGATCTTCGGAGCTGCTCGTCGAGTTCGATCCGAAAACCGATCCGCGCGTCGATTTGCAATACGTCGAGCAAGCGCTGGCGCAGGCCCGCTCGGCCATCCCGCAAGTGAAGGACGTCGAAGCGCTCGTCGTCGACCCGAGCAGCGAGCCCGTCGTATCGTATGCGTTGACCTCGCCGATCCTCTCCCAGGCCGTCGTCCGTCAGCTTGCTCAAGCGCGAATCATCCCCGCGCTGCTCGGGGTTCCGGGCCTTGCTCGCGCCCTGATCGCCGGTGGCCCGCAGATCGAATACCACGTAGAACTCGATCCGGCGGCGCTAGCCGCGACCGGCCTTTCCGCGGGCGACGTCGCAACTGCGATCGCGGAATCGAACGACGTCGAATCGTTCGGAAGCGGGGTGAGTCGTTACGAGAGGTATGTTTTTTTGATCGATTCGACGTTGCATGACGTCGCCTCGATAAAGCGGATCGCGATCCCGCTGAAGAACGGCGGTTCGATCGCACTCTCTACGATCGCGGACGTGCGGCTCGGCGTCGCCCCGATGACGACTCAGGCCTCATACGACGGTCGGCACGCGGTGATTCTCAGCGTCTATGCGCTGCCCGGCGCCGACGCCGTCGCCTTGGCAAAGGAGATCGCACGCCGAATCGACGCTTTGCGCCCGGTCTACGCGCCGAACATCGCCATCTCGCCGTACTGGGATCAGACTCGCCTAATCGTCGACTCGCAACGCGCGCTGCGCGATGCGATCCTGCTCGGAGCGGCCCTGGCGGTGCTCGTCATCCATCTCTTCTTACGCAATCTCAGGATGACGCTCGTCGCCGCAGCCGTCATCCCGCTCGCGATGTCGATCGCGGTTTTGATCCTCGTAGAGAGCGGGCGGTCGCTGAACCTGATGAGCGTCGGGGGGCTCGCGGTCGCCGTCGGGTTGATCATCGACGACGCGATCGTCGTGCTCGAAAACATCGCGCGGCACTTCGCCGAAAACTCGGACGGCGACCGTCAAGCGACGATCGCCCGCGCCGTCGCGCAGTTGGCCCGTCCGATGGCTGCATCGAGTGCGACGACCGTCGTCGTCTTCGTACCGCTCGCACTCCTCGGGGGAGTCGCCGGGTACTTTTTTCGGGCGTTCGCGTTCACGCTCGCCTCGGCGCTGATCGTCTCGCTCGCGCTCGCGCTCCTCGTAACGCCGCTTTTGGCCGATCTCTTCCTGCGCGGAGCGCGGACGATCGACGCGAGCCGGCGCCCCAAGGCGCTGTCGGCCGGCTATGAGCCCGTCTTGCGCTGGGCGTTACGTCGCCGCCGGCTCGTCCTCGCCGGCGCGGCCGCGATCCTAGCGGTGACGGTGCTCGTCCTCACGCGTCTACCGAGCGACTTTCTCCCCTCGATGAACGAGGGACAATTCGAGATCAAGTACACGATGCCGCCGGGCTTTTCGCTCGCCGCGACCGATGCGGCTGCGACCGCGATGGAAAGGATCGTCTTGAAAGACCCGGCCGTCCGCGCAGAGGGACGCTTGACCGGGATCGATACGAACGGCTTCTCGCCGACGCAACAGAACAGCGGGACGATTCGCGTCGCACTCGCACCGGGAGCACGTTACGAGCAAGTGAGCGAGCGTCTGCGCGCCGCCATCGGTGCCGCCGTACCGGCCGCCACGCTCGATTTTCATCAGATCCTCGAAGATCAGATCAACGATCTTTCGGGTAATCCTTCGCCGATCGAGATCACGCTCACGGGTTCCGATCAACAGACCCTCGTCGGTCTGGCTGATCGCCTGGCGGCGCGGATCGGGAGAGTCCCGGGGATCGTCGATCCGTTCGACGGCGTCGTTTACGATGATCCGACGATCGCCGTCGCGCTCTCTCAGCGACGGATGACCGCCTTGGGTTTGCGGACGAACGAGGTCGCTTCGGCGCTCGCGTCGCGCGCGAACGGGGTAATCGCGACCGAGATCCCGCAGGATACCTTCATGATCCCGCTGCGCGTCGGCGTCGCCGCGGAGCCGCTGAACGCGGAGGGAATGCGTTCGAACGCGCTCTTCACCCAGGCGGGGCCGATCTCGCTCGGCACGCTCGGGACGGTGCGGCGACCTGCGCTCGCGAGCGAGATCAACGACGAGAACGGCCGGCTCGTCGTGCGAGTCACCGCGAATATCGCAAACACGAGGCTTTCCTCGGCGATCGCCGGCGTAAAGGCTCAGATCGCGCAGCTCGGCTTACCGCCGGGCTATACCGCGACGATCGGGGGGGCCTACCGAGCGCAGCAATCGACGTTTGCCGACTTCATTCGCGTCTTCGCCGTCGCCGTAACGCTGGTTTTCGGCGTGATGCTCGCGACCTTCGGCTCGTTCCGGCTCCCGCTCGTCATTTTGACGGCGATCCCGCTCTCGCTGATCGGGGTCGCTCTGGCTTTGCTCGTTACCGGGACGCCGCTCAACGTCTCGTCGTTTATGGGGTTGCTCCTGCTGATCGGTATCGTCGTAAAGAACGGGATTCTCCTGATCGACGTCGCGAACCGGCGGCGCCGCGTCGGTGACGGCGTCGAAGCGGCGTTGATCGCGGCCGGTAAGGCGCGCTTGCGCCCGATCGTCATGACGACGCTCGCTGCGATCGGCGGGCTGCTCCCGCTCGCCTGCGGGACGGGGAGCGGTTCGGAGATGCAAAAGCCGCTGGCGATCGCCGTCATCGGCGGCTTGTCGACGGCGACGCTCTTCACGTTGATCGTGATACCGGTCCTCTATGCGGCTTTCACGTCGTGGCGCGCTGCGGTACGGCGCGTGCACCCGGCCGCCGCGACGATGGGCGTGATCCTCGTCGTCGTGCTGAGCCTCCGTCCGGTCGCGGCCCAGACCAGCGCGATCCCGCTCGCCGTCCCATTGGGTTTTGTAAATCTTCCGCTCGAAGTCGCGATCCACGATGCGATTGCCCGCTCGCCGGAGGTCGCGAGCGCAGCCGCCGCGCTCGAAGAGGCGCGGACGCGGCTCGACCAAGCACGCCGCTCGCTCGGACTCTCCGCTACGTTCGGATACAGCGAAGCTCCGCAAGGGGAAGCGAGCGGAACGATCGCGCAGCGGATCTCTTCCGGCGCGCTCGGACTGCAAGTCGGCGATCTCTTGGCGTATGGACCGCTGGTCGCTTCGGCCGCGGCCGCGGAGCGCAGTGCCGAAGCCGATCTCGCGAACGAGCGACGACTCGAGCGGATCAAGACGATCGACCTGTATTATGCGGCGCTAAAAGCGCATGCGCTCGTCACCGCGCGCACCTCCGCCCTCGCCTCCGCGCAAGCCGTCCTCGACGCCGCTCGGAAGCGCAATCAAGCCGGAGACGCACCGCGCTTGGACGTCGTCCGCGCCGAAGTCGCGGTGGCGAAGGCCCGGGCGGACCTTGCGCTGGCGCAGGCGGCCGATGCAAATGCGGCGGATGCGCTCGAGCGCGAAACCGGTGTTTCGACGCTGATCCCCGAGCCCGCGAACAGGGTCGATCCCGCAGCCGCTGCGCCGTCGCCTGCGAGCGCCGTCGCACGGGCGGAGCACTTGCGCAGCGACGTACTCTCGGCGAAGGACGCGGTCGTCGCGGCACAGGCGGCGTTGCATGCCGCGGAGCTCCAAGCGGTTCCGCCGATCACGGTCAGCGGCGGCTACAACACCGGGATCGACACCGGTTTTCATATCGCCGGACCGACACTGAGCGCATCGATGACCCTCCCGATCCCGTCGACCGCGCGCAACAAGGTGATCGCCCGGCGGACACAACTCGCGACGGCGCAGGCGAAGGTCGCGTCGGTACTGCGCGCGCTCGATCTCGAGGTTGCGGCCGCCGCTCGGAATCTGGCGGCGGCCATCGATGCGGAACGTGCCTCCGACGAGGCCCTCCGTTCGGCGCAAGAGGAACTCGCCGCGACGACTTTGGGCTATCGTAACGGCGTGTCGAGCAGCCTCGAGCTCACGACCGCCCGTTCAACGTATGATCAAGCGGTCGTCGACGCGTTCTCATCGACCTACGATCGCTTGGCGGCCGAGGCGAAGTTGAACGCGGAGGTCGGCCGATGAGCGGAAGGTGGATGGTGACGACCGCGGTTGCGGCTCTCGTCCTCGTCGCGGTCGCCGTGTGGGCGTTTTCCCGGCTGCATGAGGCGGCTGCTCCTCCGGCGGTCAGCGAGCCCGCTCCGGCCGTTACGACCGCCGTCGTCCGCTACGGTACTTTTTATCAGCGCGTCGCGGCGCACGGCAAAGTCGGTCCGCCCGCCGGGGCGGATGCGAGGCTCGCCTTCAACGGCTCGGGCGTCCTGAAGCGTATCGACGTCGCCGTCGGCGATCGGGTCACGCCGGGGATGGCGCTCGCAGAATACGGAGGCGCCGACGTAGCGCGGGCGCAACTCGCCGCCGCCGAGGCGAAGGTCGCGGCGATGCGCTCGAAACTCGTTGCGCTCGAGCGAGGGATCGGATCGGCCGACAGCGATCGGGCCGCGGCGCAGACCGCGCTGCGCGACTCACAAGCGAAGGTGATGCTCGACCGCCGAACGCTCGCACGGGAACAGACGCTGTTCAGTGCGGGCGTGGCGGCGCAAAAGGACGTCGAGGCCGCGGCCGAGCAACTCGCCGTCGACGAAAGCGATCAGCGAGCAAACGAGGCGAAGCTGAAAGCGACCGTGGCGGGCTTGGCGGACGCGCTGACCCAGGCTCGTTCCGACTATGAGAATGCGGTCAGCGACGCCGCCGTAGCGAGGCGGACACTCGAAAACACGACCCTACGTGCTCCGTCCGCGGGGGTGGTCGTCGCGGTTTTCAAACACGTCGGTGAATTCGTCGACTCGAGCACCCCGGTCGTCGAGATTGGGCCGTCCGCAAGCAGTACGATCACGCTCTCCGTCGCCGGCCCCGACGGACGTCGAGTCGCGCTCGGCGCACCGGTCGATCTGATCGATACGGCGATTGCGACCCGCGGGCGCGGACGCGTGGTCGGCGTCGTCCCGAGCGTCGATTCGTCCTCGCAGACGACGACGATCGTCGTCTCCGGGGTCCCCCCCGGCGCGCTCAGCGGCGACCCGATCGATGCATCGATCGTCGCCGAGGTGCGACGCGGATTGCTGGTCCCTGCGACGGCCGTCGTTACGGATCCCCAAGCAGGCCGGACGATGGTCTTCGTCCGGCGAGTCGACAGGGACGGGAAAGCGACCTTTGTCGCTCGCAGCGTGAGCGTCGCAGCGAGTGATGATCATACCGCCTTGCTCACCGGCGGCGTGAGGGCCGGCGAACGCGTCGCGGTCGAAGGGTCGTTCGACTTGCTCGCGCCGGGCGGCGGCGATTAGCGCCTAACGCCCAAACCCCATCTCCTCGATCTTCGCATACGCCTCCATGACCTTTGCGATGAACGGTTCCGCTTTCGGCGGGACGCCGCCGGCGAAATCGACCGCGCCTTGGCCGAGGTTCCAAGCGGCGAGCGCGAGTCGTAGATTCTGCCGATAATGGGCGAGCAGATCGCGGAGGAAACGGACCCCGCCCATGACGTTGCTGACCGGATCGAATGGATCGGCGACGCCGTATCGCCGCGCCGTCGCCGCGGTGAGTTGCATCAGGCCCGCGGCTCCGCTGCGGCTGACCGCCCGCGGATTCCCGCCCGACTCGACTTGAATGATCGCCAAAATCAACGCGGGCTGGACGCCGGCGGCTGTTCCTTGCTGGGTGACGATCTGATCGAGCTGGCTCGGCGAGAGGGCCTCGGGGATGTAGTTCGTCTTCCCGGCGCAAGCGGAGACCGCGATCGTCAATGCGAGCAATGCAAGGCTCGATCGGAGCGCAGCCGCCATACGCCTTTCATTTCGTCGCGGTGCCGCGATGCTCCGCGCCCTGCGGGTTCAAGCCTTCGGACCTCCCGGCCCGTCCGTCGGCGGAGCATCGAAACGGGCGTCCCGCCCGCCGCCAAACATATGTTTGGCCGCGTAATGAAACGCGCGGCGCAGCACGAGGTCCGCCGGTTCGCGAAGGCGTACGGCGTGGTCGCAAAGCGATGATCGATTCAAGCGTGGTTTACGAGCCCGGAGCCTCGACCCCCGTCGACCCGATCTTGTTCGGCGTCATCTCCGGGCGGCTGTCCGGTATCGTTCAGGAGATGCAAGACAGCATCTTTCGTACCGGTTACTCGACGATCGTGCGCGAGTCCCACGACGCGAGCTGTATGATCCTCGACGCCGACGGAAACGTCGTCGGTGAGCACGTGATCGCGGCGCTCCACGTCACCGCGCTGCCGATCGCCGTTCGCCGCGTTCGCGAGCGCTTCGACGACCTCGGTCCCGGCGACGTGTTCATAACGAATCATCCCTACGCGGCCGACGTGACGCATTCGATCGACATGGCGGTCATCCGTCCGGTCTTCGCCGGCGAGCGGCTGGTCGCATTTTGCGCGAGCATCGCTCATAAGAGCGATCTGGGCGGAGCTGTTCCGGGGACGGCGAACGGAAATGCGCGCGAAGCCTTTCAAGAGGGGATTTTGTATCCTCCGATCCGGTATGCGCGGCGCGGGCGCATCGTCCGAGACGTCGAAGCGATCTTGCGCGCGAATACTCGAACTCCCGAACTCGTCCTGGGTGATATTCGCGGACAGATCGGCGTGGCGGCGCTGGGAGAGCGTCGCCTCTTGGAGACCGTCGATCGCTACGGCCTCGAGACGCTCCTGGCCGTTTTCGCACAGAAGCAAGACACGACGGAGCGCCGCGTCCGCGCAGCGGTCGCGCGCTGGCCCGACGGCGTTGCGCAGGCCGAGGCCTTGATGGAAGGCGACGGACCGGAGGAGACGATTCGCTGTCACGTTCGGGTGGAAAAACACGGCGATCGGCTCCTCTTCGACTTTACCGGATCGAGCGACCAGACGACGATGCCGATCAACGTGCGGCCCTCGGTCGTGCGCGGCTGCTGTTATTATGCACTCATCGGGATGCTCGATCCCGGAATCGAGAACAACGGCGGACTCGCCAGAGTCGTCGAGACGCGGCTGCGTCCCGGCTCGGTCCTCGACCCGGTGTTTCCTGCGCCGACCAACGCATACATGACGACCGCCGCCGCGGTGACCGAAGCGATCATCGCGGCTCTGAGCGAGCTCGCGCGCGAGCGGCAAGTCGCCGGCGTCGGCGGCGTCGGTGCCCTTGCGTTCGCCGGCCGGCGTGCCGACGGGACGCGATTTCAAACCTACGAGCTGCTCGGCTCCGCATACGGCGCACGGACGGGGCTGGACGGACTCTCGGGCATTTCCGTCCTTCTCTCGAACTCGCGAACCGCACCGATCGAGATCATGGAGACCGAATTCCCTTTGCGCGTGCGGCGCTTCGAGCTCATCACGGATTCCGGCGGGCCCGGGAGATATCGCGGCGGACTCGGCTTCGTTCGCGAATACGAGCTCCTCGCGCCGCACGCGGAGATGACCTTGCGCGGCGGAAAGCACGTGATCCCGGCGCACGGGATCGGCGGCGGCGCCGACGGTCGTCTCGGGACGCTCATCGTCCAACGCGCGCGCAGCGGCCGTGCCGAGTCGTATCCAAGTCGATTCAGCGGCGTGACCCTCGAAGAACACGACGTGGTTCGCGTCGAGAAGGCGGGCGGCGGAGGTCTGGGACCGCCGCAGGACCGTCCTTTCGAGGTCGTCCTCGACGACGTTTTGGACGGATACGTGAGCCCGCAGGCGGCGATCGAACGCTACGGGGTCGATCCTCGGCGACTGCATCGCGAACTCGCCGCTTGGGAGCGACCGGCGTAAAAGAGCGCCTTCGATGTCTTGAAAATATGCGCGAATACTTGGTAGCTACCTATTGATTTTCGGGTCGGCTGTGTTAAGATGGGGAGGCTGAGGGGACGTGAACGAGACGCTCGACGTTCGGGGCTGCAAGACGTACGTTCGTCGGTTGGGCGCGGGGCCGACGCTTCTGTACTTACACGGGATGCGGGGTCTTTACGGGGATCCGCCGTTCTTGCTGCGGCTCGCCGAACGCTACGAGGTGATCGCGCCGGACCATCCCGGCTTCGGGAATTCGGACGATCCGGAGTGGCTCGATTCGATCAGCGATCTTGCCTATTTTTATGCCGACTTCATCGAGGCGCTCGGGCTTCGCGGCGTGCATTTGGTCGGGCACTCGATCGGCGGCTGGATCGCATTACAGCTCGCGGTGCGCAGCTGCGAGCGCCTGCGCAGTCTTTCGCTCGTGAGCTCGGCCGGTATTCGAGTAAAAGGCGTCCCGCGGGCCGACACGTTCATTCTGTCGCCCGAAGAGCTCGCCCGGTTGCTCTTCGTCAACGGCGAACTGGCTCGGCGCTTCGTCGAAGAGGAAGCCGACCCCGAGCGATTCTCGTTCAATTTCAAGAATTCGGTCACGGCGGCGAAGTTGACGTGGCAGCCGCGCTTGTGCGATCCGCAACTTTCGAAGTGGCTGCATCGTATCACCGTCCCGACGTTCATATTGTGGGGCGAATCCGATCGCGTGATTCCGCCGCAATATGCCGAGGCGCTACATGCCGCCATCGCGGGTTCGACGGTCAAGATCTTGCCCGAATGCGGGCACGTTCCGGCCGTCGAGAGACCGGATGAATTCGTCGGCGCGATCTCAGGCTTCATCGAGAAAGTAGCATCATGAGAGTCTTCGTGTTCCATCTGATGCCCTATCAGTACATGGACATGGAGTATCGCGAGCGCTATCGCGCCGCTTGGGTGGTGATGTCGAATCGCGAGTACGACCCGAAGAAAGGCCACGAGCTCTACAACCGCTACTTGGACGAGCTCGAGCTCTGCGCGGAGCTCGGCTTCGACGGAATAGCCGTAAACGAACATCATCAAACGGCGTACGGGCTCATGCCTTCTCCCGTCGTGACGGCCTCGGCGCTCGCTCGTCGGACGAAAAATTGTAAGATCGCGATCCTCGGAAATGCGTTCGGCTTGCGCGAGCATCCCCTCACGCTGGCTGAAGAGCACGCTATGATCGACAACATCACCGGCGGCCGCTTGATCACCGGGATGGTCCGCGGCGTCGGCTGCGAGTACTTTTCGTTCGGCGCAAATCCGGCGCAATCGCATGAGCGCTTTTATGAGGCGCACGATCTGGTCGTCCGTGCCTGGACGGAGCCGGGCCCATTCGCCTTCGAGGGGAAGTACTATACGTTCGAATACGTCAATGTTTGGCCGCGGCCGTACCAGCAGCCCCATCCGCCGATTTGGGCGCCGTCGATGGGGAGCCTCGAGACGATCGAGTGGGCGGCACACCCGTCGCGGAAGTACGTCTACTTGCAAAACTACAGCGCCCTTACGTCGGTTGAGCGGTATTTGACCATGTACCGCGAGATCGCCGAGAAGAAGTGGGGATATACCGCATCGTCGGATCAACTCGGCTGGGGCGCACCGACGTACGTCGCCGAAACCGACGAGAAAGCGCGCGACGAAGCTCGAGTCCATATCGAGTCGCTCTTCAACAAGTTTTTGGCCAAGACACCGGAGCTGATGTTCCCGCCGGGTTACTTGAGCGCGAGCTCCGCGGCCAACATGATGCAGCACAAAAAGCAAATCCGGGGGAACGTCACCGTCGACGGCCTCATCGAGCAAGGGATCATCCTGTGCGGGTCGCCGAAGACGGTCCTCACGAAGCTGACCGAAGCGCATAAACGGCTTGGATTTCAGAACTTCTTGGCGCTGCTGCAGTTCGGGACGCTTCCGCGCGACCTCACCGAGAAGAACATCCGGATGTTCGCCTCCGAGGTGATGCCGGCGTTGCAGCGGCTCACCGACAAAGAATTTGTCGGGATGAGCCTCGCGAGCGCGGTGAGCTGAATACGAGCGCGTGCTCGAGGAGCTGAAGTTCGGCGGCGCGGCCGTGATCGTTACCGGTGCGGGCTCGGGGATCGGACAGGCGACCTGCGAGATACTCGGTGAGCTCGGCGCGACCGTGATCCTCGTCGGGCGGCGCCCGGAGCCGCTACAGGAGACGGCCGAGCGGATGAGGCGGGCGGGGGCGACGAGCGTCGCGCTCCCCGCGGATGTCTCGAACGAGGACGACGTCGCGCGGCTGCGTGACGCGGTGGCTGCACGTTGGCCCTATATCAAGGCGCTGGTCAACAATGCGGGGAACAACTTCCGCTCGTCGGTCGCGGAGCTCTCGACCGAGAAATGGCGCGAGCTCTTGGGAGTGAATCTCGAGGGGACCTTTTTCATGTCGCGCGCCTTCTTGCCGTTGCTCCTGCAGGCGCCCGACGGGGCGGCGATCGTCAACGTCGCGTCGATCTTCGGCGTCATCGGACCGGCCGGCTACGCACCGTATGCGGCGGCGAAGGGCGGCGTCATCGCGCTGACCAGGCAGATGGCCGTCGATTACGGGCCGCGCGGGGTGCGCGTCAACGCGATCTCGCCGGGGCCGATCTTGACGGAACGCGTCGCCGGCTACTACAAGGGGCGCGAACGGGATATGGAAGTCACCGCCAAAGCGGTCGTCCTGGGTCGGTTCGGGAGGCCGCGTGAGATCGCGAATACGATCGCCTTTTTGGCCTCGGATGCGGCCTCGTACATGAACGGAGCGAACGTCGTCGTCGACGGTGGAAGGACGATCAGGTAGTGCGGCTGCTCGAAGGGATTCGCGTGATCGAGCTGGGCGCGCTGATCACCGCACCGCTCTGCGGGATGATGCTCGCCGACCTCGGTGCGGAGGTCGTGAAGGTCGAAAATCCCAAGGGGGGCGATCCCTTCCGGCCGTTCCGCGGCCGGCTCTACAGCCCGCGCTTTGCCGCATATAACCGCGGGAAACGGAGCCTCGCGCTCGATCTCACGACCGAAGGGGGCCGCAGCTCGCTCCTCGCCCTCGCGGCGCGCAGCGACGTCCTCATCGAGAATTTCCGCCCCGACGTGATGCAGCGGCTCAACCTCGATTGGGACGTCCTGCACGCGACGAATCCGCGGCTCATCTATTGTTCGATCACGGGATTCGGCGGCGACGGCCCGCTCGCGAAGCGCCCGGCCTTCGACGCGGTCGGCCTGGCGATGAGCGGGATTGCGAGCCTCTTCCTCGATCCGGACAATCCCGAGTTGATGGGGCCGACGATCACCGACAACGTGACGGGGATGTATGCGTGCTACGGGATTCTCGGGGCGCTCTACGAGCGAGAGCGCAGCGGCGTCGGACGACGAGTCGAGGTCAATATGCTCGAGTCGTCGATCGCCTTCATGCCGGATCCATTTGCCAACGCGATCATGGGAGGTCAGGCGATCGATCGCCTCTCGCGCGTCGCCTCCTCGCAATCGTACGCCTTCACATGCTCGGATCGGAAGATGATCGCTCTACAGCTCTCGACGCAAGAGAAGTTCTGGAGAGGGCTCTTGGCGGCGATCGAGCGTCCCCAGCTTGCGGATGATCCGCGCTTCGCCACGCGCGATGCACGCGTCGCCAACTACGTCGAGCTGCGCTCCCTGCTGCGAGACGTCTTCGCCGAGCGATCGCGTCCCGAGTGGTCCGAGCGCCTCGAGCGACACGACGTCCCGTTCGCGCCCGTCCACACCTTGCCCGAGGTCGTGAACGACGAGCACGTGATGCACCTCGGGACCTTTTTCAGGCTCCACCATCCGAGCGAGGGCGAGCTGACCGCTATTCATAATCCCGTTCGCATCGACGGCAAGCACGTCGACGGCGACCTCCCGCCGCCGCTGCTCGGGGAGCACACGGAGCAGATTCTACGAGAGCTTTCGGAGGCGCGCGCTCAGTCGTAAAGATAGGAGGATCGATCGTGGATCGTCGTCAGTTCATTCGTGCGTCCGGTTTGGCCGCCGCAGGGATCGCCGCTTCGGGTTCGGTCGCGAGCGCGGCGACGCCGGTCACGCGTCGCTGGATCGAAGAGAAATGGGCGCTCGATCAGATCATCCAGGCCAACGGGATGGATTGGGATCAAGGGCGCAGCCGCGGGCTGGCCGCGACGTGCGGCCCCGAGGCGGAGGGCGACATCACGACGTTGCGGGCGCGGATCAAGAAATTCGCCGATTTCTCGCATGCCTACGAGGCCGCGGCGCGACGGCGCGAAGCCTTGGCGCGCGAGCACGAGGCGGCGGGCGAAGTCGTCTCCGCGCGCGACAATTACTTTATCGCGGCGCAATTTTGGGCCGGGGCGCAATGGCCCATCTATGAGAAGAACGATCAAAACATGGCGTACAACGCCCGCAAACGCGAGTGCTACGCCAAGTACGCGCAGCTCGCCGACCATCACGTCGAGGTGGTCTCGATCCCTCTGGGCAAGAACGTCATCCCGGCGTACTTCCACCTTCCGCCGGGCTACCGCGGCGGGAGGGTTCCGGCGATCGTCTCGATTCCGGGGATGGACGGATCGAAGGAAGGCCGTGTCGCGCTCTACGGCGACCGCTGGCTCGAGCGTGGCTTCGCCGTGCTCGCGATCGACGGTCCCGGCGAATACGAGAGTCCGCTGTTAGGGAGTTACGTGCGGCGCGAGGCGTGGCTCGCCGCCGGGCCGGTCCTCGCGAATTGGCTCGGAGCGCGTCAGGAAGTCGATCCGCAAAAGCTCGGGGTCGTCGGGACGAGCTTCGGCTCGCTCTTCGGGACCTGGCTGAGTGCGGCGGAGCCGCGCTTCAAGGCGGTCGCGGTCCAATCGACATGTCTCGAACCGGGTTGCCGTACGATCTTCGAGCAGGCCTCGCCGACGTTCAAGATGCGCTTCATGTTCATGTCGGGCTACACCGACGAAGCGGAGTTCAACAAGTTCGCCAAGACGCTGACCTGGGAAGGTTACGCCGAGAAGATCCGTTCCCCATATCTTTGCATCGCCGGCGAAGCGGACGAGCTCTGCCCGATCGAAAATACCGAGCGCATGTTCAAGGTCATGAGCGCGCCTCGGAATCTGCTCGTATACCAGGACGCGCGGCATTCGATCGCGGGCGTCCCGGCCGCGACCAACGGACCGGCCTACGCTCCCTTCATGGCGGACTGGATGCTCGCGCGTTTGAACGGGAAGCCGACGGTGAGCGAGCGCTGGTACATCGAGGCGAGCGGCCGAATCGACAAGACGCCCTACGCCTGAAAGGGAGGATCGCGCTCTAGCCTACTGCGTGATCCCAAAGGTGCTGTTGAAGGCACGGACGTTGTCGGCGTAGTTGACGCTCTCCGACGGATTAGAGACGACGATATGGAGCTTCGGGTTCCAGATCAGCGGATCGCTGTTGACGTTCTTGTGACCCGAGACGCGTCCGATCGCGTTCGTCTGTACCATCCAAGACTGTGTTTGATAGGACATCAACCAGCGGACGAAGAGCTTCGCGGCGTCCGGGTGCGGTGCGTTTTTCAGCATCGAGACGCAAAGGGTCTCGCCGATGACCGGATCGGGGTTCACGAGTTGGACCGGCTGGCCCGCGCGCATGAGGCGCGCGGCGTTGTAGGCGTAGATGTTGACCCCGGCCGCGTATTCGCCGGCCGCCGTCATCGTCATCGCGATTTGGTGGCTGCCGACCAGGTTCGGGTGGTTTGCCGCGAGTCCGCGCATCAGCTGGTCTCCGGCCGGGCCCATCGCGCGCCGCATCGCCGCGTACCACTCGTACGAGCCGTTGTAGAGCGCGAAGTTCCCGCGCCACTCCGGCTTGGTCAGATCCATCCACGCCTTCGGCGGCGGCAGACCGAGCTGCTTGACCTTATTTACGTTATAGGCCAAAGCGTCGGTGTTCATAAAGCCGACGCGCCAATAGCCGTCGGGGTCGACATAGCCCGGCCGGTAGTCGCGGTCCTCGGGGATGCGGAGCGCCACCAGGAACCCGCTGCGCTTGAGCTGATCGGTGTGAAGCCCGGGCGCGATCACCACGTCGACGTCATAGTGGCCGGAGCGCTGCTCGATCGTCACCTTGGCCGGGATCTGGTCGCTTTCGAAGCGCAGCGCTTGGAGTTTCATCGCCGGGTAATCCGCATCGAACCGATTGACGAGTTTTTGTACGTCTTCGGCCGTCATCGCGATGTAGATCGAGACGGTCCCCTGGGCTTGCGCTTTCGCGACGAGGTCCTTGTCTTCGACGGGTTGCGCGGCGAAACCGCGCCGACCGGCGACGAAGACGGCCGACAAGAGGGAGACGACCCCGGCGAGAGCGGAACGACGTCGCATCATCACCGAGGGTACCGCAGCTCATAGCGGCCCCGCAAGACGATGTCGATCGCATCTAGCTGGGGCCCCGCAGAAGTGTGCGAACGCCGGCGGCAGGCTGCTCGCCCGGCGTGAGATGCGAGCTTCCCGGGAACGGTGGGGCAGCCAAGACAGGCCGAAACCGGCGTTGTCAATGAATGACGACGCAAGATTCCGGCTGCGCGCTCGCCGCCGCGATGCTACGATTCCTGCTATGAACGAGTTTTACGGGGTCACGACGACCGGGGTCTACTGCCGCCGGGGATGCAAGAGTCGGCGACCGCTCCCTCAAAACATGCGTCTCTTCGAAAGCGCCGACGAGGCGCGGGCGGCCGGGTTTCGCCCGTGCAAACGGTGTCGTCCGGACCAGGTCCGGTCCGGCGTCGACGAGCGCTTCGTCCGCGTTTGTCGCGCGATCGAGGATGCCCCGGAGCCGCCGAGGCTCAAGGAGCTCGCCGCCCTCGTCGGTTTGAGCGAAGCGCACTTGCAGCGGCGCTTCAAAGCGGCGATCGGCGTCTCGCCGCGGGCTTACGCGGCGATGGTGCGCGACAAGCGGCTGCGCTCGCAACTTCGTGACGGCCGGAGCGTCACCGAAGCGCTTCTCGAGGCCGGCTTCGGGTCCGCATCACAGATCTACGAGGAGGCGATGCTCGGGATGACTCCGTCGGCGTTTCGCAGCGGAGGCGAGGGTGTACGGATCGCCTACGTGATCGTCCGAAGCGCCCTGGGGGAGGTTTTGGTCGCGGCGACCGAACGCGGGGTGTGTCGCGTCGACATCGCCGACGACGCTCGAGTCCTCGAAGAGCGGCTGCGCGCCGAGTATCCGAAGGCTCTGCTGCGCCGCGAAGACGATCGGCCGGCGTCGGCGGCGTCGCTGATCGTCGCTTACCTGGCGGGGCGCGGCCCGTGGCCGCGACTCCCGATCGACGTCCGTGGGACCGCATTTCAGAGGCGTGTTTGGGAGACGCTTCGGTCGATTGCACCGGGGAAGACACTCACCTACGGTGAGCTTGCCGCGGCGATAGGCTCGCCACGCGCCGTTCGCGCCGTCGCGCGCGCATGCGCGACGAATCCGATTGCGCTCCTGATCCCCTGCCACCGGATCGTACCGGCCGCGGGCGGGGTCGGCGGCTATCGTTGGGACGCGGCGCGCAAGGTCCGCCTTCTCGAGTTGGAGCGCTCCGCCTGAGCGAGGATCTTCCCATCGCTCATGTTTCGTCGCACGTGGCGAAGGAGGCGCTTTAGCTCGTTCTGTTCTTCCTTCGAGAGACCGGCGACGCCCATTTGGTTGATCGCGGCGATCTCGGGCAAGAGGGCGTCCCAGACGCGCCTTCCCTTTTCGGTCATGAACAAGTTGACTTTGCGGGCGTCCTGCGCGTTGCGCTTGCGCCGTACGTAGCCCAAGCGTTCCATCTCTTTGACGGCGTCGACCGTCGTCGGCCCGCGCATGTGGACGGCGTCGGCAAGCTCGCGAAACGTCAGCCCGTCGTGCTCCGAGATGATCCTCAGGAACGGGAAGAATCCGACGTTGACGCCGTGACGCGCGACCATCGGGGCGAAGGTGCGGCGAAATGCACGCGACGTGTCGGCCAGCAAGAAACCGAGCGTATCGTCAGCGCTTGGTGCGCGTCTGGGCACGCGGTAGAGGCCTTTCTCATCTATCGGTAGGTTCCTATCAGATTACCCGATCCGTCGCCGTCGCGCAAGGTGGCGCGCCGGTCTTGGCTAAGGTGTGAGCGTGAGTGCCGGAACGATAAGCGAAGAACGGATGACCGCGCGTATCGATCGGTTGACGAGCGACGATCTCCCGGTCGGCCAAGCGCTGGTCCTGCTCGATCCTCAACTGATGGAACGCTATGGGATCGCCGTCGACGACGTGTTGGAGCTGACGACGCCGGAGGACCTTTCGGCCTTGGTGCGCGTCGCCGCCCCGCGAGCGGAAGACGCGGGTCTGGGGTTGATTCGCGCCGACCGCTATCTTCGGCAAACGTTGCGCGGGCGGCTGAACACGCCGGTGCGGATGAAGAAGATCGAGGCTCGGCCGGTCCGCCAAGTCTTCCTGCAGCCGCCGCTCGATCTGCTGGGCGCACACAACTTAGCCGAGCATCTGCAAGAGCATCTCGCCGAGGACCGGACCGTCGTCAGTCGCGGGACGTTGCTCTATCTTCCGATCAGTCACGATCACGATACGGGCGCCGGGGCGATCTTCCGCGTCTCGCGGATCGACGACGGCCCCGGATACGTCGGGCCGCAGACACGCGTCTTTCTCGAGGAGCCCGATCCGCACGACGTCGAGTTTCAGCTCGACATCAGCCTCGACGACGTCGGCGGCCTGGATCATGAGCTGCGCGCGGTCCTCGATCTCGTCCAGCTCCCGCTGCAATATCCCAGCGTCTACCGTCAGCTCGGAATCCAAGCCCCGCGCGGGATCATCCTGTATGGTCCGCCGGGGACGGGAAAGACGCACATGTCCCGGGCTCTCGCGCAAGAGCTCGACGTCCGGTTCTACTACATCAACGGGCCGGAGATCGTCGGGACGATGCACGGCGAGACGGAAGGGACGCTGCGCAGGCTCTTCGGCGAGGCTTCGCATCACGCGCCGTCGATCATCTGCATCGACGAGCTCGATGCGATCGCGCGCTCGCGGCGGGACCTCGGGAGTCAGACGGATATCCGCGCCGTCACGCAGCTCCTGTCGTTGATGGACGGTTTGCGCAAGATCGACGGCGTGATCGTGATCGGGACGACGAATCAGCTCGAGACGATCGATCCGGCGTTTCGCCGCTCCGGACGCTTCGATCGGGAGATCTATATCGGTCCGCCCGACACGAGCGGACGCCTGCAGATCCTGCGCATCCACACCCGCGATATGCCGCTCGAACGGGGCGTGGCGGAATTTCTACCGACGCTCGCCGCGCGAACGCACGGTTTCGTCGGTGCCGACCTCGTCGAGCTCTGCCGTGAAGCGGGGCTCACGAGCTTGCGGCGCGTCGCCCCCGCCAAGGGGCTCTCGCGCGAGCTTGCGACCAAGCAAGTGCACAAGGCCAAGGTGACGGTCGAAGATCTCGAGTTCGCGCGGACGCGTGTCCGGCCGTCGGCCGGGCGACATAATCTCGTGACGGCGAGCTCCGCGACGGCGAGCGAAGTGATCGGTCTCAGGACGCAGGCCGACTGGCTGCGGAAGATCGCAAGCCGGCGCTTTGCGCTCGAACGCGACGACGAGCACGTCGCCGGCGGCGTCCTGTTGTACGGTCCGCCGGGCTCGGGGAAGACGCTCCTCGTCCATGCGCTTGCCGCCGAGTTCAAGTCGACGTTCATCGTCGTACGGGGTCCGGAGATCTTCTCGAAATGGCTCGGGGACACCGAAGAGTCCGTGCGGCACGTTTTCGAACTCGCGCGGCGGATGCCGCCCGCGATCGTCTTCTTCGACCAGCTCGAGGCGGTTGCGCCGGTGCGCGGCGCCGATTCCGGTTCGGTGACCGCCGATCGCGTCGTCGGGCAGCTGTTGACCGAGCTCGACGAGCTGAGTCTTGCCGAGCGTGTCTTGGTCATCGGCGCGACGAACCGTCCCGACCTCGTCGACCCGAGCATCCTGCGTGCCGGCCGTCTGGGCTTTCACATCGAGATTCCGTTGCCCGACGCTTCGGACCGACGGGCGCAGATCGCCGCATTTTCGCGGGAAAGCAAGCTCGACTTGGCGGACGGCGATCTCGATTGGCTGGCGCAGCGAACCGACGGGTTCTCCGGCGCCGATCTGCGCCTGCTCATAGGGCTCGTCCGCATGCAAGGCGGCTCGCGTGAGGAGCTGCGGGAGCGCTTCGAGAGCGCGCTCTCGAACATCAAGCGAGTGGACGGGAAACGCTAATGGTCGAACGAAGGCGGCTATCTCGTCGCCGTCGCCGGAAATACGCTTCAGATAGGGAAGTCGAAATCAAGCGAGGAGTTCAGAATGGCCGAACAGGTTCGCACTCGGGAGCGCGAGACTGAAGCTGAAGCTTCGAATACTCGTCTCTACGAACCGAAGATTTACGAATATGCGCTCGAATGGCTCGATCGTTCGAAGAACGGTCGCGTCGTCGTGCGCGGCAAAGATATCCCCTGGGACATGCACAAGCAGGCGAACTCGAAGCGCTATATGTCCCCGCTCGAACCCGAGCTGAAAGACACCTGCCTGCAAGATTGGGAAGTCTTCCTCCAAATTTTCCCCGAGAAGTCGGGGAAGCACCGTCATCAAGGCGGTCTGGTCATCTTCATCCTCGAGGGGAAGGGCTACACGATCATCGACGGCGAGCGTTACGAGTGGGAGGCCGGCGATCTCATGCTCCTGCCGATGAGTCCCGGCGGCGTCGAGCACCAGCACTTCAATTACGACAGAAACAATCCGGCGAAATGGGTCGCCTTCATCTACTGGCCCTACTTCAACTACGGCGGGAGCGAGATCACGCAGATCGAGACCTGTCCGCTCTACGACGAGTGGATGGCGAAGGTCGAAGCGCAGAAGAAGCAACTCGAGCCGGCAAATCGGGGGAAGGTATGAGCGACACGAACCTCTTCGAGCGGCTGCTCGAGATCCGCGATCAACAGCGCGAGCAGAAGAAGAGCGGGCGCGTCATCGTCCCGTTCAAAGATTTGCCGTGGGAAGAGAACCGCCACGGCAAGATGAAGTGGTACATGCACCCGGACATCAAAGAGAACTGTCTCAATCAGTTCTTGTTTTGGGTGCAAGAGATACCGCCGGGCGGACGGACGGGGAAGCAGAAGAGCCAGGGCGGCCAAGTCGGCTTCGTTTGGCGGGGTAAGGGCTACACGCTGATCGACGGCGTCCGCTTCGACTGGGAGAAAGACGATCTGCTCAATCTCCCGGTTCGAACGAACGGTATCATCGTGCAGCACGTCAACACCGATCCGAAAGAGCCCGCGCGGATCATGTTCATCGAACCGAACCTCGTATTCGCACTTGGGATCGACCGCGGATCGGGCTTTGAGCAGCTCGAAGACGCGCCGAGATAAGCCGTGGACGAATCGATCGTCGTCATCGTGACCGGTGCCGCGGGCGGCTTGGGACGCGCGATGTCGCTGGGTCTCCTTGCCGCCGGTCGTCGGGTCGTCGCATTCGATATCGATCGTGCGCGACCGGCGATGGACGAGCTCGTCGGCTTGGCGCACGGCGCCGGGCAAAGCGAACGGCTCTTTCCGGTCTACGGGAGCGTGCGCTCCGAGGATGACTGCGCACGAGTCGTCGCTGCGGCGATCGAGCGCTTCGGAAGGGTCGACGCGCTCGTCAACAACGCCGGGCTCGGGATGGGGACGATCAGCCTCCAGGCGATGATCTCCGGCATCCCTTTCTACGACGTCCCTGCCGAGAACTGGCGGGCGCTCATCGACACCAACGTCAATGGACCGTTCCTCATGGCGAAGGCGATCACGCCTCACTTGCGCAAGCAGGGCTGGGGCCGGATCGTCAACGTCACGACCAGCTACCCGACGATGATCAAGGACGGTTTTTCGCCATACGGTCCGGCGAAGGCGGCGCTCGAAGCGGCAAGCGTGATTTGGTCGAACGACCTCAAGGGGACGGGGGTCACGGTCAACGTCTTGATCCCGGGCGGGGCGGCCGACACACCGATGGTCCCGTACGAGGCCGCGCGAGATCGGACGAAGCTCGTCCCCCCGCACGTGATGGTCGCGCCGGTGACGTGGTTGACGTCGCGCGCTTCCGACGGTTTCAGCGGGTATCGTTTCATCGCGCGTGAATGGGATCCCGACGCGCCGGTCGAGCAGAACGTCAAAAAAGCCGGTTCCCTTGCGGGCTGGCGCGGCGCGGCGCCGTCCGGCGTCCCCGCTTGAGCGCACCACGCAAATCGCATCTCGGTCCGGTCGTCGCGAATCTCATCTTCCCGTAACGGATGAACCGATCGCTCCGCGGCCGGGCGTCGAGCTCGGGACGGAGAAACGGTTCGCGTGCTTTGGCAACTGACGCTGGTGTTCAGCATCCTCTCGGTTTTCAGTTTCGGCGGCGGGAACGCGACGGTGCCGCAGATGTACGCGGACACCGTAGTGCGGCATCACTGGATCACCCCTGCTGAATTCGCCCGCTTTTACGCCCTCGGGAAGCTGGCACCGGGTCCGACGATGACGATGGGGACGCTGATCGGCCTTGCGGTCGCCGGGATCCCCGGAGCAATCGTCGCGACCGCAGCGCTGCTGATCCCGGCGGGCGCGATCGTCTTCATCCTCGGTCGCCTATGGCATCGCTTCCGAGAAGCGCCTTGGCGGGAACGGCTCGCCCGCGCGATCGGTCCGGTCGTCCTCGGCCTGATCTGGGCCGCCGGCGTCGCGATCGCGCGCGGAGCGGTCGACGACGCCGCGACCGTCGCGATCGCGATCGTCGCCGGGGTCGTCATGCTCGGGACACGGCTGAATCAAGCCGTTTTGATGCTCGCCGCCGGGGCCGTCGGGGCCCTCGTCTTGCGATGAGCCCGTCGGCGCGGGTCGACGCGGGCAAACTCCTGCGCGTCTTCCTTTGGCTGGGGGCGACGACGTACGGCGGCGGACAGTCGGCCGCGATTCGACGTGAAGTCGTGCGCCGCCGTCGGTGGCTCACCGACGAAGAGTACCTCGAGCTTCGCTCGATCGCCCTGATCGCCCCGGGACCCAACTCGCCGAATCTAGCGTTGCTCATCGGGCTGCGACTGAGCGGGACGATCGGCGCGATCGTCTCCTACGCGGCGGCCAGCCTCCCCTCGACGATCATCCTTCTGTTATTAGGAGCTCTGGCGCTCGATCCGCACCTTCCGATAGTACGTGCGGCGCTGCGCGGGTGCGCCGCGGCCGCCGTCGGGCTCACGTTCGCCAACGCGCTCGAACTATCGGCCCTCTACAAGCGGCAGGTTCCGCAACTGATGATCATCGCCGCCGCCGCGGCCGCCGCGCTGTTCGGCCATCTCTCACTCTGGGCGACGCTGCTCGTCTTCGTCCCGGTCTCGTTCGCCCTCACCGCGCGACCCGCGCGGGGGAGTGCTCCCGAAGGAAGTTGACGTAATCGGCGATCGCCGCCGTCGTGTCGTACTGGGGGCGATACCCCGTGTCGCGGCTGATGCGCTCGAGGCTCATGTAGGGATCGGGCTGTGTCTTGTGGCCTTCTCCGAGCTCGATATCGGCCGACGGGACCGCCCGGCGGACCGCTTCTGCGATTTGCGCATTCGTGGTGGCGACGCCCGAGCCGAGATTGTAGATGCGATGGGGCAAGGCCGGCGTGGTCGCCAAGAGGGCCAACCCTCGGCCGCAGTCTTTCACGTAGCAGTAATCGTAGGCGTCGGCGGCCGGAATCCCGCTAAAGTGCCCCGGTCTCCCCTCGACGGCTGCGTGCGCCATGCGACTCGGCGGATTGACCATCGAGTGATAAAGCGGGCCGAAGATGTAGCCGATCCGCGCGGAGACGACCTCGAGGCCGCAACGATCGGCATAGTGGAGCGCGAGGATCTCGCCCGCCTTTTTGAATGCTTCGACCTCGTTCTTCGAGGTGACGGGGAGCGGCTGGTCCTCGCGAAACGGTCCGCGATCGAGGCTGCTGTAAACCGTGACGCTGCTCGCAAAAACGACCCGGCTGGTCCCCGCCAGACGCGCCGCTTCGAGGACGTTGTAGAGCCCCGTCATGTTCACACGATACTCCTCACCGACCGAGAGCGCACCGCGTCCGGGGACGGCCAGGTGGATGATCCGCTCGACGGCATGCCGTTGTACCACGTCGAGCACCGCGAAGGGGCTTGTGATGTCGAGGGCCTCGCGCGCGATGCGGCGGGGGTCGTAACCGTGCAGCGCCTCCAGATCGCGCTCGACGCGGTATTGGCTGAGGACGAGATCGTGCCCGCCCTCCAGGAGAGCATGAGCGGTGTGGAGCCCGATGAAGCCGGAGCCTCCGGTAATGAGGATCTTCACGTCCCAGGGATTTCACCCCAGGCCCCCGCTCCCTTGCAAAAAAGCGCTGCGGCAGCAGTATTTTTAAGCACTTTCGCGTATAGGACGGGTCAATACGGCTTCTGTTCAGCGCCCCGCGTGGGGTTTCACTTCTGTAAGCCGAGATCAACCGAAAGGATCGAATGAGAAAATCGGAACTGGTGCGGGAGCTCGCCGAAGAGTTTTCGCTCCCGCGCAGGCAGGTCGACGAGCTCGTCACCGGGCTGCTCGACAAGATAACGGAGGTTCTCAGTAGGGGGGACAAAGTTCAACTCACGCCCTTCGGTCAGTTCAAGGTACGCGATCGCGCTGCGCGGATCGGACGTAACCCCCAGACCGGAGCACCGGTAAAGATTCCGGCCAAGCGCGTCCTTCGTTTCCTCGCAGGCCGCGCTTTAAAGGAAGCCGTCGGGACGGCGAAGCCGCGCCGGGCGGCCGCGAAGAAGGCGGCGGTTCGGAAGAAAGCCACCGCGAAAAAAACGCCCGTTCGGAAAGCGGCACGAAAAGGCCGCCGCTGAGACCGAGATTCTCGATGTCTCCAAGCCCTGCGTGCGCAGGGCTTTTTTCTTTGCGCTACGCGATTCGAACGGCTCGGTAGTCGAGGGCTCGGCGTGACGAAGGGGGGTCGGGCATCGGTTCACCGACGACGAGATGAACTCGGCCTCGAACCCGCAAATCCATAGTATGGTGTCCAAGACGATCCCCATCCGGGGCGCCTCTTGACCCTCGCTCGGTGCGAGAGCCGCTGTGCGGCACGAAGAACGATGTCGCAAATCGCTACGATCGGAGGCGCCGCGCTGCGCTGAGCACTGGATCCCGACCAGGTCGCGGCGCTCGGCAGCGGAGTCATGCGCGAGAACGTCTCGTTTCTCTAAGACGGGCATTCGCTGAAATCCGAGATCGGTTCCTCATATCCGATCCGGGATTCGTCCGTCTCGACAACGCGGCGCGGACGACCGCGGCCGTCGCGGCGACGACGGCCGCAATGGTGTTGATGACGCACCTGTGGAGAGGCTCCCAAATCCTCGTCCTCATGGGGGCGCTCTCGAGCTGGATCAGCGCCGTCACGGTGAACGACGCGCGCCCTGCAGATCGCCGGATCACGACGGGGCTCGTCTTGCTCCCCGCGATCCTCGGGATGACGCTCGGGACGGCCGTCGCCGGCCACGCCCTGATCGAAGACCCGCTGTTCCTGGTCGTCCTCTTCACCGGCGTCTACGTCCGGCGTTACGGTCAACGCCATACGACGCTCGGGATCGTATGGGTGTTCAGCTTTTTCTTCTCACTCTTCATCGGGGCGCGAGTCGACCAGTTGCCGCCGCTCTTCGGGGCGTTGACCTTGGGAACGGCCTCGACCTATGTGATGCGTTTCGTCGTCCCAAAATACCGGCGGGGCTCGCTGTGGTCGGTGCGGCAATCGATCTTGGCGCAACTCCGCCTCGCCGCCGCCCCGGTCCCTCACGCGGCGCTCGCCGTCCTCGTCCCCCATCTCGCCGAGATCAACGAGACGATCTTGGCGGTCGAGGAACAGGGCGTCATCCCCGCCTCGCTCGAAAGGCTGATCCTGGAGTGCGAGCTCGCGGCCGAGAATCTGCTCATCGCCAGGAGCGGGGAGGACGTCGAGACGCGGCGTTCGGCCGAGCGCCGCTTCGCTGAAGCGATCGAACGCTTCGTCGCGGCCGTTGGGACGGCGCCGCCGCCCCAAGACGAGGAGCCCGGTCCGCAGCACACGGCGATCATCGAAGAGGCGCGACGCGGATCGCAGACGCAATATCGTTTGCGCCCGACGACGCGGCAAGCGATCCAAGTGACGGTCGCCGCCGCGGCGGCGATCGCCGCCGGCGAGCACATCTCCCCGCAGCGCTGGTATTGGGCCGTGATCGTGACGTTCATCGTTTATAACGGGACCGTCTCGGCGGGCGAGACGGTCGTGCGCGCGTGGGCGAGTTTCCTCGGGACGTTGGCGGGCGTTCTGGCGGGCGGATTCATCGGGCATTTGGTACGCGGCGACGTCGCGCTCGAGAGCACCCTCCTCTTCCTGGGTATGCTCTTCGCCGCGTACTTCTTGCGGCGGATCTACGGCGTCGCGCTGTTCTTCATAACACTCGTCCTGGTGATGCTCTATTCGCTCACCGGTCGATTCACCGAGAGCCTCCTGCTCATCCGGCTCTTCGAGGTGATCATCGGGGCGGTCATCGGCGGGGTCGCGGCGGTGTGGATCCTTCCGACCTCGACACGTCGTGTCTTTCGCGGCGACGTCATCGCCTCGCTGCAGGCGATGTGCGATGCGCTCGAGGTTTTGGGTGGCGACGACGAGCGACGCGTGCAAGCCGCAAGCCGTCGCTTCGATACGGCGGTCCGGCGGCTGCGCCAACGGGTCCGTCCGCTGCGCTCCGGCCCGACGTTCGCCGGCTTTTCGGAGTTCGCCCGCCGCTGGCTATGGGCGCTCGAGTTGTCCGCCTATCACCTGCGGAACGCCGTCGTCGCGCCGACCTTCGAGCGCGAACAGGTACGTGCGGCGGCGGCGAAGACGGCGGCGATCCTGCAAGAGATCTCGAGCGACCTCGAATGGCCGCAGGCCTCGGCTCCTCTCCCGGAGCTCCCGCCGCCCCGTTGCGGACCCGGCGAGAACGCGCAACCGATCGCGCAAATCGGGGAATTGCTGGCTCGGCTGAGCTGATCGAACGCGCACCGGAAGTGCGGTGCCGGGAACCTTCATCTTGCCGTCCGCGTTATAGTCCGTACCAAAAACGGTACCCGTCGATTCGCTCGAGAAATGAAGCGCCGTGCATAGAATTGGCCTCTTGACGCTCGCCTTCTTCGCTTCTCTCTGTACCGTCGTCGCCGCCGCTTCGCCGAGTTCATCGACTGCGCCGGGCTCGCTCCAAGTGACGAGGGCGACGCTTTCGAACGGGCTTCAGGTCGTCGTGCTGCGCGATCGACTCGCCCCGGTCGTCTCGGCGTTTATGAACTACGAGGTCGGCTCGGATGACGAGTCGATCACCGGATTGGCGCATGCGACCGAGCATATGATGTTTCGCGGGAGCAAAACGGTCTCGGCGTCTCAATTTGCGCGGATAACGGCTATCGCCGGCGGAAATTACAACGCAAACACGCAGAACGCGATCACCCAGTACTTCTTCACGATGCCGGCGCAGGATCTCGACGTAGCCCTTCGTCTGGAAGCATCCCGAGCGCGCGATCTCTTACTCACGCAAGATCTGTGGAACGCGGAACGCGGCGCGATCGAGCAGGAGGTGGCGCGCGACAACAGCGATGCGGATTATCGCCTCTACGTCAAGGCGCTGCATCATCTCTTCGAAGGGACGCCCTACGCCGACGAAGGGCTGGGGACGCTCGAGAGTTTCGGCAGGCAAATCAACGCGCCGCAACTGCAGGCGTTCTATCGCGCTTGGTATCATCCGAACAACGCCGTCTATGTAATCGCGGGCGACGTCGATCCGCCGAGCGTGATCGCCAAAGTGCGCGCGCTCTTCGGCTCGATCCCTGCGGCGCGTCTCCCGGCGCGCAAGCCGGTTCACCTCCGGCCGCTCACCCCTGCGACTTTTACCGATCAGAGCGATCGATCCTCGACCGAGACGTTCCTCGCCTATCGTTTCCCCGGCTATGAAAGTCCCGATTATGCGGCCTCGCAGGTGTTGATCGCCGCGCTCAACAACCGCCGTGCCGATCTCTACGGTTTGGTCGCAGCAGGTAAAGCACTCGAAACCTCGGCCGACGCTCAGAGCTTTGCAAAAGCCGGGATGGCGATCATCGCCTCATCGGTCGAGCCGAACGTCCCACCTCAGACGGCGCTCGACCGACTGCGCGCCGTCATCGACGGGTACCGCGCGCACGGGATCCCCGCCGATCTCGTCGAGGCGGCGAAGCAACGGGCGATCGCGCGCGCGCAATTCGCGCGGAACTCGGTCGCCGGGTTGGCGCGCGAATGGAGCCAGGCCCTTGCGGTGGAGCACCGCACCCCCGACCAACTCCTCGACGCCGTTCGCCGGGTGAGCGTCGCCGACGTCGACCGCGTGCTGCGAACCTATCTCGTGAATGCGACCGCGACGAGCGCGTACGCGGTTCCGAAGGCGGCGGAGAGCTCGGCAGCGGGCCGTCCGGGGGGCGGCGCGTCTTCGAACGCTTCGTCCCCGTCGTCGGGTGAGCAAGCTCCAGGCGGCGGAGAAAACAACGTGATCGCGCCGCAAGAAGGGACACGATTGCCGCAGTGGGCGCAGAGTCTGCTGACCGACGTTCGCGTCCCGCCCCGGACGATTCACCCGTCGATGACGACGCTTCCCAACGGGATAAAACTCGTCGTGCAGCCCGAGACGATCAGCGACACCGTCACCGTTCGAGGGCTGATTCGTAACAATCCCGGGATGCAGGAGCCGACGGGCAAAGAGGGCGTTGCCGGGATCACGTCGGCGCTTTTGTCGTACGGCACCAAGCGATACGATCGGATCGCGTATCAACGTCAACTCGACGCGATCGCCGCGAACGTCGAGACCGGCCTGAATTTTTCGCTGACGGTCCTTGCGCCGCACTTCGCGCGCGGCATGGAACTCCTCGCCGAGGGTGAGCTCGATCCCGCATTCCCTGCGGACGCGTTCGAGATCGTGAAAGCGCAGGCATATCGCACCGCGCAAGCGCAAGAGCACAGCCCGTCGTATGAGGCCAGGGTCGCGCTGATCGATGCGCTCTTTCCGCCCGACGATCCGGCGCGGCGCCGTGCGACGCCGGCCTCGATCGATCGCCTGACGCTCGACGACGTCCGCTCATGGTATGCGCAGGCCTACCGCCCGGATTTGACGACGATCGTCGTCGTCGGAAAGGTGACGCCGGCTCAGGCGCGAGCGATCGTCGAGCGGTACTTTGGGGCATGGAAAGCGAGCGGTCCGGCGCCCTCGCTCGATCCCTCGCCGGTTCCGAACAACAGTCCGGGCTCGTTCGTCATCCCGGCGACGGGACGCGTACAGTCGTCGGTCACGCTCGCCGAGACGCTCCGGTTGCGGCGCGACGACGGGGACGTCCCGGCGCTCCGCGTCGCGGATACCGTACTCAGCGGCGGGACGTTCGCCTCGATGCTCTATCATGATTTGCGCGTCGTCAACGGTCTGGTCTACAGCGTCGGGACGTCGTTGGACGTCGGGAAAACACGCTCGACCTTCAGCATTTCGTTCGGTGCGGCGCCGCAGAACGTCGATCGCGCCCAAGCGCTCGCGCTCGACGACATACGGCGTTTACAGAGTACGCCGCTCCCAAGCGCCCGATTGGCTGAAGCGAAGGCGCTCCTGATGTCCGCGTTGCCGTTACGTTTGCAAAGCGAGACGGGGATCGCGCAGGAGCTCTTGAGGAACGCATCCGAAGGGCTTGCGCTGGACGACGGTTACATCCAAGCGCGTCGTGAGCTGGCCGCGAACGCCGCCGACGTGCAGCAAGCGGCCGCGAAGTGGATCCGAGCGGACGGCTTCGTCCGCGTCGTCCAGGCGCCGCCGCAGTCCTTGGAATCCGCACAATCGTCCGTTACGTCGCACAGCGCGCCGTAATGAGCGGCGCCCACCGGCAAGCCTCCAGTCGCCCCGCATGCTCTCTTGCAATTCGCACGTCGTTCGTGCATCATTGTCGGGCAAGGACGCGACGAAGGTCTCTCATTCCTCAGGACTTGTTGCTGAAAGGACTGGTCGCGATGACCGACTCTCAGACCGTCGAGTCCGACGAAGGTGCGCCTCGGGTCTCCGGCGACACGAGAACGTTTTCCCTTAGCTGCGGTTGCTTCTCCGTGACGAGCGGCGGGCGGCTGGTAGCGATCGAATGGTGCCCTCGGCATTCGGCGATGCATGGCAAGATGATGCTCTCGCTCGAGCCGTCGCAGGGCGGGCCCCCCGAATAGACCGAGGCCGAGGGCTGTCGGCGCTTATCGTGAAAGACCCTCCGGCACAGGAGGGAGTCCTTATGCCTTTGTCTCGTTCTCGCGCCCTTCGTACGATCGCCGCCGGGATTACCGCTCCCGCGCTCGCAGGATTCCCCCGCGGGGCGCGTAGCCAGTCGACCGTGACCGTTCGGGTGGGCGTCATCCCGGTCGACGTCTCGGGGAACGTGTTCTATGCCGCCGACCTTGGGCTCTTTCGGAAGGCGGGGTTGGACGTGCAGATGCAGCCGATGACCAGCGGGCCGGTCCTGGCTCAAGCGGTTGCGGGCGGCGCAATCGATATCGGGATTTCGAACGTCGCGACGATCGCGGCGGCTCGCCTGCGGGGTTTGCGGTTCCGTTATATCGCGCCCGCAGCCGTCGTCGTCCCTGCGCCGAAGCAGACCGATATCGTCATGGTGCGCAAAGACTCGCCGATCAGGACCGGTGCCGACATGAACGGCAAGACGATCGCGATCAACGGTCTGCGCGACTTGCAAGAGATCGAAGCGAAAGGATGGGTCGACCGTTACGGCGGCGATTCACGGACGGTCAAGTTCGTCGAGATCCCGTTCCCGGCGATGGGCGCGGCGCTCGAACAGAATCGCGCCGACGTCATTTTCCCGACGGAGCCGTTCAGCACGGCCGACCAGAGTATCGGGAAACAGATAGGGATCGCGTTCGACGGGGTCGGGCCCCGCTTCATGCTCCTCGGATGGTTTGCGAACGAAAATTGGCTCGACACGCACGCCGCCGTCGTCCAGAGGTGGGTCGGCGCGGTGCGAACCGCGTCGCAGTGGGCGAACACGCATCACGCCGAGTCGGCGAAGATGCTCGCGCGGCATACGCGCGTCACCGAAGACGTCGCGAACAAGATGGTTCGGGCGACGTACGGTCTCGACCTCGATCCCGCGATGCTCGTCCCGGTGCTCGATCTCGCCCTGCGGTACGGGCTGATCGATCGCTCCGTCCCGGTCAGCGAGCTGATCTGGAAGGCGCCGAAGAGCTGAAGCGCATAGCAGCAGATCATGCAGAGAGTACCACTTCTGGTCGTAGGCGGCGGGATCGGCGGCCTCGCCGTCGCCAACGCGCTCGCCAACCGCGGACGTAAAGTCCATCTGATCGAAAAAGAGTCCGAGTTCGGGGAGATCGGCGCCGGTATCCAGCTCGCGCCCAATGCGTCTTGGGCGCTCGATCGTATCGGCGTCCTGCGCGACGTGACGGCGCACGCCGTCTTTCCCCAGCGGATCGTGTGGATGGACGCGATTTCGGGCGAGCAGTTGACCTGGCTCGATCTCGGCGAGCGATTCGTCGAGCGGTACGGCTATCGTTACTTCGTCATGCATCGTAGCGATTTGCTGACGGTCCTTCTCGAGCATGCAAAATCCAAACCGTCGATCACGCTCGAAACCAATAAGGAAGCCGTCGAGATCGAGCATCGCGAAACGACCGCCGTGGTACGCTGCGCGGACGGCACCGCGTACGAAGCGGACGTCGTCGTCGGCGCCGACGGATTGTGGTCGGTCGTGCGGAAAGCCGTGCACGACGACGGTGAACCGATCTGCTCCGAATACGTCGCCTATCGCGGGACGATCCCGATCGGCGACGTCTCCGCCCATGCCGGACTCGACAACGTGATGCTGTGGACCGGGCCGGAGATGCATCTCGTGCAGTATCCCGTTCGCCGCGGTGAGCTCTACAATCAAGTCGCGGTCTTTCGCAGCAAGCGGTATCGTCCGGGATCGCACGACTGGGGGACGCCGGAGGAGCTCGATGAAAAATTCGGCCGGGGCGTCGAGCTCGTTCGTGCCGCCCTCAGCCGATTCTGGCGCAATCGGCGCTGGCCGATGTTCGATCGCCTCCCGATCTCGCAGTGGAGTCGTGGACGGGTGGTCTTGATGGGCGATGCGGCGCATCCGATGTTGCAGTATCTCGCGCAGGGTGCGGCACAAGCGCTCGAGGACGCGGCGGTCCTGGGCGACGCCCTGGGGAGCTACGACGATTGCGAAACGGCGTTTGCGGTCTATCAGCGCGCTCGCGTCGAACGGACGTCGCGGGTACAGACCGAGGCGCGGCGCTGGGGTGATTGGTGGCACCAATTTCCCGGGCCGGGCTTGGAGCGTCGGAACGCGTATTTGCGCAGCCGTGCGCCGGACGATTATACCGAAGCCGATTGGCTTTACGGGTACGGGGAGCGCTACGCGTTGAGGTAGTCGATCGCTTTGTGTCCGGCGATCCGCCCGAACACCAAGGCTCGCAGCACCGATGTCCCGCCCGGAGCGCGGTGGAAGAAGAGGCCGTTGATCTCGCCGGCCGCATAGAGTCCATGCAGCGGCGTCCCGTCGGAGCGTAGCACCTCGGCGTCGTCGTTGGTCGCGATGCCGCCGAAGGTGTACGCTATCGCACATGCGAGCGGATAGGCGAGGAATGGCGGTCGATCGATCGGCCGCGCCCAATTCGACTTCGGCGGATCGAGAGGACCGATCGTCTTCAAGCCGTCGGTACGAGTGGGGTCGAACGCCGTTTCGTCTCCGGCGGCGGCTGCGTTATAGCTCGCGATCGTCGCGTCCAGCGCCGTCGGATCGATCTGCAGCGCGCCGGCCAGAGCCGCGATCGAATCGGCCCGATAGGGCGGGATCTCGCTCTTGATCGCACGTTCGTACCCCTCGATGGTGAAGAGCCGCTGATCGAAGATCGCATAGGCCACGGCGCCGTCCTGCTCGAACGCGATCGTACGTGCGAGCGTTTCCCAGGTCTCGTCGACGCGTCCCGCGCCTTCGTCGAAAAAGCGTTTCCCCAAGCGATTCACGACGATCCCATAGGGATAGACGAGGACGACCGCCTCAGGCGCTTCGCTACGCGGATCGACCGGTTCGCAATGGAAGCCGGTCCAATCGCCCGATCGCAAGGCTCCCGCCTCGAGCGCCATGCGAATCCCTTCTCCCCGATTGAATCGAGTTCCACGGGCGATGAAGCGAAGCTCGGCCGCCTTCGCCCCTATCGTCTCGGCGAGCAGCTCGCGCGAGGCTTCGTAGCCGCCGCAGGCGAGGATGATCGCTCGGCCTCGAAGCGAGAGTCGCCGGCCGTCCGCGTCGCGCGCCTCGAGCCCGGCGATCGCGCCGTGATCATCAAGGACGAGCCGCTCCGCCGCGATCCCGAACAACGTCGGAATCTGCCGACCGAGGGCGGTCGCGAGCTGCTCGACGATCGCCGCACCGCCTCCCATCGGTTGGATACGCGGGGCCGCCGCCGTCAAGAAGTAGGTGAGGGGACGATGAAACGTGACGCCGTATCGTTGCAGCCACGCGAGCGTCGGGACCGCTTCACGCGCGAGGCGTTCGATGATCCTGCGATCTGAACGGCCGGCCGAGACGGCGAGCATGTCTTCGACGAAGCCCGGGGCGAGCCGGTCCACCGCCTCCAACCGCATGTACGCCGGACTATAGCGCGTGTTCCCGCCCCGTTCGGCTGCATCGCTGCGCTCGAGCAGTGCGATGCGGGCCGAGCTCCCTCGCTCGTGTTTGCGTTCGAGGGCCGAAAGGGCGGCGGCGAGCCCGGCCGCGCCCGAGCCGACGATGATCAGATCATAGGTCGTCGAGATCATACGCGCGCTTTATCTGGCAGGCCGGCGTTTGCCTACGGGGTACTGACGGGTGTGCCCACATCCGAAGAGCCCATATCGCTGCCGTCCGGAGGCGCACTCTACATCGAGGGGGCCTCGAGCGGCGACCCTGTTCTCTTCCTGCACGGCGTCGGCGGCGGAGCTTGGTCATGGCGCCCGCAGCGAGCCGCGCTCGCCCCATCGCGGCCGATCTTTACGTGGGAAGCGCGCGGACGGGGGAGTGCGCTCCCGCTTGGCGAGTTCGGATTCGCCGATTTTTACGCCGACGCGCGCGAAGCGTTGGCGGCGGTGATCGAGTCGGCTCGGCGTCCCGCCTTCCTCGTCGGACACTCGCTCGGCGCGTTCTTGGCGCTCGCGCTTGCCTGCGATTCCGCGGCCGCGGTTCGCGGACTATGTTTGATCGATCCGTTCTATGCGAGCGGAGACGGTCGCGCGATCGTCCCGATCCCGCTGGCGCTCGCGGCACGCTTCTTCCTCGTCCCGTTTCTCAGATCGTCCAGCGCGGAGAATGCGATCATCCGGCGGCTTAGCCGTTGGTTCTTTCAGCGCACCTTTGAAAATCGCGAACGGATGGAAGCCGCCTGGCAGGACCAGCGGCAGCACGGCCCGCTGATCTTCCCACGTCTCTTGCGCGAAGCGCTGGGAGCGCCGACCGGCGTCGCGTTACGTCCTTTTGCCGCCGAGATCGCCGCCCCGACGATGGTTCTCCAGGCGACGGGGCGAGGCAGGCTGCGCGCACCGGAGCTCGTTTCCGTGCTGCGTGAACGCCTGGGGCCGCATTTTCACCACGAAGTCGTGAGCGGAGGGCACTACCTGCAGCTCGATCAGCCCGACGTGGTGAACCGACATTTGGAGCGCTTTCTGGCGTCGTATGCTACCATCAGCCCATCGGCGAGCAGCAGCGGTTAAGGCCTCGTTCGCTCGGGGTACGAGCTGAGGAAACCGTGCGAGAATTTATTTCGAGGTTTCCGCGAGCACTGGTCCCGATCTACGGGATCACGCTGATGGACGTCCTCGGCTACACGATCCTGATCCCGCTCCTCCCGTACATCGCGCAGCGGCACCACGCATCGGACTTCACGGTCGGCGTCCTGATGACCACCACCGCGGTCTGCTCGACGGTCTCCGCGCCGGTCTGGGGTTGGTTCAGCGACCGGCTCGGCCGTAAGCGCATCGTGATGACGTCGCAGCTCTTTTCGCTGGCCGGCTATTTCCTGATCGCGGTCGCGCCGGATCTGGCGATGATCTTCGTCTCACGGGCCGTCGCCGGACTCGGCGGCGGAAATCTCGGCGTCGCCGAGTCTTACATCGCCGACGTCACCAGGGTCGAGGATCGCGATCTTGCATATGCCGCTTACGGCGCGCTGTTCGGCCTCGGCTTCATCATCGGTCCGATCGTGAGCGGATTTCTCGTTCCCTACGGCTTCGGCGTTCCGTTCTTCCTCGCCGCCTTTCTCGAGATCCTCAACATCGCATTCACGTGGAAGTTTCTCCCGACGACGTGCACCGACACGGAGCGCCGGGTCCCGCACTCTCCCGGCGAGATACTGACGACATTGCGCATACCGCGGATCGGGAGTCTGCTGGGGCGACAACTCCTGTTCATTTTCGCCGTCACCTATTTCTTGACGACGTTCTCGCTGTATGTCAAGCACGTCCTCGACTATGGTCCGGAGTTCGCCGGCTGGCTGCTGGCGCTGGCGGGTGGTGTCGGCGGCTTTACCTTCCTCTCTTTGAATCCGCTCGTCAGACGATTCGGGAACAATCTCGTCTGCGAGCTCGGCTTCTCGCTCGCGATCTTGGCGTACATTGGGTTGAGCTTCGTCAACGGTCTGGGCGCGTTCATAGCGGTCATGATCGTTTGGGCGGCCGGTGCAGCACTCGCCGAACCGACGTTGACGACGCTGCTTTCGGAAGCGGCGCCGGAAGATCAGCGCGGAGCGGTCTTGGGTCTGGGCGATTCTGCGAATAATCTCGCCCTCATGGGTGCTCCCGCATTGGGCGCATTCATGACCGGCCTGAACCCGCGCGTCGCCGGTCTCATTCCGGCACTGGTCACCGCGGTCGCCTTCCTCTTGGGATGGATCGCGTGGCGCAAACATTGGGAGACGCCCCGCTCGACCACGCCCACGGTCCGGCTATAACGGACCGAGCGTGGGGAAGAAGTTACCTATGATCGGCATCCCGTCTCGAGACAAGGAGTGATCATGGCAGCCAAAAAACGCTCGGCGCGTTCGACCTCGAAGCGCAAAGCCGGCACCGGCGCGAAAAGCAAGACGGCCAAGCGAGCACGGAAACGCCCGACGGCGCAGCGCAAGGCGACGGTCTCGCGCGGACGCAAGAAGCCGACCCGCCGCACCGGCGCCAAACGGGTGACGCGGGCCGGTGGGGCAAAACGCGGCGCCGCAAAACGTGCGTCGAAACCTTCGGTCCGTCGCTATTCACCCTCCGCGGAGAGCGATGTGGCTCGGGAGATGCGCGAATTCAAGCGCGGCCAAGCACGTTCCGGGCGCTCCGGAAGGAAAGTGAAGAGCCGCAAACAGGCGATCGCGATCGGCCTCTCCAAAGCGCGGCGCGCCGGAAAGCGTGTCCCTCCGAAGCCGGGCCGGCGGAAAAAATAGGCCGGGCGATGCGGCGCATCCGCAGCGAACCGCAATAAGCGAACCGCAATAAAGGAAATGGCTGCAGCGGTCGGCGGCATCCGTCGGATTTGGACCTCGTTCAACGAGGATAAGGCCTATCGGCTCGCCGCTTCGATCACCAACGCGACGATCTTCGCGTTGGCACCCTTGATCGTCTTGCTCGTCGCGATCGGCGGTTCGCTCTTGGGAGGGAGCCAAGCGAATCACGATCTCCAGGATCAACTCCTGGGCTACATTCGCGGATATGCCGGTCCCGTTGCCGCCGATCAAGTACGCAAACTCGTCGAGATCGCGTTCGATCGGCCGAATGAGGGCCTCATTGCAAAGATCGTCGGCTGGGTGATGCTCGGTCTCGGCGCGAGCGGACTCTTCAACGCGTTGCAAGATGCGCTCAATGCGGTGTGGCACATCGAAGGGACGAAGGCCGGCTGGAGGCGGTCGATTCGAAGCAGGCTCGTCTCGGCCGGGATGATCGCCGTGGTCGCCTTCCTCTTGATCGTTTCGCTCGCGGCCGACGGCGCGGTGGCCTATCTGTCGAATCACTACATCGCCGGCTTACCGACCGTACGGCATACGTTCGTCCTTGCGGTCGCCGATGAGACGATCCTGTTCGTCGTCGTGACGATCGCCTTCGCGGTCGTTTACAAAGCGCTCCCCGCCGTCGAGCTCGAGTGGCGCGACGTCTGGTTCGGAGCCGCCGTTACGAGCATGCTCTTCCTGGCCGGGGAGGGACTGATTGCACTCTACATCACCGTCGCGGGGATCGCCTCGGCGTACGGCGCCGCGGGGGCGCTACTCGTCGTACTCACTTGGATCTATTACTCCTCGGTAGTCCTCTTGCTCGGCGCGGAGTTCACCAAGGTGCGAGCCGGCCGAGCAAAGACCGTTGCGCCGTCCAGGCTTCGCGAGCTCGTCGACTGTCCCGCCGGGGTCGATCCGCGGCGATACGTCGCCGACGGCTCGGTAATTCGGTCCCGAAGCGATTAACTCGCAGGCGATAGGCGTTTTATCGCATCGCGCCAGGAGGTGCGATAGTCCAATGTATCCGGGATGACCACCGAGACGACGGCGAGCTCGCTCATGTCGTTGGCGACGGGATCTCTGATCACGTGCGGCGGAGACTCACCGCGCTGCACGGCGCGAATCGCATCGAGCAAGAGGCGGCGGGCTTGAATGATGCAGAGATCGGAGGTCCCCAGGTGCTCTCGGGTCCGATCATGGATCGGCCCGGCCGATTCCGTTGCAAAGGCATCGTGAGCCGGGAAGTAATCGCCCATCCCGGTGAAGTTCACCGTTTTTTGAAGTCGGCGATCCTGTAAATAACGATTCGACGCGTTACGGACGAGGTAACCGTCGGGGCGAATCTCGCTGCGGATTTGCGCCTCGAGCCGCTCCTTGTCGATCGGCCGAAGGCGATTGAACGTGTAGTCGATGCGCAAGTGATGCGTGTCGTCGACCGGGACGTGAAAGTGGAAGCTGTATCCTTCGCCGACACGCCCTTCGTTGCCGACGATCGCTCCGCCGTGCGGCAACACGAAATTCGTGATCCGCAGATAGCGCTCTCCGGGTCCGACGCTGCGGACGGCGAAGCAACGCAGCCCGTAGGCGGTGCGCTCGACCTCGAGCTTCGGATGGACGTCGACTTTGTAAAACTCGTCCGCCGGCCGGTTCCCGCCCGGGACCGGACGATGATCGTTTTTATCGAACCGGCGGTGCAGATACGAAAGATGGGAAGGGTCGATCTCGCCCTCGAGCGATTGTAGCCAATTGCAATTGACGAACGAGCGCGCCAAGCTGCGTCGCTCTTCCGGCGCCTCGAGGAACTCGTAGTTCGGGAGCAGCGGCGGTTCTCCGGGGCCGAGATAAGCGAAGATCAGCCCGCCCTTTTCGATGCACGGATAGGCCGGGTGACGAACTCGCCGGCGATAGGTGCTCGATTCGGGCTCGGCCGGCATCTCGAGGACGTTTCCTTCGATATCGTAGAGCCAGCCGTGATAGAGACAGCGCAGACCGCCGTCTTCGACACGACCGTAGCTCAGGTCGGCGCACCGATGCGAACACAGCAAGCCCAAAAGGCCGGGGCGTCCCCTATCGTCGCGAAACAACACGAGATCTTCACCGAGGATGCGACGCGGGATCGGCTCGCCGTCGGCGGGGAGCTCGCTGCTCAGTCCGACGGGGTGCCAATAGCAGCGCATGAAATCGCCGCCCGGGGTCCCCGGACCGGTCCTCGTAAGAAGCTCGTTCTCTTCTGAGGTCGACATCGCTCGCTTGAAAATGGAACGCGTTCCGCTTGTGCGAAGCATAGCGCGCAGGCTCACCGCCGTCAAGGAGAATCGATGATACGGAGCACGGAGCGGATACTCACCACGCACGCGGGCGCTCTGCCGCGTCCCGCCGACCTGCGGGCACTGGTTCTCGCGCGTGCCGCCGGCGAGCCGCACGATCAAGAACTCTTGGCGAGGCGGTTGCGCGAAGCGGTCGCGGAGGTGGTCCGCCGACAAGTCGACTGCGGGGTGGACAGCGTCAACGACGGGGAACTCAGCAAGACGAACTTCACCAACTACGTTCGAGAACGGCTCGCCGGTTTCGAGCCGCGTTCGGGCTCGGAGGGGCGGCGTTCGCTGAACGTATGGATGCGCGACATGCAACAGTTCCCCGAGTACTTCACCGCGAAGGAAGGCGGCCTCTTCAGCTCGGCACGCGGCGGTGTCGAGAATCGGACCCAAGTCTTTTGCGTCGCTCCTCTGTCCTACGTCGGCCACGAGGCGCTCGCCCAGGACATCGACAATCTCAAGGCCGCGATCGCCGGCGTCGACGTCGCCGAGGCGTTCCTGAGCGCAAATACGCCGGGAACGATCGAGCATTGGCTGCGCAATGAGTATTATAAGACCGAAGAAGAGTTTCTGTATGCGATCGCGGATTGCATGCGCGTCGAATACAAGGCGATCGTCGATGCCGGCTTCACCCTGCAAATCGACGATCCCGACCTCCCCGACGGATGGCAAATCTTTCCGGAAAAATCGGTCGCGGAGTATCGAAAATACGCCGAGCTGCGCGTCGAGGCGCTCAATTACGCGCTACGTGAAATTCCGGCCGAAAAGATTCGGCTTCACGTCTGCTGGGGAAGCTTTCACGGACCGCATCAGTTTGATATTCCGCTGAGTGAGATCATCGACATCATCTTCAAGGTTCGAGCGATGACGTTTTCGATCGAAGCGTCGAACCCGGTTCACGAGCACGAATGGGAGGTTTTCGAGCGGGTGCCGCTCCCGGACGGCGCCGTCTTGGTCCCGGGCGTCGTCGGGCACTACTGCGATTTCATCGAACACCCCAGACTCGTCAAGCAGCGGCTCGAACGCTATGCGAAGCTCGTCGGTAAAGAGAACGTCATCGCCGGCACGGACTGCGGGATCGGGCCGCGGGTCGGGGAGGCGAAGATCGCGTGGGCGAAGCTCCGAGCGATGGCCGACGGAGCCGCTCTCGCGAGCGACGAGTTGTGGAGTCGCACCTAAAAGAACCGACTCCGCTGCGGCCCGAAGACCTCGGAGCACGCGAGCGAGGCAAGCTGGAGCGCAGGAAGCGGATCGAGCGCGCAGCGCGGGAGATCTTCGAAAAAGCCGGTTACGAAGGGACGACGATGCGCGCCATCGCCAAGCGCGCAAGGGTCGGAATCGGGACGCTCTTTCGCCATGCGCAGGACAAGAGCGAGTTGCTCCTCCTCATCCTCAACGACGATCTCGAAGCGATCACCGAGAAGGCGCTCGCGACGATCGATCCCGACGGCGACCTCCTCGAAGAGCTCCTCAAGATTTTTCGTCCGCGTTATGAGTATTGGGAGTCGGCTCCGGAGCCTGCGCTCTACGCTCTGCTCGAGGTCCGTCGACTCCGTCCCGGTCCGCAGACCGATCGCTACATTCGCCGGCGCAGGGAGCTGATTGGGCGGATAGCGGAGATCGTCGCCCGTCAGCAGGAGCTCGGACGAATTCGTGCCGACCGCGAGCCCCTGACGATCGCCCGGCTTCTGATGGTCCTCTACCTTGCCGAGGCGCGTCTATGGCTGCGCGAGAGCGAGCTCGGCGCGGAGGCCGGACTTGCGCAACTCGCGGACAGTCTTCGGCTGGTCATAGCCGGGCTGGGGAGCGAAGCGGCGACGCATCAAGCGAAGCCGGGCGCGATCAATTCCGCGGCCGTCATCGCCCGGTCGAGCAACCGGTAGCGATTGGCGATGTCGAGGACGGGCTGGATGTCGGCGGTCCGCAAAGCGGTCGCAAGCGGATTGCGCTCCATCTTGCGCGCAACCTCGACGGGGATCTTCGTATACTTCGCTTCGATCACCGCCGATTCGTCGCGGTGACCGTTCGCCCAGCGTGCGGTCTCGTACAAAACCGTTGCGAGGCGGTGGGCCAGCGCCTCATTGGCGGCGAGCCATTCGATGCGAGCGAACCAACCGAAGATCGTGAACGCCGGGGCGACCGTATCGAACGGAACGCCCAGCGTACGGAGCTCCGCCCTGTTCTCGGTCAGGAAGGGTTCTCCCAGCATTGCAGCGTCGACGGTGCCGCGCAATAGGCTCGGCGTCATTTCCGTGAATCGCATTTCGACGAACCTGACCTGCGATGCGTCGGCTCCGTTTTCGCGCATCCATTGCATCGTCGTGATCTGCATCAGCGACCGCAGGCTGATGATCCCGACGGTCTTCCCTTCGAGAGCTTTGGCCGTTCGGATCGGACTGCTCCGTGCGACGCAGAGTTGTAGCGTCGGATTCTCCCGCGTCGCGAGCGGGCCGCCGGCGAAGTATCCCAGTCGGAATCCGCGCAAGATCGCAAGCGCCATCACGACCGGATCGGCCATTCCTACGTCGATGCTCCCGCCGACGGCACCGGGCACCGCGGCGACCGGGCCGACCGTCATTATCCGCGCATCGATCTCGGCACGTCGAAACAAACCCAGATCGGCGGCCCAATAGGGCTGCATGAAGGCATCGTCGAGTCCGACGCCGATGCGAACCAAAGATCCTCTTGCGCCGACCGGCGACGGGCAGAGCGCCAGCGGAGCCGTTAGCGTGAGGCCCAGCGCTTCGCGTCGCGCGAGGCGTTTCACCGAGCAGGTCGCCCCGTCATAAAGTGGAACATGTTCCGCCTCGCCGAGAGCGTACACCGTACGCCCAAACGGTGTCAATACGCGCTGCGTGACGGCTCGGAGGATGTTGCGCTTGACGGAATTCGTAGACGAGGCCCGCGCGAAGCGATTGAAGTTCCGTGAAATCCTCGGACGTTCGAAGGTGACGGTGATGCCCGGGGGGTTCAGCCCCCTTTATGCACGGATGGCGGAGATGATCGGATTCGAGGCCTTTTTCGTCGCCGGCTCCCAGACAGCCGCGTTCCTTTACGGCCTCCCCGACAACGGAATCATCGGCTTGCGTGAGATCGCCGATCACGTTCGGAACGTTGCGGCACGGACGACCCTGCCGATCTTCGTAGACTGTGACACCGGTTTCGGCAACGCCGTCAATGTTACGTATACCGTCGAAGAGATTATGAGGACCGGAGCGGCGTCGCTGCAGATCGAAGATCAAGAGGCGCCGAAGAAGTCGGGGACGTCGGCCGGACGACGTTGCATTCCGATCGAAGAAGCCGTCGGCAAAATCGCAGCCGCGACCGCGGCCCGCGACAGGATCGATCCGTCGTTCGCGATTTGCGCTCGTTGTGACGTTTTGGGAGCCGAGGGCGGAACGTTCGCGGACGCCGTCGCTCGCTGCATTCAATACGTCGAACGAGGGCGTGCCGATTTCGTCTGGCTCAATTCGGTCCAAACGCGCGAGCAAGTCGCTCAAGCGTGCAAGGCGATCCCGGCGCCGGTTCTCGTGATTTGGGGTGGGCCGCCCCCGGCGCCGACTCCGGCCGAATACGAGCGATTGGGCGCGCGTATCGTCCTTTATCCGACGATCGCCGCGACGGCCGGGATGAACGCGGCATGGCGGGTGCTCAACGACCTGTTTGAGCGTGGTCCCGACGCGCTCTATGAGTTTGCCGCCGAGATGCGAGCGACCAAATGGGGCCCGGCCGACCAGCATGCACTCGTCGAATTCGAGCGCGTGCGCCGGATCGAAGAGGAGTTTCTACCGCAAAGCCGGCGACGCGATTATACCTCGACGTGGGGTCATCCAGGCGTCTTCACATCCGAGGCTCACGCCGACCGCTGAGATGTCGGGCGGAACGGGATCTCGGTTCTCGCATTTTAAGGGGGCGCGGAACATCCGTCGGGCGAACCCAGCGGCGGAGTGGTCGGGAGCGGCTGAATTGCGCTGACGCCGAACTCGATCGGATAGTACGAGCCGCCGTCGCTCATCGTCAGCGTGGTGGAAACACCGGTCGAATGCGGGGGGAGTTGATAGGCGGTGATCAGGTAGGGCTTCGGGAGACGGGCACAGCCGAGTTCCTTGATCTGACCATCGATGAAGAACGTGTTTCGCACGGGACCTCCCAACGGCTTTTCATAAAAGTAGATGATTTGCGCTGTATCGGTCGGGTTGACCAGCGTGAACGTGATCCGATGCACGATCCCGTAATCCCCCAGGTCCTGCCCGGTGTCGTTTGGATCGAGGTTCGCCGGCGTCGGCGTTCGTCCGCCGTATCGCACCCAGACGTCGGGGCCGCCCACCGTATACGTTCGGCTGATCACTCCGTAGCCGTCGATGTCGAAACGCCCGTGACGGCGACGGCCGTCGAACGCCAGGCGGGGACCGTTCAAATAGGGATCCGGGCTTCCGCCGGCAGGCGAAGCGACGACCGAGACGGTAACCGGGCCGCCGCTCGTGACGGCCAGATCGACGGCGCCCGCGACGAGCTCGCCCTGTAACAAGAGCGCATGTCGCACGACGAACGGGACGCCCGGAACGACGTCGACGGCGATCCCTTCATCGGCCTGTTCGAACCGCACGATATCGCGCGAGACCTCGTGCCCCACGCTCATCACGTCGAGGTCCGGCCCACCCGCCGAGGCGACGATGTGGACGCGCGATGGGACCGTACTGGTAAGGACCACGTCGAGGTCTCGGGGAACGCCGAGATTCGAGTGATAATAATAGAGGCGCGTCGGGCGATCGGCGGTTACGTCTCCGCGAAACACCAATCCCTCACTTTGAAGATATTCGGGATCATCATCGAGGAAGAGGACCTTTGGAGTCGCAAACGGGAGGTCGACGTTGTTCACCACCACGGTCGTGATCCCGGAGACGAGAGGACGCGAGGGATCACCCTGGATCGTGACGGTCACGTTGACCGCGGTGCGGGCGCCGGCGGAAAGGGGTGCGAGCGGCCAAGGGGCGACCGTCCCGAAACGAAGCGATGCGCCGGGGCGCAATGTCGGTCGAATCTTCCGGGTGAGCGCATCGAGAATCTGCTGATAGAGAACGTCGGGGTCGATGGCCGGCGAGCCGGTTACGTCGAGCGAGATGGTAGGAGGGATGATCCCCGCCGGGGTCGCGGGTGTGGTCGCGGAGGGGGACGGGGAAGGAGACGCGGCCTGAGCCTGGTCCGGTTGCGCGAGTGCGGCTCGTCCGATCAAAACGAACCCGATCATCAAGATCGTGGCGAGTCGATACATCATCGCAAAGCTCTTTGACGCCCCGCACGGGCCCACCGCCGTTCGGATCGGCCGAGCACCTGGCACGGTGCGCACGATCGAGAACGAGCGACCGCCGAAGAAAAGTTCCGACGCGAGCGAGAGGGTGCCGCTCGTTCACGTCCGCCGGTATCCTCTTTAGGGAGCCAAGCGAACTCGGCGCGCCGGTGGAGGCAAGGAGGTTAGGGGACCGGGCCCGCGAACCTCCCCCGGTCTCGCAAACGGCCAAGCCGACGTAGCTCAGTTGGTAGAGCAGCTGATTCGTAATTAGCAGGTCATCGGTTCGAGTCCGATCGTCGGCTCCAATTGCGGCCGTTGGGGACCGGGAGCCGCGTTCGTCTCCTACCGTCAGGCGCAACCGCCTTTCAGTCGGATGAAGAGAAGACGAGCGACTTGATGACGAGCGGGACGACTCCCGGCGGGGTCATGAGTTCGCCGACGTCGACGAAATCGAGCTCTTGGAGCTCGACCCCGTCGACCGCAATGAGATCGGCGTGCCAGCCGAGCTCGTCACGGAGCAGATGCCCCAGGTTCTTCCCGACGTCGCCGTCGACGAGGAGGACGAGGGGTTGGGTTGTAGGTGCATCGGCGAACGCCCGCGTGATGCCGCGGCAGAGCGCACTGAGATCGGCATGCTCGGGATCTCGGTTCCACGAGAACGCGATCGCCGATGGTGAATGTGCTCCCGCATCCAGTCGACGAAAAGCGGCGCGCAGCGCTTCGTCGATTTCGATCGGATCGATCGTCTGCGGAATGTCCAGGTGAACGACCGGGACGTTGCGCAGAGGCAGAAGGCTCGGATCGGAGAGGTAGATCGTTTTCCCGCTTACCTGCACCGTGAATTGTGAGGCGCCGATGACGGTCGCTCGAATCCCGATACCGGGATCGTAGACCGGCGCCCCGACCCGCCGCCGGAGTCGCTCGCGAATCTCTGCCGCCAAGGGTTTCGCAATATCGCCGAATTCGCCGCGCTCGCGCCCGAAGAGATACTCGGCTACTCCTCCCGAAACCGTGATCGCCGTCGGGGTCACGGTGCGCTGTAGTTCGTCGGTAAGCAGAAGCGCCTTGCCCAGGGGATCGCGCGGGGTGTCGTCGATGTAGTCGACGAGAATATCGGCGAGGCGCTCGGCGATCCGCCGGCGGTTCTCCGCGAGCCCGATGAAAGCGGGATCGGCTGGGATCCCGAGGTCTTCCGCGGTCGTCCGTGCGGCGTCGTCGATCCTCGACCAGATCCCTCGATCGTCGCGTGCGATGAGCCTTCCGCCGACGGCGAACGCAGCGACGCTGAGGATCTTCCCCTGATCGATCAGTGCGAGCTTCGTCGTCCCGCCGCCGATGTCGACATGCAGGACGGCGCTTTGGCGCTCGCGCGAGAGGCGGACCGCTCCCGAGCCGTACGCCGCGAGCGTCGCTTCGAGCCTGTGCCCGGCGGTCGCACAGACGAATTTCCCCGCTTCATCGGCGAAGAGCTGGTCGATCGCTTGTGCGTTTCGCCTTTTGATCGCTTCACCGGTGAGGATGACCGCGCCGCTGTCGACGTCTTCCCGCTCGATTCCGGCATCGGCATACGATTGTTTGATGAATCGAGCCAGCCGGACGGCGTCGATGAGACCGTCTTCGGTGAACGGCGTGAGCATGATCGGTGAGCGCCAGACGATGTCGCGGTGCACCACGACGAAACGGCTCGACGACCGCTGCCTCTCGCGTTCGAGGTGGATCTTGGCAAAGAGCAGATGGGACGTCGAGCTGCCGATATCGATCCCGACGGTCATCAGCTCGACCGTTTCCTGAGAGAGGATATACGCTGCCTTGCGTTCGCGAACGTCTTCGGGGAGGTGGACGTGCTCGAAGACGTCTTCGTGCAGCCGCACGGGCGGCAAGCTATCGGTCCAACCCATCCCGAATCCGAACATTTTTTCTCCGTTTCAATAGCTCTGAAATAGGCGGCGGCGCAGCCCCTTTGGGACCGTTGTTTCCACCTAACGGATCGATATCGGCCCGGGGCCGCCGTGGAGCGGACGGCCGCGTGCGACCCTGTGATTCGTTGAAGGTTCTGTGAATGCGGCCTCTTCCTTCGCGGGATACGATCCCTACGCCCATCCCCCAGACTGTTCGAGATGATGGTGGAGGGGAGTCGGATCGGGCTTACGAGCCGAGAAGCTCGCGAGCGGCTCGCGCGTTACGGTCCCAACGTCATGCCCGAGGCGGCTCCGTCCTCGTGGCGCTCGGCACTTGGCAAGTTCTGGGCTCCGGTACCGTGGATGCTCGAGGCGGCGATCATCCTGCAACTCGTCGTCCACGAGTACGTCCCGGCGGCGGTGATCGCGTTTCTCCTCGTCCTGAACGCCGCGCTCGCATTCTTTCAGGAAAGCCGAGCTCAGGCCGCGCTCGATGGGGGTAGGAGCTAGACGTTCCAAAACGAGGCCCCCTTCTGCCACCCGGCAGGTCACGCCTCTGCATCATGTGCAGTGCCGATCGCCGTGCAGCTGCAGCTAGACGTTCCGAAACGAGATCCCCCTCTGCACGCGTCAGGTGCAGTGCCGATCGACGCCTGCGCAGATGCAGCTAAACTGCGTGAAACGAGGCCCCCGCCAGCTATTCCGAGATCGCGCTACTATATAGCACTGCGGTTAGTTTTCAAAATCGCGTTGAAGCTCTGCGTCGGCAAGCCAGAGCTGGATGGCTTTGTGCGCCGAGTCGCGCCAGCATTCCGCAAATCATTCAGCAGTCCCCCACCTGCGGTGGATTGGAGTCATCGGTGCTGTATGCGGCAGCACGGAAAAAGTAGTCTGCCACCCGGAGGTTGGCGCGGGCAATACTTCGGCACGCGTCGTTCGGATGTCCCATATAGTCAGATACGCCCATATACAAGAATGTCTCGGCCTCGGCCCAGTCGCCTCGCGGGTCTCTCGTGCTCGGCGCGCGTGCCTCTGATTGAAACTTGCGGTCCGCCGCATACCACTCGCGTACGAATGATGTCATCATGCCGTCACCATCGACAATGCGCTGGGCTCCAGCGCGCAGTGATTTGTACTCTTGAATCAAATGACTCGTCGCAGCAGCGCGTACTGCTATCGTTGCTCGCCCTACGATCACGAATACCGCAGCTAAGAAGAGGATAAAGCAAAGCGCGGGACAGAGTAATTTCTTCTTCAAGACTTCTCCTTAACGAGCATTTCTTGACGAATATGTGTTCCAGCTCTCCTGAGTGCGTTTTAGAATGGCGGCCGGGCTGATTTCAGCGAGCTAGAGCGTTACCAGCTCGGATAGCGTAACCGCGATGTCTGCCAATCGGCGCTTCGGCAGTGCTCAGGTCGCTTCGCGAGCCGAGAAGGGGGCTAACTTCGCGGAGCGCTTCGTACGTCGTGTCCTGCATGATAGGAACGAGCAGATCACGCGCTAAGAGTGCTGAAAGCTCTTTGTCTGCGATGTCCTCTCCTTGCGGGCGGCGCAGCAGCGCGGGGGTAACCAGCACGATCCCAACTCGTGACTTCGCAAGGCTCTTGTCGATTTCGCGGAGCAATAGCATGCCGAGCGCGGCATCCTTCTCACTAAACCACACCGAGACACCGAGTGATTCGAGCAGATCGTGGAGCTCCTTAGCAACCCCTCTCCGGCAGGCCGCTCGACCGCTCGCCGTGCGATGGCCGAGGATTGGTGCTGTGCATCTAGCCATGTAGTCGATTATACGTCGCGCACTGCCGCCGCTCCATCAAGCTCCGAGCTTACCGTTTTGTTCACTTCATGCCATCCTTTCTGCAAATAGTATGTGCGCAGCAGTTTCGGGACAAAAATGGCAAGTTCGAGGAGCGAATTCGCGCTTTGCGCTGCGCGGTCCATCGCTCGATCTTCGGTTCGTCAGACTCGGCCTGGGTCGAGGGCTTGTTGGTCGGCATTGATCACCTTCCTAGCGAGAAATTCGCTTATCGAGTGTCCAGCTCCCGAGGGGGTCATTTCACCGTCGTGTTGCGAGGGAACTACGAGCCGCCCCTGGGGATCGCCGGGAAAACGTTCGACGCCGCCGTCGGCGGCCGAATCGCCCGCGCCACCGCACGCGAGTTTCTCGAGCGGATCCGTGAGTTCATCGAAGCGGCGTATCGGGCGACCGAACGCGCAAAGAAAGCGCGCGAGCGCGGGTTCGACGGATAGGACACCGCAGGCGAGAGCGGCCGCCTGGGATAATCGAACGCCGGCCGCATTCGACGCTTGCCGGTGCACGTAGGATGCAGTATACTTCACTTCGATGCCCGTTGCGCTTTGATCGGTGCTCGATCCGGTCACCTATCAGGTCGTTCTCAGTCGTCTCTCCGGCATCGTCCGGGAGATGCAGGATAGCGTCTTTCGGACGGGCTATTCGACGATAATTCGTGAGTCGCAAGACGCCAGCTGCCTGATCCTCGATGCGCGGGGCGACGTCGTCGGAGAGCACGTCATCCTTCCGCTGCACGCGATCTCGCTCCCTGAAGCCGTTCGCGCGGTTCGGCGGATCTTCGACGACATCGCGCCGGGCGACGCCTTCATCACGAATCACCCGTACGAGGGCGGCGTCGCCCACTCGATGGATATGGCGGTTTTGACGCCCTCCTTCGTCGGCGAGACGCTCGTCGGTTTCTGCGGAAGCATCGCTCATAAGAGCGATCTGGGAGGGGTTATCCCCGGAACGGCCTATGCGAACGCACGCGAGCTCTTTCAAGAAGGAATCCAATATCCGCCCGTCCGCTATATGCGGCGCGGCGAGATCGTGCGGGACGTCGAAGCGATACTCAAGGCGAACAGCCGGACGCCGGAGCTCGTCCTCGGCGATCTGCGCGGACAGATCGGGTGCGCGCGGCTCGGCGAGCGGCGCATCGCCGACGTCGCCGATCGTTACGGCATCGAGACCCTCCTGGCGGTGTTCGAAGAGAAGCAACGACGTACCGAAGCACGCGTCCGGGCTGCTTTGGGGGGCTGGCCGGACGGCGTCTTCGAAGGCGAGTCGTTCATCGATCATGACGGCGTCGTTCTCGACCGGCCTCTGCGAATTCACGTTCGAGCGGAGAAGCGCGGAGACTCCATCGCCTTCGACTTTACGGAGTCGTCGGATCAGACCGCCGGTCCGCTCAACATCCGCCCTCCGCTAGCGCGCGGCGCCTGCTACTACGCCGTCATCGCGATGATCGACAACACGCTTTCCAACGACGGCGGCTTGGCGCGCGTCGTCCAAACGACGTTCCGCCCCGGCTCGATCCTCGACCCGCGGTTCCCGGCGCCGTGCAACGCCTACATGACGTGCGCGATGTCGGTTACCGAAGCCGCGCTGCAAGCGTTGAGCGGATTCGTCCCCCGCCGTGCGATCGCCGGGTACGGGAGCGAAGGCGCGCAATCGATCACCGGAAAGCGCGCCGACGGGCGTCCCTTCGTCGAATACGAGTTCCTGTGCTCGGGTTGGGGCGGCGTCGTCGGATTCGACGGTCTTACCGCGACATCGGGCTATCTCGGTAACACGCGTACAGCGCCGATCGAGGTGATCGAGACTGAATTTCCGACACGCATCGAGCGCTTCGAACTCGTCCGCGATTCCGGCGGACCGGGAAAGTTCCGCGGGGGACTGGCGGCGCGGCGGATCTGGCGCGTTTTAGGCGATGACGAACAGCTCACCCTGCGAGGCGGCCGGCACGTTTGCGCGGCGTTCGGTCGCAACGGCGGTAAGCCCGGAGGGCTCGGAAGCTGCACGCTCAACGCGGGGACGCCGCGAGCGCGATCGCTCCCGAGCTTCTTCAGCGGAGTCCCCCTGCGCCGGGACGATACGATCACCCTCGAAAGCGCGGGAGGCGGCGGCCTCGGCGATCCGCGAGAGCGTCCCTTCGAGCGGGTCGTGGACGATGTGATCGACGGCTATGTCAGCCCCGCGTCGGCGATCGTCGACTACGGCGTCGATCCGCACGAGCTGGAGCAGGCGCTCGCACCTTGGGGCGGCGACCTCGATACCGATGATATGGAGGCAAGGCTATACGATGGCAACGACGATCGGCACCTATGAGGCGCTTCGCGCATTGCGCGTCGACCAAGTCGGGAGTCTCGCGGGGCCGCCGCGGCTGCGCGCGCTGCTCGAGGCGAATGCTCTAGGACGGGTCGGCGACGAAGAGTTGTCGCGCGCACAAGACGATGCGATCCGTGCCGTCATTCGAAAACAGGAGGAGATCGGTCTCCCCGTCGTCACCGACGGCGAATTCCGACGCCGAAATTTTCAAGACAGCTTCGGCGCCTCGGTCCGCGGATACGCCTTGCCGGAAGACGTCAAGCGCAGCTACCTCGAACGCCAAGCCGAAATCACGAAAGAACCCTTTCGACGCGCAGAGCAGATCTTTGCGGCGCCCGGGCCTGCGATAGCGCACCGACTCCCGGTCCGCGAACGATTGCAGCTCGTTCGCAACGTGCCCTTGGAGGAGTATCGATTCGCGGCGTCGGTCGCCACCAGGCCGGTCAAGGAAACGTTGGTGAGCGTCGATCGGATTTTCCAGCGATTCGCACACGAGCGCTCGAAGGACGTTTATGCCGACGTCGACGAGTTCGTCGCCGACGTCGTCGCGATCGAGCGCCGGATGATCGCGGAGCTCGTCGCGGCGGGCTGCCGCTACATCCAGATCGACGCTCCCGGCTACACGGCGTACGGCGACGAGGTCTCGCTCGAACGGATGCGTTCACAAGGCGAGGATCCCGTCGAAAACCTGGAACGCTCGATCCGTGCGGACAATGCCGTAATCGCGGGGTTCGACGGCGTCGTCTTCGGGATTCACCTGTGCCGCGGAAATCCGCGCACGATCGATCCGGCGACCGGGAAGATCCTTCCGCAATGGCATCGCGAAGGACCGTACGATGCGTACGCCGAGCGGTTGTTTTCGAGCCTGGCGCACGATCGAATCCTCCTCGAGTACGATTCCGAGCGGGCGGGCGGCTTTGAGCCGTTACGCTATATCCCCAAAGGAAAGATCGCCGTCCTCGGCCTGGTCACGACGAAGAGCGAAGAGGTCGAGAGCGGTGAGTTGCTCGAACGGCGGATCTCCGAAGCGAGTCGTTACCTACCGCTCGATCAGCTTGCGCTCAGCCCGCAATGCGGTTTCGGCGGCGTCGCCAGCGCCGCGGTCCTCCCCGAGGAGGTGCAGTGGCGAAAATTCGAGCGAATCCTCGAGACCGCCGAGCGCGTGTGGGGGACGGCGCGGTGATCGCGCGTCGGGTCTTCCTCGTCTCGGCGGCGGCTGCGTCGACGGGG
>Ga0209061_1000679_pt1 | contig 75291 bp, 64 predicted proteins | sample Coa_R1_10_FD_187157 | JGI IMG/M metagenome (GOLD analysis project Ga0209061, IMG submission 187157) | Surface soil microbial communities from Centralia Pennsylvania, which are recovering from an underground coalmine fire - Coalmine... | ecosystem: Environmental > Terrestrial > Soil >... | reverse complement strand
GGAGCATTGCGGGCACGAGCTGAAGGTGGTAGTCGTGCACCCAAACTGTGGCCCCGCGCGCGGCGTACGCTGTGGCCGCGGCGGCAAAGCGCTCGTTCACCTCGACATAGGCGTGCCACCAGCGGCGGGAGTAGACAGGCGGAGCGACCACGTCGTGGTACAAGGGCCAGATCGTAGCGTTGCAAAAACCCTCGTAATAGGCCGCGAGCTCCTCCTCGCTCAAGGGCACCGCAACGGCGTTAACGACCTCGTCGCGAACTGGCCCGCCCCCCGCGCCGCTACTGCCGGCCACTGGTTGAGGCGCTTCGGCAGTTACGAAGTCCGGCGCGGCCGCGTCCCACAGGCGGGCCTCCCACAGACGAGCCTCGTGACCTAGCATGTGCGGCCTCCACGCCTCGCCGCCTTCCCCAACCCCCTGGTGGCCGAAACCCCCCTCGCTCGGGGCAGGCTGACCTGCCCAGCCCACCCACGCTCCACCGGCCCTTTCGACCACGGGCCGGAGGGCAGAGACGAGCCCGCCTGGGCTCGAGTACCAGCGCACACCGCCTTCAGGCTGCGGCTCGACCGGCAGCCGGTTGGACATGACAATGAAGTCGAAACGTTTGTTCGCCCGGTTTGCCTGCGCCTGCTCGCGCTCTTGGCCAGCCACGCTTGGTTCGCCCGTCAAAGCCATGGCCACGTTCTATCCGTGCGCTGCACCGCTGCAAACCTCCTACCAAAGCGCCCGGGGGCTCACTGGGAGCCTTGCAGGGGCGCCACGAGCCTCCACATGGCGACGTGCGGGCCGATCACTGGCTCTTCCCAAACCTCGCCGTGGCGGCGGAACCCGCGACGTTCGTAGAACCCGACCGCGGCCAGCCTGGCGTTGCACCAGAGCAGGCCGCCGCCGGCGCCCGCTACGTGGCCCTCCGCTGCTGCCATGAGAGCCGCCCCTACCCCCACGCCTCGCCACGCAGGCACCACTGCCATCCCTCGAAGGCGCCAACCTCTCAGCAAGTTCACAGGCTCAGTCACAGGCGGCTGCCAAGGGGGCTCCTCGGGCCACAACGAGACCACCCCGACGACCTCGGCGCCGGCGGCGCAGGCGCAAAAGTGGGCTGCATCAGCATCGGGGTCGCGGGCAAAGCGCACCTCGTCGGGCCGCTGGTGCGGCCTGAGCACGCTTTGGCGAAGGCCGATCACGTCGTCGGGGAAGCAACGAGCCACATAAAACGGCGGGGAAGCCGGCCCACGAGCACAGGGGGCCCCCTTCGGGCTGCTTTCCTCGCCGGCACTGCTCATTGGCGGTCGCCAGCGACCGTACCAGCATCGTCGGGGCGCAGCGCGCCAACGAGGAGCTCGGGCAGCGGCACCAGGTGCGCCTCTAGCTCTGGGGCCAAGTGCGCCAGCTGCGTGCGGCAACTGAAGCCGTCGGCGACAAGTAGCGGGGACCGTGGCCCCTCCGGGCCTGTGGGCGCCTGGTGGAAAGGCTCGCCGGCGGCCGGGCGTGAGGGCTCGCCCTCAGGCTCAACGAGGAGGGCTGCTCGGAGCTTGGGCAGCCAGAGCTCTTCGCCGATCTTACGGGAAAGCGCCTCATGGCGAGCGTCAAAGCCGAACGAGCCCGCGAGGCCGCAGCACCCTCCGTCCAGCACTTCCGCCCTGTAGCCGAGCGAGCTCAGCACGGCTTCCTCCGCCGCTGTGCCGACGACGGCCCGCTGGTGGCAATGGGGATGGAGCACGGCTCGTCGCCCTTGCCCGGCGCTCGGCAGGCGCCCGGCCAGGCCGCGCTCTACCAAGAACTCCGCCGGGCTACGAGCAAGCGAAGCGAGCCGCGCAGCGCGCGGGTCCCGGTGCAGCAGCGCTGGCAGCTCGTCTCGGAACGCTGCCAGGCAGCTAGGCTCAGGCACTACCACCGGGGCCCCAGCTTCGGCCCAAGGCTCCAGCACCGAGACCAGCCTGCGGAGCCACCTCTTTGCCAGCTCGAGCATCCCGAAGTCGTAGAGGGTTCGCCCGCAGCAAGCCCAAGCCGAAGGTACGGCTACCCGCTCTCCGACAGCGCTGAGGGCCTCCGCGAGGGCCAAACCGGTGCCCGGGGAAAAGGCCTCCGTGAAAGTGTCAGGCCAGACCACGACCGACGTGCGTTCAGGGTCTCGGTCCAGCAAGGCGCTCGCCCGCAACCCCGGTCCAGTTGCGAAGCGGGGAAGCGGCCTTTTGGTGGTGATGCCGGCCGCTCGCAAGAACGCTGAGCGCGCGGGAGAGGCGAGCAGCGTATTGGCGCGGGCGGCAGCGCCCGGGAACCTCCCGACATAGCGCGCAGCCAAGGGTAAAAGACCGAGCGCGTACATGACCGAGGGCCGGCGCCGGCGCCTGTAGTAGTGGTAGTTGAACTCGGACTTGTACGTCGCCATGTCTACGTGGGTCGGGCAGTCGACCTTGCAGGCCTTGCAGGAAAGGCAAAGCTCGAGCGCTTGGTGGGCGGGCTCGCTCCGCCATCGCGGCACCACGAGGGCGTCCGCGGGCGGCCCTGCTTGGAACATTTCGGCCAGGATCTTGGCCCGTCCTCGCGTCGAGTGCACTTCGTCGTGCGTAGCCCGGAAAGAGGGGCACATGCTGGCAGCGTCCTCGCGGCGGCAGCGGCCTACCCCCACGCAGCGAGCAGCTGCGTGCAGCAAGGACCCGCCGTCTTCGGCAAAAGAAAACTGAGCCGGCCTGAGCGCCGGGCGCTCGCGTTGGGTAAAGTACCGGATGTTCGCGTCGAGCGGGTAGGGGTCGACGACCTTGCCCGGGTTCATGATGCCCTCTGGGTCGAAGAGGCGCTTGAAAGCGCTGAACGCGCTCACAAGTTCGGGCCCGAACATGACCTCTAGCAGTTCGCCTCGGCTCTGCCCGTCGCCGTGCTCACCCGACAGCGAGCCCCCGAGCGACACCACCACTTCGGCTGCTTCCCTCACGTACCGGCGGTAGTTAGCGAGGCCCTTTTTGCTAGAGAGGTCAAAATTGTTGCGTGTATGGACACAACCGTCACCAAAATGCCCGTACCAGGCGCCAGAGTAGCCGTGTTCCTCCCACAGCTTGGTAATGAGGCGCAGGTACTCTGCGAGCCTTGCCGGCGGGACAGCTCCGTCCTCCCAGCCCTCGAAGTTGTGCCCTCCGTCAAGACGCAGTGCCGTCGCGCCGAGCGCCGATTCCCGCACAGCCCAAATAGCGCGCTGTTCAAGAGGGTCAAAGACCCTTGCCCAGCGCACCCACTTAGGCAAGCCACTTGTGAGCTCGGCGGCCGCCGCCATAGCGTCTTCGGCGCTTTCGCCGCCTACCTCGGCGAGGAGCCACCCCCCGCCCTCGGGCAACAACGCCACTCCTTTTTGGTTGAGCCCGTGCGCCTGCATCTGTTCCACAAGCGTTCGGTCGAAGCCTTCGAGGGCGAGCAGGCGGTGCCGGAGAAGCTCGGGCACCGCTTCGGCTGCCGCGTAAACATCTGGGTAAGCGAGCACCGCGAGCGCGCGCTGTGGCGGGCTCGGGACCAGCTTCAAGGTGAGCTCCGTAGAAAGAGCGCAGGTGGACTCCGTACCCACGAGCGCTCGCGCTACGTGCATGCCCGCTCCGGTGGAGAGCTGGTCCAAGTTGAACCCGCTCACCCGGCGGGGGATGTCGGGGAACCTCTCGGTCACTAGCCGCCCGTAACGCTCTGAGAGCGAGCGAAGGCCGCGCAGCAGTTCGCCAGTGCGGCCCCCCTGAGAAATAGCAGCCTCGAGGGCACTTTTGCTGTAGCAGCCGAGCTCTAGGACCTCACCGCCTGCGAGCACCACCCTCATCGCCTCGGTGTTGTCAACGGTCTTGCCGGCGTAGAGCGCGTGCGTGCCGCAGGAGTTGTTGCCCGCCATGCCCCCGAGCGTGCACCACGCGTGCGTCGCTGGGTCAGGCCCGAAAGTGAGCCCGTAACGGCCCGCCTCCCGCCGCAGGTCGTCAAGGACGACCCCTGGTTGGGCGCGCGCCAACCGGCGGTCAGGGTCGACCTCGATTATCCTGCGCATGTAGCGGCTGGTATCGATGACTACCGCTTCGTTGCACGCCTGGCCAGCGAGGCTGGTGCCGCCTCCGCGCGCGACGATCGCGGCGTTCGCCTCGGCCGACACCCGGACGGCAGCTTGCACGTCCTCCTCCTCCCGAGGGAAGACCACTCCCAAGGGGACTTGGCGGTAGTTGGACGAGTCGCTCGCATAGGCAGCTCGCGTAGCAGCGTCGAAGCGCACGTCGCCGGACACGGCACGCGCTAGCGCTCTCCCGAGCGCTTCGCGCTCCGCTTCGCCCATCTTTAGCCGTTTTGCTGGCACGGCTGGCGAGCCTAGTGGCCGAGCGGGCTCACAAGTTTTTTACGACCTCAGCCATCATGGCGCCGGCTTCGGTCGGGTTGCTCGCCACCTTCGCCCCCGCTCTCGTAAGAGCCTGCATTTTCGCGACAGCCGTGCCCTTGTTGCCCGAAATGATGGCGCCAGCGTGGCCCATGCGCCGCCCAGGGGGCGCCGTAACGCCCGCTATGTAGGCTACGACGGGTTTGGTGACGCGCTCGTTTATGAACTCGGCAGCTTCCTCTTCTCCAGTACCGCCGATCTCACCGATCATCAGCACCGCCTTGGTGTCGGGGTCTTGCTGGAAGGCGGCGAGGCAGTCCACGAAAGAAGTGCCTGGGACGGGATCCCCGCCGATCCCGACGCATGTCGTCACGCCTATGCCCATTTGCTTTAGCTCGTAGAGGGCTTGGTACGTGAGGGTGCCGCTCCTGCTCACGATACCAACAGGGCCGCCGCCCAAAGCGATCTCACCAGCCGTGATGCCGATGTTGCACTCCCCTGGGGTGATGACGCCGGGGCAGTTCGGCCCGATCAAGCGGGACTTTGGGTACTTGTGCCGAAGCTCGGCGTACATGCGCGCCTCGTCTTGGGCTGGGATGCCCTCAGTTATGCACACGATGACCTCCATGCCGGCGGCGGCGGCCTCGAGGACCGAGCCCGGTGCCGCTTTGGGCGGGACTGCGACGAAACTGGCGTTGGCGCCGGTGGCAGCTTTGGCCTCTTGCGCGTTAGCGAAGACGGGGATGCCCTCCACCTCCTGGCCTCCCTTGGCCGGGTTCACGCCGGCGACGACCTTGGTGCCATAGTCGCGGTTCCTAAGCCCATGGAAGCGCGCTTGGCCTCCGGTCAGCCCGTGGACGACAACTTTGGTAGAGCTGTTTACGAAAATGCTCATCATTTTCCTCCTGCGAGCTCGACGGCCGTCCGGGCGGCGCCCATCATGGTCGGGGCGCTTATGACCGTGCTGGACTCTACAGAACGTAGTATGTCGCGGCCTAGCTCAGCGTTGGTGCCGTCCAAGCGGATGACCATGGGGACCTTGATGTCGACCCTGCCGAGCGCAGTCACGATGCCGTTCGCGACTTCCTCGCCCCTCGTGATCCCGCCGAAGATGTTCACGAAAATCGAGCGCACACTTTTGTCCGAACTTATGACCTCGAGCGCCCTCGCCATCACTTCGGCGCTCGCCCCCCCTCCGATGTCCAAGAAGTTGGCGGGCTTGCCCCCGACCTGGTTGACCACGTCACAGGTGCTCATCGCCAAGCCGGCACCGTTGGCGATGATGCCCACGAAACCGTCGAGGCCTACGTACTGGAGGCCGTAGCTCTTGGCGTGGCGTTCACGCTCGTCCAGCTCCTCGGTGCCGGCGAACTCGGCCCATTCAGGGTGGCGGAAGGCGGCGTTGTCGTCGAGGGTCACCTTGGCATCGAGAGCGTGGACTCGGCCGTCGGTCGCGAGCACAAGGGGGTTGACCTCAACTAGGTCGGCGTCGCCCTCCACGAAACAGCGGTAGAGCTTGGCGAGGACCTCTGCAGCACCAGCCCTGGCCTCTTGGTCGAGGCCGGCTTGGCGTACGAGCGCTTCGGCTTGGGCTTCGCTGAAGCCAAAGTACGGGTCGATGTGGAGGCGGGCGATGGCTGTGGGGTCCTCCTCGGCCACCTGTTCGATCTCGACGCCGCCCTTAGCCGAGACCATCGCCAGGTGCGCCTTCGCTGAGCGGTCCAGGGTGAAGCTGGCGTAGTACTCACGGGCGATGTCGGTGGCGTGCTCGACCCACACCCGCCGGACGGTGTGGCCGCGGATGTCCGTCCCGAGCATGGCTTCGGCGCACCTCTTGGCTTCTTCCCGGTCGCCGGCGAGCTTCACCCCGCCAGCTTTGCCCCTCCCGCCGGTTAGGACCTGGGCTTTTACCACGACTGGGAAGCCAAGCTCCTCGGCCAAAGCGGCGACCTCGTCCCCGCTGTCGGCGACGCCTCCTGGCGAGACCGGTACCCCGAACCGGGCCAAGTACGCCTTGCCCTGGTACTCGTATAGGTCCATTGGCCCTCCTTGTCCTTGCCGTCTGCTCCCGAGGGGTCACGAGCGGCTTTGGCCGGCCTTGAGCGGGCCAACGGTCCTCGACGAGCCATAGCTCGCGACGTGCCTCGACAGGCCGAGCCTAGCTGTCAGAGGGTTTGCCCAAGCCAGTCGAGGGCCGCCATGCTGGGAGGATGCCAACCGCTCTCATCACCGGCATCACGGGCCAAGACGGCTCCTACCTGGCCGAGCTATTGCTGTCGAAGGGGTACGAAGTCGTCGGCGCCCACCGTCGGAGCAGCACGGTCACCTTCGAGCGCATAGCCCACTTGATGGACCGGGTCACGCTGGTGCCAGCAGACCTGTTGGACGAGTCTTCGCTCATCCGTGTCTTGCGGGACTACCGGCCGACAGAAGTGTACAACTTGGCGGCCCAGTCGTTCGTCCAGACGTCGTGGGTACAGCCAGTGCTGACCGGTGAAGTGACAGCCCTCGGCGTCATCCGCCTGCTCGACGCGATCTTGACCGTAGACCCTTCGGTCCGCTTCTACCAAGCGAGCTCCTCGGAGATGTTCGGCAAGGTGGTCGAGGTCCCCCAAAACGAGCGCACGCCGTTTTACCCTCGCAGCCCCTACGGGGTGGCCAAGGTCTACGGTCACTGGGCAACGGTCAACTACCGCGAGAGCTACGGCCTGCACGCGAGCTCGGGGGTACTGTTCAACCACGAAAGCCCGCGCCGAGGCCTTGAGTTCGTCACCCGCAAGGTGACCAACGCCGTGGCTCGCATCAAGCTGGGCCTTGCTGACCACGTCGCTTTGGGCAATCTCGACGCTCAGCGCGACTGGGGCTACGCAGAGGACTACGTGCGGGCGATGTGGCTCATGCTCCAACAGGACACCCCGGGAGACTACGTGGTGGCGACCGGCGAGACCCATTCGGTGCGGGAGTTCTGCCAAGTGGCCTTCGGCCACGCCGGCCTCGACTGGGAGCGCTACGTGCGTGCAGCCGACGAGAGGTTCATGCGCCCCGCCGAAGTGGACCTTTTAGTGGGCGACCCCACGAAGGCGCACCAGGTCCTCGGCTGGAAACCTGAGGTGAGCTTCGAGCAGCTCGTGACCATGATGGTGGACGCCGACATAAAAGCCCTGGAGGCGAAGACCTCCTAAGGGCCAGCCGCTCAGCGGCTCAAGAGGCGATGGCGACGATGCCGCCAGCCCGACGGGCTGAGGTGGCCGGCAAGGGGGAGGCAGACGGCCCGAACGGCCAAAGCTTGCCCCTGGCGCCGGCGAGCCAGTAGCCGCGCCCGCCGGGAGCAAGGGCCATGCCGACCACAGGCTGGCCGGGCTTGGCCTTGGCTAGTGAACCGTAGTAGGTCGCGTCCCCGTAGGCGAACACGCCGCCGTCTCGTGCGACCAGCCAGTAGCCGCGCCCGTCCAAAGTGCTCACGATCCCGACGACAGGCGCCGCCAGGTGCAGCCGGGCGGCAGAGCCGTAGCTGCGGGCGTCGCCAAAGGCGTGGACCTGGCCGTTAGCGGTCACCAGCCAGTAGCCGCGCCCGTCAGGAGTGGCGGCCATGCCGGTGACCCGTGCCCGGCTGGCTCCCGACTGGGCCCCCGCACGCGGCGAGCCTGGGGCGCCTACCGGTCTCCCGCCAATCGCCGGGTTGGCCATGGCCCCGCCGGCGAGCGACCCGTAGCTGCGGGCGTCGCCAAAGGCGTGGACCTGGCCGTTAGCGGTCACCAGCCAGTAGCCGCGCCCCTCAGGGGTGACCGCCATCGCCGTGACCGGCGCAGCCAGGCGCCGCCCGCCGAGCGAGCCGTAGTAGTGCGCTCCCGGGCCGAAGGGGTAGACGCCGCCGCCGGCGGTGGCCAACCAGTACCCGAGGCCGCCCGGAGACTCGGCTGCCGCGACGACGCGGGTCGTGGCCCGGTGAACAGGGAGAGAACCCTCGGGGGGCAACACGCCGGCGCTGTAGACGGCCCCGTTCGCAGCCACGAGCTGGTAGCCGTCGTAGGTCGTCGGCACCTGGTGGCTGGCGGCAGCCTCGACGGCGGCACCCACGTTGAGCATGCCGCCGTTGATCGCTGTGCCTCCCGGCTCGAGAGGGGTCGCGGTCTCTTCCAATAGCTCTGTCACCTGCGGCCCGGTGATAGCGGGGTCGGCGGCCATCACGAGAGCGGCGGCGGCGGAGACGTGCGGGGCGGCAAAAGACGTCCCGCTCTCTACGGCGTAGTTGCCGTCGAGCCATGTCGAGAGCACGTTTATGCCCGGCGCGGCGATGTCAGCGTCCGCGCCGTAGTCGGAAAAGTCGAGATATGGCCCGCCATTTACGGGGTTGACGACCCCCTGGTCGGTGCTAGCGGCAACGGAGAGGACACCTGGGTAGTCGGCGGGGTACACCGGGCTCGACGAGTCGTAGTTACCAGCAGCTGCTACCACGACCACGCCGTGCGCGATCGCGTACTCGACAGCAGCCTCTTGGTCGGGGTTAGGCCCGCAAGCGCTCGAGTTGACAGTGCAGGGCTCGTTGGTCGACGACAGGTTGATGACCTTGGCGCCGGCGTCGACGGCATCGTAGATACCGGTGGCTTCGTCCATCGTGTTCCCGTTGCCGCTGTCGTCGAGGACCTTTATGTCCAGGACCTTGGTGTCCCAGCCGAGGCCGGCGATGCCGATGCCGTCGTTGGTCGCGGCCGCGATGAGGCCGCTCACGAAGGTCCCGTGCCCATTTTGGTCGTAGGGCGACTTACATAGGGGCCTGTCGCGCCGGCACACGTCAGGTCCCACGATCACCTTTCCGTCCAGCTGCACCTGGTGGGCGCTCACCCCGGTGTCGAGGACGGCAACGAGGTCGCTGGGGCTGCCCTTGGTGACGCCCCACGCCGTGGAGGCGCCGACCGCCCAAAAGTCGGTCTGCCCGTTGGGGTGCACGATCGTCATGCCGGCGCCGAGGGCAGGATCTTCGACGACCACCGGCTTGGTAGGGCCGCAGCTGTGGTCGTAGCAAGGGTTGTTGGGCACGACGCCCGCCGTAGCGTGCTCCTCGCTGGCATTAGGCAGGACCACGCTCGCGGCCTGGACCGGGGCGACCGAGGAAACGTAGTCCACCCCTTTGGCAAACGAGAGCCGCTGCTCGAGCGCGCCGGCTTCGGCCGCGGGCACTTCCACTGCCCAACGCCGGCCCGGGAGCAGTTCAGGAACCGGCCCGGGCAGTCCCACCAGCAAAGAGGCGGGGTCGCTCTCAGCCCTGACGCTGAGCTGGATGACGAGCCGTTCGTTCGCAACGTGATAGCTGGCCGCACCAGCCGGCGCCGGGGAGGCGAACCAAGAAACGGACAGTACCCCAGCTAGGCCGGCGAGCCGCACGCGCTCACGAGGCCTGTTCGCCGCGCTGGCGCTCCTGACCGGGACCTTGAGGCGGGAACGGCCCCGAGCCCTCCGCACAACCCCGCCGCCGTGGGCCAGCGGTCCTATCTCGCCCCCGTCAGGCCCTTCAGCCGGGCGAGCGCCCGGGCCTTGGCGAGCTGCCCTCGGGCTTTCAAGCGTTGGGCCAGGGCTGTAGTGGGCATCTCCACCAAAGTGAGGCCTCGCCCCCAGCTAGGGCAGTAAAGGCCTGCGGTAGAGGGCTCCACGCCCTCGGGGAAAGCAGGGAACGGCTCGACCTCCTCCACCGAGACCCGCCATAGGGGCACCTTGTAGCGCTCATGGACCGAAAGCGCCGCCTCGTCGCTAGCGACCACGCACTCGCCCGCGGCCAGAGCGAGCAGCCAAAGACAGGTCGGCATCACACCGGGGTCTTCGCCCACTACGACGCTCGCGCGACGGAAGCGGCGAAGGGCAGCCGCGAGGCCCACTGCGGTTGCCACCTGCTGGGGGGGGCGAAGATCGCAAAAGGGCGCCCCCTGCTGAACTACCAGCACCACCTCAGAAGGCCCGGCGTAGTGGCGGCGCACCTGCTCCAAACGCCAGCCGGCGAGCGGGCCGGCTACGGGGACCGACAGTTCAGCCGCTCCCGCTCGGTAGGAGACCACCCGCACGGTCTTGCCCTGGTCCCACGCCCGCCTCACGGCTGCGAGGGTGGCCGCCGTAGCAGGACCGGGCATGGGGGGGTAGCTCCCTACAACCACCACGTCGCAAGCAGCAGGCACCCGAGCGAACTTACCAGCCGCCAAGGCCCCGCTAGGCTCGCCGGCGATGGAGCGGCCGGTCCAGCAGAGCAGTCACGCCGGCGCATGAGCGGCACCAAGGTCATCTTCGACCTGGTAGCCGCGCAGAGCCCGAGCTACCGCGGGCGCGGCATCGCGCGCTACAGCTTGGAGTTCGCCCGCGCCATGGCCACCTACCACGCCGAGCTCGTTGGAGCTGTCGTGCTGCACCCGGAGCTCGAAGCGCCCGAGGCCCTCGACGAGCTGGCCAAGTGGGCGACTTCCGAGCCCGATTGGCAAGAAGGGGCCGTTTTGCACATCTCCTCAGCGTTCGAACCAGAAGTGCCCGTCCGCACGTACTGGCCACGGGAAGCTGCCAGGCACGGCCTGCTCACCTCAGTCACGCTGTACGACCTGATACCGGACCTCTTCCCAGGCTGGTACCTGGAGGACCCCGGCCTGCGCCGACGCTGGCGCTGCTGCCGGGAAGTGGTCCGCGTCGCCGACCGGGTCTTCACCTTGTCCGAGTCGGCGAGGCAAGACGCCATCTCTTTGCTCGGGGTACCGCCCCCCCGCGTGACAGTGGTCGGAGCAGGCACATCTGCCGCCTTCCAGCGAGCCGGGTCGGCCGACGCTGCTTTCGAGCTGGCGCGCTCAAGCGTGGAAGGGCTCGAGAAGGGTTTCTTGGTTTACAACGGTGCTTTCAATCCCCGTAAGAACGTCGACCGCCTCTTGGAGGCCTACGCGTCCATGCCAAGAGAGCTCGTGGACGCCCACCAGCTCGTGGTCGTCGGCGACGCTCCCCCGCTCACCCGGAACCATTACCTGGTCATGGCCAAGCAACTAGGCGTGGGCGGGCGGGTCCTCATACCTGGGTTCGTCAACGAAGACGTCCTCGTCGCGCTCTACCAGTCGACGGCACTGGCGGTCTACCCTTCTCTTTACGAGGGCTACGGCTTGCCGCTCATCGAGTCCATGGCCTGCGGGGCGCCGACGATCGCCGGGAACAACTCCTCCCTCGCGGAGATCCTCCCACGCGAAGCTCTCTTCGAAGCCCAAGACGCCGGTGCCATAGCCCAAGCGATTGTGAGGGCGCTCACTGATGAAGGTTTCCGTGCAAAGCTGCTGGCGCTGACCGAACGGGAACTTCCCACCTGGGAAGCGGTCGCGGACCGCGCGGCGGGGGTCTTCGAAGAGATGGCCCGCTTGGCGTCAAAATTGCCCCCCCGTTGGCGCAAGCGTCCCCAGCTGGCCCTCTTCGGGCTGCCTCCCGAGCTAGAAGAAGCCTTGGGCGAAGTGGCAAGTTATGACAGCTTCGCGCTCGGTGCGGCACCGGCCGACGGCCTTTCTTGGGGAGCCTTCGCCGAGCTCGACAGGTGGCGTGGCGGTTACGACGCTGCCATGTTTTGCCTACCGGGCGTCGGCCCCAAAGAAATAGGCCGCAAGGAAATAAGGGCCATCGAGCGCTTTGCAACTACTTGGCCCGGCCGGAAGCTCGCCCTCTCGGGAGGAGCCAGCTCAGGCGGAGGGAAGGCTTCGGCCCCCAAGTTTTCCAGGCTGAGGCGCTCGGGCGTGGAGCTCCTCGAGACCGCGGCCTCACCGGCTGAGACGGCTCGGCTGGTCATCGAGGCGCTCTCGCGCCGAGGACAAGGTAGGCCGTGACAACAGCTCACGGCGGGCCGTGAAGACAAGCGTCGTGGTCGTGAGCTACCGGCCCGGCGACTGGCTCGCTCGGTGCCTGCGCTCTGCCGCCCAGGAGGCGGACGAGGTAGTGCTGGTGGACAACGGCTCGGCGGGCGGGCTCGCGGCCAATTTGGGGCGCGAGGCAGGCGCCGTGGTTTTGCGTTTCCCCGCCAACCAAGGTTTTGCCACTGCGGTCAACGCCGGCGCCCGCAGGGCTACGGGCGACTTGCTGGCGCTGCTCAACGACGACGCCTACGCCGCACCTGGCTGGCTCGCTTCTGCCGCGGAGATCCTGGCCGACCCACAGGTGGCCGCCGTAGGCCCAAAGGTCGTCTTCGAAGCGCTCTACCGCCAAGTAGTCCTACCCGGGCCCGAGTGGCACGCGCCGGGCGACAAAAGGCCGCTCGGGCGCCAGGTCACCTCGGTAAAAGTTGGGGGGACTGAGGTGCTGGAGGCCGCTACCGGGCCGGGCTTGCACCGGCTAGAAAGCGACGGCACGAAGAAATGGCGCTGGACGGCAGGGCCGAAGCCTTGGTACGTCCCGCTCCCTCTCTCCAAGGAAAGCGCAGAAGTACTAGTGAACGGCGAGCCCGCACCGGCGGGGCCCGTCGTCCGCCTTGTCAACAGCGCCGGCGCCTATTTAGACACTAGAGGCTACGGAGGCGACATCGGCTCGGGAGCGCCCGACGACGGCCGTTTCGACTTCGACAAGCCGATGGAACGTTTCGCCGTCTCCGGCACGGCCTTGGTCACCCGCATGGGAACTTGGCACCGGCTCGGGCCGTTTGCCGCCCGGTACTTCGCCTACTACGAAGATATCGACTGGTGCTGGAGAGCCAGGCTGGCCGGCATGCGGCTCGTCTACGACTCGAGCGCCACCGTAGTGCACAGAGGCTCGGCAAGCTCGGGAGGCGAGCACGAGCCCTGGGTGCGTGTGACGGCCGAACGCAACCGCACGCTCACGATGGTCCGCAACGGGCCTCGGGCTTTGGCGGTCAAGGCTCTCGTGGAGCGTGCCCGCAGCGGGCCGGACGGAGGTGTGCGCGCCCAGGTAGCGCGGCTCCTGCCCTGGGCAGCGGCAACGCGCCTTGACATGGCCCGCCACTGGCAAACGAGCCCCGAAAGTGTCTGGGAGAGGTGGGCCGGCCAGGACCTCTCCTACGACGATGCGCCGGCGGGCCCCAAGGCCTTCGCCTCGGGCCGAGACAGCCCTAAATCTGGCTCAAACCTGGCCTAAATCTCGCTTAAGAACTCAAACCTGGCCTAAATCTCGCTTAAGAAGTGGGCTCGCACCGCGGCCGCTCTACAGGCCGGCCTTCAGCGCGAGGAGGTCGGCTTCGAGGGCGTCGAGCACTCGGGGCCATTGGTAGTTGTCGAGGACGTAGGCCCGGCCTTTGGCCCCGAGCTCGCTGGCGTGCTCAGGGGAAGAAAGCAGCTTGTCGAGAAGGGCTGTGAGCTCACGGGAGCTGGAAAAACTGTACCCGCCCCCGCAGTTTGAAATGTGCCATTCGACCACCGTAGAGCCTTTGCGAGCGAGCACCGGCGTGCCGGCCAGCCAGGCCTCCATGACCGTGCGCGAGTAACTTTCCATCAAGCTCGGCTGGACATAGGCGAGAGCGGCGGCCAGCGCGTTGTTGCGCTGCTCGGTGCTGAGGAGGCCCACGTCGATCACCCGCCCCCGCAGCCGCGGGTGCACGGCGGCATCGCCGGCGCCCGCCGAAACGAGCTTCACTTTGGAACGGGCACGGGAGAACACCTCTACCAGCCACGGCCATCCTTTGTCCACCTCCCGCCGGCCGAGGTACAGCACGAACGGGGCGTCTATGCCGTACTTGGAGCGGAACTCCTGAGGGTCGTAGCTCTCGGGCACGTCCATCCCCGCACCGAACACTGCGTGCGCCGGCGTCACGGGCCCAAGGCGGTGGGCGAGGTCGTGCTCGGGGCCGGAGAGGAACCAAACTGACGCCGGCAGGCTCAGCACGTGGCGCATCACGTCCATGCGCGCGTAGACCTCGTCGTGCAGGCAGGGCATGACCACGGCCCGGTCCGCGACAGCAGGCATGCAAACGGTCGTGTTCCAAAACAAATAAGGAGCGAAGACAAACGCTAAGAACTCGTCTCGCCGGCGCCATATCTCCTCGAACAGCCCGGGGGCCCGGAACAGCGCGTTGAGCCAAGTCACCTGGTCGTCGAGGGAGGGCCGCTCCCCGTAGTAGATGCGACCGTGAACGGCGTGCTCCTTGCTCGCCGAGGTGGCGAGCACGTTGGCAAAGCGCCGCACGACGAGCCCCTCCTCGAGCCTCGTCCCCTCGGCCAGCTCGTTGGCCCACGTGTAAGGGTTGACCGCGCAGGTCGTCAGAACCTCGACGTCCCAGCCGCGGCCCAAAAGACCAAGCGCTATGCCGCGTACGACTGCCTCTGCGCCCCCTACGATGTCCGCCCCAAAGCGCGGGGTGACGAAGGCCACCTTGCGTCTCGACGTTGCCTCTGACATCTTGGCCCCTACCTCTCGACAGTGCCGGCAAAGGGGTCGGCCGGCTCGCCGGTAGCATAGCGGCCGGTGCGAGCCCGCCGCGTCCTCACCGCCAAAGGCTACAGGCGATCGCGCGAAGAGCTCGCGGACGGAGCCGCTCGTTGGGCGCTCGGCGCGCTGGAGCGGCTGGCGGCAAGAGGGGCTGGGCCCGGCGGTGCCGGGAGCCCTTGGAGCGAGCCGGCGTCATTGGGCGACGTGCTCGCCTGCTACCGGCTGCTGCTCGGGCGGCTACCTGACGGTGGGGGCGTCGAGCACTACAGGCGACGCCTCGACCAGGGGCTGAGCCTCGGTGAGCTCGTGAGCGAGTTCGTCGGCAGCGTCGAGTTCCTCCGAGCCCACGGCCTTTCGGCGGAGCGGGGCCCTTGCCCAAGCGAGGCTGTCAGCACCTGCCTTGGTTTTGTGCTCCACGTGAGCCCAGCCGATTTTGCAGTCGGCCACACGGTCTCCCTGACCGGCAGCTACGAGCCCGAAGTGAGCGACGTCGTAAGGTCGCTCTTGGCCCCCGGTGCCACCTTTGTGGACGTAGGCGCCAACGTCGGCTGGTTCAGCATGCTCGCTGCGTCCCTAACCGGGCCCGAGGGCAAGGTCCTGGCCTTCGAGCCCAACCCGGCCAACACCACTTTGGCTTGCCGCTCTGCCGAAGACAACGGCTTCGCCAACGTCGAGATCTTCACCGTCGCCCTCGCTGACCGCCCTGGCGTGGCGGCGCTCGAGACCGACGGCAGCAACGGGCGGGTCATCCCGATCGAGGGCCCGCCACCGGCAGCCTTCCGAGCCAGCTACGTGGTGCCCATGGGCACGCTCGACTCTTACCTCGCCGCTCACGGCGTGGAGCGTGTAGACGTAGTGAAGCTCGACGTGGAAGGTGCCGAGCCGCTCGTCTTGGAAGGGGCGAGGGGCACCATCGAGAGGGACAGGCCGACCATCGTGAGCGAGTTTTACCCGCTCGCGCTCGAAAGCTCCGGCTGGGCGAGCGCCTCGAGTTACCTTGAGCAGCTCCGTCGCCACGGCTACAGCCTCTCGGTGATCGGGGCGGGCGGCCCCGCAGAAACTGACGCGGACATCATTTCTCTCACAGAGGGGACAAGAGGGCAAGTCGACTTGCTCTGCCGTCCTCTCTAAAACTTAAAAAAAGGCCCCGCGGGCCTGGCAGGCCCGCGGGGCGCTGTGCTGCGCCGCTCAGGTCAGGTCCCGGCGATCGCTACCACGGGCAGGTTGGCCGAGAGCCCCGCCGGCATGGGCGCCGGGTGGGCGTCGCCAAAGCCGTAGACGTTGCCGTCCGCGCCGGCCATGAAGTAACCGCCGTCGTCAGGGGTGAGCGCCAGGCCCACTATGTCGTGCACATGGACGCCCTCGCCGGGCAAAGAGCCTAGGAACCGCACGCCCTTGCCGAACACGAACGCACCCCCGTCGGCGCCGACCAGCACGTAGCCAGTACCCGAAGAGGCCGGCAAGATGGCCCTTATGTCGTGCACGTGCTTGTGGATGCCCGGCAGCGAGCCGTAGAAGCGGGCCCGGCCGAAGGTGAACACCCCGCCGTCGGCGCCGACGAGCAGGTAGCCCCCGCCCGTGGCGTTGGCGACCATGCCGACGATGTCGTGCACGTGGAGCCCGAGGCCAGGGATGGAGCCGTAAAAGCGGGCGTCGCCGAAGCTGAACATCCCGCCGTCGGCGCCTATCAGCCAGTAGCCCTTGCCGTCGAAGGTGGGAGCGATGGCCACGATGTCGTGAGGGTGGACACCGATAGAGGGCGGGTCACCGTAGAAGTGGGCGTCGCCGAAGGCCTGGACGTAGCCGTTGGAGGTCACTGTCCAGTAGCCCTTGCCGGCGGGCGTGCCCGCGATGCCGGTGGGGCTCCCGCTCGTCGCGTTGACGGCCGCCCCCCCGAGGCTTTGGGCACCCTCTAGGCCGAAAACGGCCCCGGTGCGGGTGAGCAGCCAGTAGCCGGCCGCCGGCAAGGAGATGACCTCAGTGAGCACCCCCGAGGAGGAGCCCTTGTAGCCTGAGCCGCCCGTGTAGGTGGCCCGCAGGTAGTGCCGTCCCCCTTGCGAGTAGGTGACTGTGCAGGTCGCCCGGCCCGCTGAGAGCGGCTTCGAGGTGCAGCCGGCGAGCGGCCTGCCGCCCTGGCTGAAGATGACCACCCCGCCCGTGGGGGCCGGGGAGACCGTGGCGGTGTAGGTGACGGCTTGGCCCACCTGGGCCGGGTTGGCCGAGGCCGAGATCGAGGTGGAGGTGGAGACGACCGCAGGCGCTTTGGGCGGCACCGGCGGCGCGCTCGGCGGCGCCACGGCCGCGGTGAGGTCGCCAGTCAAGGTCATCTGGTAGGTCCCGGCAGGAGGGTTGACCGCTCCGGCCACGACTATCTCAAGGTAGTTGCCAGCGTAGACGCTCGCACCGAGGCGCAAAGTCACGCTCGGCGTGCCCCCGCCGGCGACAGAAACCGGGTGGGCGGTGCCGGCGCCGTCGGTCAGGTCGGCCACGGTGTAGTCGCTCGTAGCGCTCGGCAGCACAGTCCCGTCTGGCGCGTCGAGGACGATCGTCGCGCTCCCCCCCGGCAGGGTGGCGGTTGCCCGGAGGTCGCCGATCGTGTACTCGGCCACCGCCCCGGGGGCCGAGGGGTTGACCTCGACCGTGGCAAGCACCGGCGCGGCCGCCGTGCTCACCACGTAGCTCGGCACGGGGGCGGGGACGACGTCAGCGCTGGTGGACACCGTGAAGTTGCCCGCCGTGCCCCCGTAAGTCCCCGCTGGCGGGTTCGTCGCCCCGGAGATCTCCACGAACACGGTGTCGCCGGCGTCGAGAGGCTGCGGCACTGAGAACGTGAGCTCGTTGGCGCTCGAAGAGCCTGGCGCAGCCGAAACCTTGAGCGCGCTGGAGGGCACGTTAGCCGAGCTCGCCGGGTGCGTCTGGTCCACGACCGTCACGCTCGCCCCCGAAAACGACGTCCCGGCTGGGGCCACCACCGTCACGGTCCCTCCGCTCGGCAAGGAAGTGGTGGGCCTGAAGCCGACTATGTACTCGACACCGGTTGCGCCTGCCCCGGTCTCCGAGAGCGAGATGGTGGGGTTGGAAACCGCGGTGCCGATCTGCAGTTCGGCCGTCGCCGGCGTCGCGTCTGCAGGAGCGGCTGCGCTTATTTGGTCGGTCTGAGTGCTGGTCGGGTTGCGGACGCCCGTGATGGTGACCGAAAGCTCGTCACCTGCGGCTATGGCTGCCCCGACCGTGATCGTGACCGTCTGGCCGGTTTGGCCCGCCGGTGCCGGGGTGACGCTGACGCCGAGCGGCACGGCCGAGGTCCCTGTCGTCAAGTCCCGCACGCTGTAGTAGGCGGGCGAAGTCGGGAAACCGACGTTGTCGCTGGTGCCTGAAGCTGCTGAGGAGGTCACTGCGATCGTGCCGCCGGCGGGGACCGCCGCGGCCGCTTGGAAGGTCCCGATCGTGTAGGTGGAGACCCCGCCCACCGACGCTGGGCTCGCGGTCGGGCTAAAGGTAGGGGCGGAGGCCGCCGCGACTATGGAAAATGGGGCCGTAGCAGCAGGGACCGGGTTGGCCGAAGTCGCCACCTCGAGGCTGTAGGAGCCGGGGGTCGAGGGGTTGGTAGCCCCGATGACATAGACCGACAGGGAGCTGCCGAGGGGCACGGTCGTGGCGACCCCAAGGGTCACGCTGTGGCCGTTGCTGCCGAGGGTCAGGGTAGAAACTGCCTGGTCAGCGCTCGGGTGACTGTTGTCCACCACGAAGTAGTCGTTGGCCGCCGACGGGAAGGTGACGGCGCTGTCAGGCGACGACAGCGTGATAGTGGCTGACCCAGCCGCAAGCTCGGAAGGCGTCGTGAACCCGACCGTATAGTTGGCCTTGGCGCCCGCGGTGTCGGGCTGCGGGACAGCCGTAGCGCCCGTCACGCTGCCATTTCCGATCGTGTACTTCTGGGTGGTCACGATGGCCTGCGCTGCCGCCGGGGCCGCGCCTTGGGCCGCCATGGGCACCAACGCCAAGGCCCCCAGCGCACTAGCGCTGGCGACAGCGCTGAGCGACTTGATCTTCATCTACGCCTACCTCCTCGAAATCGTGGGTTACAACTCTCACCTTTACCCACCTAGCGAGGAGAGGTGAGACCGTTCCGCACGGATGTTCACACAACCATCACAGGTTCATCAAAGACTCCACGGTCCCGTTACATGGGCTTTCGGGCCGTAGCCCAGCCAGTAGCCGAGACCGTGGGGGAAGGCTGCTGGGGCCTTGCGGGCGAAAAGCGGCCCGGAGCGGCTCAGCCGAAGAACTTGGCTAGCCGTTCCATGCCTTCGGCCAGGTCCTCGTCGGCGAGAGCGTAAGAGAAGCGGCCGCAACCCGGCGCCCCGAACGCCTCTCCGGGCACGAAGGCCACCTTGGCTTCCTCCAAGATGGCTTCAGCGAGCTCGAGGGAGGTGGAGATCCGCCTTGCCTCGGGGCCGAGAGGTTTGCCGAGGGCTCCAGCGAAGCTCGGGAAGGCGTAAAACGCCCCCTCCGGCTCGGGGCACACCACCCCCGGCAGCGACCCGAGCGCAGCCACGACCGCCCGACGGCGTCGATCGTAGACAGCCCGCATCTCCTCCACGCAGTCGAGCGGCCCCGTCAGGGCAGCCAACGCAGCACGCTGGGCCACGTTGCACACGTTGGAGGTCGAGTGGCTCTGGATGTTGGTTGCCGCCTTTACTACGTCGGGGGGGCCGATCAGCCAACCCACCCGCCAGCCGGTCATGGCGTAGGTCTTGGCGACGCCGTTCAGCACCACGCAACGCTCGGCGAGCTCAGGGACGAGGACCGGCAGCGAGTGCGCCTTGGCCCCGCCGTAGACAAGGTGCTCGTAGATCTCATCGGTCAGGGCCCAAAGCCCCCGCTCGAGCGCCCAATTGGCGATCTCGGTGGTCTCGGCCTCGTTGTAGACAGAACCAGTCGGGTTGGAGGGCGAGACGAAGAGCAGCACTTTCGTCTTGGCCGTAGTAGCAGCTTCGAGTTGGCCGACCGAGACCTTGTACCCGCTCTCGGGCCCGGTCGGCACCTCCACTGGGACCCCACCGGCCAAGCGGACTGCCTCAGGGTAGGTGGTCCAGTACGGCGCCGGCACGAGCACCTCGTCGCCAGGGTCCAACAGGGCGGCAAAGGCTTCCTCGACAGCCTGCTTGCCCCCGTTGGTCACGAGGACCTGGGACGCCGCCACCTGGTAGCCGCTATCGCGGGCCGTCTTGGCCGCTATGGCTTCTCGCAGTTCGGGCAGGCCAGCGGTAGGCGTGTAGTGGTGGTTCTTGGGGTCCCGGCAAGCGGCTGCAGCCGCTTCTACGACATGTTCAGGCGTAGGGAAGTCGGGCTCGCCGGCGCCGAAGCCGATCACGTCTTCTCCGGCGGCCTTCAGCGCCTTGGCCCGGGCCTCGACGGCGAGGGTCGCCGACTCCGTCACTGCGGCTGCGCGGGCTGAGACGCGCCTGTGCTGGGTCTCCACAGCCTCCATGGTCGCGCAACGACCGCGGGCGGCGCAGGTCGAACTGGGGGCCGTCCACGGCGGCGAGCAGCCGCCTGGAGGCGCTCCCAGAAGCTAAGCGCTCTTAGCCTTGGTCAGGCGCTCGACGACACAAGCGGAAAAACCGCCGCTCGTCTCCAGCACTACGGTGCAGTTCGCCTCGGGCTGGGCCCGCTCACCTCTGTACATGCCACGCAAATCGCAGACGGTCGCCCCTCTGGCCGGCCCGAAGCTTGTCTCTACGACGACCTTCACCGTCATGGACCGCTCGGGGGCAACGTCGCCAGCGGCTATAGCCGCAGCGAGGACGTCATGGCACGCGCACGACTTTTCGCCATAGACAGAACGGTAGAACTCGAAGTAATAGTCGAGGACGGCTGCGGCAAAGCGCGCCGTCTGCGAGGGTGACGAGGCCATCTGGAGCCTCTGCGCCTCGGTCATCACCTCGCGCATGGTCGCGTCGAGGGGGACGAGCGTAACCGGCCACGCAGCGGTGAGGACGGCGTGGGCCGCCTCAGGGTCGTGCCAGATGTTGGCCTCGGCTGCAGGTGTCACGTTGCCCGGCACCATGGCCGCGCCCCCCATAATGGTCACGCCGGCCAGCAGCTCGGGCAACCTCGGCTCTACCCGGAGAGCTACTGCCAGGTTGGTGAGGGGGCCAGTGGCGAGAAGGTGCAGTTCTCCCGGTCGCCGGCGGGCAGTCTCGACTAGCAGCTCAGGGCCCGATAAGGGGCTGAGCTCGCCCGCCGGCTCACCCACGTCTACTCCCCCGAGGCCGTTGCCACCGTGCACTGCGGTCGCAAGTTGGGGCTGCTCGCCGATCAAGGTGAGCTCCGAACCCGCCGCCACGGGGACTTCTCCCGTCCGGCCGGCGACTTCGAGCACCGATAGGGTGTTCTTCGCCGCAGTCGCGGCTTTTACGTTCCCGAACACGGTGCTAACGCCGACGAGCTCGATCTCGGGGTCTGCTAGCAGGTAAAGCAAGGCGACGGCGTCGTCGACGCCTGTGTCGCAGTCCATGAAGATCGCCTTCGCCACGCGCCGACATTACCCTTTGGCCCTGCCAGGTGTCTTCGCCCCGGCTTCACCGGCTCGGCTGCTAAGTGCCGCCCCCGCCTGCCAGGGCTAGGGCCCGCGCTATCACGGCGTCGAGCATTGGTCCTGTAAGCCTGCCGGTAAAGGTGTTCTGTTGGCTCGGGTGGTACGAAGCGATGAGCCAACGACCGTCGGAGAGCCTCACTTCCGCGCCGTGAGCAAACCGGGGAGGCTTGTGCGCCCCTAACAGCTTGCAACAGGCCCCGTACGCGAACCCCCCCAACGCCAGCACGACGCGAAGCGACCCCAGCAGCGCCAGCTCACGACGAAGGTAGCCGACGCAGTTGTCGCGCTCGGAGGGCAGCGGCCGGTTCGCCGGAGGCGGGCAGCGCACCACAGCAGTCACGAAGACGCCCTCGGCAACGAGGCCGTCGTCGCGCGACGTGCTCGACGGTTGGTTGGCTAGCCCCGCCCTCCATAAGGCTGCCCAAAGCCAGTCCCCCGAGCGGTCGCCCGTGAAGATCCTGCCGGTGCGGTTCCCGCCGTGGGCCGCTGGCGCGAGGCCGACGACTGCGAGGCGCGCGCTCGGGTCGCCAAAGCCGGGCAGGGGCTTGCCCCAGTACACTTCTCCGGCGTAGGAGGCCCTTGGTTCTCTAGCGACCTTCTCCCGCCAGGCCACCAGGCGAGGGCAGCGCTTGCAGCCGACAACCTCCCTGTTGAGCTCCTCCCACGCGTTCGGGCCCATGACGGGAGGCTACTAGGTTGGCCTCTATGCCACGCCGCCAGAAGCCTCCGCCCGAGACCCTGCTGGTGCTTGTGCGGCACGGCTCCACCCCTACCACCGGCAAGGAGATGCCAGAAGCACCGCCGGGCCCGCCGCTGTCAGAGGCAGGCATCGAGGAGGCCGAGCACGCGGCGTCCCACCTGGCAGCTTGGCGTTCCCATTGGCCGCCGCTCGAACGGATCTACAGCTCACCGCTCCAAAGGGCGCGCGAAACCGCCGCCATCTTGGCCAAAGTGCTCGACTTGCCAGTTGAGGAAATGGCGGAACTGGTGGACTGCGACGCCGGCGAGTGGGCCGGCCAGGACCTCAAGCAGTTGGCCAAGAAGCCTGAGTGGGCCACCGTCCTCCATAACCCGAGCAGCTTTTGCTTCCCTGGAGGAGAACCTTTGGCCGCAATGGCGGCACGCGCCGTCGCCGCTGCCAGGGCTCTAGCGGCAAGGCACCAAGGCCAAAGCGTCGTGGCGGTGTCCCATGCCGACCCGATCAAGGCGGTCCTCGCGGATGCCCTGGGCATGCACCTCGACATGTTCCAGCGGGTGATGGTGGCACCGGCTTCTGTCAGCGTGGTCGCCTACTCCCCGGCAGGGCCTCGGGTGCTCGAAGCCAATTGGACGTCTCCCAAAGCGCCTCCCCAGAGAGCGGCAAATTGAGCACTTCGTTCGACTTGCCCAGCCCAGTCCGCGTGACAGTGGGAGCGGTCGGCCCGCCGGGCCGTCGGGTGTTTTATCTCCAGGCCCGCCAGGGAGACAGGCTGGTAACCCTGAAGCTCGAAAAGCAGCAGGTCCTGTTGCTGGCAGGCGGGCTCTCGGAGGTCCTCGCCGACTTGGCCGCCCCTTCGTTCACCCCCGCCGAGGGAGAGCTGGCGCTCGAAGAACCCGTCGAAGCAGCGTGGGCCGTCGGGCTGTTGCAGCTCGGCTACGACGCCGAGGCTGACCGGATAGTTCTCGTTGCGCGAGAGCTCGTCCCCGCACAAGACCCTCCGAGCGAACCTGCGGCGGGCGAAGCGCGCTTGTTGCTCACCCGCGAGCAGGCGGCCGGTGTGGTCGAGCACGGCAAGCGTCTCCTCACGCGGGGGCGGCCGCCGTGCCCGCTCTGCGGTTACCCACTGGAGGAGGGCCACAGCTGCCCAAAGACCAACGGGCACCGCGCGCCCTCCATCTGAGCGCTCTCGAGCTCCTCGAAGAGGGAGAGGTGGCCATAAAGGGCCGTATCCCCTGGAGCTCCAACGCCACCTTCCTCGTTGAGGTCAGGGCAGGAACAAGCTGCCTGCACGCCATTTACAAGCCCGAGCGAGGAGAGCGGCCGCTTTGGGACTTCCCGCGCGGCCTTTGGAAGAGGGAAGTGGCCGCCTTCGAGCTCGCTCACCACCTCGGATGGGACTTCGTCCCCGAGACGGTCGGGCGCCTCGACGGCCCGTTAGGGCCTGGTTCGCTCCAGCGCTGGGTGGACGCTATAGAAGAGGAGAACTACTTCACCCTCCTAGAACAACCCCAGCATTTGGCCGAGCTGCGCAAGATGGCAGCCTTCGACGTGGTCGCGAACAACGCCGACCGAAAGGGGGGCCACGTGCTGGCCGACGCCAGGGGCCACATCTGGGCTATCGACCACGGCCTGTGCTTCCACAAAGAGGCCAAGCTGCGAACAGTCATATGGGACTTCGCCGGCGACAAGGTCCCCGACGAGATGCTCGACGCGCTGGGGCCGTTGGCGAGAGGGGACGTGCCCAGCAAGGCCGAGACGCTCCTCGAACCGGCCGAGGTCGCAGCGCTGGTCGCGCGAGCCCGGCGTCTCAGAAAGCAAGGGCGCTACCCGGCTCCGACTACCCAGTGGCCTTACCCCTGGCCGCTCGTTTGACGCTGCCCCGCTGCGCCGCAGGCAGGGCTAGGGTTGCGCGGTGGAGGAAACCAGGGTGCGGGCTAGGGGCGAGGTGCGCTTGGTTGTCCCAGCCAAGCCGGAGTACATAGGGCTTGCGAGGGTGACCACGGCCGGCCTTGCGAGCAGGCTCGGGTTCAGCTACGACGAAGTTGAAGACCTGAGGCTGGCGATCGACGAGATCTGTTTCGCCATGACTGGCAACGAGGGCCGCGACGGCACCCTCGAGCTGCGTTTCCTGCTCGGCCCTGAGGGGATCACGGTCGAGGGGAGGGGCCATTTCCAGGCCCTGGGAAGACAGCCAGAACTGTCAGAGCTGTCCGAGCTGATGCTAGGCGCCCTAGTGGACGAGCACTTCCTAGATGGCGCACAAGGGCCGCTCTTCACGCTCTCCAAGAGGCACCGCCCGGGGCCCGCCAAGCCCCAGGAGGCCGACAAGTGAGCGGCGCGGGAACAGAGCAGGGTGCCGGCGGGACCGGAGGCGCCCGCACCGGCGAGGCTAGGCCCGGCGGGGAGTTCGCTGAGTTTGCCAGGGACAGGGCCCCGGCACAAAGAGAGCAGCTCGTCAGCGCCCACCTGCCGCTGGCCGAGTACCTAGCCCGCCGGTTCGCCAACCGAGGCGAACCCCTAGAAGACCTGGTCCAGGTGGCGTCCATAGGCCTGGTAAAGGCGGTCGACCGCTTTGACCCCGCTCGCGGCGTCGAGTTCTCGACTTACGCGACCCACACCATCGTCGGCGAGCTGAAGCGCCACTTCCGCGACAAGGCGTGGTCGGTCAAGGCCCCGCGGCGCATGCAGGAGCTCTACCTGCGCCTGGGGAACGCGGTGGCCGGCCTCGGCCAGGAGCTAGGCCGCTCCCCGACCATAGCCGAGCTCGCGACGGAGCTCTCCGTCTCCGAAGAGGAGGTCCTCGAAGCGCTCGAGGCGGGACATGCTTACCGCTCCGCCTCCCTGGACGCCCCGGCGGGAGAAGATGGCGACGCGTTGGGCGCCCAGCTCGGGGCAGAGGACCCCTCCCTCGAAGACGCCGAAAGGCGCGCCACTCTGTCGCCGCTGCTTGCCAAGCTCCCGCCGCGCGAGCGGTTGATCGTGTACTTGCGCTTTTTCGAAAACCTCACCCAGTCCGAGATAGCCGAACGCCTCGGCCTCTCCCAGATGCACGTGTCACGCCTACTGGCAAGAAGCGTCGCCGAGCTACGTGAAGCGGCCGAACCAAGGGCGCGCTGAGGCCGCAAGCGTGCGCCTCTTGCTGGTCGTCAACACCTCCGCCTCCTCGGTCACCCCGAGAGGAAGGGTCCTAGTGGAGAGGTCGCTTTCCAAGTACCACGACGTCGTAACCAAGGAAACCAGCCGGCGGGGCCACGCTGCCCGGCTCGCCTTGGGAGCAGCGGCTGACGGCTTTGACGCGGTCGTCGTGCTCGGTGGCGACGGCACCTTGAACGAGGCGGTCAACGGCCTCGCCGGTTCGCCCACTGCCCTCGGCGCCCTTCCTGGCGGGTCTACCAACGTGCTGGTCCGCACCCTCGGGGTGCCAGCGGACCCTCTCGACGCCACCGACTGCCTCCTCGAAGCTCTAGCCGCCCGCTCGTTCCGCCGGGTAGGTCTCGGCCAAGCCAACGGCCGGTACTTCCTGTTGCACGCAGGTATCGGTTTCGACGCCGCTGTCGTAGAAGCAGTCGAACGCTTCATGGGGTTCAAGCGCTACGCAGGGCCGGCTGCGTTCGTCGCGGCAGCGGCGTGGTGCTGGGGCTTCGACTACGACCGCAAGTCCCCGACCTTCGCCCTGCGCGCCGGCGAGGTGGCGGTGCCGGAGGCGTACTTCGGCATCTGCCTGAACAGCGACCCCTATACCTACCTAGGCGACAGGCCCCTCAGCGTCGTGCCGGGGACGCCGCTCGGGGGCCCCTTCGGCATCGCGGTCTTTGACAAGCTCACGCTGAGGGCCTTCCTCCCGGTCGTGGCGAGCGCGATCTCCGGCCGCCGGCACTCAGGCCGACGCAAGCACTTCGTGACCCTTAGCGGCAAGGCCGCCCTTTCTGTGAGCGGGTTTCGCCCCGTCCCCTACCAGCTCGATGGTGAGTACGTGGGCACCGCTCAGCACATCGACCTCAAATGGCACGAGGCTCTCTTGACCCTGCTAGTGCCACAAACCCCGCCGAGCTGAACGAGCCGTTGCCTGCGGGCAGCTCCTCGCCTATACTGCTTCCTCGCAGTAGCCGCAGCTCTATACTGTTGGGAAGAGCTAAGTGAAGATTTTCACAAGCTAGCCGGGCTGGTTCGACCGAGCTCGGCCACAGTGCACGCTACGCCAGGAGGAGACGACCGTTGGCCCTCACTTGGACCAGGAACATCGAATGGGATCTGGACGACTGGCGCGACCGCGCAGCGTGCCGGGACACCGATCCTGACCTTTTCTTCCCGATAGGCAGTACGGGGCCAGCCGTTGAACAGATAATGAGCGCCAAGGCAGTGTGCGCGACCTGTGAAGCTCGTGCCAGCTGCCTCGAGTTTGCTTTGGCGACCAATCAGGAGTCGGGCATCTGGGGCGGCACGACCGAAGAAGAGCGGCGCAAGCTCCGCAAGGCCTGGCTGGCTCGCCAACGCCGTAGCGTTTGAACAACCCGGCCAACCGCCAGGCTGGGTTGGCGTCAGAAGCTCGCGAGGTCGCCGCGGTCCGAACGGCTGACTGGCACCGTCAGCCTTGCCACCGTGCCCCCGTCTGAGACCATCTCAATCTCCCCTCCGAGCTGGTTCACGATCAAGTTGCGCACGATCTGGAGGCCGAGGCTGCTGGCGTCGTAGACCGAGAAGCCAAACGGGAGGCCCCCACCGTTGTCCCGGACCTCTATTCTCAGCAGGTCACCTCGGCGGCAGAGATCGATGTGGACGCGTGCCGGCGCCCCGGGAGGGTGACGGACGAAGGCGTGCTCGACGGCGTTTTGCATCAGCTCGTTCAGCGCCACTGCGAGGGGCGTGGCTACCTGGGCGCCCATTTCCCCTGCCTCGCCGGACCAGTCGACCTGCACCGGCGGAGAAGTGCTCGAGAGGTCTTCTGCCATGCGTACGAGCGAGGGGAGGATCTCATTGAAGTCCACTTCGTCCGTGGTGTCGCGAGAAAGGATCTCGTGCACTACGGCGATGCTGCGCACTCGGCGTTCCGCCTCGTCCAGGGCGTGGCGCGCTTCGCCCGTCGGGAGCCGGCGCGCCTGGAGGCGCAAGAGCGACGAGATTGTTTGGAGATTGTTCTTCACCCGGTGGTGCACCTCGCGGATAGCCACCTCCTTGCCCAATAAGAGCCGGTCGCGGCGTCTTATGTCGGTGACGTCTCGGACCAGTACGAGAGCGCCGGTGACCTTGCCTTGGTCCAGCAGGGGAATGCAACGGACGAAAACCGCGACCTCCCCGAACTCGAGCTCCAAGGACCCAGGCAGGCGTTCCTCCAAGGCTCGAGGTACCGGTGAGCGCAGGCCGAGCTCCTCTAAGCTCGCGCCCAATATCCCCCTGTAGATCCCGAGCCGGTGCATTGCGTTCACGGCATTGGGCGACGCGTACTCGACCCTGCCCGAGGAGTCCAGGACCATGACGCCGTCTCCCACACGCGGCGCTTCGCTTTCTAGGGGTTCGTCCACCGGGAAAGGAAAGGTGCCGGCGGCCACCATGCGAGCCATCCGGTCGAACACCGAGACGTACACGCGCTCGAGCTCGCCGGGGCGGCGGCCCACGTTGATCGGCGACTCGCGGGTCATCGCAGCCACCACCTCGCCGTTGTGGCGGACCGGGATGCAGACCACCCGTGCCGGTTCTTTGCGGGCGCCCACGGGCAGTTCGGCTTCGACCACGTTGCCGAGGGACCAGGCGCGGGCGAGCACGGGCCGCTCGGAGCCGCTCACCTCTTGGCCGAGCAGGTCCTCGACGTGGAGCGTCTGGCTCGTCGTGGGGCGCACTTGGCCAACTACGACAAAGCGGGCCGCCTCGTCGTTGACGGGTACGAAGAGCAGCAGGTCGGAAAATGAAAGGTCCGAAAGCATGCCCCAGGTGCCAACCAGGCGCTGGAGGTGCTCCCCCGCGCCGGGAGCTATCTCAGCCCGGTCCCGGAGCAGCTCTGCGAGCGTAGCCATATCCCTTGCTTTCTACCTGGGGGCGTACCTCTACCTCCGGGGCTGTGCGCTAGCGCTGTGACCATACCCGCCGGCCGACCTCCAGCACGCCGGCAAGGTCGTGCACGTCGTCGGGTAGCTCAGGTACCTCCGCTAGTACGCCGACCTGACGAGACAGCTCGGCCCTCCTCGCAGCTTCACGCTTCGCCACGACAGCGACGTTGTGAAAGTTGGCGGCAAGCTCCCCTAGCACGCGCTGGACGAGGGGGGCGTCGAAGCCCTCGAGGGGAGCACCGGGGGCACTGAGCGCGCTGGCGAGCTCCCCCGCCCGTTCCGCCAGCGCGCTCGCCCGGCTCGCCAGCTCTGCATCGAACAAATAAGCTGGCAAAGCCCGGTTCAGCACCAGGCCGCCGGCGTCGAGACCTTTGGCGGGCAAAAGCCGGAGGAACTCTTCAGCCTCGCGCATCGGCACTGTCTCGAGAGTGCTCACCACGACAAATGCGGTCCGTTCGTCAGAAAGCAGGCGCTCTACCTCTTTTGCCCTCTCGACGAAGCCCTCAGAAAGAGTCTGGAACAAGATGAAGAACTCGGCCACCTGTTCCAAGAACCTGGTCCCGAGCACCCGGTCGGCGACATAGTAGAAAGGTCGGGCGGCGGCGTCGGCCAAGCGGCTCCGGTACGGGGTCGCGAGGAGCTTGAGAAGCCGCGAGCTGAAAAAGTCGGCCATACGTTCAGGGGCGAGGAGGAAGTCCACGGCGTTCCTCGTCGGAGGTGTGTCGACGACGATCAAATCGTAGTCCCCTTCGGAATGCAGCTCGAAAAGCCTCTCTATCGCTATGTAGTCGTGGCTTTGGATAAACCTTTCCGAGATACCTTGGTAAATCTCGTTGGCCAGGATCCGCCGCGCCGTCTCCCGGTCGGGGGCGTGGCGGCTGACAAGGGCGTCCCAACCTGCCCTGGCGTCGAGCAGTTCGGCCCACAGTTCGCCCCTCGGAGCGGCCCCAGCAGCCCTGAAGGCAGCGTCGGGAACTCGCTGCTGGCCCCGATGGAAGGGCCGCAGGCCGAGCGCCTGGCCCAGCCGGCGAGCGGGGTCCACCGTGACAACCAAGACCTTTCCACCCTGATGGACAGCAGCCATCGCCCCGAGCGCCGCGCTGAGCGTAGTCTTCCCGACCCCTCCAGGGCCGCAGACCACAACGATCTCCTTGGAGGCAACGAGAGCTTCGAGGCTGGCTTCGCCGCTCAGTTTTCGAGCTCCTGAGCCAGGGCGGCTGCCACCTGGCGGGTGGCCCGCAAACCAAAAGACCGAAGGAACAAGTACGGCACGTATATGAGAGCAGCCTGGGGGAGGGCCTCGCGCAAGCGCTGCAAGTGAGATGCGCGCGAGCGACGCGTCCTTACCATCCAGCGTGCCGCGTCCAGCAGGCCGCCGGCGTCCCCTCCCAGCGAGGCCGACAGGACCGACCGCGAACCAGGCGAGGACAACGCTTCGAAAACTTGCTCCTCTCTCGTGCCGAAAAGTTCGGGCAAGACACGGTTCACCACTATCCCAAGCAGCGCCACAGTGGTCTCAGCCTCGAGCCGGCTGGCGAGCTCGATCGTCTCGGTGACCGGCATTTCTTCGGGAGTCGCGACGACGAGAGCCCCGGTCGTCGACGGGTCGGAGAGTATGTCGAGCATCCAGCTGGTCTGCTGGCGGACGAGGCCGACTTGGACGAGCCTGTTGATCGTTTGGGGGGCTGAGAGGAGCCCGGTGACATGCCCGCTCGAGACGGCGTCAGCGACTACGAGGTCGTAGTGACGCTCTCGCACCTCCCAGACAAGCTTGCCCACGCTTACTATCTCGCGTACGCCGGGCGCTGCCGAAGCGACGAAATCGAACATCCGCGCTACAGGGCCGAACACGGCCGTCCGAGGGAGGCGGAGCTGTAGCGACAGGTACTGGCGGAGCGAAGCCTCGGGGTCCATCTCCATGGCGAACAGGCGCGGCGCAACTTCCTTGGGGTCGAAGCCCCTCGGCGCCGCCTCAAACGCAAGCGCTAGGTCGCCCTTGGCGTCCATCTCGCAGACCAAGACCCGCTTCCCCCTGCTTGCCGCCAAGTACGCCAAGCCGGCGCTCACCGCCGTCTTGCCCACGCCCCCTTTGCCGGTGACGAAAAGCAGCCTCCTGTCAAGCAGTTCTGTAGGTGAGGACGGCCGGGCTGCCTGCGCCCGTCCCTCCTCGCCGTCTGCCGGCTGGTGCGGGCCGGCCCAGTCGGCGGACTGCCCGCGAGCCTGAGAGGGGCCGGCGCCCGGCAGGTCGCTCAGCCCCCCGGCCGGCTGGTCGTCGCGACCGGCGCTCGGCTGGTCGCCCCGGACGTGCTGGCCGCTCAGACCGCCGCCCCGAAACCGACCCGGCGCGTCTCAGCCCCGGTATCGAGCTCTACGTAGGCGAGCTTGGCCGCGGGCACCCCCACTTTACGGCCCCGTTTGTCAGTGAACCACAACATACCCGACGCCTTTTGCACCGCGGACTCGACCCTGGACATAAGCTCGTCGGCGCTAGACCCGTCGGCTAGCTCGACTTCTATCTCCCTCGGGTGTTGGGAAACGCCGATGCGGATGTCCACTGAAGGCTCCCTCCTAGGTCTAATGCGGTCTCGTCCAAGGTCTTCGGGCCGCCCGGCGGCCGGCGCGCACGAACAGTCACGACGTCAGCTGACGAGCTACTTGCATGGGTCGTTGTCTGGCGGGCCATCGTAGTGGCCGCCGGCGCCAAGCAATCACCACAGCGGGAACGGCGGCACGTCACACCTCGATCGGTCGTAATTGCAGGACTTCGCCATGGCTGGCCGTACGCGCTCTACGGCGGGCCAAGGAGCGCAACCTTTCCTCGGGCGCTGGGCGCGCACAACCGTACAAGGCCCTAGCCTCTACGGGCGGGCCAAGGGGCGGCCTACGACGCGGGTGGAGGTGACGGCCCTCGCTACCCTTGGCGTTGTGACCTCCGAGGCCGGCGAGCAGGCAACGACCTGGGCAGCGACCATGTCGGGAACGCCGCTTCCCGAGGGAGTTGTGCTCGCTCACGCCACCGGCCAGCGCCGCCGAGAAGGCATGCGCCTCGTCGCTCGGGAAGCCCGCGAAGAGGCAGAAGACCTCCAGCTCGCGCCCGGCGCCACGCGGGCTTTCGGCTCAGGCAAGCGGGCTCGCGAGGAAGAGCCCGACCCGCTGAGGACCTGCTTCGAGCGCGACCGAGACAGGATTTTGCACTCCAGCGCCTTTCGGCGCCTGGCCGGCAAGACACAAGTGTTCGTCTTCCCGAGAGACCACCAGCGCACACGCCTAACCCACGCCCTCGAAGTCGCTCAAGTGGCAACCGCCGTTGCGCGGGCGACTGGGCTCAACATAGCCCTCACCGAGGCCATCGCCCTCGGCCACGACTGCGGCCACGGCCCAGGGGGGCACGCGAGCGAGGAGGCGTTCAGCCCTTTCTTGCAAGGTGGGTACCACCATGCCATTTGGGGTGCAGATGTGGTCCTCGCGCCGCTCAACCTTTGCGCCGAGACCCTCGACGGCGTCCGCCACCACAGCTGGTCGCTACCTAGCCCTCTCACTCCGGAGGGCGAGGTAGTGAGCTGGGCTGACCGCTTAGCGTACTGTGCGCACGATTTCGAGGACGCAGTCAGCGTCGGCGTCGTCCACTGCGACGACCTGCCGGCGGAGGTGGCGCTGGTCGCTGGGCGTACGAGAAACGCTCAACTGCGCTCCTTTATCAACGCTCTTGTCAGCTGCATTGTCGAGACCGGGTACGTGGGTATGCGCGAGCCCTACGCCAGCGCCCTCTCTGCCCTCAGAGCCTTCAACTACGAGCGGATCTATACGAGCCCGTCGTCGGTTGCGCAAGGGCGTTCCGTGAAGGCGGTGCTGGTAGCGCTCGTGGAGTTTTTCGCTGAGCACCCGGAACGAGCGCCCGTGCGCCCGATCGGGCAGGCGCTCGCCGGCCGGGGCGGTGAATGCGCCAGCGGAGGCGGTTTAGGCGCCGGCGGAGGGGACGTGGGCGACGGTGTAGCCGGTGGCACGGAACAAGCGCTGCGGCGTGCGATCTCGTACGTTGCCGGCATGACCGACCGCTTCGCGTTTAGCTGCGCTGTCGAGCTGCTGGGGTGGGACCCAGCGCGGCTGCCAAGAGGGATCGACGCAACCGGGGTTTCAGCGCTCCCGAGCGGGCCCGGCTCGGCCTTCGGGTGACGGCTCCGAACGGGTTTTCCACCTCCGCGGCGGTCACAAGTCGAGCGGGAGCCACCTGAGCTCGCACGTGACCATGGAGCAGGCGAGGAGGACGGAGCACAGCGGACAGAGGAGGTGCCAGCTCTTGACAGAGGATGTCACAGGACCGGACGCCCTAACCCCAAAGGACGTCCACTTCCCCAACGCCGACGCGCGCGTCCACAGTCAAGTGCGGCGGTCTGCGGGCCATTGACCCGCCTTTGCCCGACCCCGACGATTGGCTCGGCCTGCTCAACCCCGCCGGTTGGCTGATCGTCACTTCAGTTCCCTCGCTTAGCGCGTTCCCGGGCAAGTGAACCCCGCCCACTGCGCTCGTCGCGTCCAGCTCGACAACCGTCCTCGGCGGAAGCACGATCACGAGCTGGCCGACCCCGACGCTTGCCACGATGGTGCGGCCCTTCAGCGGAAAGCGCACTCGCGAAACGTCTACTTCCAAACGGCCGATCCCCAGCCTGTAATGAGAGCGCGTCTGGTTGAGCGCCGCCGGCGCCGCGGTGACATCGCCAACGCCTCCCACTAGGGACGCCCCGCTAAGCGCACTGACCCCAACGACGCTCACTAGCACGGCCAGCACGAACCCGGCCAAGAGGGCTGCCATCACGGCCTTGCGCCGGTGCCGGCGAGCGTAGGGGCTTCGCGTGCCAGTAGCTGTGGGGGCGCCGGCACTGGCACCTAAGGCCGCTTGCCCACCGGTTCGCGTCCAGGCAGCGTCGTGCCCGCTAGAGGGCTGCGAAGGGGCCAGGCCGGCGGCTGCCAGCTGCTCGGCTGCCCAGGAAGCGGCCATGGCCTGAGCTTCAGCCCACTCAGTACCTTCAGTACCGTGCCTAACATCTTCGGGACCAGGGTTACCCAGTCCTGAGGGGCCTCCAGCGGGGCCCGGGGTAAGCAAGTCGCTCGCGGCCCGGCCGGCACAGAACTGGCCCCCTGAACCTGAACCGGGGCCCTCGGCAACATCGCCCAAGGAGCCGCCAGCGGCTGGCAGCGTGGTCCCAGTCGTTGTGCTACCTGGGCTTGCGACGTCGCTAGGCCCATGGCTTTCAGCCGGCGCTGCTGGCGCTGCCCCCTGCATTGTGCTTGCAGCCCTGCCAGTGAAAGCGCCAGCGGCGTCCCCGGCGCTCGAAGGAGCCGCGCCGCCGCCTGAAGTCCGAAGTCCAGCCCAACTGCCGCGGCACCCGCTACGCACGAACAGGCCAACCGCGACCCACACGACAAACAGCCACGCCAAGACAGCGCCCGAGTGCCACCAGCGAGCGATGCCGAACGACCAGGCGATCGCAAGTGCGCAAGCGCCGAGCACAAGCGCCCAAGAGCGGGCTGCCCTGTCGGACGAAGCCTGCCCGTCCGGGCCACTGGGCCCAGGTAGCCACATTGGAGAGCCCGTCTCACCTGCCTGCCACGTCGAGGGCCGACCTCGTTCCCACGACGGTTGCGCCCCGTCTGGCCCCCATGGCCCCCGGTCGCCGCTCCACGCAGGCGAGCCAGGCGAGGGCCAAGAGGTAGGGGTCTGCCAGTGCCAGCCAGGCCCCGAGCGCGAGCCCGAGCGGTCCCACCACGGGGCCGGTCCGGCGGGCCACCTCTGGCCTAGGGGGGACCGGTCCTCGGGAATGAGCGCCCAGGCCACCAGGTACAAGACGGCTCCGCCAAAACCGGCCAAGAACATGACCGACGCCAGCACGAAACCGACCCGAAGAACGCTGGCTTCGACACCAAGGTAATCGGCCAAGCCTCCGAGCACGCCTCCGAGGCAACGGTTGGTCGTGTTCCTCCGTAGCCCGCGGGGGATCGGGGGCCGAGCGGCCGCGTACCCCCAAGGCCCGTACCCCACATGCGCTTCTCCTCCATATGGCTGTCCCCACGAAGTCTCACCGGCCGGCGCGCTCTGCTCAGGATCTCCAAGCGGATCTCCACGGCCCTTTCCGCCCCAAGAAACTTCGCCGGCCCCCCAAGAAGCTTCGCCGGCCGGCGCGCTGTGACTACTGGAGGACCGCCCTGCACCAGCCCGCGTGGCACCCGGTGCAGGTTGTTCGCCGGGCGGCCTGCCGCCGTCAGGGGGAAGTGGCACACCAGTTGGCTGCTCGCTCGTCACTGCCTACGATCATGGCCGCTGGTGCCGGCGGCTGGCACCAGGGTTTTCCCTGCCGTGACCCTGGCTTTCCACCCGGCATATCAGGGACGGAAAGAGCCAAACCGGCGCACAGCGCAGTTGCTCGAGTGAGACTATGTACGTATCCAACAGCAGGCCGCCCACGGCACGGAAAACGAGGAGATGAGCGCTGGCGACGGCCAGCGCCGCGAAGAAGCCCACGGCCCCGGCCGGCTATGGCAAAACAGCAAAAGCCTCGGCCCCACGTGGCAAGACGCCCGTGGCCCCAGCACGAAATGGCCCGGCGCTCGCGGCTCGGGCTCGAAGCGGCGATGGCAAGCGAACCCACCTTACGGCTTCGGCCCTAGTGGCTGGAGGAGGTTGAGCCGGCCCAGTGCGTGGGCCGGCGTTCGCCGGCCTGCCGAAGGCCGGTTGCTTGCCGGCGTGGCGAAGGCTTTTGCCGACCACAGCGACTTCGACGTCCTCGCCGTACGCGCCGCGTTCGTGGCGCTCTCGTTCGTAGGGGGTCTCGGGATCGCTGTCTACATGGCGGCCTGGCTGGTCCTACCTTCGGGGCCCACGACGGCCGGTGCCGAGGTCAGCCGCCCCGGAACTGGCACCGTGGGCCCCGAGGACGAGCCCGTTGGCACCGGCCTTGAAGGCGCCGCCGGCCCCGGGCCCGCTGGCCCTAGCACCGTTCGCGCCGAGGCCGCCGGCGCCGTGGGGGTAAGCGAGCGCCCAGCAGGCAGGTACGCGCCGCCGGAGCAGCCGATCTTCCGAGCAGCCATGGCTGACAGGCGCACAGTGGGCCTCGTCGCCGGTGTGGCGAGCGCGATAATCGCACTTCTCGTCGCCCTCAGCGCCCTCGGGGGCACAGTGGTCGTCGGTGCCGTGTCGCCAGGCGCCGTCGCTCTGGCGGCGCTGGCCGCCGTCTGGCGCCACGCCGGCACCGAGGACCGGGCGGCTGCCAGGCGCCTTGCCAACCTCCTCACCGCTGCCAGGCCCGAGGCGGCGTCCAGCGGTAAAAAGCTCGCCCTGGCTGCGCTGAGAGTGTCAGCCGGGGCCGCCCTCATCGCCATCGGGACGTCGCACTTCTTCGCTCCCCAGCACCTAAACGGCGCAGACATCGCTGCTGCCCTCTCCGCTCTAGGGACCGTGGGAGGCTTCTGTTTGGTCCTGGCCCCTTGGTGGCTCCGCCTCGGTCGAGAACTCGTAGCCGAGCGGCGCAACCGCGCCCGCGCCGAGGAGAGGGCTGAGATGGCAGCTCAACTCCACGATTCAGTCCTCCAGACGCTGGCGCTCATCCAGCGCTCAGCTGATGATCCCCACCAGGTGCGCCGCCTTGCTCGGGCTCAAGAGCGCCAGTTGCGCAGTTGGCTGTTCGACCGGGACAGCACGCCCAGCCCTGGCGACGACCGAAGCGGCTCGCAAGGCACAGCAGCCCCCAAACCGGCTACCTTCGGCGCCGCCCTAAGGGCCGTGCAACAAGAAGTCGAAGATGCGCACGGTACCTTCGTGGAAGTGGTGACCGTGGGTGACGTCCCCCTCGACGAAAGGCTCGAAGCTCTCGTCGCGGCAGCTCGCGAAGGCGTCGTCAACGCCGCAAAGTGGTCCGGAGCGGGGTCGGTGTCGGTCTACGCGGAGATAGGACCGAAATCGGCGTCGGTCTTTGTGCGTGACCGGGGTTGCGGCTTCGACCCGGCTCAAGTCCCTAAAGACCGCAGGGGCATAAGCGAATCGCTAAAGGGCCGGATGCGCCGCCACGGTGGTTCCGCAAAGGTGCGGAGCGCTCCCGGGGAAGGAACAGAAATAACCCTCGAAATGCCAATGAGGCGTGACACTTGAAGGTATTCCTTGTAGACGACCATCAACTTTTCAGAGCGGGCGTGCGCCACGAAATAGGTGGAAAGGCCCAAATAGTAGGAGAGGCAGGTGACGTGGCGACGGCTGTGCGCGAGATCTTGCGGCAACAGCCGGACGTGGTGCTCGTGGACGTCCACATGCCCGACGGCGGTGGGCCCGAAGTGGTGCGGCAGGTGCTGGAGGCACGACCCGCTACCCGTTTCCTTGCGCTTTCTGTCTCAGACTCTCCCGAAGACGTTATAGCGACTATCCGTGCTGGCGCGCGGGGTTACGTCACAAAGACGATATCCACAGAAGAACTCCTAGACGCAATCGCGCTCGTCGCCGAAGGTGACGCCGTCTTCTCGCCACGCCTCGCAGGCTTCGTCCTAGACGCTTTTGCCTCGGTCCCCGATGCCCCCGCCGTTCACCTCGGCTCCGAACTGGACCAACTAACAACGCGCGAGCGCGATGTCCTACGCTTGATCGCGAGAGGTTACGCGTACAAGGAAGTAGCAAGGGAATTGTACATCTCGGTAAAGACAGTCGAAACGCACGTCTCAGCTGTTTTGCGAAAGCTCCAGTTGTCCAACCGGCACCAGCTGGCACGCTGGGCGATGGAGCGCCGGCTCGTCCCGCCGGGCGCCTACTAGCACCAAGCGACAAGAGCCATCGTGCCGGCCCCGAGAACGACGGGCTAAAAGCGCGGAGCACTTCTTGGGCCGGCTCAGCTAGGCGGGCGGTGCTGGCTTCGCCAAGGACAGGCGGGGTGCGCGAGGCTGTTAGGGATGCGGTTCATAGTTCTCGGCGCCGGCGCCGTCGGCGGGGTCGTGGGGGGCAGGCTGTTCCAGCATGGCTACGACGTGGTCCTCATAACCCGCGGTGAGCACCAGCGCGCCATCGCCGAGGGCGGCCTCACCCTCGCGTCGGCGACCGGGGTGGTCAACTTGGAGATCCCGGTCACGGACCGCCCCGACAAGGTGGCCTGGACCGGCGAAGAGGTCGTGCTGCTGGCGGTGAAAAGCCAAGACACCGACGCGGCGCTCCGCCAGCTGCAAGCCTCGGCGCCGGCGAGCACTCCGGTGGTCTGCATGCAAAACGGTGTCGCCAACGAGACCGCAGCCCTGCGCCGCTTTTCGAACGTGTACGGGATCTGTGTCATGTGCCCCGCCACTTTCCTGCGCCCAGGAGTAGTGGTGGCCGAGTCGTCTCCCGTGACCGCTCTGCTCGACATCGGCCGCTTCCCCCCTTCGAGCGCGTGCGGCCCCGACGCTTTGGCCTCGGGGGTGGCCCAGGCCCTCAGCAGTTCGGCCATGGAGTCGCTGGTCCGCCCAGACATAATGCGCTGGAAGTACGCAAAGCTCCTGCGCAACTTGGCCAACGCTGTGGACGCCCTCTGCGGTCCGGCGGGCCGGAGCAGCGAGGTGGTGGAGCTGGCGAGGAAAGAAGGTGAGGCCTGCCTCGCCGCTGCCGGGATAGACTACGCTTCGCAGCAAGAAGACGACGAACGGCGCGGGGACAAGCTCCACCCGAGCGAAGTGGTCGGCTACGAGAGGGGCGGGAGCTCAACGTGGCAGAGCCTCGCGCGCGGAGAGGGTTCGACCGAAGTCGACTACCTAAACGGTGAGATCGTCCTGCTGGGGCGCCTTTGGGGGGTGCCCACGCCCGTCAACGAGCTCCTCCAGCGGCTCGTCAACCAGATGGCGAGGGCGCGCTCGCGCCCCGGGTCAATGGCACCGGAGGAACTGCTCTCGCTCATCTGACCTGCCCCAGAGGTTGTTACGGCTGAGCGAGCTCGCCGAAGAACCCCTGACGCGCCCAACTAGGGCTCCCGCTCCCACAAGCTACGTCGCGTCCCCAGCTAGCCGGCTACTTCCTGGCCCAGAGGAGTTTGCCTCAGCCGAGGGAGCCGAGCGGGCCTAGCCCGGACGAGGCCGCCCTACGCTGGCCCGGTGGCCCGCTTCATAGCTCTGGAGGGAGGGGAGGCCGCCGGCAAGTCCACCCAAGCGGCCCTGCTCGCCCAGCACCTCGGCGCGGTCCTCACCCGCGAGCCTGGCGGGACTGAGCTCGGCGAAGCGCTCCGGCGCATTCTGCTCGACCCTGGCCTCCCCCCTCCTGTAGCTCGCGCCGAGGCGCTGCTCATGCTCGCTGCCAGGGCTCAGCACGTAGCCGAAGTGATAGAACCCGCCCTCGCTCGGGGCCAAGACGTAGTGTGCGACCGCTTCAGCGGCTCGACCTTGGCCTACCAGGGTTATGGCCGCGGCCTCGACGTCGCCGAGCTGGCCGCCTTGGACCGGTGGGCCACCGCCGGGCGGGAGCCCGACGTTGTGGTGCTCCTAGCTGTGCCGGCACCTGTTGCTCGCCGGCGCCGGGACGGCGGGGGGGACCGCTTCGAAGAAGAAGACTGCGAGTTCCGCCGGCGCGTCGAAGACGGCTTCGCGGCGTTGGCGGCGGCCCACCCCGAGCGCTGGAGGACGGTCGACGGCACGAGGAGCATAGAAGAAGTGGCTAGGGCGGTCCGCGCCGCAGTAGGGCAAACGTTGGGGCAGGCAACGTCAGCAGGGAAGAAATGATGGGCCGTTTTGCGGTCCAGCCCGCCGTCGACCGTGCCCTCGAGGCCGCGCTGGACAAGCCAGTCCATGCGTACTTGTTCGTTGGCCCCCCCGGGACGGGCAAGCTCGGCGCAGCGAAGGCCTTCGCAGCCGCGCTCGTCTGCCCGCAAGGTGGGGGCGACGGCTGCGCGAGCTGCCGGCAGGTGGAGGCAGGCACACATCCCGACGTGGCAGTCTTCGAACGGGAAGGTGCCGCCCTCTCGATCGAGCAAGCCCGTGAGATCTCGAGGCTCTCGGCACGAGCCCCGCTCGCAGCCGCCCGAAGCGTAGTCGTCGTCCCCGACTTCCACCTGGCCCGTGAAGCAGCGCCTGCGCTGCTCAAGACGCTCGAAGAACCGGCGGGAGAGGTCGTGTTCGTGGTGCTCGCGGAGTTCGTGCCGCCAGAGCTCGAGACCATCGCGAGCAGGTGCGTCCGGGTCGATTTCCCGCCACTCACGGGGCCAGAGCTTGTTGCAGCCCTCGTGACCGAGGGCGCGCCCAAAGAGCGCGCCGAAGTGGCCGCCCGGCTGGCAGGAGGGCGCCTCGACCGAGCGCGCCTGTTGGCCTCCGACGCAAGCGCGGAGCAGCGCTGGCTCACATGGGCGAGCGTGCCGGCCAGGCTCGACGGGAGCGGCGCCACCGTGGCCCAGCTCGCCGGCGAGCTAGTAGAGCTGTTGGCAGCCAGTGCTGAGCCATTGGCAGCTCGCCAGAAGGAGGAGCTCGCGGTCCTCGCCGAGCAGGCCAACGCCGCCAAGCTGCCCCGCGGGGCCCAGGCGGCCGGCCGCCAAGGACAGCGTGAACTAGAGGAGCGCCACAAACGCGAGCAGCGCCGCCAGCGCACCGACGAACTACGCACCGGGTTGGCGGCCCTTGCCGGCGCCTACCGCGACTTGCTCGCCCGAGGCGACCTCCGCCCCGACCTGGCGGCTCAAGCAGTGGCGCTCATAGACACCCTCTCGGCCGACCTCGCCTACAACCCGGGAGAGCTGCTCGCCCTCCAAGCGCTCCTAGTGCGCCTCGACCGGTTGGCCGCTGGCTGAAGCCCCCCTGAGCGCCCAGGGACTGGGCCGGTCCTGGCCCTCCGGCTGAAGGCGCCCAGCCGCCTGCGGCGATGACTTGACATGTCGCCTACCCAAGCGTACAGTGATACTGAAACAGATTTCTGAAAAGGTTACCAAGGGGGCGTCTACCAGGGCCCGTGCCTACCAAGCCACGCCAACAGTTCCGCATCCGCGAGGTCGCCGAGCGCGCGGGGGTTTCGCCTGCCACCGTTTCACGGGTCTTGAACGGCACGGCACCAGTTAGAAAACCCAAACGCGACCTCGTCCTAGCGGTGATCAACGAGCTTGGTTACCGGCCCAATCGCCTGGCAGCCAACCTTCGGCGCCAGCAAGTCCAGATGATCGGCGTGGTCGTTTCCGATATAGAGAACCCGCACTTCACCCAGATGGTGCGGGCGGTGGAAGACAGCGCTTACCTGAAGGGTTTCCGAGTCCTGCTCTGTAACACTGACGAAGACCCCGCCAAGCAGCGAGAGTACCTCGGCGTCCTAATAGCAGAGCGGGTCGCCGGCGCGATCATCTCCCCGACTGAAGCTTCTGCCCCCGAGATCGGCGAACTGATCGACAACGGCGCGGCCGTCGTCGCCTTTGACCGTGCGGTGAGCGACAAGCGAGCCGATGCCGTGGTGGCCGCCAATGCTGAAGGAGCCCGCCTCGCCACCGAGCACCTCATCTCGGGGGGCCACAAAAGGGTGGGTTTTGTCGGAGGCCCCACTGGGATCGAGACGGGTGCCCGCCGAGAAGCCGGCTATCGAGAAGCCATGGCGGCAGCGAAATTGGCCCCGCGGGTCGCACGGGGCGACTTCCGGGTGGAAGGTGGCGAGAGGGCTACAACTGAGCTCCTCTCGCAGGGAGCGACGGCCCTGGTCGTCGCCAACAACTTGATGGCCGTGGGTGCTCTCCGAGCCGTGAGGCACGCGCGGTTGCAAGTGCCTCACGAGCTAGCGCTGATCGGCCTCGACGACCCTCCCTGGGCCGAACTGACCGACCCTCCGCTCACGACTCTCGCTCAACCGGTCCGAGCGATGGCTGCCGCGGCAGCCGAACTGCTTGTCGGAAGATTGGAGGGCAGGCGCCGGCGTCGTAGGCACGAGGTGTTTTCTTTCGAACTGCGTCACCGGGGCTCGTGCTGCGCCGGGCCTCCGCCCCCTGAAAGGAGAATTGCATGGCCAAAGTCGGGATCTTGAGCTTTAGTGACGGGCGGGACTTCGTCCATGCCGGCATCGCCAGCTTCGTGGCCGAAGTCGAGGCCCGCATCGTGGAAGCGTGCCGCTCTTCGGGGCACGAGGTGGTCGTGGGCTCCGAGGCGGTGACCTCCTCTGAGCTCGCTGTGCGTGAGGCGCGCCGCCTCGCCGCCAGTCGTCCGGACCTCACGATCTTCAACTACCCAGTCTGGGCGTTCCCGCACTTCTCGGTCCACGCGGCGAAGACGACGCCGGGTCCTCTACTGCTTTTCTCCAACATTGACCCGACGTACCCGGGCATGGTGGGGATGCTGGCGGCTGGCGGCAGCCTTGACCAACTGGGCCGCCACCATGAGCGCCTCTGGGGCGACGTCGACGACCCCTCAGTGCTCGCCCGCCTGAACACGCTGGCGCGAGCTGCTCACGCCGTCAGCTCCCTCGAGGGCACCACGTTCGGCCGCATCGGAGGGCGCTCGATGGGCATGTACACCGCGGTCGGCCGCACCGACGAATGGATGAAGGCATTTGGCATCGACGTAGAAGAGGTGGACCAGTGGGAGGTCGTCAGGCGCGCCGAGCTCGTACCGACGGCCCGGGCGGTGGCGGGCAGGCAGTGGCTGGAGAAATATGCCGCCGGCGTCCACTACGACGGCTCCCGCCTCACGCCAGAGATCTTAGAGCGCCAAGTCCGCTCCTACCACGCGCTCCAAGAGATAATCGAGGAGTGGCACCTCGACTTCGTCGGGGTCAAAGGCCAGCCTGAGCTCACCAACAACTTCGCAACCGTCGACATAGCCGAGGCGTTCTTGAACGACCCCTACGACTGGGAAGGAGCGAAGCCGCCGGTGATCTGCGCCACCGAAGACGACATGGACGGCGCCCTCACCATGCAGCTCATGCACAAGCTGACCGGCACCCCCGTACTGTTCGCGGACGTGCGTCACTACTTCTCCGAGCGCGGTATCTGGGACTTGGAGAACTCCGGCCAGCACGCGACCTGGTTCGCCGCCCGCTCCGATGACCCAGCCGAGAACATGTCCAAAGTCCACCTGTACCCCGAGGAGTTCTACTTCCCCGCCGGCGGGGCCTCGGTCCACCACTTGGCCGCCCCTGGGGAAGTCACCCTCGCACGGCTCTCTCGCTCCGACGCCTCCTACCGGCTCCAAGTTACCAAAGGCTACTTCGAGACCTACGACGAAGAGACCAACGAGAAGCTCATGCGCCAGAGCACCTACGTATGGCCCCACGCCTTCACCCGCATGGCTGCGCCGGCAGAGGCGTTCCTCTCACGCTTTGGCGCCAACCATATCCATGCCGTGCCAGGAGACGTCACCGAGGAGCTGGCAGCTATCTGCCGCTTCACAGGCATCACTCTGGACCGTCTGGGCTCTTGAAGGAGCGGAAGTGACGACCAGCGATCTCACCGAGAAACCTTATGCCGTCGAAATGCTAGGCATCCGCCGCCATTTCCCGGGTGTCGACGCCCTGAAAGGCGTCGACTTCAAAGTAAAAGCGGGAGAGATCCACGGTCTAGCCGGCGAGAACGGCGCCGGGAAATCTACCCTCATGAAGATCCTCGCCGGTGCCGAACACAAAGACTCCGGACGGATCCTCTTGAAGGGCCAAGAGGTGGAAATCTCCCAGCCAGCCGACGCTCTCGCTCACGGTATATCGACTGTCTACCAGGAAACGAGCCTGGCTCCGCACCTTTCTGTCGCCGAAAATTTGTTCCTGGGCCGTTGGCCCAAGAGGGCAGGGACTGTGGTTGACTGGCGTCGCCTGGTAAAAGACGCTCAGGCGGTGCTCGACCGGATCGGCATCGACCTCCCGCTACGCACCCCGGTCAACCGCCTAACCATCGCCCAGCAGCAGTTAGCCGAGATAGCAAGGGCGCTGTCGCATGACGCGAGCGTTCTCATCCTCGACGAGCCTACGTCCGCGCTCGCCGACAGCGAGGTCAGCGCTCTCTTCTCAGTCCTGCGTGACCTGAAACGCCAGGGGATGTCTGTAATCCTCATTTCCCATGAGCTAGACGAGTTCTTGGAGCTGTGCGACCGCATCTCGGTCATGCGCGACGGCCAGCTCGTGGGAGAACGTGCCGCCTCCGAGACGAACGTCGTGGAACTGGTAAGGATGATGGTGGGGCGAACACTGACCGAGATGTACCCAAAGATATCGGTGCCCATCGGCGACGAACTGCTAAGAGTAGAAGGCCTCCGGGTACGTGGCCGCTCGCGACCCGTGAGTTTTTCGGTACGGGCTGGTGAGATCGTTGGCTTTGCCGGCCTCCTCGGGGCAGGAAGGACCAGCTTGATGCAAGCTATCGTCGGGGCTGTACCGATAGACGGCGGAAAGGTCTACGTCCGGGGCAAGGCAGTTCGCGCCCACAGCCCGGACCACGCCATCCGCAGCGGCATAGGGTACTTGACCGACGACCGCCGGCGTACCGGGCTTGCCGGCGTCCTTGGAGTGCGCAGCAACCTCACACTGGCTTCCCTTCCTCAGCTTTCCCGCTCCGGCGTGATCAAGCGCCGTAAGGAGACGCAGGTTGCCTCCGACATGGTCGAAGCCCTGCGGATCGTGACACCTTCCTTGAACCAACCTGTCGCGCTACTCTCGGGAGGCAACCAGCAAAAGACCGTGCTCGGTAGGTGGCTCGTCGCCGACGTCGACGTCTTAATCCTCGACCAGCCGACGAGGGGCATCGACGTCGGCGCGAAGCTCGAGATCTACCACATCATCAACAACTTAGCCAAGGCTGGCAAAGCTCTGGTGCTAGTGTCCGACTACTTACCCGAATTACTCGGCATGAGCGACCGCGTTATCGTGATGAGAGAAGGGGGGACCATCGCTGAGTTCAGCAGGGAGGAGGCTACCCAGGAAGCTATCTTGCTCGCCGCCTCGGGGCACCCACCTCGCGCGAACGGTCATGAAGAGACAGGGGAAAACTACTACAAGACAACTGAGATTACGAAAGGGGCAATGAGTTGAGCACAGTCGGCACTCAGCCTGAAGGGGAACAAGAGCGCGGAGCCGGCAGTATCGGCCTGAAGCCCGAAGGTCGCATGCCAGCAGGCGCTGTCGTGGCGCCCGGCACCGAACAATCAGAAGGCGCACAATTGGCTCGCAGGCTCGGCGCTGAGGTGCAAGGGCGCGCGTGGCTGCGACGAGGGCTCGAACAGTTCGGCCTCGCATTGTTTGTGTTCGCCCTAGGGGTTTTTCTTAGCCTGTACTCGCCTTACTTCCTCACCGGCGTCAACATGTCGGCTGTTTTCGTAACGATGTCGTTTATCGCGATCATCGCTGTCGGCCAGCTAATGGTAATAATTACAGCTGGGATCGACCTGTCGGTAAGTTCAATAGTAGCACTTTCCGGCGTGCTTTCGGCTTATCTCGTCGTCTACGAGCACACCGGGATCGCGCTGGGCATGCTCATAGGCGTCCTCTCTGGTGGAGCCGTCGGCGTCATAAACGGCGTCCTCATAACGCAAGTCAAGCTCCCGCCCTTTATCGCCACCCTCGCCACCCTGTCGGCCATTTTGGGCGTGACTGAGCTCATGGTCAACGGCCAGCCGGTCGGAGCACCTCCCGCGTTCGACGTCCTGGGTGCCGGCAAGCTCGGGCCTGTCCCCTGGGCAATAATAGTGATGGTGCTAGTGGCCGTGGCTGGCTGGTTCATCTTGGCTCGCACCACACTGGGGCGCTGTATCTATGCAATAGGCAGCAATTACCAAGCCGCGCGCCTCTCCGGCATCGCCGTCAACCGAGTCCTTATGACGGTCTACGTGGTACAGGGGTTGCTGGCGGGGTTGTCCGGCGTCATCGTGGCAAGCCGGGTCCTCACGGGAGACCCCGCCGCCGGTACCAACTACAACCTCGACGCGATCGCCGCGGTCGTTATCGGAGGAGGAAGCCTCTTTGGCGGTGAAGGTACTGTCTTCGGCGCCATGGTGGGAGCGCTGCTCATGGAACTCATTTCCAACGGCTCGGACCTCCTGAACATCTCTACGTTTTGGCAGGACGTGATCCTCGGTGTCGTAATCGTCGTGGCGATCGCGTACGACCAGGTCCGCCGCCGGGCTCTCGCCAGGCGGTGAGCTGGGCCCGCAGTTGTCCTCTCCATGTTAGGGAGGCAAATCAAAAAAGAAAGAAAGGAGAAGCATGCAATGAAGTTGCGAACCAACAATTGGCCTCGGCGCCGGGGGAGGCAAGCGGCCGCAGTGCTCGCTGCGGCGGCCATGGTCCCCATGGGGATCGCAGGCGTGGCTTTCCCCACGACAACGGCCGCTGCCGCGTCGAGCGGAGGCTCCCTCGCGTCTCAGGAACCACAGTGGCGCGCCGGTGCCGTTCCTGCCCCGCCCGGCACCAACTGGACCATTGCAGTCGTGCCAAAGTCCGTCGGCCTGTTCTATTGGGGCACGGTAGACGCAGGAGCGCAGGCCGCAGGCAAGTACTTCCATGTGCACATCATCTGGAAGGGGACGGCCAGCGAGACCGACATCACCGGCCAGGTCAGCATCCTCACTGACTTCATCGACAAGCACGTGAACGGGATCGCGTTTGCGGCAACCTCCGCCACCGGGCTCGTGCCGACCGCAAACGCGGCTATAAAGGCCGGCATACCGGTGGTCAATATCGACTCGGGTCTCAGCCCCCAGGGCCCACCGCTCGTCGCGAGCGACAACGTCGTGGCAGCTGCGAAAGCCGCTGACATCCTCGCTCGACAGATCGGCTACAAGGGCCAGGTCGCCCTGCTGCCGTTCGTGCCCTCGGCCGCAACCTCCATCGAGCGCCAAGAGGGCTTCGAGAAAGAGCTGAAGAAGTACCCGAACATCAAGCTGGTAGCGGTACAGTACGACCAGAGCAACATCGCGACTGCCCTTGCTCTCACGAACGACATCCTGACAGCGCACCCGCAACTGAAGGGCATATTCGACGCCAACGAGCCTGGAGTTGACGGGACGGTAGCGGCCCTCGCGGAGCGCGGCCTGCCTCCGGGTACGGTCAAAGTCGTAGGGTTCGACAACGCGACCGACGAAGTCAACGACCTCGCTGACGGGTACGTCTCAGCCCTCATCGTGCAGAACCCGTTCCGGATCGGGTACCAGGGCGTTGCCGAGGTGGTAGCGCAACTCGAGCACAAAAAGGTACCGCACTACGTAGATACCGGCGTAATCGTGGCGACCAAGGCCAACATGAACCAACCTGCTGTCCACGAGCGGCTCTTCCCGCCGACCATCGCACCCTGAAGCTTGAACCGTCATGAGGCGGGGAGGCTGGCCAACTGTGCCTCCCCGCCTGGCCCGGCGGGACTTGCCGCCGCATGCTTCAACTGGCTAATAGTGGACCGTGGCTCTCGACTTTGGCCCCCGCACAGCATGAAAGATATTTTCTTGCGCTTCGACGTCTACGACGTGCGCTTCCCGACTTCGCGCACCCTCGCCGGCTCCGACGCCATGAACCGCGACCCCGACTATTCAGCGGCCTACGTGGCACTGCGTACGAGCGCGGGCGACGCCGGCTACGGCTTCGTGTTCACGATAGGGAGAGGCAACGAGGTGGCGGTGTCGGCCATCCGCGCCGTGGAGCCGCTGGTAGTCGGCCTCGAGGTGGGCGAGGTGCTTGCCGACCTGGGCGGTTTCGCCCGTCTTTTGACCCACGACAGCCAGCTCCACTGGCTCGGCCCTGACAAGGGCCTGGTGCACATGGCCGTGGGGGCGGTGCTGAACGCCGTCTGGGACCTCTATGCGCGCCGGCGTGGCCTGCCCCTTTGGGAACTGCTATCTCAGCTAAGCCCTCGCCAGGTGGCAGACCTGGTGGATTTCCGCTACCTCGGGGACGCCCTTTCTTATGAAGAAGCTGTCGAGATCTTAGAGCGCGCTTCGGTTGGCAAGGCTGAGCGCGAGAGGCGGTTGCTCGCCGACGGCTACCCCGCGTACACAACGTCAGTCGGCTGGCTCGGCTACCCAGACGAAAAGGTGCTAGCGCTGGCCGGACAAGCGGTGAGCGCCGGCTTCGACCACCTGAAGCTGAAGGTAGGAGCCGGGCCCGAAAGCGACGCCCGCCGCGTGAAACTGGTCCGGGAGCTCGTGGGCCCGGCCGTACACCTGTCCGTGGACGCCAACCAGGCCTGGGAGGTGGACGAAGCGATCGACAACGTGCGGCGGCTGGCAGGCTACGGCATCTACTGGGTCGAAGAACCCACCAGCCCAGACGACATTGCTGGCCACCTGGCCATTGCCAAGGCGGTGGCGCCCGTGCGCGTGGCGACAGGCGAGCACGTCGCGAACCGAGTGGTGTTCAAGCAGCTGCTCTCGAGCGGCGCCATCGGAGTTTGCCAGATCGACGCCTGCAGGGTCGCCGGCGTAAACGAGAACGTGGCAATTGTCCTCCTCGCTGCCAAGTTCGGTGTGCCAGTTTGCCCGCACGCCGGAGGCGTCGGGCTATCAGAAGTAGTGCAGCACCTATCGATGTTCGACTATGTCGCGGTCAGCGGGACCACCGAAGGGCGGTGGACTGAGTACGTTGAGCACCTCCACGAGCACTTCGTAACGCCAGCTCGGGTCGAGCACGGGCGTTACCGTGCACCGCTGGAGCCCGGCTCAGGGGCCGAGATGCTAGCCGAGTCGGTGGCGGGCTACACGTTCCCCGGTGGCCCAGCTTGGCGGGAGGCGTCGTGAACACCCGTCAGGTTGCTGGCACCCGTGTACAACTGAGCCTGCTCGGCTTCGGCGCCGCACAGATCGGCAACCTCCATTCGGCTATCGACGACGAAACTGCGCTGGCGGCTGTAGACGCGGCCTGGGAGGCGGGCGTCCGCTACTTCGACACAGCGCCGCATTACGGCCTCGGGCTCTCCGAGCGCCGCCTTGGGACCGCTTTGGCCAAGAGGCCTAGAGGTGAGTTCGCAGTGTCGACCAAGGTGGGGCGGCTCCTCGTGCCCAACCGCGCGCCCGCGAGTTCAGACCTCGACGCTGGGGGCTTCGACGTGCCCGGCGAGCTCACCCGGCAGCTCGACTACTCCGCCAGCGGAGTTGTCCGCAGCCTCGAGGAAAGCCTGGGCAGGCTGGGCTTGGACCGCGTTGACATCGTCTACGTCCACGACCCCGACGAGCCGGCTCACCTCGAGCAAACAATCAGAGAGGCCGTACCAGCATTGTGCAAACTTCGAGATGAGGGCGTAGTCGGCGCGGTAGGCGCTGGCATGAACTACTGGCAGCCTCTCTTGCGGGTCGTGAAGGAAACGGACGCGGACGTCGTCATGCTGGCGGGGCGCTGGACGCTCCTCGACCGCTCCGGCCAACCTCTGCTAGAAGAGTGCGCCAACAAGGGGGTGTCGGTCGTGGCCGCGGCGGCGTTCAACTCCGGGGTCTTGGCGCGGCCGTGGCCCGAGGAAGGCGCACTGTGGAACTACGCCCCCGCTCCGAGCGATGTCCTGGCCAAAGCACGGGCGCTCGCCGAGGTCTGCCGGCGCAATGGGGTCAGCTTGCCGGAGGCCGCGGTGCAGTTCCCGCTCCGCCACCCCGCGGTAGCAAGCGTCGTCGTCGGCATGCGGACTAAAGAGCAGGCCCTCTCCTGCGCCGCCTACTTGAATGCCTCTGTCCCCGAACAAGTATGGGCGCAACTCGACCAAGTCGCCGACCGGCCATGACCGCCTTGCCCCGCTGCCCGTCGGCGGGGCTACTGCTTCGGCCGGGGCTAGGGGCACCCACCGTGCACCTCAGGGCGTCGTTTGGGCAGCAATTAGCCGCTCAGACCATCTCGTGGAGCATCTCGGCGAGCAGCGCCGCCTCCCGGGAGATCTCCTCTAGCCGGCCAGTGCCTTCTATAGCAGCCACGACCGCATGGCCTTGGCTACGGACCCGCCACCAAAAAGCGTCGTCCACCCCAACGGGCGTCGGCTGTTCCACCGCCCCGACGGCCTGCAAGAACGCTTGCTGGCGTTCCTCGTCACCGGGGTCGTTGGCCAGGCGGTCCACCGACCCAAACAGTTCCTCGATGGCGCGGTAGCGGGCCTCGTCGTCTTCCTCAGCCAGGCCCCTCACTTGCCCGAAGAGCGCCTCCACTTCTGCCTCGTGCTCCTCGGCGACCGTCAGGTCCGTGCCCTCCCAGCTGTAGGGGATGCCGGCGTCCTCGGCAAGCAGCGACAGCTCGACTCGTTGCTCAGGCAGCCATTCGGCAAGTTCGTAGACGATCTCACCGGTGTCCTCGTCCTCGTCTTCTAGCTCGGCCTCGAACGCTTGCGCCTCGGAGGCCTCCAAGTCGACGGCCGGCTCCAGAGAAGCTCCCTGGTCAACGAGCTCACCCCCCGAGGCCCCCTGTCCGGGGGGGCGCTCAGCGGGAGCCTCGTGGTCGACGGCCTGTTCCCCTGAAACCTCCCGGTCACTGGGCTCCTCTGCGGGAGCCTCCTCGATGGCCTTGGCGCTCGGGACTTCTTGGCGGACTGCGTCAGCCTCCGTCGTTTCCCGCGCCACCTGCGCCCCCATCTCGCCGGCGGGCGTGAGCACCGAACGAGGCAGTGCCACCGCCCTCCCCTTTTGTTTGGCTGCTGCCTCCAAGCGCTCCATGGCCCTTCCAACCTCACCTTGAGCCACGTCCTGTCCCGCGCTGAGCGCCACGAGCCGGCACAGGACATCCGCTTGGTGGCGGATCTCGTCTTCCAACGCTTCGTCGGCCCCCAGGGCGCCGAGCAGCCGCCTCGTCACCCGCCCCACTGCCGCCATCTGAGCCTCGTCGAGGTCGGGAAGGTAATCGACGGCGAATACAGCCGCTGAAGCCTCAGCGAGCGCCACATCGGCCTTCATGTCTGTAGGGTCTTCGCGCAACAACCGCGCCGCCTCGTAGAGGGCACGCGAAATTCCCCGGTCGCCTTCCGCCAGAGGTGCCGGCGCCTCGTCCTGCTCTTCCTCGTCGTCTAACGCCGCGCCGGTCGCCCGCTCCACCAGCTTGTCGACCTCTGGCTCGTCCACCGCCAGGACCACCAGCTCCTCGTCCTCGAAGCGGTGCGGTACCTTGGCCGTGACAAGAAGGCGGATCAGCCTGGCACGAGAACCGTCGTCCCACTGGTCGAGGCGGTAACCGACCTCGTCGTCGTCTGGGCCCGACTCAAGCTCAGGTAACGGCGCAGCAACTAGACGCTCGCCGCAGCTGTGGCAGCGACCTCGGGCGGGCACCTCGTACCCGCAGAACGGGCAGTACCAGATCTTGGTTGGCATGCAAGCATGACTCTAGGGGGCCCGGGCCGCCACTTCAGCTCATGGCTGCCCGATAGCCCGTCGGGCTAAGGGGTATACGGGACGGTGGCGAGCCCCCACGACGAGGCTGCGAGGGCGGCCATGACCAGCGCCGACGAGCCCACGAGGACGGCCAGCAGTCGCCGGGGTGCCCGTGCGCCGACCATCCCAAGGAGAGGGAACGCCCGAAGCGCCACACGTGGCGTCCAGCTGACGATGGGTGACGCAGCGGCCAGCAGCAGCGTGGCCAGCACGAACGCGAGCATGGCACGGTCGGGACGGGAGCGCAGGAACAGCACGAGCAACGCCAAAATGGCGAAGACCGAGAGGGTCTTCACGGTGTCGTTCACGTCAGTGAACCCGTGCTCGGCTACATAGGAAAATGCCTTGGGGATCCCTGCAAAGGCGGGACCTCCCTCCCATCCCCTGCGCTGGGTGATGAACCACGCCAAAGGGGTGCCGGTCCATGCCCAAAGAAAGGCGAAGAAGGCGACCACCCCGCCCGGCGCTAAAAGGGGCGCCAGCAGGGGCTTCAACTTGGCTTCGCGTCGCCAGGCGTGCCACGCGACGACAGCGCAGGGCGCCAGTGCGGCGGTCCCGAGAGGGTCGGTCGCGCTCGCAGCGGCCGCCAGCAGCCCTGCCGCCACCCATTTGCGCCGACGGAGGGCTACCAGACAGAGCGCAACGGCAGTCACCAAGAGGCCCTCGCTGTACACCATGACCAGCACGAACGCCCCTGGAGAGAAAAATACCAAGGCCGTACCGCAGCTTGCCGCCTCCGTCCCGGTGGCGTCACAAAGCGCCCACCACACGGCGAGGGGAGCGGCGAGGCTCGCGAGCGAGCTAACGACGATGCCGGAGGTCAGATAACCCGTCCCGAACGCCAAGTGCACTATGCGCACGAGCAGCGGGAGCAAGGGGAAAAACCCCAGAGCCGACTGTGCGCTGTTGCCGCTGCCGGCCAAGATGTGGTGGGGGTAGCCCGAAGCTGCCAGCAGGTACCAACGGCTGTCCCAAGCTGATACCAAGCGGCGAAGTGGCTGGCGCGTAGCGGATGCGACCGAGAGCGCCAGCAGCAGAGCCGCCAAGTGCGCAACGACCCCGATGCTGAGCGGCGCCGCAAGCTGCCGGGCCTGGCTGGCCAGCCGTCGAGGCTCGGCACGCCGGTGCCCAGACGGGCCGCGCCGGAGGGCTCCGGCAAGGTTGGCCGGGGCCCGCTCGCCACCTACCCGAGAGCCGGCCTCCTCCCTTGCCCCCCTAACGGCCTGGCTCACCAGCGGGCTACCTTACTAAGCCTCTACGTGGCCGCTGGCGGCACTGCCGTCTGAGCCGCCGTCTACCGCCTCCACGGGTACTGAAGAGCGGCCGAGCCAAGCACCGGGGCTGGCAGAGCCCAGCTCAGGGGTCTCGGCCTGACCGCCGGGGCGCTCCCCGACCGAGCGCGACAAGCCAAGGCGGCAGTTGGTGCCAGCACGCAACCGCCACCGCGTAAGCTCCCCAAAGTGCCGGGAGCGACGCCACCACCCACAGTGTCGGTCGTTGTCCCCACGCGCAACGAGGCCAGCAACATCGAGCCGCTGGTGGACCGTTTGGACCGCGCCCTAGGCAGTGCGGGGTACTCGTGGGAGCTGATCTTCGTGGACGACTCCGACGACTCCACGCCTGACGAAGTGCGGCGGCTGGCGGCGACCAACGGGCACCGGATCTCCGTGTTGCACCGCGAGGCCGGGCAGCGCTCGGGGGGGCTCGGGGGGGCGGTGAAGACGGGGTTCGCGCTGGCCAGCGGAAGGGTTATCGTCGTGATGGACGCCGACCTGCAGCACCCTCCTGAGGTTGTACCCGCGTTGGTGGCTCCCGTCCTCGACGGCCGCTACGACCTCGTGGCTGGCAACCGGTACGGGGACCGGGGCAGCAGGGACGGCCTGGCTAGCCCTTTGCGCGAGGTCGTTGCACTTTCTTGCCGCTGGCTCGCGCACCGGCTCGTGCCCGAAAGCAAAGACGTTGCCGACCCGATGAGCGGGCTGTTCGCATTGGACCGAGCGGTAGTCGAGGACGCCCCCCTCCAGCCTGACGGCTACAAGATACTGCTCGAGGTGGTGGCGAGGGGCGACTGGCACCAAGTGGCCAACGTGGACTACCGCTTCAACGAGCGCTATTCCGGGCGCTCCAAAGCCGACCTCCGGGAAGGTCTGGTTTTCTTACGGCACCTTTTGCACCTGGTTGTCTCTGCCCGCCGCCGGCGCGGGCGCCACCTGCAGCAGCTACAGCCTCGCTAGCGCCACCGCCGGGCGCAGCCGGCCCGACGGCACCGGGCGCACCCGGCAGGCTCCGGTCACAAGGGACGACCTCTGACCCGGCACCGGGTGCAACTAGCCGGCCGCCACTGCCCGAAACAACCGGCCGCCCGGCGTCGCCGGCGAACGCACCAGCAGGGGCGCCGCCCAATCGCCCCCCCTCGCTCCCAGGCCGCTCTCGCCACCAAAGCTCGCCTCGCAGCGCCCAGGCCCAGGTGCCGAGGAAGGCCAAGCCAGCCAACGCCAAAGAGTCGTCCGCAACCTGGCCGAACGGCCCGGTCGGCAGCCCGTAACTAGTGGGCGTCCCCGACCACCAGTACGGCGCCAGGACGGCGACCGCTGCCACAGCCCACATCCCCGCCCTGACCGGGCGCGGAAGGTCACGGTCACGAGCTGCAAAGGGGAAGAGAGCCACCCAAGACCAGTGGTGGTCCCACGAGATGGGCGAGGCAAGCAGCCCAGCTGTCGCCATGACGAGCAAAGCAGGCAGGAGCGACCGGCCCGGAGCAACCAAGCGCCGAGCGACGAGCGCCGCCAACAAGACGACCGCGACCGAGCAGATGAACCACGTACCAGCCGACGAGAACCCCCCGAGGCCGAGCCTGGTGAAAATCCCGTTGAGCGACTGGTTGCTCACATAAGAGGGCGCCCCGATCCTCTGCTCCATGCTGGCGAAGTGCAAGAAGTAGCGGTCCGAAGCAGCAGGCGCGACAGCCCAAGCAGCCGCCGTGGCGGCAATGAAGGCCAAAATGCTCCTCTTTACTGCCCGCCAGTCGCGTCCGATGGCCAGCAAGAGCACGAACACGAGAGGGGTGAACTTTATGGCCGACGCGACGCCTATTAGGGCCCCGCGTGCTCGACTTGGCATCTTCAATAAGTCGGCCACGACCATGGCTATGAGGAAGATGTTGACCTGTCCAAAACCGAAGTCTGCCCTGACTGGCTGAAGGGTGATCGCACAGCTGAACGCAAGCAGACAAGCCAGTCGCAAACGCCCGAGCCCCTCCTGGCGTAAAAGGCCTGCTGGGGCGTCGACCCTGGCTTCGACAAGGGCTGTCTTGCACAACCAGCCTAAGCACGCAAGATTGGCGATCGCCCACAGGTACACGAGGAGGTGGAGAGGTACCAGGGAAAGGGGCGACAGCACAGCGAGGGCGAACGGAGGGTAAGTAGCATAGAGCTTTACCGAGGTGAAATGAAAGTTGTACGGGTCGCTTCCCACCAATAGCTCGTGAGCGGCGCCCATATAGACCCTGAGGTCCAAGAACCTGTAGTGGCCCCAGATAAAGGCCATGCCGTACGCGTAAAAAACCATGGCGGCCAGCCCAGCCCACGGCAGCCAGCGTGGCGCCCCACGCCGCCTCAGAGCAGGGTTGGCTTTTCCTAGCGCGCCAGCGTGCGGCGTCAAGATCCGAGGGCACCAAGCCGCCAAGCGAGCTTCGCTGCCGTGCCCTCAGCGCGCCGCGAACCCTGCCCCGCCTGCGCCGGCCTCCAAGCCCGCGCCGGACGCTCTTCGTGCATGCTCGGATCCTAGGCGCGAAGGCCTGAAAGATAGCGTCGCCCCCAAGTGCACTGGGTGGCTCGCCGGCTCCAGTGCGAGCATCAGCTCGGCTGGCGTTGTCCTCCAGCCCCCCGGTGGCATGGCACCGGCGAAAATGCTACCCTCGCTCTTGTTGGGTAGTTTGTGACCCTTCCGGACCGTCCCTTAGAGGCCCGGGCTGCCCCTAGAGAAGCGCGGAGGGCCGGGCCAGGGTTCGTGTACTTGCTTGACTATATGAGCACCGCCCGACCAGGCCCAAGAGCGCAGACCGGGCCAAACTGGCCGTCGTTAGCTCGGGCCCTGCGCGGCGCCGGCTGGCACAACGTCGCCTTGGGCCTGCTCGGCAGCTTGGCTATGGCCGTCGCAGGCCCCAAGGTCCTCACCGGCTACGACGGCCCGTCCACGCGTTGGTGGCTATCCCCGAGCATCCCGCCACAAACCGGTGACCTAGGTAACTACCTCGTTTGTTACACAGGCACGGCGTGCTTGACCCTGGCGTGGTTCGCGGTCCTGCGCCGCCTCCGGCGCTCGACCGAGCTGCGCTCCTCCGAGCTCATGGCCCTCGGCGGGCTATGGGCCGTGCCTTTAGTGGCGGGACCGCCGCTGTTCAGCCGGGACATATATAGCTACCTGGCCCAAGGCATGCTTGCGCACTTGCGGCTCAGCCCGTACCACTACCCCCCCGCAGTCCTCGGGGTAGTCGGCTTCGGCCACTTGCTCCAAGTGGTCTCGCCCGTCTGGCGCATGACGACGGCACCCTACGGGCCAGCCTTTTTGTGGCTCGCTGGGTGGCTGGCTGGGGTCAGCGCCGGCGGGGTCATAGGTGGCGTCGTGCTGTTCAGGATCGCCGAACTGGCTGGGATAATGCTGTTTTTAGCCTGCCTGCCAAAGATCGCAGAGCAAGTGGGGGCTTCGTCAAGAGAAGCCCTCTGGGTAGGGGCGCTCTCACCACTAGTGCTGTTCGAGCTCCTCTCGAGCGGGCACAACGACGCCGTAATGGTCGGCCTGCTCTCGGCCGGGCTGCTGGCTGCGCTCCGCCGCTGGCCTCTGGCTGGAGTGGCACTGTGCTCCCTCGCCACCTTGTGGAAGCTGCCCGCCTTGGTGGGGGCGGCGTTCATCACCTGGGCGTGGGCGCGCGAGCAGCCCGGCCTGAGAGCCAAGCTGGCGGCCGGTGCCGCAGCTGCTGGCGTCGCTCTCGTTACCCTCCTAGCGGGCAGCGCGCTCACCGACGGCTTCGGGTGGATCTCAGCGTCGGTCCTGCTCGTGCCGGACAAGGTTACTACCCCCGTCAGCCCCACAGAGTCTTTGGCCAGCTTGGTCCATCTCGTGACCGGGATGCTTGGCCTCGGTATATCAGGAGCTCTAGTCGGGGACCTCGTCCGCGGAGCCGGTCTGCTCGCCGCAGCCGCAACCGTCCTAGTCCTTTTGGCCAGGGTCGAGCACCGTACGTTAGTGCCCTCGATCGGCGCCGCTATGATCGTGCTCGCCTTGGTCGGCACCGACGCCTGGCCCTGGTACCTCACCTGGGGCATCGTGCCCCTCGCCGCTTGGCGCCCGGCTCAGCGCAGCTGGTTCTTGATCGGTGCCGCCGCGCTTTTCGACTTCGTCGTCACCCCCGCCGGCCAGGTAGCTGTCCCCGACGTCGCCGCGCCGGCCGTGGCGTTTGTTTGGGCCGGCCTGGCCTTTGCGCTTTGGAAGAGGCACGGGCCTCTTCGCCCGCGCAGCTCGGCCAGGCGGCGGCTGGGGCCCAAGGCCGTAAGATGGCGAGCACAAGCGATGGCGCCTAGCGCGCTGGGGAGCGAGCCTTCTGCGCAGGCCGCCCGGATGGCCGCCCCAGTGCTGGAGGCTGGGGCCCCAGCCAGTCGAGCCTAGGCCAGTCGCCTGGCGGAGTCGCAGGCAGCCACGACTCGGTTGGCGTTCACCTCTACGAACCCTCCTCCGACCTCGAAACGGAGCTCGCTGCCCCCCGAACCCTCCGGGTTGACGACGCGAAGCTCGCCTGGGCGCAACTCCCCGACATAGGCCATGTGGTTGGCAAGGAAAGCTATGTCGCCTCCCTCTGTTCGGCAAGTGACCATCTCAGCTTGCCCCGAGAACAACGTCCCTTCTGGGGTAACTATCTCTACCTGGGTGGCCGTCATCTTCGGGGCTCACGCCTGCTTTTCAAGCTCGTGAGCCTTGGCCAGGACGCTCTCGGCCCCCCCGACGTTCAAGAACGCTTGCTCGGGCACGTTGTCGAGGTCGCCGTTGAGCAGCGCTTCGAAGGACTCGACGGTCTCGCTCACGGGCGTATAGATCCCCTTGATCCCTGTGAAGACCTCAGCCACGAAGAGAGGTTGGGACAAAAATCTCTGGATCTTCCTTGCCCGCAAGACGGTCGTGCGGTCCTCTTCCGACAGCTCGTCCATGCCCAAGATCGCAATGATGTCCTGAAGTTCGCGATTGCGCTGGAGCACCTGCTGGACGCGCCGCGCCACTTGGTAGTGCCGGTCACCGACGACCTCTGGCGCCAAGATGTTCGAGCTAGACGCCAGTGGGTCCACAGCGGGGTAAATACCTATGGCGGCGATCTCCCTGGCAAGCTGGGTTGTCGCGTCAAGGTGGGTAAAGGTCGTAAACGGGGCGGGGTCGGTGTAGTCGTCAGCCGGTACGTAGACAGCTTGGACAGAGGTGATGGAGTGGCCCTTGGTCGACGTGATCCTCTCTTGCAGCTCACCCATCTCGTCTGCGAGGGTCGGCTGGTAGCCGACCGCCGAGGGCATGCGGCCGAGGAGGGTCGAAACTTCCGAGCCGGCCTGCACGAACCGGAAGATGTTGTCGATAAACAAGAGCACGTCTTGGTTTTTTACGTCCCTGAAGTACTCGGCCATAGTGAGAGCTGAGAGCCCGACTCGCATGCGGACCCCCGGTGGTTCGTCCATCTGGCCATAGACGAGCGCGGCACGTTTGATGACGCCCGACTCTTTCATCTCGAGCCAAAGGTCGTTGCCTTCCCGTGTTCGCTCGCCGACGCCGCCGAAAACCGAAACGCCTCCATGCTGCTCGGCGACCCGGTGGATCATCTCCAAGATGAGCACGGTCTTGCCCACCCCGGCACCTCCGAACAGGCCGATCTTGCCTCCTTGGACATAGGGCTCGAGCAAGTCGATCACCTTGATGCCCGTTTCGAACATCTGGGACTTTGGCTCCAGCTCGTCGAAGGGTGGAGGGTCGCGGTGGATCTCCCAATAGTCGTCGGCCTCGCCCATGGCTTCGGGATCGAGCTGCTCGCCTACGACGTTGAAGACATGGCCTAGCACGGCGTCACCGACTGGCACGGTTATCCCGCGGCCCAGGTTGCGCACCGGAGTGCCCCGGCGCAGGCCGTCGGTCGGTTTCAGGCAGATGCAGCGGGCCCTTCCCTCCCCGATCTGGAGGGCGACCTCGGCAGTAACCTTGGTGCGCTGACCCTCGAGCTCGACCTCCATCTCGACCGCTGCGTTGAGCTCGGGCAGCGAATCGGGTGGGAACTCGACGTCTACGACCGGTCCGGCGATGGCTACAACACGACCATCTTGGGTTTTGTGGCCGGTGCCGCCGTTGGCTGCGGCCGGCGCCGTGGCTGTGGAAGTAGTGGTGGACATGCCTGGCTCCGTTCAGCTCGCTTCTGGGAAAAAGTACACATCTGCTCGCGCCGGCGCTTCAGCCCCGGCAGCCCTACGGAGGGCTTCGGCGCCCCCCACGATCTCCATGATCTCGGTGGTGATCGAGTCCTGGCGCGCTCGGTTCATCTGGCGCCGCAACGTCTTGATGAGCTCCTCGGCATTGTCGGTAGCGGCAGCCATGGCGCGCTGCTGGGAGACATGGAACGACGCAGCCGATTCGAGCAAGGCGAGGTACACCTCGGCTTCGCTCCATCGCGGCAACAAGGTGTCCATTATCCTCTCAGGACCGGGCTCGAACTCGAAAACTGTGGTGCCCTCCCGCTCGTGACGCTCGATCGGCACGAGGCGCCGCCTTTCCGCCCTCTGGGACCCAGCTCCGAAGAACCGGGTCGAAACCACATAAAGCGTCCCGGCAGCCCCGAGCAGCTCTGTCATCGAAGCCGCCACCTTCTTGGCGTCAGCGAACTTCGGACGGTCGCAGATGCCCTCGAAGTGAGCGGCGACCGGCTGGCCCTGCAAGCGGAAATGGGAGACTGCCTTGCGCCCCACAACCACCAGCGCCGGCCTCGCCCCCTCACGGGAGAGCTCAGATATGAGCTCGTCGGCAGCCCGGTGCACCAGCACGTTGAACGCGCCGGCGAGGCCGCGGTCCGCGCCCAAGACCGCCACCACGGTCGCGCCCTCGCTCGGAGGCCGCGGGCCCTCGGCGGCGAACGCCCAGTGCCGAGCGGCTTCCGGGTCTGCTGCCAACTCGGAGACCACTTCTCTAAGGCGGTCCGTGTAGGGCTTGGCGGCCGCGATGGCCTGCTGGGCGCGCACGATACGGGATCCCGCGATCAGCTCCATAGCCCGCGTTATCTTCTGGGTGGACTCGATGCTGCGGATCCGCCGGCGCAGCGCCCGCTCCAGGCCTGCTGGCACCGCTAGGCCCCCCGCCCTGCGAGCGCGGCATCGGCCCCTTCTCGCTCGCCGATACGGGCGAAGCCCTTCTTCACCTCTTCGATAGCCCTGTCGAGCTCCTCTTTGGGGGGCAGGTCTTTGGTTTCGCGGATCTGTCCTGCCAAGGCCGAGCCTGTGGTCCGCAAGTACTGCACAAGGGCCGCCTCGAACGGCCTCACGTCCTCGACAGAAAGGTCGTCAAGGAACCCGTTGGTCCCCGCGTAGATGACGACCACCTGCTCCTCGATCGGCATAGGAGAGTTCTGCGGCTGCTTCAGCAGCTCGGTGAGCCTCGCTCCGCGCTCGAGCTGCGCGCGGGAAACGCGGTCGAGCTCCGAGCCAAAGGTCGCGAACGCCTGCAGCTCCCGGTATTGCGCCAAGTTGATCTTGAGCGCACCTGAGACCGACCTCATAGCCTTGATCTGGGCGGCGCCACCGACCCGGGACACCGACTGCCCTACGTTGACAGCAGGCCGCAGGCCCGAATAGAAGAGGTCCGTTTCCAGGTAAATCTGCCCGTCGGTGATGGAGATCACGTTGGTCGGGATGTACGCCGAAATGTCGCCGGCCTTGGTCTCCACGATCGGCAGCGCCGTGAGCGAGCCGCCGCCGTGCTCGTCGGAGAGCTTGGCGGCACGCTCGAGCAGGCGGCTGTGAAGGTAGAAGACGTCGCCTGGGTACGCCTCCCGTCCCGCCGGCCGGCGCAGGAGGAGCGAGAGTGCCCGGTAGGCCTCGGCCTGCTTGGAGAGGTCGTCGTAGACGACGAGCGCGTCCTCGCCGTTTTCCATCCAATGAGCACCGATAGAGCAACCTGCATAGGGAGCGAGGTACTTGAAAGGGGCGGGGTCAGAAGCCGGAGAACTGACGACGACCGTGTAGTCGAGGGCACCGTGGTCGCGCAAAGTCTCGACGACCTGGGCGACCGTAGAGCCTTTCTGGCCAATGGCTACGTAGATGCACTTCACGTTCTCGCCGCGCTGGTTGAGGATGGTGTCGACGGCGACTGTTGTCTTGCCGGTCTTGCGGTCGCCAATGATGAGCTCGCGCTGGCCGCGCCCGATCGGGGTCATCGAGTCGATCGCCTTGATGCCGGTATGCAAGGGCTGCTTCACGGGCTGGCGGGCAACAATGCCCGGGGCCTGGATCTCCAGGCGACGCGTCTTGCTCGTCTGGATGGGCCCGAGCCCGTCTATCGGCCTGCCTAGGGGGTCGACGACCCGCCCGAGAAGCTCGTCGCCGACCGGCACCGACAAGATGCGCCCCGTCGAACGCGCCAACTGGCCCTCCTCCAAGCCCTCTTGCTCGCCAAGGACGACAGCACCGATGGAGTCCTCGTCCAAGTTGAGCGCGAGCGCGCTGGTCCCCCCCTCGAGCTCCAAGATCTCGTTCACGGCGACGTTCGGCAGCCCGGTTATGCGGGCGATGCCGTCACCCACTTCGCTCACCCGCCCAACCTCTTCGGCCCTGACGCCTGGCTGCCAGCCTTCGAGGTTGCGGCGGAGGACCTCTGCGATCTCCTGGGCATTGATGGACAGTTCGGCCACCTTGGTCTTCCCTTTCAAGCGTTGGTTGGCCCTGCTGGCGCCTCGCCAGCGGGTTGTGACGGCGACAAGAGCAGCTCGCGGGCTTGGTGGAGCCGCTGGCGCAAGCTGGCGTCGAGCACGGTGTCGCCCACCTGGGCTACAAAACCACCTAGCAGGTCGGGCTCGACCGTCACCCGCACCTCCACTTCCGCCCCCGTAAACCTGCTGATCGCAGCGGCGAGCCTCTGGCGGTCCGCCGCAGTCAGTTCTACCGCGGAACGAACGTCGGCGACCCGCCTGGAAGCTTCGCGAGCGACCCGCTCCACGAGGCCGGCAATGAGCACCACGTAGTCGCGAGGCCGCCCGACGAGGGCTGCGTACGCGGCCAGGCGGGCCGATTCTGCGCTCGCGCGCGCCGAGAGCAGGTCGGTCACCACCCTTTGTCGCAAAGAAGCGGGCAGCTCGGAGGTGGTGAGGACCCCGAGCAGCGCCTCGTTACCCTCGACGATCCTCATGAAACGGAACAGCTCGTCTTCCACTTCGCCCAGCCGGTGGCGGTCGGCGGGAGCGAGGACAGCCGTGGCGTACCCGTCTAAACGTTCGCCTGCGGCCACCCGGCCAAGCGGGCCCTCGTCGAGACGGGCCTGGCTGTCGCGCCTGGCAGCCGCCAGTCGAGCGAGGGCTGCCACGTCGCTCACGTAGTCTGCTCCGGGGCCGCTTTGGACTGCGAAGGTAGCCAGCGCGAGGGTGGGCTCGGAGACCTTGCCCTGGAGAAGGTCTCGCACGATGCTGCGCCGCACCGGCACGGAAGCAGCAGCGCCGCCCAGCACCGCCTGCAACTCGCCTGCGCGTTCGAGCAGGCCGGCGAACGCCTCGAGCTCGTCCGCGACGCGCGCCGTTTCGGGCCCGGCATCTTCGAGCACGGCGTCGCAGAAACCGAGGGTCCTTTCCTGCACCCTAGAACACACCTCTCGGCAGCATATTTAGGCCGTAGCTCCCCCCAAGGGGTCGGGTGCGCCCGCTCCAGCCGGCACTGGCGGGGCGGCGGAGGACAGGGCCTCCACCTCGGCCAACGCCTGTTCGAGCACCCGCCGGCGGTCTTCGTCTGTCAGGGCACCAGCTAGCACACGTTCCACCGTCGTTACCACGAGCCCGCTCAGTTGGGCCCTTAGGTCCTCAGCCGCTTTGCGTGCAGCCGCCTCGATGTCGGCACTGGCCCGCTCCACCGCTCGTTGGTACTCTTCTTGGCCCTTCCTTTGGAGCTCTTGACGGAGCGCTTCGCCGACCTTGGCAGCTTCGTCACGCAGCCGACGGGCCTCTTGCCTGCCCTGTTCAAGCAGCCGAGCACGCTCCTGCTCCAGTTCCTTCGCCCGCTGCTTGGCTTCCTCGGCTTCTTGGATACTGCGCTCTATCGAGCGCTGGCGTTCCACCAAGACGCGGTTGACGACGGGCAAGACCCACTTGGCGAGCGCCCAGAGCACGAGCAAGAAGATGACGAGCTCGACCACGAAGGTGGCATTGGGGACCAAGAAGTTGGAGGCGGCCAACAGCACCGGAGCAGCCTCCACCTAGCCCTTTGCGAGGACGAAGACGAAAAGCGCCGTGAAGGCAAGGTTGATGAAGTACATGGCCTCGACCAACCCGACGATCAGGAACATCGTCGAGTAGAGGCGGCCCTGCACTTCGGGCTGGCGAGCTATGCCCGCGATGGTCTGGCTGCCGGCGAGGCCGTCGCCGATGGCGGCGCCTACCGCGCCACCGCCCAGTGCCATGCCGCCACCTGCAAAGGCGCCGGCTAGCTCGATGGCCTTTTCGATGCTTGCGGCCATTTCGGGTGTTCTTCCTCTCCTTTGTCTGTTTGGTTAAGGGTTCTGCGCAGAGACTTTAGTGCGCTTCTTCGGTCACTGCGAACTGGTAGTAAAGGATCGTGAGCAGGGCAAAGATGAACGCTTGGATGACTCCGATGAACATGTCGAACAGCTTCCATACGACCGAGAGAAAAACGGTCGCCGGGGCGAAATAGATCGGGAACGCTAGGATCAGGGCGATCATGATCCCGCCAGAGAAAAGGTTGCCGAACAGCCGGAGGGCTAGCGTCACCGGCTTCATGATCTCCTCGATCACCCGGATAGGCGCCAGCCAGCGCGGCCGGGCGAAGAAGCCCTTGACGTAGCCGCCCAAACCTCTTGCCCTCATGCTCTCGACGTTGGTCACGACGAAGACCACGGCTGCGAGGGCATAGGTCATGTTGACGTCTGCCGTGGGTGCTGGAAGGTAGTCGGTGTTGTGGAAGAAGCCTGGGAACACCTCGATCCAGTTGGCCGCCAAGATCAGCACGAACAGGGTTACCGCGAGCGGCACGGCGCGCCTGTAGCCCGGCCCCATGCCCGCTTCTACTTGGTCTCCCACCCAGCCGACCAAACCCTCCCAAAGCACTTGGACCCGGTTGGGAGAGGCTGTGGACAGCTTCGCCCTCAAATAAAATCCCAAGGCGAGCACCACCGCGCCCGCGAGCAAGCTCGTCCAGATCGTGTCGAGGTTGAACGCGACCCCCCCGATCTTGCGCTGGACGTGGTCGCCGACGGGGATGGTCACGGCCAGCAGGGCGCTACCGGCACTATGCACGGCCGCCTCCCTCGCCCGAAGTAGCTGGCAGGGCGGGGCCTCCCGGACGCGTGCCGTCACCCCCGGCTTGGGCCGTGGCGGCTAAGCCGGCAAGCTGACGGCGGTGGTAACCCCACAGGGCGCCGAGGGCGTTCAGCATGAGCAGCACCTGGAAAGCTATGAGGCCCGCGACCATGCCGTAGCCCATGGGCCTTACGACAAAGAGCAAGGCGAAGGCGACCGCCGTGAGCGCGCCAAGGCGGGCGGCGACGCTGCCGGCGTAAGGCCGGCGGTCTAGGTGGCCCTCGCCGTCTATGTGGCGCACGGTCGAGATCTGGAACAGCCGGTGGTTGAGAGTGCCCCCACCGAGGCCGAGCACGACGCCCGCACCAGCAAGCGCTTCGCCCACGAGGAACCCCCCGGCGAGCGCAGCTACGGCGAGGGCTATGCAAGAAACGATCGTGCGCCTGACGATGGCATCAACGTAGAGGACCGGGAAGTCTGCGAACATCTAGGAACGTCTCGAGGAGGGGCCCACCAAGGGGACGCCGGCCACGAAAACCTGGCTCGCCAAGCTTACACGAGTGCTTGCCGCTCGAAGGAGCCGTTCGGGAGCCTTGTGCCCTATTGCACAAGCTTGCAGCCCTCCTGCCGCTAGCGGCGCAGGCGCCGCCACTCCGACCTCGTAAAAGCCACACCGAGGGCAGCGCCGGCGACCAGGCCAACGAGCATGAAAAGGGGTAGCGTACCCGCCGCCATGTCGGCGAGCCACCCGAGCGCTCCACCGCCGAGCAGGCAAAACGCGTTGAGCATGCCAAAGCCCGCATAGGCGAGCGGCCCTGGGTACGCCTCGGGCCGAGGCTCTCTCGGGCCTGGCTCGCTCTCGCCGGCGGGTGAGCCCCCGCTCACGGCCGGCGCTCTGGCCCGCTTGGGTACAAGGCCATGCGCCAAGCAGGCTAGCCGCAGTTCCCATACGCTTACGCTACGAAACGCGCCTGTAACACCGCAACTCCGCCCGCCTTCAGCCGGCGGAGGTCCCCTGTTCAACATGAGCGGCCGGGTGAGGGTTGCGCACAGGTGGCTCCCGGCGAGGGCCGTCGGCGCCGCCCTGGGGGCGCTCCCGGCGAGGGCCGTCGGCGCCGCCCTGGGGGCGGGGGCGACCGGCGCCTTGATCGCGCCGCTCGCCGGTTACCAGCGGGACCACCGTTGCGGAGCGTCCTTCGAACGCCTCCTGCGGGCGGCGCCCTCTTGGCCGGTCCCGCTCGGGACGTTGGCCTGCTTCGGCCCCGGCACCGTTAGCCGCCTCGCCAGCGACGCCGCCCCGGCCCTTCGGAGCGAAGATCGTGTAGAGGCCGATAGCGAGCGCACCTGCGGCAATGGGAGGGATCTCGTTGTGCGAGTTCGTGATCCCTGGCCACAGCACTATGCCGGACAGCAGCGCCGTCCAAGCCCACAAGACCACCACCGCTTGGCGATGGCCATGGCCGAGGCGCATCAGGCGGTGGTGGAGGTGGTTGAGGTCGGCCACGGCCGGGCTTCGCCGCTGCCCCGCCCGGCGGACAACAGCAAAGAGGGTGTCGATCAGCGGGATCCCCAAGATGAGGAACGGGATCAGCACAGGTGCAAAGAAGAAGTAGGTCCGCCCGCTGAACTGGTAGCTGTCTTGGCCGACGACAGCCATTGTGGAAGCTGCGACCAGCAAGCCGAGGAGCATCGAGCCAGCGTCGCCCATGAAGATCTTCGCCGGGTGGAAGTTGTGAGGCAGGAAGCCTACGCAGACCCCTACTGTCACTGCAGCGATGAGCGGCCCGGCGTTGCTCGACGAGATGATCCCAAGCGTGCCGAGCTGGTGCGAGTACACGAAAAACGCAGCCGCCGCGATCGCGACGATCCCGGCGGCGAGGCCGTCCAAACCGTCGATGAAGTTCACCGAGTTGGCCATCACGGCCACCCACGCCACGGTGGCGAGCACCGCCCAGTTGGTCGACAGCACCAGCGTGGTCTCAGCCAGCGGTACGTGGAAAAACAGCATGTTCACACCGAACACGTACAACACCGTCGCTGCGAGCACCTGCCCGGCGAGCTTGGCAGGCGGCGACATCTCCCTCACGTCGTCGAGAAGGCCCACGCAAAAGATGACGGTGGCCGCGAGCACGACCCCGAAGGGGCCGGAGCTGCCCCTAAAAACGTCCGAGAAAGCCGGCAGCTGGGAGGCCACGGCCAACGCCACGAGCAGCCCTAGGTACATGCCCGCCCCGCCCCCGGTCGGAGTGGGCCGCTCGTGGACCCGCCGGTCGTCCGGCATGACTATGAGCCGGTGGCGGTGGGCCATACCACGGACTGCGAAAGTCGCCAACCAGGTGACCACCGCGGCCACAAAGAACACGATCAGGTACTCGCGGAACCGGATCAAAAGCCTCTCCCTGCGCCTGGCGTAGCGCCACTGGCACTCAAGGTGCGGTCGTACCCGGTAGCCTCGGAACGGCAGCCATCTGGTGTACTGGCACCGCGGCCAGCCTAGCCTTCACCCGCAACAGCGGCTACTTGGGCGAAGGAGATCGGCCCCTCTCGGAGCAACCTGGGGGCCTGGCCCGTACAGTCCACTACCGAGGAAGGCGGCCGGTCGCAAGGACCAGCGTCGAGGACGAGAGCCACCTCGGGGCCGAGCGAAGCGGCGAGCGCCTGCGCTGTCGAAAAGGGCGGCTCGCCGTGGCGGTTCGCGCTCGTGGTGGCTATAGGGCCCAGGCGCCGGCAGATAGCCAGGGGGACCGGGTGGGCGGGACAGCGGACGCCGACCGTGGCATCGTCGTCACCTAGGTCCGCGTCGAGGTCGGGACGGCGCGGCAGCACGAGCGTGAGCGGACCGGGCCAAAAGTGCGCCATCAAGCGCCGAGCGGCCGGAGTTAGCGCGGTGCACAGGGAAAGAGCTTGCTCCTCGCCTGCGACCAGCACCGGGAGGGCCACGTCCCGAGGGCGCGCCTTCACCCTGAACAACCTGTCCGAGGCTCCCGAACGAAAAGGGTACGCCGCTAGCCCGTAAACCGTGTCCGTCGGCAAGCCGATGATGTCGCCGCCCGCCAGCGCCTCCACCGCGAGCTTGACGGCCGCGGCGGGCGGAGGATCCCCGAACGCCCTCACTATGTTCACCCGCGCGAAGCTAGTAGTGGGCCTTGGGCCTATTACAGCGGGCGTGGCGAGCTAGGGGCGCCGAGCCACCAGGACTCGGTCCCGGCCAGCCAGGTCCTGTCGGACGGACACGTCCACCAGCCCCACTTCCTCTGCCCGTGAGGCAGCTAGCTGGGCTTGGTGGGGGGCAAGCTCGGCGACCAGTGCCGACCCGCTCGCCAGCCAGCGGGCAGCACCTGAAAGGACCGCCTCCAGGGCCTCGAAACCGCTCGGGCCGGCGACCAGTGCCTCCATCGGCTCCCAGCCCGCCACCTCCAAGTCGAGAGAACTGATCTCGCCCAGCGCGACATAGGGGGGGTTGGAAACTGCCAAGGAGACCTGGCCTTCCAGGCTGGCGGGCAGCGCCCCCCACCAGTCGCCGTGGGCGAGGCGGGCCCTGCCCGCCGCCCTGGCGCCGAGGCCGGCCAGGTTGGCCGAGGCCACCGCCAGCGCGTCCAGCGAAATGTCGGTGGCCCAGACGCTCACCTTGGGCCGCTCGAAAGCGATCGAAAGGGCGATCGCCCCCGAGCCCGTCCCCAAGTCGACGACCACTGCTCCGTGCGCCCGAGGGCCCAGGAGGTCCAGTTCGCCAAGTGCCACCTCGACGACGACCTCGGTCTCCGGCCGGGGTATGAGGACCCGTCTGTCCACCAGCAAGTCGAGCGAACGGAAGGCCCAGTGCCCCAACACGTACTGCACCGGCTCACCTCCCAGCCTTCGCTCGACCATCGACCAGAGCGCCGCTTCAGCCCGCGTGGGGGCCGGCTCCGAGAAGACCTCGGCCAAGGGTGCACCGGCGGCTTCTTCTACCAGCCAGCGGGCTACTACCGGGTCACCCAAACGCTCGCCGGCCAGACGGAAAAGCGAGGACCACCGGGGCCTCGGCGGCCCCGCCGGCGCCGGGGGCCGCTCGCCCGAGGCAGCGGCGGGCCCGGCGCCCCGAGACGGCAACCTCACGCCGCCAGCTGGCGGGCGCGCTCATCGGCCAGGAGCGCGTCCACGATCTCGTCGAGGTCGCCCTCTAGCACTCGGTCGAGCTTGTAGAGGGTGAGCCCGATGCGGTGGTCGGTAACGCGGTTTTCCTTGAAGTTGTAGGTCCTCACCTTCTCTGAACGCCCTCCGCTACCTACCTGGCTCTTGCGCGCCTTGGAGACCTCTGCGGCCTGGCGGTCTTGCTCGAGCTTCAACAGGCGCGCCCGCAGGACCTGCATGGCCTTGGCCCGGTTTTGGATCTGGCTCTTTTCGTCCTGCATCGACACCACGATGCCGGTCGGGATGTGCGTCACCCTGACAGCGGAGTCGGTCGTGTTGACAGACTGGCCCCCGGGGCCCGTCGAGCGGTACACGTCTATGCGCAAGTCCTTGTCTTCGTCGATCTGCACTTCGATCTCTTCGGCTTCGGGGAGGACCGTCACCGTGGCTGAGGAGGTGTGCACCCGGCCCTGGGACTCAGTGACCGGGACCCGCTGGACGCGGTGGGTACCTCCTTCGTGCTTGAAGCGTGCCCACGCTTCAGGGCCTTTTACGATGAACGAGACCTCGTTGAACCCGCCCATCGGAGACGGGTCCGCTGACAAAAGCTCCGTCTTGAGGCCCAGGCGCTCTGCGTAACGCATGTACATCTCGTACAAGTCGCGCCCGAAAAGGTTGGCCTCTTCGCCGCCTTCTGCCCCTCGGATCTCTACGATAACGTTGCGCCCGTCGTTAGGGTCACGCGGCAATAGCAGCTCCTTCAGCTCCTCCTCCAAGCGGGCGAGGCGCGCTTGGGTGCTTTCCATCTCGCTGACGAGCAGCTCCCGCTCGTCGCCAGCCGCGCCGGCAAGCAGCTCGCGCGCCGCTGCCAGGTCGTCCTCGGCTGAACGGTAGGACTGGTACTTCTCTACGATCGGCTCGAGCTCGTGGTGCCGCTTGGACACCTCCTTCAAGCGCCGCCGGTCAGATATCACCGCAGGGTCAGCGAGCTGACCTACGACCTTACCGTACTCGGCAACGAGCTCGTCGAGCTGCTCGAACATGCGCCAGACCGGCTGGCTACTTGGAGGAAGCCGCCGAGCGCGCCCCGCGCCGGCCGTAGCGGCGCTCGAAGCGCTCCACCCGTCCCCCGGTGTCCACTAGCTTCTGCTTGCCGGTAAAGAACGGGTGGCACTCGTTGCAAAGCTCGGTGTGCAAGTTGGGCTTGGTCGAGCGCGTCGTAAAGGTGTTGCCGCACGAACAGGCTACTTTGGCCTCTACGTACTCGGGATGGGTATCAGCTTTCATTTCGCTCCCTCGGGTCTCAGATGGCAGGTGCCGGCTGCTTGGCGATCTCCGCCAAGAACTGGTCGTTGCTACGGGTGGAACGTATCTTGTCCACCAACAATTCCAGCCCCGCTGCCGCGTTGCCGTCAGTCGCCAGCGCGTTGAGCACCCGGCGCAGCTTCCAGACCTGCTGGAGCTGGTTGCGGTCGAACAGCAGCTCCTCGTGGCGGGTCGACGAGGCGTTCACGTCGAGGGCCGGGTAGATGCGCCGCTCGGCGAGCTTGCGGTCGAGGCGCAGTTCCATGTTGCCCGTGCCCTTGAACTCCTCGAAAATCACCTCGTCCATGCGGCTCCCCGTCTCTACGAGGGCGGTGGCGAGGATCGTGAGGGACCCGCCCTCCTCGATGTTGCGGGCGCTCCCGAAGAACTTCTTCGGCGGGTAAAGCGCACCCGTGTCGATGCCGCCAGACATGATGCGCCCCGTCGCCGGCTGGGCTAGGTTGTAGGCACGGGCCAAACGGGTGATGCCGTCGAGCACGATCACCACGTCACGGCCCAGTTCGACCATCCTTTTCGCCTTTTCAATGGCGAGCTCGGCCACCTGAGTGTGCTCGTCAGAGGGCCGGTCGAACGTGGAAGCCACAACTTCGCCCTTCACCGAGCGGCGCATGTCGGTCACTTCTTCGGGCCGCTCGTCTACGAGTAGCACCATCAGGTACACCTCGGGGTTGTTGGCCTCGATCGAATGGGCAATCTGCTTGAGGACCGTCGTCTTGCCTGCTTTCGGAGGCGAGACGATGAGACCTCGCTGGCCCTTGCCGATAGGCGAGATCAAGTCGACGATCCGCGCCGTCACGTTGGCCGGGTCACCTGGCATCTCGAGGCGGAGCTTCTCGTCGGGGAAAAGTGGGGTCAGGTTTTCGAACTTGGCCCTGTTGCGGGCCTCCTCGGGCGAGAGGCCGCAAACCGAGTCCACCCGCACGAGCGCCGGGTACTTCTCGTTGCTGGAAGCGGGCCGGTAAGCACCTTCCACCCAGTCGCCCTTGCGCAACCCGAAACGGCGCACCAAATTGATCGAAACATAGACGTCCGAGGGGCTGGCCAGGTAACCGCCGGTGCGCAAAAACCCGTAGCCCTCGTCGCGAAGGTCGAGCAGCCCCGCCGTCGTCACGAGCTCGCCCGAGTAAGGCACCTCCGGCTGGGGAGCAAGCTCTCGCTCGGCTGCCCGCTCGAGGCCGCGCCCGGGTTTGTCTCGGTTGCGCCGGCGGCGCCGGCGGGAGTTGCCGATGCCGACCTCGCCGTCGGGCCGAGACCGCAGGAACTCCGATCGCGCCATCGTCTGGGCGCCGTCGGTAGATGCCTCGGCCGCGTCGGCACTTGGCGCTTCGGCGAGCCCGCCAGTAGAGGCTCCGCCCGGCGCTTCGGCGAGCCCGCCGGCAGAGGCTTCGCCCACCGCTACGGAGGCGGCGTTCCCGTTGCCAGAGGCCTCGGGCCGCACGCTAGAGCTGCGGGCTTCCTCCACGGCTGGCGCGCTCTCGCTGACCGTCCGGCGGTTGCGGGTGCTCGCTCGCCCTGGGCTGGCCTCGTGGCCGTTGGTGCTCGGTCCCTCCACCGGGGCCGCCGCCCCGAGAGGCAGCTGCTCCGCCACCTCCTGGTCGGCACCTTCGTCTTTGGTGCTGGCCCGGCGCGCCCTCGTCCGGCGGGCCTTTTCGGGGGGAGCCTCCTCGACGCCCGTGACCTGGAGTATCTGGGTGACCAGGTCAGCCTTCTTGGTGCGCGGCGCGGGGGCCGACCCAAGGGCCGTTGCTATGGCGAGGAGCTCGTCGCGCTCCTTCGCCTCTAACACGGAGCGCTCGAGCTGCAAGTCGCTCATTGGCTACCTCTTATAGGTGTGAGTACTTATATGAAAGCCATCAGGGCCGGAGCCTGGTCGAGCACGCACCTCTTCGGGCCTCGCCCGTCGGCTTTGGGCCAGGGCCGCATGGTGACGTCCGAGAGTTCCCGCTCCGGGTGAGCCGCTCGCTGCTGCGAGCCGGCGAACACCATCATACCCGCTGGCACACCATCGCGCCAGGAACCTCCTGAGACGGTGGGCAGGGCTCCCCAAGCCCCCCGACAAGGTGCTCAAAAACCGAGCTCGGCCCGGACCGCTCCGAGGTCGGCGTCCACTGCGGTCGGGACAGCGATCTGGCTGATCGCCACGTCCGGGTCCTTCAAGCCGTGCCCAGTGAGCACGCAGACCACCCTCGACGCGGCCGGCACCCCGAACTTGAGCAGGCCGGCAACAGACGCAGCCGACGCCGGTTCGCAGAACACCGACTCTTCGCGCGCCAAGAACCTGTAGGCGGCGAGGATCTCCTCGTCGCCCACTGCAGCTATGGTGCCGCCGGATTCAGCGGCAGCCGCTACCGCCCCGTGCCACGACGCTGGCTTGCCGATGCGTATCGCGGTGGCGACGGTTTCAGGTTTTTCTACCGGCCGGCCGAGAACTATAGGCGCTGCGCCTGCCGCCTGGAACCCCAACATCCGCGGCAACTTGTCTACCTTCCCGGCTTCTAGGTACTCTCGGTACCCCTTCCAGTAAGCCGTTATGTTCCCGGCGTTGCCGACCGGCATGCAGTGCACGTCCGGAGCCTCCCCGAGGGCGTCTACAACCTCGAAAGCCCCTGTTTTTTGACCCTCGATCCGGTAGGGGTTGATGGAGTTCACGACCGTGACCGGCTCGGTTTCAGCCAGCTCGCGTACGATCTCCAGTGCGCGGTCGAAATTTCCTCTCACCTGGACGACCTTCGCACCGTGCACGAGCGCCTGGGCCAGCTTGCCGAGGGCGATGTAGCCGTCGGGAATGAGCACCGCGCATGCGAGGCCGGCTCGCGCCGCGTAAGCCGCGGCCGAGGCCGACGTGTTGCCGGTGGAACCACATACCACCGCTTTGGCCCCGTCTTCGAGCGCTTTAGAGATGGCAACGGTCATACCCCTGTCCTTGAACGAACCTGTGGGGTTGGCCCCCTCCACCTTCAGCCAGACCTCGGCGCCAACTTGTTGGGAGAGCCGGGGCGCGGGCAAAAGAGGGGTGTTGCCCTCGCCCAAGGTGACGACAGGCGTGGCCCCGCTCACGGGGAGGTAGCTGCGGTACTCCTCGATGACCCCGCGCCAGGTCACAGGCCCGCCACCCGGACCAGCCCCCCGGTACGGCGCACAGCCGTGAGCTGGCGCAGCTCGTGAAGGCAAGCTTGGACATCGCGCTCATAAGCGGGGTGGGTGACGAAGACCAAGCTGGCCAGAGGCTCGGCACTGGTGCTCGGCTCGCCGGGAGAGCCCGACAGCTCAGGGGCGTCTTGTTCCATCGAGCGCACCGACACCTGGTGCCGGCCGAGCACGCCGGCTATGGCAGCGAGCACGCCGGGGCGGTCTGCCACCACCAACGACAGGTAGTAAGGGCAGCGCAGGTCGTCTATCGGCCGGAGCGGCACGTGGCGGAGCTCGATCTTGCGAGCAGCGCCCCTCGCGACCAGGTTGTGGGCCGCGTCTACGAGGTCGCCCAGCACGGCGCTCGCGGTCGGCCGCCCGCCGGCGCCTCGCCCGAGCAACATGAGCTGGCCGACTGCCTCGCCCTCGACGAAGACGGCGTTAAACGAGTCCCGCACCGCCGCCAACGGGTGAGCCTCGGGGACCATCGCGGGGTGGACCCGGACCGCCAGCGAGCCGTCTTGACCCGACTCGACGACCGCAAGCAGCTTGATCACGAAGCCGAGGCGGCGGGCCACTGCGATGTCCTGGGCGGTGATAGAACAGATGCCCTCTCTGTACACGTCGCCAGCCACCACCCTGGCCCCGAAGGCCACGTTGGCGAGGATCGCCGCCTTGGCGGCGGCGTCGTAGCCCTCCACGTCGGCAGTGGGGTCACGCTCCGCGTAACCGAGGCTTTGCGCTTCGGCGAGGGCCTGCTGGTAACCGGTGCCGGACTCCGTCATCCGGGTGAGGATGTAGTTTGTCGTGCCGTTTACGATCCCCATCACCCGCTGGATGCGCTCGCCAGCGAGCGACTCCCTGAGCGCCCGGATGAGCGGGATCCCTCCCGCGACGCTCGCTTCGAACAACAGGTCCACGCCCGCAGCCGCCGCCGCTTCCCAAAGCTCACCGCCGTGGTTGGCGAGCAGCTCCTTGTTGGCGCTGACGACCGGTTTGCCGTTGCGAAGAGCCCGGAGCACCAGGTCCCGGGCCGGCGAGATGCCTCCCATCACCTCCACGACCACTTGTACTCGCTGGTCGTCGACGACTTCGCCGGCGTCGGCAGTGAGGAAGCTTTCCACGCCGGGGACGTCGCGCTCTTTGGCGACCGAGCGCACTGCTACTGCTGCCAGCTCGAGGTCAAGTCCCGTGCGCTCGGCGATGCCCTTGCGGTCCGCCAGCAAGAGGCGGGCGAGCTCGCCGCCGACATTACCGCACCCGAGGAGGCCTACTCTCACCGTAGGCCTCGCCTGGGCAGGTGGGCTAGCGCTCGCCGTGGGGCCCGTGTGCGCCGTCCTCGCAGGACGCTTGGGGAGTTGGCGGTCCGGGCCTTGTGGTCTCGGCCCTCCCGGCGCTGGTCTCATGGAGGCGCAGGTTACAGAGCGGGCGGCCCGGGTGCCAGCGGGGCGGCTCGTTCAGGCGTCCCTAGAGAGCAGGTCCGCGTAGGTCTCACGCCGGACGACGACCCTCCAGTTGCCGTCCCGGACGAACACGACCGGCGGGCGGGGGACCTGGTTGTAGTTGGACGCCATCGAGTAGCCGTACGCCCCGGTGACGGGCGTGGCCAGTACGTCGCCCACGGCCAAGTCGGCGGGGACATGAGCGTCGCGGACCAAGACGTCACCTGACTCGCAGTGCTTGCCGACGACGGTGACGACCTTCGGGCGCTCCGAGCCGACCGCTCTCGGCAAGAACGCTTCATAACCTGAACCGTAAAGCACCGGGCGCGGGTTGTCGCTCATCCCCCCGTCCACGGCCACATAAGTCCGCACACCGGGAAGTTCCTTTATGGTGCCCACCGTGTAGCAGGTGACGGCGGCGGCAGCGGCTATCGCCCTGCCCGGTTCGGCCGAGAGCACCGCCGAGCCTGGGAGGCCCGCCGCCCTGGCGGCCTGCTTGAGGGCGGCGGCCCATTCGCTTATGGACGGCGCCGCCTCCCCCACCACGTACGCCACGCCGAGGCCTCCTCCTATGCACAGCTCCTCGAGGTCGTGCTCCAGGTACAGCGGCACGAGCAACGACAGCGCCCGCTCGTAGCTCTCCAAGGCAAAGATCTGCGAGCCTATGTGCGCATGAAGGCCGACGACTTCCGCCCCCGCGCTGCGCAGCCGCTCGACTGCCAAAGCTGCGGCACCTGACGCCAGCCCGAAGCCGAACTTGGAGTCCTCTTGGCCGGTCATTACGTACTCGTGGGTGTGGGCCTCTACCCCGGGCGTTACGCGGGCCCAGACCTTGGGCCGAGCGCGCCTTGCTTTGCTGAGAAAGCTCAGCCGTTCTATCTCGTCGAACGAGTCCACTACGACCCGGCCAACGCCAGCGGCCAGGGCGCTCTCCAGTTCGTCTGGGGACTTGTTGTTGCCGTGCATGACCAAGCGCTCCGCAGGAACGCCGGCCGCAAGGGCTACTGCGAGCTCGCCACCGGTTGACACGTCGATGCAGCAGCCCTCCTCGTGGGCCAGAGCGGCCATGGCCTTGCACAAAAACGCCTTCGAGGCGTAGGCGACCCGGGGCCCGAAAGCCTCCCGCGCCTCCCGGCACCGCCGGCGGAGGTGCTCCTCGTCGTATATGAACACCGGCGTCCCCACCTCCCCTATGAGCTCGGCCACGTCCACCCCCCCGATCTGTAGGCCGCCAGTCGGCCCGATAGACGCGGTGTCGGGCAACAAGTGAAACGGGAGGGGGCCGGCAGCGGCGTCCAGCGGAGGGGTGGCCGCCGCCGGCGGCTCGACGAGAGGGTCGGGGATCACCCACTCATGCTGCCAGGCCCGCCCGGTATCCTGGCAACGTGCCCCCGTAGCTCAGGGGATAGAGCGCCGGCCTCCGGAGCCGGGTGCGTGAGTTCGAATCTCGCCGGGGGCACCGAGAGGTCTTCACATTTTGCCTTGCCCCATCTTTACATTTGGGCAAGACAACGCTTGTGGGCCTGGTGGGCTCTCCAAAGGCGGCTTGGCGCCCAAGCTCCCCTCAGCTGGTCCTCTAGCCGGCCCCTCCCGCTGTCGGGCCATGGGCCCCGCCCAGGGGGCCTTGCGGGAGCCTCAGGGCTATGGCGGCGACTTGGCGCCGGCGAGCGCCCTGAGCCCCTTGCGCCGCCGGCGCCTGGTCCTGGGCGCTAGCACTAGCACAGCTCAGCGCGCCGGGCAGCTTCGCTTTGGCGGGCCTCAAAGGCGTCAAGGGCCCTCAAGTTGCGCACCGCGAGCAAAGGGCCAAGGAAGAATACGAGCGGCGCCAGGCCCATCATCCGGCACCAGCCCCTCGAGGTGTCGTTGCTGGCGGGGCCCATTATGGTCGAGTTGGCCCGTTCAGAGGCGGCCCGCCGGGCGTAAGAAGCGCGCCAGGCCGCCGAGCCCCAGTCGTGCTTTTGGGCAGTCTTGGCGTTCACCTCGGGCGCCACGGTGATGGTCCTTTGGCGGCAGCAAAGCGGTGGGTGCTGAGGGGGGCTTGTGACGCTCGGACGGTCGTAGGGCAAGCCGAGCGACTCGGGCCGCAGCGGGCAGCGGGCCTTGCCGAGCACGGCCGGGCAGCCCGCCCGCCAGTAGCCGTCTTGGTCCTCCGAAGCCACCCGGCCCAGCTTGTAACTGGCGAGCTCGGCGGCCTTTTTGTCGTAGGCGGCGAGCTCTTCGGGGCTCGCCCCCCGCCTGGGCGGCACAAGCTCGAGCAGCTGGGCCGGGGTAGCGGGGCAGTAAAGGCCCCCGTTAGAGCAGACGGCGCCTTGGTAGGTCCCCTGGGGCCCCCGGTCGGAAGGGTGGAGGTCGCTCACCAGCCGGCCGCCAAGGGCCCTTACCCGGTAGGCCCAGTTCTCAGGCACCCGGTGCGAGTAGCCGCAGTCGGCGGCCACGTCGCCCAGCGCGTTGGCTCGCCCGACGTAG